>Ga0209398_1001145_pt1 | contig 14365 bp, 15 predicted proteins | sample AshMeaBigSpring_FD_184125 | JGI IMG/M metagenome (GOLD analysis project Ga0209398, IMG submission 184125) | Groundwater microbial communities from Big Spring, Nevada to study Microbial Dark Matter (Phase II) - Ash Meadows Big Spring (SPAdes)... | ecosystem: Environmental > Aquatic > Deep... | reverse complement strand
TCTCCCCAAAATTTAAACCAACCCCATTATTTATCACACTGCTCATCTTTCCCCTCCCTACCTTATTACATTCTCCCCAAAATTTAAAAACACAACAAACCATTCCCCCTTATTATATTCCCCCCCAAAAATTTAAAACCAATCCACTTACATTCTTCCCCCACCTGTATTCTCCCAAAAAATTTAAAAACACAATATATACAATATATATATATTCCTTTCCCCTTATCTTTCTCCCCCAATACAGTAAGAACCCCACCCAAATTAATAAAAAAATCAATTAAAATGGGTGCGCCGAATATATCAAAAGCGATTTCCGGGCCGGGGCCTATTCCAAAGGGTGGCTTTTAGCCTGCCGCCTTACGAGTTGTGCGTAATGTTCTTTTGCTCCAGCTTCTCAATGATGAATTTGAGTAGTTCGCTGCGCAGAATGTCGCTCTTGTCGAATTTTATACAAAATATGCCCTTCTCCCTGCTTTCCTCATCGTCGAATGCTTCGATGATGCGGGAGAAACCGCTGCGCCCGTTGCCATTTCCATTATTCATGTTGAGGTCGCTCTGCTGGTGGTCGCCCAAGAAGATAAATTTAGAAAACTTACCTAGGCGAGTGAGGCATGTCACAATCTCTGGCATGGTGGCGTTCTGAGTCTCGTCAAAGATACAAGTAAGTGCGTTGAATGAAGCACCTCTAAGGTAGTTGACAGGAATCGCATGAATCCTATCTTCTTTTTTCAGCCTGTCTATTTCTGCCTTTACCAGAAACTCTTCCAATTTGTCGAAAAGGGGCTTGGCAAATGGTGAAAACTTGTCGTCGGCCTCGCCGGGAAGATAGCCCATGCCCTTAGAAGATGATTCCACAAGGTTGCGGACGTATACGATCTCGCCGCATTTGCGGGATTGAAGCATTTGGAGCGCCACATATACCGCCAAGCATGTTTTGGAACTTCCAGCGGGGCCATCTAAAAAGATTACCCTAGTATCCTTGTGCATAGCCAATTCAATAAAGGCTTTTTGCTTTTCTGTGAATGGGAAGTCCCTAATCTTTAAGTCGAAAGAGATTTTTTCTTTCTGGGGAACTCTGGATGTTTTATCCTTGGAGGGCTTCCCTCCTTTTTTGTTGGATGACGCTTCGTTTTCGGCTTCCGCTTGCTTTTGTTGATGTGGCATATATTATATGTTTTATTTATTGATCCCGCTCCCTTATGAGCTTTTCAAAAATCACCTCAAGCTCGTCTGGTATGCTTTTTGGCTTTGGTATGATTTTATCCGCGCACAGGCTTAGGGCTTTTGAGTAGATCCTATACTTGGTTTTTTTATTCTTTGTATAGAATGATGGCCAGACATTGTGATATTTTAGGTATTCGCAGCGGTAGAGGAAAAGGTTGACTTCTTTGGCATAATTTACAAGGTCTACAGGAATCTTAAATTCTTTCAGTAATTTTATTGTTTTAACTTCACAGTCGCGCTCCATTGCGGCCCACTTATCGATGAATGAGATGATGTCCCTTTGGGAATATTTAGGATTAAAATGGATCCTTTTATTAAAGTGCGGCTTGAATATCAATTCCATGATTGGCGTTTTGGCGTGCGCATCTTGGAATTCCCTCCATACCTTTATATTTGCGGCGCACTGCTCAAGGTGCCGAAATTCATGAGCTAGGACGGAAATCCATCCATAACCCGCCACCTTATAACACATAATACTCTTGGATGCTTCGTCAAAGTACCCCATCCACTTCATTTCGCTCATTTTTAGTGGTTTGGCTAGTGTGATAGTATACCCAAGCATTTCAACCTTCTTGGTGATATACTTGATTAGCTTGGCACAGTTTTTATTCCTTAACGCTAGCATATTGATGTGTATCTTCCTCTACACAATTCATGCGCGAATTCCTCGCAAATAGAAAAAATAGATTTTTTAGTGTAAGCAGTTATAATTAGTGTAGATCAACTATTAAACATATGACATTTTACTGCCCTAAGTGCTTCAAGCCGATAAATTATAGCTTAGCTCGTCCGTCGACATGCCCATTTTGTAAATCTAGCTGTTCGCAGCAGTTTGCGGCATCGGTGGTGAAGGCTACTCCTACCCCAAAGGTGGAGAAGAAGGAAAACGAGCCTTCCGTGCGCGCCCGAAGGATTAAAATGGATCCAGACGGCGAGGAATTTTACGATCAGGACTATTACGAAGGTAAATTTGACTCTTTCCATGCCAGTAACAGAAAAAATCTCAATAAGATGGGCGTGGAGGTTGAGGTGGATAAGGCCGTAGGCGTAAAACTGGGAGACATACTTAGATCAAACGGAGAAGCACAGCCAGAATCCACAGAAGAGGAGTCCATCTAATCAAAATGGCTAAATCTACCGCATCCGTGACCGCACCCGTCAAAAAACTCACCTTTGAGGAGTGCTATGGCGAAATCGACCAGATCATCGCTTGGAACAGATACCGTTGGCGTCTAAACTCAATCACTTGGATGGATTATGAAGACGTGGCACAAATTTTAAGGATCCACATCCATACAAAGTGGGATTTGTGGGATCAGAGCCGCCCTCTGCGTCCTTGGATTTCCAGAGTGGTCACAAACCACATTATTAATTTAATTCGAAATCATTATACCATATATGCCAAGCCATGCATCACCTGCAAGTGGAATCAGGGCTGCAATCTGTGTGAGCTATACGGCGATCAGAATTCAGCTTGCCCGACTTACGCCAAATGGGAGACGGGTAAAAAATCCGCCTTTGAAATACACAATGCGGCCAGCATTCAAGGCTCCGACAGTACATCCTATCCAGACGAGCACAGCAGGAATAGTTTTAGCTCCAATAATCACAGCGACCTGTATCAAATTGAAGATAAAAACGAGTATATGGATACCGAGAAGCTTGCGGCGGATCTTCACGCAAAAATGCAGGGTAAGCTGTCAAAAATCCAATGGATGGTGTATACTTACCTCTATATCGAACATAAGAGCGAAGAGGAGACGGCTAAACTGATGGGATATCACTCTTCAGAGGAAAAGAGATCGCCGGGTTACAAACAGATTCAAAACATCAAAAAGCAGATTTTCAAAATAGCCAAGGAGACTCTCAATGAGTGATATAGACCTTTCAGATAATTCCGTGGTCAATTTAAGCGATGACCAGAAGGATAAAATCGTGGCGGCATTTGCAGATGGCAATATTCCTGATTTATCTTCGCTTACTCAGGACATTTTTGGTGACTCGTCTCTTGATGGGCGCTCGCGTCAGGGCAGGGCGATTAAAAAGTACATTTCTGAGTTTAACATAGGAAAGGTTAAGTCTACTACTCCGAAGCCCAGCACGGGCAACGTAGAGCTAAATAGGCAGCAATTGCAGCAGTTGGATCAGGAGCGTGTGCAGGCTGGGTTCTCGATGTTGGGTTTTGCTAGGCGTATCCATAATAATCCAGAGCTTTGCGCGGCATCTAGAGAGGTACGCGCTGTAAAGGAGTATATCTCTCAACTAGATGACATCGATGATAGAAAAAAGCTGAGAGTTGACGATTCTGGAGAATTTATCTCTACTTCTTATATTCCAGCGCAGTATTCCAAGCCGGAACAGGCTACTGAGAAGTATCGTCCGCCGATGACCACCGCGCAGACTATTGCGCGCATCAACAAGTACCTAAACTATAACTGGAAAGAGGAAAGCCTCAAAAAGATTGAGCTTAAAAGAGTCAACGCTTTGATGTCTTACTTGAGGATCTTCCGTTTTCAGTATCAAATCAATTCTTATTCTCGTATTGAAGATAGGGAGCTATTTGAGGATGCGTTTATTCGTTATGCCCACGACAAAGAGGATCTTACGCAGGAAGAACTAGACCAGTTTATCACTTTGGCCAACGAGGGTGTGATTGCGGCTGATATTCAGCGCCGTCTGGAGTATCTTCGTATGTCCCTCGACGATATGGCAAGTGATTCAGAGGGAAAAAAGATCAGCATGGGCTTGAACGAGGCTATCAACAACGCGCAGACGGAATACAATCAATGTATCTCCCGTCAGGAGAAGCTTTATAAGTCTCTCACCGTTAATCGTGCAAAGCGTGTCGAACTAATGCAGAGCGAAAACGCATCTATTCTAAATTTGGTTCAAGCATGGAAGCAAGAGGATTACCGTATCCGAATGATCAGCTTGGCAGAGAAGCAAAAAGAGTCTCTTGCTGAAGAGGTAGAAAAAATGACCTCTATTGAGGAATGGAAGGCGATCATTAAGGGTCTCGACCCTAGAGAAGTGCTGAACTAATATTTAATTAATTAAAATACAATGATAAAATGCAACATCTGCGGTAGCGAGTTCAATTCCGGCAACGAATTAATCAAGCATCTACGAGAGGAACACAAAACTACTGAAAAGAAATACTGCTTGGAGGTTTTAGCCAAAAAAGACCTTCTCACCGATGAGGTTTTGGAGTATCGCAGCTTGGATCAATACCTTCTTTCAAATTTCACTGGAAGGGGAAACCTATTAAAGTGGCTGAAGGGTATCGATGAAGAAGACGCGAGAGAATACTTAACCTCTTCTTTGTCGGATTATGCCGTTTTGAAGTCTCTTGAGTATTTTCCTTCTCATTTTGAACTTCGCACCATAAGCACGCTGGTTTCTGTAAAGACTTACCTTCATTTCTTTGGAGGAGGCATCTATGATATGGTAGAGAGTACGGGTTTGGTAAATCGATACGCATTAATATCAGATTTGAAGATGCCTGAGCTTCCGTCAAAGATTTATGAGGATACCAGAGAGAAGCGCCCCCTCTCGTTTGGTAAAAAAATTACCGTGGAGGCCAAGAAGCTGGATTATGGCGATTACTCGTCTGGCGGCGACTTAAATATCGAGAGAAAATCTCTCTCCGATCTACTCGGAACACTGTCCAGTGGGTGGACGCGTTTCCAGAATGAAATGGATCGCGCAAAAGAGGCTGGCGCGTATGTCGTTATCCTTGTGGATACAGACATTAACACGTTTATGGGCTTCAAGTTCCAATCTCAGATCCACTCTAAAGCCAGCCATGACTTTATATTCAAACGTTGTAGGGATCTATGCAGGGCGTACCCTCATAACGTTCAGTTTCTATTTTCTGGTGGACGGCGTGATTCTGCGCAGCTTATCCCTATCCTGCTGGGTTGGGGCAAGTCTATCTGCTCAAGATTAGACCTTCAATACTTTAAGGACTCCGGTCAATTTGACAAATTATGTGGGTAACAGGCCAACAAGATATCGTAATTCCGCCAGTCCGCGTCCTTGATGAGTTAAAGGCTCTTACGGGGGAGTTGGATAATGAAACTGCGCGCATAACGCTAGCCAAATTCCTGCAAAACAACATCAGGTTGGCCACGGAACTTTTGATGGGGATCACTCTGGAAAGATTCCAAGAGCTTACCATTAAGGGTCTATTTGATCGCAATTACAGTATGCTTGTATGGGGGCGCGGATCAGGAAAAAGCGCACTTTACGACAAAAATGACCCTGTATACCTATTAGAGAAAGAAAAAGGGATGATCCCATTGACATCTCTCTTGCCTGATGTGGAATTTAAAGAAGACGAGTACTGGATGGACTTTTCTCCAATGGATCTTTGGAACGGCCACGGTTATCAACGCGTAACCAGAGCTTTGGTACAGAAGGGTAAAAAATGCATGTCTATAACTACTAGGAATGGTTATAGGATGTCTGGATCAACTAATCATTTAATTAAATGCCTAGATACAACAAATGGAGCATGTAAAATCATTTGGAAGAGATATCACGAGTTAAATAAAGGGGATTTAATTTGTATAGATAGAAAGCCTACGCCTGATAAATATATACACGCCGTAGAAGAATTGGATGAGGCATATCTTGTAGGACTTATTATTGGAGACGGCTGTTACTCCAAATCTATTAATAATATTCTTTTCAGTTCTGGAGATCAGGCATTAATAGATTTCATATCAAAATATTCTGATCTAAAAGTTCAAAAAGATAAAAGAGGGAAAACTTTATCTATAGGCTTGAGCGTGAGCGATTCAAGGCAGCTTTTAGACAAATATCAAATGCGGCGCGACCTATCTTACGATAAGGAGATTCCATCTAAGATTTTGGGCTCTAAAGGGCTATTACGAAAGACTCTTCAAGGACTATTTGATACAGATGGTACTGTAAGTAAAAATGGTTCTTGCGTATCTTTTTGCTCAACGTCAAAAAAGTTGGCCTTTCAAGTTTTTACTTCCCTTCTTCAGTTTGGTATAGTATCCTCCATTAAAGAAAAGAATACTAATTCAAAATTCGGGAAAGCTTGGAATGTAAGTATTTATGGGGAAAACGTATCCATATTTTCCAGTCAAATAGGTTTTTCTCTTGCCCGTAAACGGGATATAGTTGATAATGCACTTTCTCGCGGTAGGGTTTTTAATACCAATAATGATACTATCCCTAATGTGATTAATGTCGCCAGAAGAATTAAAGAATCGCTTACCATTAAGCGCGGCGAATCAAAATGGTATGATATTAAAAAATTAAAAGGTTATCGTAAAAATGGAATTTCGTATAGGAATCTCGGTATTGTTATAGATAGATTGGCACAGATGGGTGCTTCTGGGGAATATATGGAAAATCTTGCTGAGATTCAGAGGGAGCATTTTTATTTTGACCCAGTTGAGAATATAGAAGAGTTTGAGGGTAACTGTATTGACTTCAATGTCCCAACGGGAGAAATGTATTGGTCAAATGGTTTTATTAGCCATAACACATTTGTCGCCGCAATTTTTTGCATTCTTCAATGCATCTTTGAGCCAGGTTCCAAAATTATTATTGCCTCCGCTAACTTTAGAACGGCGCGCCGTCTCTTTATGGAGGTGGATAAAATTCTCAACTCAAAAAGCGCATTTCTAGCCAAGCAGTGCTTTAAGGATCCTGTAAAAAGAAACGACGAATACATCTATCCTGTGGTAAACGGCGGTTCGATTATCGCGGTTCCTCTTAGCGGCGAAAATCTTCGTGGTTATCGTGCGTCCGTGCTTCTTATCGATGAGTTTCTAATGGTTCCGAAGGATATTGTTGAGCGCGTTCTTATGCCCTTCCTGAACTCACCTCTGGATATCGCTGAGCGTATCCGCGTGCGCGAGATGGAAGATGAACTCATTAAAAAAGGCGCTTTAAAAGAAAGCGACCGCATCCATTTCAAAAACATCAACAAAATGGTGACATTGAGTTCGGCAAGTTATACTTTTGAATATTTGTACGAAACATACTCTTTGTGGAGCGACATTATTGAGAATCCAAGCCTGCTTGCTAATGCAGATGCTCTTGGCGAGGATCGCGCTGCGGTAATGAAGGACTCCACATATTTTGTTTCTCAGATTTCTTACGAATATCTCCCAGAGCACATCATGGACGCTGGCGCTATTCAGCTTGCCAAAAGCGGCGGCATGAGCCAAAGCGCATTTGATAGAGAATATCGTGCAAAGTTTGTTGATGGCGGCGATGGTTACTTTTCTCCCAAAAAGATGATGGCTTGCACCATTACCAATGGAGAATATCCTACAACGCGTGTCATTGGAGACAAATCCAAGAAGTATATCCTAGGAATTGACCCAAGCTTGAGCCAGTCCAAGAGTTCTGACTATTTTGCCATGTCGATTATGGAATTAGACGAGGAGCGCAAAGAGTGTACTCTCGTACATGGATATCAAAAGGCTGGAACCAGTATTCAGCACCATATCAAGTACCTCTACTATATCTTGACTCATTTTAATATCGTTCTTATTGTCCTCGACCATGCTGGCGGCGATCAATTTATTGAGGCGGCAAACGGATCTATGATATTTAAGCAAAACGGCATGAAACTTGAGTTTCTTGAGTTTGACTGCGAGAAGGAGGGTGAAGATTACATTACTGAGCTTCAAAATACAAAAAACCAATACAATCTTGAGGCCAAGAAGATCTGCATCAACCAGTATTTCACCTCTAACTTCGTGCGCCGCGCCAACGAATACTTGCAAAGCTGCATTGACCATAAACGTGTTTGGTTCGCTAGTCAGGCTTGTGCGCATCCAGATATCTTTCAGCAGATCGTCTCTTTGAAGCTTCCATTGGATTTGGTTTTCCCTAAAGGTATTGATGATGCTCCAGAAGACTCTATTGAAAGGGAGAAAGTAGGGGTAAGAGACTTTTTGGAGCAGCAGGACTTTATTGTCAGAGATACCAAGGAGCAGTGTGCGCTTATTCAAGTTTCTTCCACTACCCGTGGAACGCAGACCTTCGATATGCCGTCTCACTTGAGAAGGCTGACTTCCGTGAATAAACCCCGTAAGGACAACTACTCATCTTTGATGTTGGGCAATTGGGGAGCAAAATGCTACTTCGATTTGCACTCGGATGCGGCCAATAAACCAGATTATTCAAGTTTCACGCCATTTTTTCTTTAATTATAGCAAATTTTTAACAATTTGCTGAAAAGAGGTGTAATTATCGAGATAATATACCATGCAAACGAAAAAACCTAGAACAACAGTGAGTAAAAAAGTCAAAGAAGAACTTCCAGAAGCTGTCATGGCCTCCCTCGGTGAGATCGGGGAGAAGTCATTTAACCGCGTTGCGATGGCATCTGAAGGCGAGGGTCGAAAGAATCGTGCGGCGGTTATCTCTAAAACCCAGAGGTTTGCCAATCTTGAGAATGGCGTGGTACCATATATGTATGGTAACGGTAATGGTACTTATGCTCCCGATATCAGTTTGCGCGACACCATTATTCTCTGCCAGAAGGCTTACTACAATGTTCCTATTTACAGGAATACCATCGATTTGATGACGGAGTTTAGCCTGTCGGATGTTTATTTGACTGGGGGCAATGAGCAGAGCCGCAAGTTCTACAATCTATGGTTGAAGAAGATTGATGTGTGGGCTTTGCAGGACGAGTTTTACAGAGAGATGTACCGCAGCGGCAACATTTTCCTCTATTCTTTTAACGCTGACATGTCTAGGGATAGCATGATGAAGATTCAGGAGGCTTTTGGCGCTGAGGGTGCCACCCCTCTCTCACAAGAGGACTCTCGCTCCCTACCTATCAAATACATTCTTTTGAATCCTGCCGATATTAACGTGTTGGCATCCTCGTCTTTTATGTCTCCACATTACACGAAGACATTGAATTCTTATGAAATTCAAGCTCTATTGGATCCAAAAACAGAGCAGGACAAAGTTCTCGCGGACAAAATCCCAGAGATTGCAGAGTTGAACAAGGGTCGTAAGGGGCGCGAAGCCGCAGTCTCAGGATTAAAAATAAAACTGGAAGGCGACAGATTGATCTGTTCTTTTTATAAAAAGCAGGGATACGAGCCTCTCGCCGTGCCAATGGGTTTTGCTGTTCTCGAAGATATCAACAATAAGCTCGAACTTAAAAAAATCGATCAGGCTATTGCTCGCACCATTCAGCAGGCAGTCCTCCTTATCACTATGGGTGGTGAAAAGGTTGGCTTGCCGGGCCAGAAGAATTTACAGGCCATGCGCTCTCTCTTCGACAGCCAAAGCGTGGGTAAAGTGCTGGTTGCCGATTACACGACCGACGCGAAATTCGTCGTTCCAGACATCAGCGATCTCTTGAACCCTGAGAAGTACGAAATTCTAGATAGAGATATCCGCACGGGCTTGAACAATATCCTATTTGGCGACGAAAAGTATTCAAATACCTCTGTGAAGGTTAAGGTTTTCTTTGCTCGCCTCAAGTACGGGCGCGAAAAGTTTTTGAAAGACTTCCTTATCCCAGAGATGAAGAAGGTTGGTAAGGCTTTAGGCTTCAAGTCTATTCCTGAGCCTAAGTTGCCAGATGTTGACTTTGAAGATAACGCCACCATGAGCAGAGTGTATTCTCAGCTTGTTTCTCTCGGCGTATTGACTCCAGACGAGGCGATTGAGGTGTTCCAGAGCGGTAGACTTCCTACTCCAGAGGAAAGCCTTGAGTCTCAAAAGAAGCTCAAGCCTCTGAGGGACAAGGGCTACTACGCTCCTCTGACTACACCGACAATTGCTCAACAAAAAGAGCTTATCAAGGCTAAGCCACCAACTGCTGGCCCTGCGTCAGGCCCATCGGGCAAGCCATCCTCCCCAGCTGGTCGCCCAGCGGGTTCTGGCGGCGAAAAACAGCAGGTTAAGCGTCCGCAGCGCGCATTAGGATCAGATGAGTCCTATAGCTGCGTTGCCATGAGAGGCGTGATGGTAGAATTGACCAAGTTGGAGAACCAAATTGAGGCTCATCTCCGTAGTAAATTCAAAATCCGCAAACTTTCCTTTGAGCAGAAGAATGTTGCTTCTGAGATAGCTGAAGCTATCGCCGTCAAAGAAGAGATGAAGGATTGGGGTGTAAAAATGGCTGATTACTGTGACAATTTGAATGCTACATTGTCCGCGCAAACACCTCAAGAAGAAAAAATCGACGAGGTGGCGATGACACACGGCTTAAACACTATGGCTGCGGCAATTCTTTACCATAGCCGTATAAATAAAAATCAATTAAATTAAATGAATAAGATACGCGCCAAACAGCTTCATGAAGATGTCAGTGGATTAGTTGATATTTACGGCAGCGGTAGATTCGTGCCGCGAGACGTTTCGGGGCAATTCGCCTCATATACCCAGCTTACGGGATCTGGGCAGCTTCTTGATGGTAAAATACATTCCTCAGGTCAATACTTAGACAATAAAATAAATGAGAGGGAGGAGTATCTCACCTCATTGATAGGTTTAGAGTCTGGCGGCTATCTGCCTATGCGCTGCTTTTCTAAACCTATTTCCGTAGGCGCTTTCAGTGAATATGTCGAGTTTTCTCCAAGATTTGCCTCGCGCCCCAACGTTCAGCTGTTCATTACGAACGATTCTGTTACAAATTTCTCATATCTACCATTCGCAAGCGGCGTGTCAACCTCCGGTTTTCACGTGGTCTATTCTTCACAGATTGATAGCGCGGGTTACAGGCTGAATGTCAATGCTTCCGTTGACTTTACGGGTGAAAACTATCTTGTTCAAAATACTTATATTCCAGCGCCGACTCCGTCTACTACAATGCAGTGTTCGGGAGTCACGCCGCAACTCAATGTGGATAGGCAATGGGTCGCTTTTGGTAACAATTTCCCCGTTACACCTCATGTTTTTTGTAGTATGTCTAACCCGAACGGCAATGATACTTTCCGCCTAGTATTCCCACAAGGCATCACAACTTCTGGCTTCTATGCTGCATTTTCTACTCAATTTACGACAGACGGCGGGGAAACTATACAATATTTCGCTCTCACGCCTGCCTAAAATCAGTGTATATAGAAGAGAACTAACAATAAAATAAATAAAATTATGAAAGCATTACAAGCATTTGCAGCAAAACTACTCGGAGTTTCGAAAACCATCATCGCGTTTATTCTTCCTATTTTGAAGAATCAGATCGGCGTCAGCCTAGAGAAGCTTCTCCCTATTGCTCTCGGCATTGTTACGGAGCTTGCATCCGGGCAACTTAGCAACTCTGAAAAAAGAGATGCCGCAGTTAAGCGTTTGGCTGCGGCGGCAACAGCTCAGGGTATTTCAGCTGGAGTTTCGGTTCTTAACCTCGCCGTTGAATTAGCAGTGGCAAATTTGAAGGCGGAGACAGCGCCTGCGGAGTAAAAATATGAAAGAGTGGATTATAACGAAGGTAGCAGGCCCATTGGGCATGGTAGTGAGGCCGATCATAGCCTCGCTTATCGGCGTTATTATTGGGCTTCTTTACGAGCAGGCATGGATTGCCGTATACAAGGTTGCTTGGTTGAAGTTTCTTGTCGAGCGCGTTATTGCTGGTATTCCCCCTGACGTTTTGGCATCTTTGACGCCGAGCGCAATAGGTACAGCAACAGCTTTAGCGCTTTGGATATTTGCCAGCGACTGGGTCATTCAAAAGCTACGCGGCGGAATCAAAGAGATTCAAGTTAACTATAATGCTAATCCAAACACTGGGACAGTCAGGGCAGACGGTATTGCTATAAAAGGCGGCGAAACGGCTACGGCTATTTCTCGCCTTGCCTATGAGGCAATTTACCCTCAGGACACCGATACGAGACCCTCGCTAGGTGTTCCAGAAATCCGTAGGCCACTTCCAAAGTAAGGAAAGAATGAATGAGCGACAGATCCTTGAGGCTGCGATGGACGGGATCTCTCGACCAACTGTAAAAGAGGATAAAAGGTCGTTTTGGATTAGACTCCTATGCTCGCTAAGAATATCTGCAAAGCCAAGTACAAATATTAAAAAACCCATTAAAGAAATAAATATAACCGGAGGCGCTGATTTTTGACATATGCCAGTTAATAATATAAAAATTTCAACAGTTGAAGAGTCTGAAAACACGACTCCTTCCGCGCCAGTTTCAGTTGACAGCATTCCTGGACTTTCCGCCGCACTATCTCAAAAAGCCGATATATCAGCTGTGCAAGTATTGACCTCACAGGTTGTTAAGACTCCCACTTTATTTCTTAATGCTAATGGGACTATAGCGCTTTCTGACGATTCTGATACCATTGATAGAGTCCTTGGGCTTTTCACCAACCAAACTTGTTACGCTTATGGACATGCTGATTAAATATAAAATGGAGGGTTCATTAGACTCATATCCTAAGCTGAGAGCTTTGTACGCATGGTTGCAGCAGGTTAAAGATTCTGCTTTATCGAATTCTTTGAACTTTTCCTCCCCTCCGTTTACTTTTGAAGAGGTTGTAAGCGAGATTCCAGAGTAGGTTTATTAAAATGGATATCTTTTTTCAACCTGGCGATCACTCTGCGCAAACGTTTTATTGGCCCGATAGCAATGGTGGCCATAGGCTTATTTTTTTGCCGGGCGTCCACATCGTCAGCCCAATCTATCTAACTGGCGACAACCTGACCATAATGGGTTCCGGTGCCAACAATACGATACTCAATGTCAAGTGGCCAGCTAATTTTCCTGATGATACGAAAATAAATGGTATTTATGGTTTGACAAATCACACTACCATTAAGGATATAACTCTTGATATGAAGTGGCAGGAGAACGGTTCACGCCCTCGTGTGGGCGCTTGCGGAATTATTATCACTGGGGACTGGAATGTCATTCAGGATTGTATTATTAAGAATACGGCGGGTTTTTGGCCAAACGGCAGCAATGGAGCGGTGATCTGGCAGGAATCGTGGGCGGCTCTCACTGAGCCCCCGTACCACGCAGACGCAATGAACAATAGTATCATCCGCTGCACTGCTATGGATTTTTATGGAAATTACTGCTGCGGATTTTATGTTGGTTTGCAGCCAAATACGAGCGTTTATAAGCAGGGGGGTGGCGAAACTCGCGACTGCCTTGTCATTGGTTCTCCTTGGGTTGGTTTTAGTCAGGTTTGCGGGTTAATGAAAGGTAATCGAACCATAGATTGCGGTTTTGGATACCGTAATGATACTGGAGTCTTCGAAAATTTTGTAATGGAGGGTAACGTTTTCACGAATTGCAAAAGCCACGGTGTTATGATCGACCATGACGGTTGGGAAATGTTCTGTAAAGACGATGTGGCGGGTAGGAATAGCGTCAATGTAGTGATAATGAATAATTCCATATCTATTGCGCCCACTAAGCCAGAGGGGATCAATGGTGGAACTGTACCCCTCCCGATTAATGCGCGCCCCGGCTCTCGCGGTATCCTACTGCACGACGGAGGCAGAACGAACAGAAAGCTTATCGGGTTTATAGCCAAAAACAACGTAATCAACTTCATGGGAGAGCGTATCCCTGATGAGTATGCCCTTTTGATGGACAGCAATAAGTTTATCAACGCAGTGTTTGAGGGGAATGCGTCCAACCGATCAAATTGGAATCACTTTTCAGACCCATCGTTTGTAGACAGGGACACCCCTATAGCTACAACCTCCATCCAAATCCCCATTGTTGGTTCGACCTCCACGCTTTCCATGTTCGCCAAACAAACTGATGTGAAAATCCTTGGGCGCAATAAAAAGCGCACAGACCTTATGATGGAGGTGGCCGGAAATCCGCCAAAAAGGATAAATTATATTCAATAATTGAGTTTTTTCGTGTATATTTATTAAAATATGAGCGCATTAACCCTAAAAATAGACAATATTTCTTCAGACGTTCTGGAGGCCATTTCATCATTTACTGGCAGCGTGGGGGTGGGCACAAATAGCCCTGCTTACAAGGTCGACGTTGTTGGATCTCTGCACGCCTCTAATCAGGTGGTAGTTGATGGCGGAGCTGTAATGGCCGGTGGAATTACAGTTGATGGCGGAGCTGTAATGGCCGGTGGAATTACAGTTGATGGCGAAGTTGTAATCTCCGCTGTCACGACGGATATAGCGCACGCTTCC
>Ga0209398_1001143_pt1 | contig 14394 bp, 18 predicted proteins | sample AshMeaBigSpring_FD_184125 | JGI IMG/M metagenome (GOLD analysis project Ga0209398, IMG submission 184125) | Groundwater microbial communities from Big Spring, Nevada to study Microbial Dark Matter (Phase II) - Ash Meadows Big Spring (SPAdes)... | ecosystem: Environmental > Aquatic > Deep... | reverse complement strand
GTTGTAACCCGTGGTGCCGGTACAAACATCGTCGTACGTGGGGGACTCGGTGTGGCCGTTGGCATAGCCCGACTCCACATCCAGCACGCCTTTGACACGCACAAAAACCGCCTCGGTGCACCAAAAACATTTTTGGGTTATCTACAACCACCGCCGAGACAAATAGTCTCAAGCCGTGGCTGTAAATAACCTCCTTTCTCGTTTGAAATCATAGACTTAGCTCCACCTGGTGGAAAATTGCATGGTTGACTTTTTTTGGGCAAATCGGCTAGACTCTTTGGGCAAATCCTGAAAAATTCACCCAACAAATCACCCAAAAAAACAGCTCAACATGACCACGAAAAAACCCACTAAAAGCAAGGTGCCGAGAGGCATTCAAGTAGTGCAATGGACTAATGCAGATGGTAGCACTACGACGAAATACAGAGTAAGAATTTCAAGAAAAGACTATGAAGGAAAAAGAAATAATTACTTTGAAGATGTTAAAGAAGCAATTAGCTTTTTGACACTATCTAAAACCGAAAAAGGAAAAGAATTAATTTACTCTATCAGTGAAGAAGAAAGACAACGAGCTAGAAAAGAAGCTTTACAAGAAAAAGAAGGAAAAGACTTTACTTTTGAGTATGTAGCTAAAAGATGGTTACAAGATGAATGCTTTAAAGACCCACTGTTAAGAACAATTGACATAGAAGACCATAAAGCTTTAAAGACATTGCCAGAATTAAAAAGAAGAAATATAGCAATGAAAAAAGCAGTCATCAAGAAAATATGTTCTATTTCAATTCCTGATAGGTATATTACTAGACAGGAAAAAGAAGCAATGGGAATAGAACACGAAAAAACAACTTATAGACACTTTGGAAAGTTTGATATAAGAACAGAGATTAACAAGATAGATTTAAACAATTATATTAAAACAAGACTCCAAGGAGACAATACAAACAAACCTATCAAGCCTATAAGTGTTGTTAGGGAAATAACCTATATTTCTAATGTTTATAATAACTTAGAAAACATAGACGAGACATACGAAAACATTTTAAATGTAACAAGGCTTTACAATAAGAACTTGCTTAAAAATACAATCAATTACAGGAAAAGAATTTTAAGTGAAGATGAAGAAAGCAAGTTTCTAGAAGTCATCAATAATTATTCTAATAAACAGCTTGCAGATATTTGCAAACTTTCGCTTTTAACAAGTATGCGAAGAAGTGAGATTATTTATTTAAAAAAATCCCACATATCAGCAGATTTTAGAATTATTCACTTAACACAGACAAAGAGTGGACGACCCAGAGACGTTTATTTAGATGAAACAGCAAGAGAATTTCTAATGAACTTGCAACCAGCAAAAGAAGCCAAAGGAGATAGATTTTTTACTTATAGCATTATGGGTTTTGGGCGAGTGTTTGCCGAAGTGATGAAAAGAAACGGACTTGAAGACACACACTTTCACGACCTAAGAAGAACAAAAGTAAGCCGTATGCTTTCCACTGGTGGAGAACAAAACACAATGCTAGTAGCGAAGCTTTTAGGCTTTTCAAGTGTTAGAAAGTTTGAAGCAATCCACACCAAAGGAAACAGCAATTTAAGCACTCAAACAGGAATAACTAATAGCAATGGGCATAGTATAGAAGTAGCCTTTAAACACTATTTAAGCCCTGTTATGAGCGATGTAGAAAAGCTACAAAGGATTAAAGAATTAAAGGAAAAGAAGAAAGAAGATAAGATAACAGAAAAAGAAACACAAGAACTTTTAAATCTTGTTTTGTCTTTAATGGAGTAAAATATTAAAAGACTTAGTGAACTGAAAGGTCTTTAAAAAAAGATGTTGACGTTCTTTTTTAGACTGAACTATAATAACCACATCAAGTAAGGAAAAGATTAACTTGCTTGATTGTCTAATTTCCTTTTTCCTTTTTGGAGTTTTAAAAATGGCGACCAAGCAAGCATTGACTCTTGAACAAATCCAGCAACAAAAAGCAGAGTTTGAAAAGAAACTGCTTGAACTGGCACAACAAGAAACAAATATTATTGAAGAGTCCAAAGCAGAAGCTTACACCTCTTTGATTGATGTAGTTAATAAATACCGTTTGAATGGTATTGATGTTATTAACACCCTGCTTTCTAATCGTAAGATTAGTTTTAAAGAAGTTGGCGAAGTTAAGCCGATTATTCTTATTCATGCAGATGTTAAGAAACAAAAGCGAAATGCCGAAAAAGGCATTATGGAAGATGGAACCTTTGATTATTATGAAGGTAAAGTAATCCTTGCAGATGCCCAACAAGCAGAGCAAATCTGTGCTAATGGTGTTGAGTCCTTTAAAGCGACTCTCACAGAAAAAGGTAAAGAATATCTTGCCAACGAAGAGACAAAACATATTCTTGTTGATTTTTACAACAAGTTTAAAGGCAAGGGTGCCAAAGATTGGAACGGTCAATAAGAAGACCAGAACCAAACAAAAAGCCACTGTTAAAGTGGCTTTTTTTTCGTCTATAAACTTACAGCTTTTCGAAAACGGCTGACAAGCGTACAATTTTGAGGATGTCAACTCAAAAATTGGTAACAAAATGTCAGCAGACGAGAAAGTGCTTGAACTTGCACGAAAAGTTACGGCACACAGAGCCAAGGTTGTGATAGACCACATCATCAAACACGGTCACATCACAACAGAAGACCTCAAAGAGACCTACGGATACAACCACCCGCCAAGAGCGGCGGCAGATGTAAGAGACCAAGGTGTACCACTAGAAACATTTAAAGTTACTGGCGGTGATGGTCGCAAAATCGCTGCATATCGTTTTGGCGACTCTTCCAAGATTGAAGATGGAAAACTTGGAGGAAGAAAGATACTGCCTAAACAGCTTAAAAAGTCTTTAATAGAGCGAACAGGTTCTAGATGTGCAATCACAACAGAAATGTATGATGAAACACATTTACAGATTGACCACAGAATACCTTATAGAGTTGCAGGTGATGATACAGGGAGTGAAAGAAACCCTGATGATTTCATGCTTCTATCTGGTTCAGCACAAAGACAAAAATCTTGGGCTTGTGAACATTGCACAAATTATTTAACCACAAAAGATATTAATGTGTGCAAAACCTGTTATTGGGCTTACCCAGAACAGTTTGAACACATCGCCACAAAACAAGAAAGAAGAGTTGATTTAACATTTAATGGAAATGACATAGAACTCTACGAGGAATTAAAGAAAAAAGCCATTAAAAACAACTCTTCAATACAAGAAGAATTAAAGAAAATGATTAAGTAGTGCCAACCCCCAACAAATCAAGTTGGGGGTTTTCTTTTATATGAGACACCGTTTTTGTTTTTTTAACAAGGGCAGGAGAAAGATATAGAGACTCAATAGTTACATCATCTCTTCCCAAGAGAGTAGCTTGGCTTGAACGACCAGCATTAAGCAAAACTTTCTTCAAATTAAGAAAATCTGGCAAATCACTACCATAAGACTTATCTCCACAAGTTCCATCAAAACTTAACATAAATGGGACTTCTCTCTTATTGAGACTATCAAGCTCTTCAATAAGTTCATCTATGTTCAAAAGATAAGCATACCTTGGGTCTCTTTTACCGCTTGTTCCTTGCCAAGGCGGGTCCATATATACTAAGTCTTTATCTGTTGCTTGACTGATTGCCTGCCTAAAATCACAACCTTTAATAGAAATCTTTCCTTTAAGAAGCCGAGACATTGCCCTAACTTCCTTTTCAAGCTTCTCTGGCTTCATTCCAAGTCTTCTATTATCAGCACCTTGGTTAAATTCGCCATTGCCATTAAATCTAACTGCATTCTTTACACATCTTGCAACGAGATACAAAAGAGCAGAAGGAGACTTTGTATTATTATAAATTTCTCTTACATCTCTAAAATACTTCGCAGGGTCTTCAAGTTGACTATTCCAGTAAAGAGAATACTCTTCAATTATTCTTTCTGGTTCATCAACAATCATTTTCCAAAGTTCTGCAAGTGGTTCTAACTTATCAGCAACCACAAACCTTTTGGCTTTTTGATTAATTGCAGAAGCTAATGTAATTGCTCCCGAACCAGCAAAAGGTTCATACAGAGTATCAATCTCAAAATCCATATAAGAAAGTATGGAGTCAGCAAGCTTTCTTTTGCTACCTTGGTAAGGGATTGCATGCGGTGCTTTTTTCACTTGTATTCCTTGTTTTCTGGATTTAATGAGTAAAGAGAGCGACCTTTAACAATCTCTTTTAAAAACAATTTTGGTACATTTCCATCTTCTCTTCTTTTCTCTCTTCTATAAACAATAGAAAACAAAGAGTTAGATGGAGTCTTTCCAGTAAAAGGAACATCTTCACTTTTACCAAGAAAATCAACAATCTCTTGCAATGACAATGCTTTATGCTTTTTGAGAACCTTAACCATAAGTTCTTCAATATTGCTGTGCTGTCTGTTCCACGACATAGGAGCTCCTTTGGTGTAGTCGCATGCTAACGTCGAGTCCCACGGATTGCAAGCACTTCTTGAAGAAATAGGGGAGACCAATAAAAAAAGACTAGCATTGCACCAGTCTTTTTTACTTTTAATGTGAAGAGTTACCAAGTCTTCAAAATATATTTTATAAACCTATTGACTATTCACAATTATCTTTTATAAATATATTACCACAACGAACAAAACTATATTAGTTTAATTTTCTTTAATGTCAATAGCTAGTCTAATTTTGTTCCTTGTTTGTAAGATAGATTAAAGTGTTATATGTCGTTAGGCGGTTTGAGTAATCAAACGATTAAAAAAGACCTAATCCCAGTTATCGGTTAATCTAGGAAGAAGTTAGGCAGTAAAGCAATTTAAAGCCTAAAAGTATTCAATCAGTCTTTTATGTGACTAAAACAGCATGACTCATTAAATACAAGTAGCAAGGCAAATTTAGAGCGATTAGGCATAATGTAAGACCTACGGTATTAGGCGAAGAAATACCACAACAGCCAAGCGAACGAGTCCAATAACATAAAAGCCATAGCTTAAAAGTGCTATGGAGTCTCTTACAGATTACTGATGATGTGCAGTCTATGCCAGCACATCAAAGCGAGAAGTTAGGGCTTACAAAGCAAAAGGTTTAGGCTGAGAGTGGATACCCTGTAAGCAGTTTATTAGCAAACTGAAAGAAACCACCAAGTTAAGATGGCTATATATCATTCTTAACCCTTTTCTTAGAAAATAAGAAAGAAGGTAAAGCAAACGATTTTTTCAAGATCGTAAGGGTAAGGCTTTGCCTTTTTTCTTTAGAAAAAAGCAAAGCCCTGGAAGATTAATTAAGTATATTATTATAATATTTAATTAAACCCATAGGGCAAAAAGATTAAATCCACATCAAAAGATAGATAAAGAGCAAAAGCACTTTAATAAAATAACACTATCAAACAATAATTAAACCCAAAGAAGCAAAGAATAAAAAAATGGCACGGCGATTTTTTTTCAAACTTTTTTCAAGAAACAATCTATTGATACCTAATCTATCAACAGCATAAAGCTATTGATAGCCCTACGGGTTCATTAGTTACCAACAGATAAAGACACTTCGCATTCCATGTTCATAACTTATCTATCAACAGCATAAAGCTATTGATAGCCCTACGGGTTCATAAGTTATAAACAATCCATTTGATCCACTACTATTTTTTATTATTTTCTTTTTTTAAGTCAAAAGCTTATCAAGAACAAAAAGAGTCTTTAAAACTCTGCACAATTTCCCGAAAGCAAGACGAGCTTGCAGACTAGACACCGTAGACCTACGGTCGCAATCATGCACCATGATGGTGAACACACCCAAAACCGACAGAAACCCACCTAGAAGCGATTTTTACAGCTTCAAGCACCACACCCCTACCCACCATCAAAAAAACGGCTTGTAGACCGTTCTATGAGCTCGTTTTAGCCTGGTGCAACCTGGAACAAATAGAAGAGTAAAAGAACTTAAATAAGAAAATTAAAGTTTAAATTAATAAGAGCCTTTGGCTCTTTTTTTATTTCTTTTTAATGAATAGTCATTGACTATTCACTTTAATTTAGTATTATTAAATTATCATTATTAAAAGGAGAATAAGAATGAATGATGAAATAATAAATATCTTAGGAGCCATGACAGATTTTGAGCTTGAATGTTTTAAAAATCACAAATCAGGAAAGCTAGATAGACTTAAAGAAAAAAAGTTAGATTTACTTATACAGATAGAAGATTTAGAAAGATTGATATTAATTCTAAATGGAGAACTAAAAGAACGAGAAGAAAACGGAATAGATATTAGTAATTACTCACCAGATGAAGACGAAGAATTAATAGACTATGACGAACAAGAACGATTTAATCCGTTTGAAGAAGACAGAGAAAGTTTAACAGATGAAAAAATGGGACTTTTATTAAAGTTCAACACTTTAAAAAACGAATTAGAAAATATTTTAAAAAATGGAGCGAAAAAATGGGAATAAGATTAAAACAATTAAAGTCTTTTTATGGCAGTAAAGAAATCATAGAAGAGATTGAGAACGAAGCAAAAAGAAACGGAATGCACTTCAATGATTATCTAATTTACTGTCATAAAAAAACAATAAAAGAGAATGAAGCAAAAGAATATTTTAAAAACAGAAGCAAAGGAGAATGAAGATGTTATTTAAAGAAATAAAAATAAAGAAGCTAGAAGAACAAGTAATTTTTTGGGAAAATGAGATTAAAGAACTTAGGGAGCAACTAGAAAAAGGAGAAATTACTTATGAATACTTTTTAGAAACTTTCAAAAGTTTTGAGGAAATTTTAGAAGATAAAAAGCTATTGCTAAGAAACATAACCAATAACTTGAAGGAGTAAAATAATATGAAAGAAGAAAAGATGCAAAATAGAGTTTTTCTTATTGCTGGAATGATGTTTTTAATATTATTCCCTTTGTATGTCGGGCTAACAATTTACAAAGAAGAGCCAGCAAAATGCCATAAAACAGACACTTGCAATTCAATATTTAGATAAAGGAGAAATAAAAATGGAAAGTTTACAAAGTCAAAAGCTACTAATAGACGGCTTAAAAATCATCAAAGAGAGCCTAAGAAAATTTTTATGTAGGGAGAAAAAAGATGTTTGATTTATTAAAGTTTATCAACCACAACAAGAAAATAAACGGTAAAGGAGTTTTTGAAGTCTATGGAACTTACTACCATTTAACACCTTACGACATGGGAAACAGTGCAGAACTTGAACCTAGAAAGCCAAGCATAAGCAATTGGAAAGCAATTTCAGGAGCTTCTAATATTCTTTATTGTTTAATAGCGATGCCAAAAGAAAAGACTAGCACAGACAAATTTTTTGTTTACAGAAACAAAAGACCAGAGAAAGCATATAGACAAATTTTTGAAGATGGCTTGATTTATGATGAAGTGAGAATGTTTAAAAAAACGGAGTTTATTAAAGTAGGAGTCTTGCAAAACTGTGCAAAAGTTTTTGATATTTTTAGAGACATTGACCACATAGGAAACAAAGACAATTTAGAAAAACAGAGAGAAGCACTAAAAGAATTAATCTTTATAAAGCAAAGAAAAACTTTTTTTGTTCCATTTGCAAAGATAGAAAAAAGAAACATAATCATATAATAAGGAGAAAAGAAAATGATTAATAATGACTACACCAAGAAAAGACTTGAAAGAAAATTAGAAGAAATAAGAAGAGAAAATATAGAGACAAGCAGAGACGGAAAAATTTATTTTAGCTTTCTCATTAGCTATCAGGCTTGTTTAAGTTTATTTCTTTTGTTCTTATTTTTTCAAACTTTCGGATTGACAACGGAGAAAAATTTTATTGTAAGCACATCAATAACAATAATTCTTTTCGGTTCAATTGCTAGTTTCTTCCCAAAGATTTATAGAAACTCAAACGAAGAAGACATTAAAAACAAACTAGCTGAATACGAAAAAAATTTATGAAGACTAGACGAAGAAAGAGAGCCTAACGGCTCTTTTTTTTACCCATAGATACGAAAGAACAGGACTACTCAACTAAGTTTCATTAAATCCTTTTGAACTGATGAAAACTTTTTTTTGCTAATCCTTGAACTTTTTTTAGAGTGCTTTTTAGAACATTCCTTATGTCTTTTTTTACGACTTTTTCAAAATCGTAAAGCCCTAAATAATGTTCTTACACATATAGCAATCGTCCCGATTGCACCAAATTAACGGAAACCGTTAATTGCTCTGGCGAGCCTAGGCATTACCTTTCGGTAATGTATATAAAGCTATTAATTCAAAGGCAATACCAAATGAGCTAGGAAAAATCTAGTAAAAGGTAATTATTTAAGTATTGCCATTGGTATTTACTTTTGATTTTTATTTGATAACATTAAAAGTAAATACCAAAACAATAATTTTAAAGGAGAAAAAAGGTATGAAAAAAGTTCAAAAAACAATAAAGATTAATTACATTTTACATGTAGCTATTAAAGACTATGCCGAAAAAAACGACATAGACCAGATAGAAGTTATAGAAAAAGCTATTACAGAATTTTTTAAAGAAAAAGAAGACAGCAGGGTTCATTATGAAATTTTAGAAGCAGTTCAATTGCTTTTGAATAATCAAATAACCATATCAACAGACTTAGAAAACATAAAAAATGTTCTAGACAATACAGAGATAGTTTAAGAGTTCAGGAGTTACCAAGATGAAGAACAATAAAGAAGAAATACAAAAAGTATTCCGTTTTAGATTAAGAATAAACGATGATGATTTACAAGCAAAACAAAAAAGAACATATTTGAGTGATTACTTTTCAATACTTTTTTTAGTTAGCTCATTCGTTTTTATTTCATTATGCTTTTTATTTTTTGTAGTTAAGCATTACAGCTTAATTGAAATGGCAAAGGGACTTTTACACGGAGACGAGATAGCAAAAGGTTATTTTGCTTTCAATATTTTAGTGTCAGCAGTCGCGGGAATTTATGCAATGGCAAACTATGTTTACCCTGTTTCAAAGAGAGTAATAGATAGCAGTTCAAAAAACTTTTACTTTGAAGACTCAATAGAAGCAAACATAGAATTTCACAAGACACAGAAGAGAAAAGATAATACTTTATACAAAACAGGTCTTAATTTAGTTCCAGAAAAAGACTGTTATAAATATTTAAATCTTGGCTTGTTTAAGTTAAAAAGAAAGAAAGGAGACATATTTAATCCAATCTATCTAAATAAAAATGCTACGAATTTATCTAAATTAATATTAGGTATTGCAGGCTCTGGCAAGTCAGCTTTTCTTTTCTATCTCTATCAAGCAGAGCTAGAAAGAGGAACAAAACTTATCATTCACGCACCAGACGATGGACCTAGAAACATCATTGTTAAATCAGGTTATACCTATGCAATATCAGCACCCTGGTGCGAAGACTCAGTCTTTATAGATATTTTTAAGACTCTTGATGTAGAAGACCTAAACCAACAAAACGCCCTTATTGATGTAGTCATAACCTCAGTTCACGGCTATGTAGACCAGTCTAGTGATAATGCTTTTTTTGAGAATGGAGCAGTCTACATTCTTACAGCAAGCCTTAGAAAAGTAGTGAGACTAGCTAGAAAAAACAAGACCACAAGCAACCTAGACGAATGGATTAATGAGCTTGTTAGTAAAACACAAATCTATCAATTTAAAGAATTGGTAGACATTTATTACCCAGAAGCTAGTTTTACTATTAGTGAAGATGCCGAAAAAATGACAGCTTCAATCATTGCCAGTATCACAAAATCTTTAACAAACTTAGGCACCTTAAACAACTTCTACAAGAGAAATAGAAAGCCTTTTGATTTAAGAAAATGGTGTTTAGACATTCCAGAAGTAGACAAGAAAGGCAATCCATTACCAGAAAAACAAGTGATTGTTTTATGTAGTGATAAAGAATATGCAGAAGTCAGCAAGATAAATATTGCCTTATTTGTGAACATGGCAAGTGTCTTTTTGTTGAGTAATGAAAGAGAAAAGACTTTTAAAAAGAATGGTGTAAGAGTTCATCAAGTATTAGACGAGTTCCCAAATTTTGCAAAAAATATTGATATGAATAAATGGATTGAGATTATTAATGAAGGTAGAAAGTTTGGAAACATTGCAACAGTAGCAGGACAAAACAGCCACCAGATAACAAGCTGTCTTAAAGGAAACAAGGTAGACAGTCAAAAGTTTTTAGGCTCTTTTCATACTCAAATAATTGCCCAAGCTTCACCAGAAGACGGAGACTTTATAAAAAATATCTGTGGAGAAGTTAGCTACATTGATAACGAAGCTAGTTCAAGCTGGACAGACTCAGGAGACGGAAAAAGAAAAAAAACAATTAGCTATTCTAAAAAACCAGTAATGGAAGAAATCACATGGCAAAAGATACAAGACAATTTAGGTCTTGTTAGGCAGATTACTGGAAAAGATAGCAGTAAAGAAATAGGTGTTTATGTTGCTATAAGACTATTTGAAACAAAATTAACTGCTAATTTGTTTTTCCCATTCTGTGAAAATTTTTGTGAGAACAGAAGAAATGAAATGCTTAACAATGGAACTATTATAAAAAATAAAGAAGGTTTAGAAACCTACATATATAAAGATGAGTTCAATAGAACAATCAAACAACCTTTATTTTTTAAAGAAAGAAGAATAACCCTAACAGATGAAGAACAAGAAAGTATTTACAGAGCAAGAGAAATTCAAACAAAATCTAATTTAATTGGAAAGCTTGCAGAAAGAAAAGACTTAATAGGAGTAAAGAAAGCAAAAGAAGAACTTGCAAAACTTCAAGAAGAAGAAAAACTAGCAAACACAAAATCTAGTGATGATGTAGCAAAAATAATCCCAACTGATGAAGCAAATAAGAGACAAGAAGATAAACAAGAGAAAGAAGAGAAAGCCGAAGGTTTTGCAGAATCTACAAGCGAAATTTTAAAAGAAACGGCTTTACATGGTATTGATCACACTGGAACCCTAGGAGCTATTGATAATGCTTTAACAGCATTGGACGCACTTTTAGAGAAACCAGAAGGAGAAGAACAAGACCAGCTAGTTATTAAAGAGTCTAGCGAAAACAAGAAGAAAAGAAAAATAATAAGAAAAAAGGAGAATGAAAGATGATTAGCAATAGCAATGTAAAAAGCAAGGACTATTATACAAAAGAATACATGAGAGACGATTACTATAATAAACAAGGTAATCAAGTAGAAGGCATAGGACAATGGCACGGTAAAGGGTGCGATAGATTAGGATTAAAAGGAGAAGTAAACCAAAAGCAATTTTGGAATTATTTAGATGGTAGAAATCCTAATAACCACAATGAAAAATTAAGCCCTCATGTAAGAAATGATGATGAAAACAAACAGCCAGAAGCTAATAAAGCACAAGACTTTGTTTTAAATGCAAATAAGGACTTTACTATTTTGTGTGAAGTCTATGCAGATGATCCAGAAATGACAAAAAAATTAGATGGAATATGGGAAAAAGCAAATGAAACAATGAGAGACGAGATAGAAAAGAGACTAACCACCAGAGAAAACGGGAAATTTACACCCGTAGATGGTGCTATCTGTGCAACCTGGCAACACAAGACAGCCAGAGAACAAGACGGAAAAACAGACCCACACAGACATTCTCATAATGTCTATGGACATTACCAGCCATCAAAAAATGGCACTATGAAAGCCGTAGATTTTGGGAGAGTTTTTAACGATAAATTACTTATAGGCTCAAAAGCCCAAGAAGTAATGGCGAAAGGTGTTAGAGATTTAGGGTTTGAAATTGAAGAAGGTAAAACAGGCTGGAAACTTAAACATTTAAGCGATGAAGTTAGACAAGATTTTTCAGGCAGAGGTGAACAAATCAAAAATAGCATTGGAGAAAATGCCACTTATGAAGAAAAACAGAAGGAAGCCAACAAGAAACAAGCAAAAGGAGACTATCAGTTAGAAGATTTAAAGGAACAATGGAAATCTAGACTTGATAAGCACGGATTAACAAGAGACACACTAGAAACAGTTAGAGAACTTCCAAAGGAATCCAAAAAAGATATTACAAAAGAAGATATTTTAAGAAAAGCTTGTCAAATTTCCAAATCATCTACTTTTACATCAAAACATATTGATATTGCAATAGCTCAAAAAGGACAAGTTTTTGATTTTGACCAAAAGAAGATGAAAGAAGAAATTTTTAAAGCTAAATCACTTGTAAAGACAAATCAAAAATCAAAAGACGGACAAGCCTTATATTATTCAAAGGCTATAACATCTAAAAGCTATCAAAACGATATGCAGAAAATGGGAGAAGCTAACAACAGAATTAAATCTGCACAAATAAAAAATTCTATTGATATGCAAAAAGGTGGACTTAAAAAAATGCCGAAGGTTAAACCACCAAAAGGAGAGAAACAAGAACAAGAAAAATCTAAGGACAGCAAGGAAAACACACCATCTAAACAGCCACAGAACGAGCATAAAGAAGCCAAAAGCCAACAGCCAGAGCAACAGCAACAGCCACAAGCTAACAACGGCACTAGCTCTAATGGTTCAAAAGAACATACAGGCTCAATTAGTGCAGTTCAATCTATGCACGAGCTTATGGGTTCTATTAAAGGTTTAGAAGAAAGATTGTTTAAATTAAAACCTAACGACCCTGAAAGATATGTTTTACAAGAAAAGCTTAATAATTTACAAGGTCAACTATCTAAAATGATAGTAGAAAGAAACAAAGAAGAAGCTAAAAGAATGATTGAAGAAACACAACAACAAAAACAATTACAAAAAGAGCTTGAAAGAACAAGATAATTTAATATAATAAGATAATAATAATAAGGAGAAAATAAAAATGAGCCTTGAAAGCAATATTATAGATAAAAACAGTTTAGAAAAGATAGCAGACTTTTTTAGTCTTGAAGAAGTAAATGTTTTGCATTTTCTTAATGAGAATAAAACAAGACTCTATATAAATGGAGTAAAAGACTACACAATTTATTTAGAAGAACTAGAAGACCAAGTAATTTTTTGTAGAGTTTGGAGAGAATGGGACGAAAAAAATCCAATCACAAAACAAGAGGAAAAGGATTTAGTAAAGTGTAAAGCTATTAAATGGAAAATATTAAAGCTTTTGCACTCACTTAATGATAAAAAATTTGGTGGAGCTATCTATCTTGAAGAAATGCCCGAAAAAATGGAAGACACCATACTAGACCCAAAGGGAAAGCAAGGTAAATCAATACTAGACTTAAAGTTAGATGATGAATGAAGAAAAAAGAAAAGAACCTTAAAAAAGGTTCTTTTTTATTTTCTTTATCTTTTTAAAAGAAATGATTAAAAACACTTGATCTAAAATTAAATCTATGTTAATATCACGGCTCTTAACCAAAAAGAAAGGCAATTTATGAAATTAAATAAATACAAAGTTATTTTTACTGATAACAATTCAAAAGATAAGCACGAACTTATTTATGAGTCTATCAGTAAGGCTGATGTTACCAAAAGATTTAATAATGTTTTTGGCTTATGGAGTTCAATTGTAGAAATTATAAAACTTTAAGAAAGGAAATTTTATGGAAAAAATTAAGAATGAGGTAATTAGCTATTTTAAGATTTAAACGAATACGACAAAAGAAGTGTCATTAGTGATTGTGCTGATATTTTTGTTTATGATAAGAAAGATTTAGAAAAATACTATAATAAGAATGTTTTTACTTTCTTAAAATTAGTTAGAGTTATTAAACACAAATACAGCAAGGAAGAGTTTTTAAAGTTCATTGATAATATTATAGAATGCAATGAAGATGAAATGATGAAACTTATAAAGCATTATGTTAGATGTGGAACTAGAAAACTTGATAACCTACAAAGAAACATTAACACTTTAAAAAAGGTTCTTAACCGTGATACATCAAATGAAAGTGTTTTATCCGTCTTTTAAAGATGAAAACAAAAAAGGACTCTAAAAAGAGTCCTTTCTTATTTCCATTTCTTTGTATTGTCCCGTTAGGGAAACGGCTCCGTCCGTTCTCTATTGCTCCCGTAACACTTGCAACACCCACACCAGAGCCACAGAAACGAGCTATAAGCCACTTTCAGGACACAACCTAGACCAGCACACCAGCTAGACCCGTTACGAGCTTGTAGACCGTTTTAGAGCCACCAACCCAAAAAAATTAACCCAAAAATTGCACCGATCCAGAAATTTAACCCGAAGCAAGCACCTATAAACTATTGATTTTTATGGGCTTTTCGTGATGTTTGTGTCATCTGTGCACCAAAAGCAACCGCCGCCCAGAACCAGTGCGTGTGTTTCATGAATCGCCATAGCGACATCTTGCCGCAAAACTCATCAAAAGAACGCTTCATAATATTTAAAACCCTTTAGCCGCAATCGC
>Ga0209398_1001142_pt1 | contig 14394 bp, 12 predicted proteins | sample AshMeaBigSpring_FD_184125 | JGI IMG/M metagenome (GOLD analysis project Ga0209398, IMG submission 184125) | Groundwater microbial communities from Big Spring, Nevada to study Microbial Dark Matter (Phase II) - Ash Meadows Big Spring (SPAdes)... | ecosystem: Environmental > Aquatic > Deep... | reverse complement strand
GTGCCGGCCGGTTCGCCGATCGGGACGCTCGCCGATGTCGACCGCAAGGGCATCCGCATCGCGGTCACCGGCCGCAGCGCCTACGGCCTCTGGCTCGACCGCAACATAAAGCACGCCGAGCTCGTGCGCACCGACACGCTCGACAGCTCGTTCGACACGTTCGTCGCGGCCAGGCTCGAGGCGCTGGCCGGACTGCGCCCGCGGCTGCTCACCGACGTCGCGAAGCTCCCCGGCGCGCGCATTCTCGATGGCCGCTTCACCACGGTCCAGCAGGCGGTCGGCACCGCGCCGGCGAACAGGGCCGGGGCGGAGTTCCTGCGCACGTTCGTCGCCGAGGCCAAGTCCACGGGCCTCGTCGCCCGCCTGATCGCCAGGCACGGCGTGCGCGGGCTCTCGGTCGCAGCGTGAGGCGCGTGGCCGCGGATCCGCATCCGCACAACTTGTTGCAGCAACGCACTTGAGTCGGGCGGGCTGCGGCAGTAACCGTCGGCGATGACCGACAAACCGATTCTGCCGCCGGCGGGCGGCCCCACGGCGCCGATCCGGCTCAAGGACGCACTCGAGGAGCGCTACCTCGCCTACGCGCTCTCGACCATCATGCACCGGGCGCTGCCCGACGTGCGCGACGGCCTCAAGCCCGTGCACCGGCGCATTCTCTATGCCATGCGCGAGCTCGGCCTCAACCCGGAAGGCGGCTACCGCAAGTGCGCCAAGATCGTCGGCGAGGTGATGGGCAACTACCACCCGCACGGCAACCAGGCGATCTACGATGCGCTCGCCCGCCTCGCGCAGGATTTCTCGGTGCGCTATCCGCTGGTCGACGGGCAGGGCAACTTCGGCAACATCGACGGCGACAACCCGGCCGCCGACCGCTACACGGAGGCCCGCCTCACCCCGTCGGCGACCGAGCTGCTCGACGGCATCGACGAGGACGCGGTCGACTTCCGTCCGAACTACGACGGGCGCGAGCAGGAGCCCGTCGTGCTGCCGGCCGCTTTCCCGAACGTGCTCGCCAACGGCACCTCGGGCATCGCCGTCGGCATGGCGACGAACATCCCGCCGCACAACGTCGACGAGCTGGCCCAGGCGCTGCTGCATCTGATCAAGCATCCCAACGCGACGCTCGAGAAGCTCGTCGAGATGGTGCCCGGGCCCGATTTCCCGACCGGCGGCGTGCTGGTCGAGCCGAGCGAGGGCATCCTCGAGGCCTACCGCACGGGCCGCGGCGGGTTCCGGCTGCGCGCGCGCTGGGAGAAGGAGGAGACCGGCCGCGGCGGCTACCAGATCGTCGTCACCGAGATCCCCTACCAGGTGCAGAAGGCGAAGCTCTACGAGAAGATCGCCGAGCTCATCACCGACAAGAAGCTGCCGCTCGTCGGCGATGTGCGCGATGAAAGCGCGGAGATCGTCCGCCTCGTCATCGAGCCGAAGAGCCGCACGGTCGACCCCGTGCTGATGATGGAGAGCCTGTTCCGCCTGACCGAGCTCGAGGTCCGCTTCGGCCTCAACATGAACGTGCTCTCGGCCGGCCAGATCCCGAACGTGCTCGGGCTCAAGGAGGTGTTGGCACAGTGGCTCGAGCACCGGGTCGACGTGCTGGTGCGCCGCACGAGGTTCCGCCTGGGCAGAATCGAGCACCGGCTCGAGGTCCTCGACGGCTACCTGATCGCCTACCTCAATCTCGACGAGGTGATCCGGATCGTCCGCCACGAGGACGACCCCAAGGCGCGGCTCGTCGCGCGCTTCAAGCTCACCGAGGTGCAGGCCGACGCGATCCTGAACCTGAGGCTGCGCTCGCTATCGAAGCTCGAGGAGCAGGCGATCCGCGCCGAGCACGATGCGCTGAGCAAGGAAATGCGCAGGCTCAAGGCGCTGCTGAAGTCCGACGAGCAGCAGTGGGAGAAGATCTCCGACGAGATCCGCGCGACCCGCGAGCGCTACGCGAAGAAGACCGAGCTCGGCCGCCGGCGCACCACGTTCGCCGAGGCGCCGGCGGTCGACGTCGATCTCGACACCGCGCTGGTCGAGAAGGAGCCGATTACCGTGATCCTGTCCACCAAGGGGTGGATCCGAGCGATGAAGGGCCACGTCGACGATCTCGCCAAGCTCGAGTTCAAGCAGGGCGACAGCCTGAAGCGCGCGATCAAGGCCTCGACCACTGACAAGCTCGTGCTGTTCGCGACCAACGGCAAATTCTTCACGCTCGAGGCGAGCCAGCTGCCGGGCGGCCGCGGCCACGGCGAGCCGGTGCGGCTGATGGTCGACCTCGAGGAGAACTGCGACTTCGCCGAGATCTTCGTGCACGAGAGCGGCCGCAAGCTGCTCGTCGCCTCGACTGCCGGCCACGGTTTCATCGTGCCCGAGGACGAGGTGATCGCGGCAACCCGCAAGGGCAAGCAGGTTCTCAACGTCGACGGCGCAGAGGAGGCGTGCGTATGCGTGCCGGTGCCGGCCGGAGCCGATCAGGTCGCGACCATCGGCGAGAATCGCAAGATGCTCGTGTTCGCCGCCGACGAGGTGAACGAGATGGCGCGCGGCAAGGGCGTCATCCTGCAGCGCTTCAAGGACGGCGGCCTCGCCGACGTCCGCCTGTTCGACCGGAAGGAGGGGCTGAGCTGGGTCGATGCGGCGAGCCGGACGTTCACGATGAGCTGGCCGGAGCTCAGGGACTGGGCCGGCCAGCGGGCCCAGGCCGGACGCCTGGCGCCCAAGGGCTTCCCGCGCTCGAACAAGTTCGGACCGGCGTTCTGAGGCGCCTGCGCCACAGCCCTGCACCGGAGGTTGCTTGCAAGCCCGCAGCCGGCGCGGCATGGGTAGCCGCAGTCCGACGAGGAGGGCGCATGCGGCGCGGACTGTTGGCCGGGATCGCTGCCTGCATCGCCGCGGCCGCGTCGGGCCAGCCGGTCACGTGCACCCGCGCCGAGCTCGAGAGCGCGGTCACCGAGGCCGCCCGCGCGCTCGGTGCGCTGACCGAGAAGAACACCGCGCCGTTTCAGGCGAAGCTCAGGTCCCTCAAGGACAAGCGGGGCTGGTCGCACGACCAGTTCATGACCGAGGCGGCGCCGTTCGTGCAGGACGACCGGATCGCCGAGATCGATGCCCGCTCGGGCGAGCTGCTCGATCGTATCAACTCGGTAAGCGTCGCCGGGTCCTCCGCGCGTGTGCCCGACTGCGCGCTGCTCGCCCAGCTCCGCGCCACCATGGCGACACTCGTCGAGACGCAGGCGGCCAAGTGGGCCTATATGTTCCAGAAGCTCGATGCCGAGCTGGCGCGCTGAAGCCTTCCGTTCGAAGTGGAAGCAATCCGGAGCCTGGTCCGCACACGGCGATCCATACCGGCCCGCGAAACGTTCGACACTTGTCCTTCCCCCTTCCCCCGGTCCTTGCGCCGCGCGCGGAGCGCGACGGGGGAAGGCAGTGGTGCAATCGGTGCCTGGCCTCCGGCCTGGCACCGTCTGCCGTGTCGGCTCCGTCGGCTGTGTCGGTGCCAGGCCAGAGGCCAGGCACCGATTGCACCCCCACCCTCGATGCCTCATCCGCGATGCGCTGGGGGTTGGAAGTGGAGGGAGTGGGACGCCAATGAATGAGTGAGGACGCTATATCGCGGCCGAGCGGATGCCGCGCGCGTCGAGGTGCTTGCCAGCGTGCTCGACATGACCGATCCCGCCATTGCCGAGGGTATCGGACCGGCTTTCGCGGAACCAATCACCGAGGAAATCCAGAAGCACGCGCAGCTTCGGGAGCACGTGCTTGTTGGTCGGATAGATCGCCCAGATGGCGGCGCTGGCGTTGACATCGCATCGCGGCAGCACGCGCACGAGACGGCCGGATGCGAGATCGTCGGCGACGGCGGCCTCTGGAACGAGCGCGATGCCTTCGCCCTCGGCGGCCGCGCGCAGCAGGAACTCGATGCTGTTCGACTTGAGCCGGCCGCCGACGCGCACCGCGATCTCCTGGCCATCGCGGGACATCGGCCACTGCGTCGTCTCGCCGAGCACGAGGCAGGAATGCTTCGTGAGATCCTCCGGCTGCTTCGGTGCGCCGTGCTCTTCGATGTAGGCGGGCGCGGCGACCAGCACCTGCGGATCGGCGGCGAGCCGCTTCGCGATCATCGAGGAGTCGGGTGGGAGGCCGACCCGGATCGCGACGTCGTAGCCGTCCTCCTGCAGATTGACGTTGCGGTCGCTCAAGTCGACCTGCATCTCGACCTCGGGGTGCTGGCGCACGAACTGGCAGATGGCCGGCGCGAGAAGGCGCCGGGCCAGGCTCGCCGGCGCCGCGACCTTGAGCCGCCCCTTCGGCCGCGTCACGCAGTTGCCGACCACGGCGCGCGCGCTCTCGAGCTCGGACATGATCTTCTCGACATGCGCGAGGAACAAGGTGCCCTCGTCGGTGATGCGGATCGACCGGGTGGTTCGGTCGAACAGGCGCACGCCGAGCTCGTCCTCGAGTGCCTGCAGGCGCTTGGAGATCGTGCCGGGCGTCAGCCCGAGCTCGATGCCGACCTGCGAGAGATTCTGCACGGCGGCAACGCGCGCAAAAATGCGAAAGTCCTGAATGTCCAAGGCATCCCTCCCGGCGGACGGCCCGATCATTGTCGCTGAACGCTTCGGCGCCCCCGCCGCTGCGTGTCAGAGCCGCTTGTGTTGTGACGTGTTATTATCCCGCCGGGGAGCGAGAATAGCGGCTTCGGTCGTGCCGGCAAGTGACGAATGTCCGATCCGGTTCACGTGTGCGTAAACTCATGCAGCCACGCAACAGTCGCGTGTCGCAGGCCTTGACATGCAGGTTCGTAATGGCTCGTCGGACGATCGGTATCGAGGTCAGACACTCTAACCACACCTGTCGTCCCGGCGCTTGTCGCCGGGATCCATCGCGCAACAGCCGCGGGCCCGGATACCGTGGCGCCATGGGTCCCGGCAATGAAATCCTGTATGACGAAAACTGATGGAACGAGGGTGCAGACCCTTCGGGTCTGCACCCTCGACTGCGTCGCAATGAAACCCATCGAGCGGTCGATGCTTCCGCTGCATATGAGGCCCCATGCCGGATATCGCCAGCATCATTCAATCCGGGGCTGCCAACGCATGGTTCCTGCTGCCGACCGCGCTCGTGCTCGGTGCGCTCCATGCCCTCGAGCCCGGCCACTCGAAATCCATGATGATCGCTTTCATCGCCGCAATACATGGCACGGCGCGACAGGCGGCTCTGCTCGCGCTGGCCGCCACTCTCGGGCACACCATCGTCGTGTGGGCGCTCGCCTTGTTGGAGTGGCGGCTTGGTGATGCGGGCGTCCTCGAGCGTGCCGGACCGTGGCTTCTGGTGCTTGGCGGTCTGCTGCTGATCGGCCTGTCGTTCGGCATTCTGAGGCGTCTGGTGCCAGCCGCGGCGAATGGTCACGGTCATCATCAACATGATCATGACCACGGACATGCCCACGCGCATGGCGATGGCCATGATCACCGGCACGCGCATGGGCTCGATCACAGACGAGCCCACCAGCCGCATGGCCGGTTCGAATCGGAAGACGCGCATGCGGCGTTTCATGAGGCCGAGATCAGGAAGCAGTTCACGGGCAATGCGGGCGCCGTCACCAACGGCGAGATCGTCTGGTTCGGGTTTACCGGCGGATTGCTGCCATGCCCCGCGGCGTTCGCAGTGCTGCTCGCCTGCCTGCATCAGAAGGCGTATGGCCTCGGCATCGTCATGGTCGCGGCGTTCAGCGCCGGCTTGGCCGCGATGATGGTGGCGGTCGGCGTGGCAGCGGCCTGGGGCATGACTGCGATCAAGGGCAGATCCGGCGCATTCGACCGGGCTGCGCGGTGGGCACCCTATCTCTCATCCGCGGTTGTGTTCGTGATCGGCTTGTTCGCCCTGGCGCAGGGCCTGCGCGCTTTCGGTCTTCTGTGATCTGACCCGCAGAACGTTCGGCGCGGGCGGAAGATGGCCGATGACACGCCGGAAAATTCCAGGCGCAACGATCGCACCGAAGATCGATCATCCTTCCGCCGGATCGACGCCGCGGAACTGATCCGCGCCGCATGGAGCTCAGGCTAGAACCGCCTGAGCAGCCGCTCGATGTAGTCGAGTTCGAGCGTCGGCCGCGCGGTCTCGCCGAGGCGCCGGCGCAGCTCCTCGAGGATCTCGCGGGCGCGCTGGGTGTCGATCTCGGAAGGGATCTGCACGCTCGTTCCGAGGTCGGGGCCTTCGGAGCGCTGCGGCCGCCCGAGCGGATCGCGCGGCGCATCCGCCGCCGGCCCCGGTCCAAAGCCGGGCTGGCGCTGGCGCATCATCTGCTGCGCCATCTGCTGGGCGCCCTGGCGCAGCTGCTCGAGCGCGCGTTGCTCGGCGCGCGCGGCACCGTCGAGATCGCCCTGCTCGAGCTTCCGCCGCGCCTCTTCCATCGCGCGTGCGGCCTCGTCGATCTGGCCGGGCTGGCGCATGCCGAGACCGCGCATGCCGTCCTGCAGCCGGCCGAGCTGATCGCGGAGCTGGCCCTGGCGCTCACCGAGCTGGCCTGGACCTTGACCGGGTTGGCGACCCTGACCCTGCTCTCCGCGCTGACCCTGGCCGCGCTGTCCTTGCTGTCCTTGCCGGCCCTGTTGACCGCGCTGGCCGCGCTGCCCCTGTTGACCTTGTTGGCCTTGTTGACCCTGCTGGCCCTGTTGGCCTTCGCCCTGCTCGCCGTCCTCCTGGCGCCGCTGCTCGCCAAAGGTGTCGTCGAGCAGCTGCTGCTGGCGGCCGATGATCTCGCCCATCTGGTCCATCATCTGCATCATCTGGCGGCTCTGCCGGCCTTGCTGGCCCTGGTTCGCCATGCGGCCGGACTGCAGCTGCTCGAGCAGATCGCGCAGCTGGCTCAGCATGTCCTGCGCCATGTCGCGCGAGCCCTGCCGCGCCATGTTCTCGATGTTGTTGAGCATGCGTTCGAGGTCTTCCGGCCGCACCGTCTGGCTCGGGTCGAAGTTCTGCGGGAACTCCATCGGCTGCATGTTCTCGGCCTGCCGCTGGAGCTGCTGGAGGAACTCGTTGAGGGCTTGCCTCAGCTCCTGCATCAGCCGCTTGATCTCCTCGTCGGAGGCGCCGTCCTGGATCGCCTTGGAGAGCTGCTCCTGCAGCTCGCGCAACCGCCGCTCCGCGTCGGTCAGCCCGCTGCCGTCCTCGATGCGGATCGCGATGTGCCAGAGCTGCTCGACCGCGCTCTTGAGGCCCGATCGCGTCTTGTCGCGCTGCAGCCGGTGGTAGGCCGAGCGCATCCCGAGATAGACGCGGCGATCCTCGATGTGCCCTTCCGGCTCGATCGTCAGTGCGTCGAGCGCCTTCACCACCAGAACGCGATGGCGCGAGTCCTCGACGAGCTTGCGGCGCTGCTCGATCACCGCCTTGGCGAGCGGCTTGGAAAACCGGCGCTGCGGCAGCGCAAACTCGTGCGGCACGCTGCGGCCGACGTTGCCGGCGTGATCGCGCGCGACGAGCGTCATGCGCGCGCGCGACCCCGACCAGGGATGCGAGCCGATCTCGTGGAAGCTCCAGGTCTCGTTGGGTTTCGCCCCCTGCGCGTTCTGCGCCGCGCTTTTGGTGGAACGGGGCAGCCGCAGCGACAGCACCGGCGGCCGCTCCAACGGCAGCCGCGGACCTTTGAGATGGTCGCTGCGGGCCCAGCTCGTGCGCGGATCGCCAGCCTCCGGCGCAAGCCGCTGGAACAGCGCCTCCGCCGACGCCACGCCATAGTCGTCCTCGACCTCGTAGTGGAGCTTCATGGCGCCGCGCAGCGTGCGCTCGGGGTCCTTGGTCAGCGCGATCCGCGGCGGCTGGTCGGCGATGACCGAGAAATCGAACTTGGCTATCTCGCTGCGGCCACTGAGCAGGCGGACCGACCCCGATCTGCGCAGCTCGATGCGCGCCTCGGACACGTCCGTCCCCTTGGTCGCCTCGGCTGCGGCCGATGTCTGCGGCGCGCTGCCGTCCGCCGGCTTCAGCTCGATTGCCAAAGCGTTGCCGCTCGTGCCGCTGGTGCGGGCGATGAAGACGCTGCGCTCGGGCACCTCGACGGGCTTGGTGCCGGCCGAAGCCGTCTCGGCAATCGTGCCGCGCGAGCCGTCGGCGAGCAGGATCGGCGGCTTCGCCGTGTAGGCCGGCGGCGTCACCCAGGCGTCGAGCCGCGCCTCCGCGAGGTTGACCGGCGGCCCGAACCGGAAGGCCGAGGCGAGGCGGTCGCGCGCGCCATCGCCGACGAGGCCGAGCAGCAGGATCGCGCCAAGCGGCAGCAGCGCTCGGAGCGCGAACGGATCGAGCCGGTCGGTGCGCGGATGCGGCGCGCCGACCTTCAGCCGCGCGATCAATTCGGCGAGCCGGCGCTTGTGCGCCTGCCAGATCGCCGTGGTCGCGGGGTCCGATGGCGGCTGGCTCAGCTTGTCCTCGTAGGATGTGGCGGGGCGATGCGGCAGGCCGGAGCGCCGCTCCATCCGGCGGATCGCCTCCTCGCGCGTGGGCATCCTGACGCGCGCCACCCATCCGAAGGCGGCAAGGAGCGCGACCGCGAACAGCGCCAGCACCAGCTTGTGCGTCAGCTCGGACAAAGTCGGCCAGAGCCCGGCGAGCGTCGCCAGCAGGAATACGCCCAGAATGGCGATGACCAGCCAGACGCGGGGCCACAGCTGCTCGAACAGCCGTGCTGAGCGGCTGAGGCGCACCTTGCGCTCGAAGCCGCGATCGACAGGGGGCAGCGCGGACATGTCGTGTGGCATGGCGGAAGCCTAACACGCTTTGGGTTACCGGGTACAACCCGGCCGGGCGGCTGCAAACGCACGATTCCGCGAGTCCAAAAACGGCCTAAACACGGCGAAAACCGACCAAAACCGCTCGCTAACGGATGTGCCAGTCGGCCATGCTGTCGAGGCCGATCAGGGTCGCGAAGCTCGAACGCGGACGCACCACCGCGTGGCGGTCGCCGGTCACCAGCACCTCGGGCACCAGCAACCGCGTGTTGTATGTCGACGACATGACCGCGCCGTAGGCGCCGGCGGTCATGAAGGCGATCAAGTCGCCAGGGGCCATGGCGGGCAGCTCGCGCCCCTCGCAGAATGTATCGCTCGATTCGCAGATCGGCCCAACCACATCGTAGCGCTGCCGCGCCGCGTCCTTCCCCGCCTCCCGCACTGGCCAGATCTCGTGATAGGCGCCGTACATCGCCGGCCGCATCAGGTCGTTCATTGCGGCATCGACGACGAGGAAAGTCTTTGCCGGACGCGGGTTGAGGTAGAGCACGCGTGCAACGAGGATGCCGGCATTGCCCACGATCAGCCGGCCCGGCTCGTAGCCGAGCTCGACGTCGAGGGCGCCGAGCACGCGCCGCACCATGTCGGCGTAGGCATTGATGAGGTCCGGCCCGTGGTCGAATGTCAGCGGCACCTCGTAGGGGATGCCGAGCCCGCCGCCGAGATCGAGCCGCTCGACGTTGTGGCCGCTCGCGCGCAGGCTCGCCGTCACGTCGCGCATGCGGGTGAACGCCGCCTCGAGGTCGGCGAGCTCGCGGATCTGACTGCCGATGTGGCAGGCAAGGCCCAGCATGCGCACGCCCGGCAGGTTCGAGGCGATCGCATAAAGGCGCTCGGCCTCGGTGAAGCTGACGCCGAATTTGTTGGCCGACGATCCGGTGGTGATCTTGGCGTGGCCGCCCGCCCCGACATCCGGATTGATGCGGAACACCGCCGCCTGGCGCCGGCCCTTGGCCGCCGCGATGCGGGAGAGCGCAAGCAGCTCGCCCTCGGTCTCGATGTTGACCTGGTAGATGCCGGCGTCGACGGCATGGGCGAGCTCGCGCTCGGTCTTGCCGACCCCGGAGAACACGATGCGCGAGGCTGGAATTCCCGCCGCCATGGCGCGCCGGATCTCGCCTTCCGAAACGGTGTCGGCGCCCGCGCCGAGGTCGGCGAGCGTCCGCAGCACCGCGAGATTGCTGTTGGCCTTCATGGCGAAGAAAACCTTCGCCCGTGCGGCGGCATCGCCGGCGCCGACCGCGTCTGCGAACAGCTTGTAGTGCCGCTCGAGCGTTGCGGTCGCATAGCAGTAGAACGGCGTTTCGACCTCGGCAGCGAGCCGGGTGAGGTCGACGCCCTCGGCATGCAGCAGGCCATTGCGGTAGGCGAAATGATGCATGGCGATTTCCGCGCGTTGCTCAGCGTTCTATAGGGGTCGGGGGAGGGCGCAGCAAGCGCGCGGATGCCCGCGAGGCTCGGCCGCCCTTCGCCGGCCATCGAGAGGCCCATGCACGCAACGAAGCCCGACCAGCCGGCGCTCGCCGACCTGCCGCTCGCCACCATCGCGCTCGAGATCGGCGGGCGGCGGTGGACCGTGAGCGCCGTGATCGACCAGGATGCGCTGCTCGAGCTCGCGCCGCGCTTCACAAATATCCCCTACGGCCTCCTGCTGTGGGAGTCCGCGGTCGCGCTCGCGACCCGCCTCGCGGCCGAGGGTGGAGGGCTCGACGGACGGAGCTTGCTCGAGCTCGGCGCCGGCGTCGGCCTCGCGGGTCTCGTCGCCCGGGCGACCGGCGCGCGCGTGACGCAGACCGACCACGACGCGCTCGCGCTCGCGGTCGCGCGCCGCAATGGCGATGCCAACGGCATCACCGGCATTGTGCAGCTCGTGGCCGACTGGCGGAGCTGGGAGCATGCGCCGTGCTACGATCTCATCATCGGCGCCGACATCGTCTACGACCAGTCCGTCCATGCCGATCTCGCCCGCATCTTCACGCGCAACCTCGCCCCCGGCGGGCGCATCGTGCTCGCCGATCCAGACCGGCCGCGCACGCTCGGCCTGCTCGCCACGCTCGAGGACGCGGGGTGGCGGCTCGCCCTCGAGATCATGGCGGTCGCTGGACTGCCGCCCGCCCGCAACAGCGCGACCGTCGACATCTCGATCTTCACGGCCACCCGGCCGGACTGAACGGCGCTGATCCGGGCATCCGGTCATTTCACGGCGAACATCCGCGCGATGTCGTCGGTGGCGCCGGTCGCGGCGAGATAGCCGGTGCCAACCAGGATCAGCGCGACCGCGAACCAGAGCACGGGCAACCGGCGCCGGAGCGTTGCCCAGGCCAACAAGATCAACGGCAGGGCAACAATGAGCGCACCCGCGAGCTTCGCCGACAGCATGTCATCACCCCTGCCCGAGGCCATGGCCGCGGCGCTCACGTCGTTGTGAGCGCACCAGCGCCGACTGGCATTTCGCCCCGATCCGCGCCACTTTCAAGAGTGTGGGCATCGCCAATCGAGGTTTGCCATGATTCCCGATCCGAGCCGCCGCGAGGTCGTCGCGGGCCTAGCCGCAGCCGCTGCGGCGATCACATCTTCGCCGGCCGCTGCCGCGCCGCCGCCGGCCGCGATCACTTCGGCTTCGAGCCTCGTGGCGCGGACGACGCAGTTCCTCGCAGGTCTCGACGAGGCGCAGCGCAAAGCCGCGAGCTTCGACTGGGGCGGCAGCGAATGGCGCAACTGGAATTATTTCGGCGTCGGCGGCTACATCAAGCCGGGGCTCCGCCTCGAGCAGATGCGGCCGGCGCAGAAGGATGCGGCCTGGGCACTCTTCGGCGAGGTGCTGTCGCCGGCAGGCCTCGCCAAGACGCGCAATGTGATGCTGCTGCAGGACATCCTGGCGGACGCCGGCAATGGCCGTGGCCAGCGGTCATCCGAGCGGTTCTCGGTCGCGGTATTCGGGACACCCGCGGCGACCGGAGCGTTCGGCCTCAGGCTCGAGGGGCACCATCTGTCGCTGTCGTTTGCCGTGCGGGACGGTGCGCTCGTGTCGATCACGCCCGCCGCCTTCGCCGCCCTGCCCAATCGCGTGAAGGCCGGCAGGCATGCCGGGCTCAACACGCTCAAAGGCGAGGAGCAGATCGCCCGGCGTCTGCAGGCCGACCTCGCGCCGAAGCTCAAGCAGCGCGCGCAGGCGAGCGCCGACCACCTCTTCAACATCCTCTCCTCGGCCGGTCGCGAGCGCGCGAACACAGCAAAGACAGGGGTGGCGGCGGCCGACATGACGCAGGCGCAGCGCGAGCTCGTCTGGCAGCTGGTCGAGACCTATGCAGTCGAGCCCTACACCGGCGCCGTCGCCGCGACGCAGAAGGTGCGCGTGCGCGCGGGCGATGCGGCGGCAGTGCATTTCGCCTGGTACGGGCCCAACACGACGGAGAAGTCGTTCGGCTATCGCGTCATCGGCGACGCCTTCGTCATCGAGCTCGGCTGCATCGACGGGGAGGCGCAGCACCTCCATCCCGTCTATCACGACCTCGGCAACGTGCTGGGGCGGACGGGGTAGGCAATCGCGCCGCTGCCACCCGGAACCGCTCGACGCCCGCGCGGTCGCCCGTGATGCCGAGGCCGGGGCCGTCGGGATCGCGTGGAACGGATCCGCGAGCGGCGCCTTCCGAACGCGGATGTCGGCGGCGATTATCAACGGCGTCTCATGGGCGGATGAACCGCTCCGCATTCTGCATTCACATTGACAATGGAGCTGCTTACACATACTATATGTGTAACCAACGAAAAGTCACGGCCGCATGGGCATGGTGCGCAAGCAGATCCTCATCACCGCAGATCAGAACCGGCGGTTGCGGCAGCGCGCGACGGTGGCCGGCGTCGCGGAGGCGGAAATCGTGCGCCACGGCATCGAGTTGGCGCTCGCCGCCGACCGGGCGGCCGAGGACGACTGGCGGGCCACGCTCGAGCGAGCAATCGGGGGCGGTGCGCTCGACGAGCGCTTTGCCGGACGTGTGGCCGGGAACAAGAAGGCCCAGGCCAGGGCCTGGCACAAGCGGCTCGAGCGCACGCGGCGGTTGTTGGCGGGCGACTGATGGCTGCACTGCTGGATACCTGCATACTGATCGGCCTCCTTCGCCGTGACGACCGTGCGGAGCGAATGGTGCTCGCCCTGCCGGTACGCCCATACGTCTGCGCCGTTTCGGAGATGGAGCTCAATGCGGGTGCTCGGTCACAAGGCGAGGAAAGGCGGATCGAGGCCGTGCTCTCCGCGTTTCATTGGGCTCCGATCGATAGGAATGTCTTCCAGCGCGCCGGCGGCCTGCTGCGCCACTTTCGGGCCAGCCACGGCCTGGACATTCCCGATGCCCTGATCGCCGCCGCCGCCGAGCATCACGGGCTCGACCTCGCCACCCTGAACGTCAAGCACTTCCCGATGTTCAAGCGCCTGAAGGCGGCCTATTGAGGTGCGGCTCGGCGCGGGCGAGCGCGATCGCCGCTGACAGAACCGCTTCACCGAGCTGGTTGGCGAGGATCAGCACGAGGCGCGCATTGAGGGCGGCGCTGGCCTCGTCCGAGAGCCCGCGGTGGGCGTCGATCAGCATCCGGTAGGCGCGGTCGGGGTCGGGGAGGCGGTTCTTCGACAGGTCGATGTCGCTCATGATCTCACCCGTTGCAATGGCCGAGCGCCCGCGCCAGGGCCTGCTCGAGCCGGCTCGTGTCGAAGCAGCGCATGCGCGCGGCAAGATGCTGGTCCGGTCGCACGAGGAACGTCGCACCGGGGCTCGCATCGAGTCGCTGCGCGAGCAATTCATCCGCCGGGGTGATGTCCCGGCCGACGACGAGCAGCTCGGCACCGTCGATCCTCGGCGGCGGCTCGGCGCCGTCCGGCACGTGCAGCACCGTGAAGCCCTGGCCGAGCCGGTCGAGCAGGTAGTCGCCGCCCGCGAGCGGGGCGTCGGGCAGCGGCGCGCCGAGCGCGGCGACCCCGGCGAACGGCTCTTCGTCGGGCGTCGACAGGGGTGTGTCGTAGCGCGTCGCGGTCGACAGGCGCCCGGAGTTCACGAGCCGCTTGGCGAAGTCGGTCTTCGCGGCGAGGGCCAGCGTCGCGTCGCGGAAGAGGCGCTCGGTGCGCGTGCGCGGCGCGATGAAATCGGTCGAGCGCGTTGAGTGCGCGATGTTCTCGCCGGCGGCCTGGCCGCGCTCGCTGTCGTAGCTAGCGAGCAGGCCAGCGGGTGCGCGACGGTCAATGACCGCGGCGAGCTTCCAGGCGAGATTTTCCGCATCCTGCACGCCGGAGTTGGCACCGCGCGCCCCGAACGGCGAGACCTGATGCGCGGAGTCGCCGGCAAAGATCACGCGGTCATGCACAAAATGGCGGATGCGGCGGCACTGGAAGCGATAGACCGATACCCATTCGAGTTCGAAGTCCTCGTGCCCGAGCATCCGCGCGATGCGCGGGCGGACGACCTCGGGCCGCTTCTCCGCTTCGGCGTCGGCCTCCGGCGAAAGCTGCAGGTCGATCCGCCACACGTCGTCGGGCTGCTTGTGGAGCAGAGCCGACTGGCCGGAGTGGAACGGCGGGTCGAACCAGAACCAGCGCTCGGTCGGGAACGGCGCGGTCATCCTCACGTCG
>Ga0209398_1001137_pt1 | contig 14420 bp, 10 predicted proteins | sample AshMeaBigSpring_FD_184125 | JGI IMG/M metagenome (GOLD analysis project Ga0209398, IMG submission 184125) | Groundwater microbial communities from Big Spring, Nevada to study Microbial Dark Matter (Phase II) - Ash Meadows Big Spring (SPAdes)... | ecosystem: Environmental > Aquatic > Deep... | reverse complement strand
GTCGCCGCCGGGCACGTTTGCCTGACCGTATAGGAACCCGATGGGCGGACGGACTGACGATTTGGGATCGCCTTTTTCCTCCGGGGAAGGCACGTGGCCCTCTACTTGTTGACCTACCCGGTTCGTGGCCAAGATGACGACAATCGCCCCGCCGGGCTCGCCAGCAGCGCGAGCGGGCCGGGGCGTGGGGGCGAGATTTGGTTGTTAGCGAAGAGACCGCCTCTTGAACGCCCAACTTGATCGGCGAAGCATGGACCAGACCCCGGACCGAGGCGCGTCGGCACAGGGCCTCAGCACGCGTCTTGATCTCCGGCTTCGCCGCGCGGTCGCGGCGCGGTTGTCGTCCCGAGGAAAAGGCAGACGGCTCCGGGTAGAATCATCCACGGTGGCGGCCCGGGGGGGTGCCACGCAGCCAGATCCGCGTTGGACGGGGGGGCACCTCATGGGGTTGGCAATGCGATCGACGGTTCCTGGGCGCACGAGGAACCGCCTGGTCTTGGTGGCACTGGCCCTCGCGGCCCCGCTGGCCGGCCCGCCGACAGCGACCGCGGGGAACGAGTGGGACAGGGATGCGCCGCGCATCGAGCAACTTTGGCCCGGGCCGGCCCCCGGCGCGCTGGGCAATGAGCCGAAGGATCGGCCGGCGCTGCACGTCTACCTGCCCGAGTCATCGCGGGCCAACGGCACGGCGGTGGTCGTTTGTCCTGGCGGCGGGTACGGCCATCTGGCGATGGAACACGAGGGAGCGGACATTGCGCGCTGGCTGAACAGCCACGGCGTGGCCGCCTTCGTGCTCGATTACCGCCATCGCGGCAAGGGCTACGGGCACCCCGCCCCGCTCCAGGATGCCCAGCGGGCCCTGCGGATGGTGCGGGCCGACAGCCAGCAGTACCGCGTCGCGCCGGACCGGATCGGCGTGCTGGGGTTCTCGGCGGGCGGCCACCTGGCCTCGACGCTGGGAACCCATTTCGACGACGGCGACTCGCAGTCGTCGGATCCGGTCGAGCGGGTCAGCTGCCGCCCGGATTTCCTGATCCTCTGTTACCCGGTGATCCTGTTTGGCCAGCCCGGCATGCACGCCGGGTCGCAGAGGAACCTGCTGGGGGCTAGCCCATCGGACGAACTGGTGCGGAGCCTTTCCAACGAGCAACAGGTCACGGCCCGCACGCCGCCGACGTTTTTATTTCATACGGACGAGGACCGGGGCGTGCCGGCGGAGAACAGCGTTCGTTTCTACCTCGCCCTGCGTGGGGCGGGGGTCCCGGCCGAGCTGCACGTCTATCAGAAGGGTGCCCACGGATTGGGGCTGGCGCCCGCCGTCCCGGAAACGTCCAGCTGGCCGGACCGCTGCGTGGGCTGGCTGCGCGGGCGGGGCTTGCTCACGCCGTAACCGTTCACAGCCCGGTGGAGGATCTTGCCTGATTCCAGGGGGTCAGGTCCATGTTTTCGGCCAGCGCGTATCTGCGAGGTCGAGTTTGTCGGCCGAAAAATGGACCAGACCCCGACCCGTGAACGGTTACCTCACGCCGCCTTAGCCCGGAATATTCATCAACCTAACGAGTAAAGTTGCAACGTAAAGCAGAGAAACAGGCTGTGGCTATCTTCCCAGAAACACCGCGCAGATCAGCCGGCACGCGCTAGCGTCCGGTTCTCCCCAATTCCACCAAAACCGGACGCTAGCGCGCTTGCGGCTCATGAATAATCCGGGTTCGTCCCACCGGCCGACCCCCGGGCTTGTGTACCCCAGCCCTTGCATGCTCCGATCACACGCCGGGCCGGATCGCGATCTGGTCAGGGTCGTTCGAGCGACTCGAGCAGGCGTTGCTTCTCGGCCTCCAGCGGGAACGGCTCGTACGTGGTCAGCGCGGTCATCTGGGTCTCGCGGCCGCGGATGCCCGGGGGAAGGCTGCCGTCGCGACGCGCCAGCTGGCGTTGATCCATGTCGATGCGGCGCGCCCGCTGGACGAGTTGTGCCAGCAACTGTTCGGCGTCCCGGATCTGCTGCTGGAAGCGGGCCTGGGCGTCGGCCGCCCGTCGCTCGAGGACCGCCCGCTGGGCCAGCAGCGGGCTGGCATCGCGCTCCAGCAGAGACAGGTCGCCCCAATAGCGCGACTGGATGATTTCCAGGCGCTCGATCTCCAGTCGCAGGTGGGCGATTTCGTGGGGGTCCCGCGCGCGGGCCAGGCGGTTGGACAACAGAACGATTTCGTCCTCGAGCAGGACGACCTCGCGCTTGACGGCGCTGGCTTGCCGCTCGATCGTGGCCAGCGAAGCGACCAGCGGCTGGTCGGCCGTGGCGATCTCGCCGAGCGCGCTCTGCAGCTGGCTTTGCGCGTCGTCGCGGCGCTGCCGTGCCGCCTCCGACTGTGCGTTCAACTGCTGCCGCTCCTGTTCCAATTGCTTGCCGACCCGCTCGGCGTGCTCGGCCCATTGCTGCTGGGCCTGTGCGCGGTCCTGCTGATTGCCGGCCGCCAGCTGTTGGAATTTGTCCCGCACCTCCTGCCGCGCCTGTTGGAAGGCATCGCGTTGCGGCGGGTCCAGGCGGTCGAGGACGGTCCGCTCGTGCGGCGCGCGGAGCGAGTCAACCTGGTCGCTGCGGGCCGGGCCCTCGAGGAAACCGAACATCCGGCCGAGAAACCGGGCCAGTTCGAGCTCGGAGGGTGGGTCTTGGGCCGCGGCCTGGGGCAGCAGGCGGCTTAACTGGTCCATCGCCACCAGGGCCGCGTCGGGGCGGCGCTGGAGCATCAGCAGCCAGGCCCGGGCCCGCCAGGCAGCCAGGTGCTCCTTGTCGGCCTTCAGGATGCCGTCAAGCAACTCCGCCGCCTGCTTGTGCTGCTGCTGCCTGAGTTGCACGAGGGCGTAGGCATAGCACAGGCTGGGATCGTCCGGCGCGGACGTGTTCAGCTGTTCGAATTGGGTCTTGGCTTCCGCCCGGGCCTGGGCCGACAGCGGCCATCCCTGCTCGAGCAATTGCGCGATCCCTTTCCGCAGCGCGGCATCGGCGGGTTCAGCCCCGGCCAGGGGGGCGACCAGCAGGCAAACGGCGGGACCGGCCAGCAGGCAAGCGACGCGCAACATGACTGCACCTTTTCGTGGGTGCCAGAAGCCGGGGAGCGGATGCCCTACCCGTCCACCGCCCACCCCCGGGGATCCTAGTCGTCTGGCCTCCAGCCGGCAAGCACGCCGCGCGCGACTCGAATCCGCGGCCCTCCGGAGCCGGTTGCGGACCGGGGCGGGGACGGCCTGGCGGCCGGCCAACCCTCGCGCGCACGCGGCGTTGACCGTGCCGCCCACGTCGTGATCGGCGGCGAGGCGCGCTCAGGCAGCGGGCAGGCGCCTCAATCGGGTTTCGTGATTCCGGGAGGGCGAAACTCCCCGGGAGGGCGAGGCTCCCGCCGAGCCGCCAACCCGGTCAGCGCACCGGCTCGGCAGGAGCCTCGCCCTCCCAAGATCGTGCAACTCCGGCGGGCCAGGGCGCCGCGCGCGACTCGGATCCGCACCCAGCCCAGGCCGGTTACGCGGTGGCGTCGCCGTCCGCCTCGGGACGGGCCGGATCGTGCGCCAGCAGCCAGTCTTCAAGGTTCACCTGCTGGATGCGGGGGGCCCGCAACAACGCGGCCCGCTTGGGCAGCAGCGACTGCAGCCAGGGGCGGCGAATGACCGCCGAGAGGGCCCGCATGCTGACGCTGTGCCGCGTCTGGGATTCGACGTCCACGGCCAGGCGGTGGAAGGTGGCCGGGATGATGTTGGGCTGGGGACCGACATGCACGACCGTGTCGATCCCCCGGGCCAACGTCTCGTACACGACGTCCCACAGCCGCTGGGGATGATCCACCCAGCGGGCGAGGATCTGGCGGGCGTTATGGTCGTCGTAGCTGAACGTGCCGGTGACCAGCGAGCAGACCGGTGGGCGGGGGGCGACAAAGCCGCCCCGCAGGGTGTGCATCATGGCGGCCGAGCGGTTGGGGATGCTCCGCTCCCACATGATCGGGGTGTGCAGCGGCGGCCAGTGGCTCTCGTTGCGGCGCAGGTGCACGCCGGCCGGCAGTGCCTCCTGCACCTGCTGGATGCGGTCCGCCAGGATCTGCAGCGAGCTGCCCGTGCCCATGACCAGCACGGAGTTGGGCGAGAGGATCGCGGAGATGCCGATCACACCCTGGCCCCGGTTGTTCACGCGCAGGCAGAGCCGTTCGATCTCGTCCACCGGCAGCGCGGCGCCGCGGGAGAACAGCACGCCCAGGGTGGTGTCGCGGGCCAGCTCCACGCAGTCCTCCGCCATGGTCAGGGGCACCCGGAGCGCCTCGCCCATATCGATCACGCCGCCGGCCACCAGGGCGCTGATCTCCCCCAGGCTGAACCCGTACGACATCCGGGCCTGGCGGTAGTCGATGGCGAAGCAATCCTGCAGCAGTTGCAGCTGGGCCTGCTCGATGGCCACGATCATCCCGATCGCCTCGGCGTACGTGTCCAGCGACGTCTCGCGGCGCTGGCGGACCATCGACACCAGGTCGACCGGCCGCCGCGTGACCCTGGCACAAACCTCCGAGGCGGCGGCCAGGTGGTCCGCGACCACGGGACCATAGACGGGGTGTTCCAGGAGTTCGGGACTTCGCCCGAGGTTCGTGACGTTGTAGCCGCGAAAGGCCAAGGCGGCGTTGAAGATCGCTTCCGACAGCTTCACGGCTTGGGCGGCGGGTGGCAGGGCGTGACAGGTGGTGGACGGCCTGCGGAATGAAACCAGCTGTCGCGCCGGCGGGGCGACGGGCTTGCTCGATCCCGACCCGGGCATCTTAGCCGATCGGCCGTGCTGCGGCTGCGCGGATCCGGCCGTTGCTGGCGGAGCCAGGTGCAAGTACAACCAACAAGATAGATGCGTTTTCGAAATTCTGGGAGGGCGAGGCTCCCGCCGAGCCGAGAAACGCCTGACGCGCCGGCTCGGCGGGAGCCTCGCCCTCCCAAGATTGTGCAGTTCTGGTTAGCGCGTCCTGTATCTCCCAGGATCACGCAAGGCTATTTATGTCCGCTCCGGAGAACCCGCCGCGGCGCTTCGAGCTCGCCGCTGCCCAGCCGTCGCTCGCGGGTGCCAGTGCCGTGGTCACCGGCGCGGGACGGGGCATCGGCCGCGCGATTGCGCTGGAGCTGGCCGCCCGCGGGGCCGACGTGCTGGTCCACACCGGCGCGCGGCAGGAGGCGGCGGAAGCGGTAGCCGCGGAGATTCGCCAGTCGGGGCGCGAGGCCACCGTGGTGGTCTGCGACCTGGCCGAGCCGTCCCATCACGAGTCGCTGCTGCGCGCGGCGCTCGCGTGGCGCCGCACGCTCGACATCTGGATCAACAACGCCGGCGCGGACGTGCTGACCGGTCCCGCGGCCCAGGATACGTTTGAAACGAAACTCGAGCGGCTGTGGCAGGTGGACGTGCGGGCCACGATCCGGCTGGGGAGGATCGTCGGAGCGGTGATGAAGCAGCAGGGCAGGGGGGCGATCCTGAACATGGGCTGGGACCAGGCGCAGTGGGGCATGGCCGGCGACAGCGGCGAGATGTTTGCCGCCGTGAAGGGCGCGGTGATGGCCTTCAGCCGCAGCCTGGCGCGGTCGCTGGCGCCGGAGGTGCGCGTCAATTGCCTGGCCCCCGGCTGGATCAAGACGGCGTGGGGCCAGCAGGTTTCGGACGACTGGCAGGCGCGGGCTGGCCGCGAGTCGCTGCTGGGCCGCTGGGGCACCCCCGAGGACGTGGCCCGGGCGGCCTGCTTCCTGGTCTCGCCGGAGGCCGCCTTCATCAACGGCCAGATCGTGGCGATCAACGGGGGCTGGCGGTCGCCGGGATGACGGTCTTACCCGTCGGCCGGCAGCGGCGGCCCCGTTGCCTCGATTTCGGCGGGGCGACGGCAAGTCGGTCCACCGGCAGCGGTTCGGGAAATGACGTCGAGCAACCGTTGGCCTGCCGCGAGCTCGACACCCGAGTGCATTGCCCAAGCCAGATTTTCGGATCAGCCGCGGGGCGCTAGCCCGCGGTCCGGCCGGAAAAACCGCGGGCTAGCGCCCTCCGGCTAGTTTGCCGAACCCGAACATTGGAAATGGACAGCATACCAGGCCACGACGTGCATTCGGCCGAGCTGGGTCCATGAACGCCACCCCCCACATCCACTTCGTGACCGGGCGGCTGGCCGAAGCGTCCTTGCGCGAGGTGGTCGCGCCGCTGGCGGCGGAGCTCGGCTTTCATTACACGGTCGACGTGTTGCCGATCACCGTGGCGGCGCTGATGACGACCGAGTGGGTGGCGCGGCACCTGGACCGCGTGGCGGCGGCGACGCGGGTGGTGCTGCCGGGCTACTGCACCGGCGACCTGGCCCCCCTGGCGTCCCGGGCGGGAGTGCCCGTCGAGCGCGGTCCGCGCGATCTGTACGGGCTGCCGGAATACCTGGGCGGTGCTGCCGGCCCGCCGGCGGGGTACGGTGAGTATGCCATCGAGATCCTGGCCGAGATCAACCATGCGCCGCGGCTGTCGCGGGCCAGCGTGCTGGAGTTGGCCCGCCAGCTGGCCCGCGACGGCGCCGACGTGATCGACCTGGGCTGCGACACCGACCAGGTCTGGTCCGGCGTGGGAGACTGCGTTCGCGCGCTTCGCGACGCGGGGCTGCGGGTGTCGATCGACAGTTTTCAGCCGCGCGAGATCGAAGCGGCCGTGCGGGCGGGGGCCGAGCTGGTGCTGTCGGTCAATTCCACCAACCGCGCCGCCGCGGCGGACTGGGGTTGTGAAGTGGTCGCGGTGCCCGACGAACCGGCGACGCTGGCGGGCCTGGACGAGACGCTCGACTGGCTCCGCGACGCCCGCGTTCCCTTCCGCATCGACCCGGTGCTGGAGCCGATCGGCTGCGGCTTCACCGCCAGCTTGCGGCGCTACATCGAGCTGCGCGCGCGTTACCCGCTCGAACGGATGCTGATGGGCATCGGCAATCTGACCGAGATGACCGATGCCGACTCGGCACCGCTGAACGTCGTGCTGCTGGCGATCTGCGCCGAGCTGCGGATCGACAGCGTCCTCACGACCGAGGTGATCAACTGGGCCCGCACGAGCGTGCGCGAGTGCGACCGGGCGCGTCGGCTGGTGCATTTCGCCGTCCGCCGCGGCGTGGCGGCCAAGCACCTGGAGCCGCAACTGGTGATGCTCCGGGATGTGCGTCTGGCCCCGCGGGGCGCGGACTACCTCGCGCGGCTGGTCGGCCAGATACGGGATGCCAACTACCGGTTGTTCGCCGAGGAAGGGCAGCTGCACCTGGTCAGCCGCGGCCTGCACCTGTCGGCGGCCGATCCGTTCTTGCTGTTCGACAAGCTGCTGGCCACGGCGCCGCGCAACCTGGATGCCTCGCACGCGTTCTATCTGGGCTTTGAGCTGGCCAAGGGACTCCTGGCCCTGCAGTTGGGCAAGCAGTACGAGCAGGACGAGGCCCTCGACTGGGGGCTGCTCACCGTGGCGGAGCCCAGCCACCGGGCGCGCCGCTCCGAGCGTGATCGGGAGACGGCCCGCGATGCCAACCTGGGGGCGCGCGGCGGGGACGCCGTGAGGCCGGACGTCGCGGGGGTGCGTGAGCCGATCGCGGCCGCGGAGCGCCCCGCCGGCCCGGCCGAATTCAGCGACACCAATCCGCCGCGGATGGCGGCTCCGGGCGGCAGCCGGGCGACCGTGGGGCCGGGCTCGGAGCGTTCGCCGGCGCTCGTCTGCGAACTGCTGCCGCCACCCGATCCGCAGCGGGCGTTCCGCGCCCTGGCCCACCGCCCGCATTGCCTGTTGCTGGAAAGCGCCCTGCGGCACGAGCAGCTGGGGCGGTACTCGTTCCTCACCGCCGATCCGTTTGACTACCTGCAGTTTCCGGCGGACGGCCAGGACCACCTGGCGAGTTTGTCCGAGCGGCTGCGGCCGCTGGCGGTGCCGAGCCTCCCCGGGCTGCCGCCGTTTCAGGGTGGTGCCGCCGGACTGTTGGGCTACGACCTGGGGCGGAGCCTGGAACGGCTGCCGGCCCCCGCCCGCGATGAGTTCCGCGTCCCCGCGCTGGCGATGGGCCTTTACGACGTGGTGCTCGCCTGGGACCATGTCGCCGGCCGGGCCTGGATCGTGTCGCAGGGCTGGCCTGAGCCGGACCCGCAGGGCCGCGCGCGGCGCGCGGCGCAGCGGCTGAGCGAGTTTCGCGCCTGGCTCGAAACGGCCGGGCCCGAACCTCCGGCGGTGCCCACGCCCGCGGCGCTGCCGGCCGTGTCCGCCGAGCGACTGGCGCCGCTGTTCCCCGTCCCGGGACCGGCGGGCCTGGTCAGCAACTTCTCGGCCGACGGCTACCAGGCGGCCGTCCAGCAGGTGATCGACTACATCCTGGCCGGCGATATCTTCCAGGCGAATCTCTCGCAGCGATTGCTGTACCCCGCCCGCGACGACTCCGTGACGCTCTACCTGCGCCTGCGGCAACGCAATCCGGCCACGTTTGCCGGCTACTTCGACCTGGGCGCCTACCAGATCGTCAGCGCCTCGCCCGAACGCTTCCTGCAGGTGCGCGGCGGCCAGGTCGAGGCCCGCCCGATCAAGGGTACCCGCCCGCGCACCGACCGCCCCGAGGCCGACCTGTACGCCGGCGACGACCTGCTGCAAAGCGACAAGGACCGCGCCGAGAATATCATGATCGTCGACCTGCTGCGGAACGATCTCTCACGCGTCTGTGATCCGGACAGCGTCCGCGTCACCCAGCTGTGCGGGCTGGAAATGTACCAGCACGTTCAGCATCTGGTCTCGGCGGTGCGGGGCCGGCTGGCGCCAGGACAGACCGCCGTCGACCTGGTGCGGGCCGCCTTCCCCGGCGGCTCGATCACCGGCGCACCCAAGGTGCGGGCAATGGAGATTATCGCCCAGCTGGAACCGGCGGCGCGGGGGGCGTATTGCGGCTCGCTCGGCTACCTGGGAGGCGACGGCGCGATGGACCTGAGCATCCTGATCCGCACGATCACCGCCGGTGCCGGCTGGTGGCAGCTGCCGGTCGGCGGCGGAATCGTCGCCCGCTCCCATCCGGCACGGGAGTACGAAGAGACCTGGCACAAGGCCGTCGGGCTGGTCCGCGCCCTCACGCCGGACGACCCCTGGCCCACCGGCGAGCGGGGCAGCGTCGGTTCGGGCGATCGTGAACCACACGGTGAACCGTGATCCTGCTGATTGACAACTACGACAGCTTCGCCCACAACCTGGCCCGCTACTTCCGGCGGTTGGGCCAGTCGGTGCAGGTCGTTCGCAACGACTCCGTCGATGCCCGCCAGGTGCGCCGCATCCAGCCGCGCGCCGTGGTCATCTCGCCCGGTCCGTGCACGCCGGAGGTGGCCGGCTGCTCGCTCGAACTGGTTCGCGAGTTCCGGGACGAACTGCCCATCCTCGGCGTTTGCCTGGGACATCAGGTGATCGCCGCCGCCTTGGGCGGCCGCGTGGTGCGGGCCCCTACGCCGATGCACGGCCGGCTGAGCCGCATCGTGCACGATGGTCAAGGCGTGTTCGCCGGGCTGCCCAACCCGCTCGAGGTCGGTCGCTACCACTCGTTGGCTGTCGACGAGCCGAGCTTGCCGGCCATCCTCGAAGTCACCGCGCGGACCGAGGACGGCGTGGTCATGGCCCTGCGGCACCGGGAGCGACCGGTGGTGGGCCTGCAGTTTCACCCCGAGTCGATTCTGACGGAACTCGGTTACGAACTGCTGGCCGGATTCCTCCGCCTCGCCGGGCTGAATGTACCCGCGCTGCGGCCGTCGCTGGACGACGAGCGGCCGCGGCCGCCGGCGCCGCAGCCGCCAGCGCCCACCCTGCCCGTGACGTTCTGAAGACCGCCTCGCCACGGCGGGACGTCGGAGTCGCGGACTGTCGCCACCACGACAGTTCGCCCAGGTCCGCGATCGTGCGGCCTCAGTCCCCGCGCGGTATAACGAACCAGCACGACATCGCCGGCCCGGCGCGGCCGTCGGTCCGCCGGGAGGACAAGCGGCTCGGGAGGACAAGCGGCTCGGGAGGACAAGCGGCTCGGGAGGACAAGCGGCTCGGGAGGACAAGCGGCTCGGGAGGGCGAGCGGCTCGGGAGGACAAGCGGCTCGGGAGGGCGAGGCTCCCGCCGAGCCGGAGGCTCAGCAGGAGCTTCGCCCTCCCAAGGACCCACTGTTCTGTCCAATTCAAACGTTCGGGTTCGGCGGCACATTAGCCGGAGGGCGCTAGCCCCCGGTCTTTCCCGGATCAACCGCGGGCTAGCGCCCCGCGGCTGATCCGAAGACTCAACTTGGACAAAGCACTACGCGCCCCCAAGATCGCGCAAACTTCCTTGGACGCCACCCCCTTGACGCCCGCGTTGATCCACACGCCGGGACGGAGCTGCCGCGTGATCCTCGAAGGCCTGGTGGCCACCATCAATCCCAACGGCACCCCGCACGTCGCCCCGATGGGTCCCACCGTGGATGCGACGATGTCGACGTTGATCCTGCGCCCATTTCCGACTTCGACCACCTGCGGCAACCTGCGGCAACGCGGACAGGGGGTGCTGCACGTGACGGACGACGTGGAACTGCTGGCCCAGGCCGCGGTGGGACGCATCGATCCGCCGCCGCGGTGGATCGAGGCCACGGCCGTCGAGGGCTGGATTCTCGCCGACGCCTGCCGCTGGTATGCCTTTCGCGTCACCGAGCAGGATGATTCATCGCAGCGGGTGCGGTTCGTGTGCCGCGTCGTCGATCAGGGAAGCTTGCGGGATTTCTTCGGCTTCAACCGGGCCAAGCACGCCGTCGTCGAGGCGGCCATCCTGGCCAGCCGCGTGCAAATCCTGCCCCCCGCGGAGATTCACCGCCAGTTTGCCCAGCTCGCAACGCTGGTGGAGAAGACGGGCGGCGACCAGGAGCAGCGGGCGTTCGCGCTTCTGCAGCGGTATGTCCGCGAACACCCCTCGGCGAATAGCGCGCCTGCTGTCGTGAGCGGCCCCGGACCCGCCCGCGAATGGGACGAGGGATGTAACCGTTCGTAGCCGGGGGGCCGGTCCACTCGTTCGGCCAGGACTCCCCACCATGCCAGCACGCGCCAGCCGGGAAAACAGACCTGACCTCGGGAAAACAGGCACTGCGATGATGTCAGGCATCGTGCGGGTGACGACTCCCAGTCGGCTGCATTTCGGCCTTCTGGCGTTCGGCGACCCCTCGGTGCCTCAGTTCGGGGGCGTCGGGGTGATGATCGACCGGCCCGGCGTGCGGATTACGCTCACGGCGGCTTCGGAGCTGGAACTGTCGGGTCCCCTGGAGGAGCGGGTCCGGTCGGCGACGCTGGCCTGGGCCCGCGTCCATGCCGGCGGATCGATGCCGCGCTGCCGCGTGGTGGTCGAGCGGGCAGCGCCGCTGCACGTGGGACTGGGAACCGGAACCCAGCTGGCCCTGGCAGTCGCCGCGGGGCTAAGCGCCCTGGCCGGCCTGCCGCGGCCGTCCCCCGAGGCCCTCGCGCACACCGCCGGACGCGGTCGGCGCTCGGCCGTCGGCACGTACGGGTTTGCCCTCGGCGGGCTGATCGCGGAACTCGGGAAACCGGACGACCAGGCGCTGGCGCCGCTCTACCGCCGCATCGCCCTGCCCGCGGCGTGGCGCTTCGTGCTGATCCGCCCCACGCGCGGCAGCGGCCTGTGCGGCGCGCAGGAGGACGAGATGTTCCGGCAACTGCCCCCGGTCGCCAGCCAGCTGACAAGCAAGCTGGTCGAGGAAATGGACCAGCACCTGCTGCCCGCCGCCGAGGCGGGCGACATCGACGCGTTCGGCGAGAGCCTCTACCACTATGGCGCAACCGCCGGGGGTTGTTTTGCCGCGTGCCAGGGTGGTCCCTTCGCCGATGCCCGGCTGGACCAATGGGTCGCGACGATCCGCCAACTGGGAGTACGCGGCGTGGGACAGAGCAGCTGGGGCCCAACCCTGTTTGCCCTGTTGGCCTCGCCCGAAGATGCTCGCCGCTTCGTCCTGCAATTCCGTGACGTGGTCGCCGAGGCCGACGCCACGCTGACCATCGCCGCCGTCGACAACGCCGGAGCGGTAATCACTGGGCCCGCCTGAACGATCGCGGGTCCGGACAAGGTGACGCGAACGGTCGCCCAGGCCGATGCTCACCGATCACGGTATAATCCTGGGGGTTTCCGGGCTTGGGGGCAGAGTCACGATGGCCGCTGTGTCTCGCTGTGCCGTCTGCCAGGCGGATTGGCCGTCAAGTGTCGGCCGGCCCCGCGACTGTCCGCGCTGTGGGTCGGCCATCGGCGACGAGCGAGTAACCGTTCACGGGCCGGGGTCTGGTCCATTTTTCGGCCGATAAACTTGACCTCGCGGATACGCGCTGGCCGAAAACATGGACCTGACCCCCTGGAACCAGGGAAAATTTTCCACCGGGTTGTGAACGGTTACACGAGCGAAAAAAACATCCGTTGGGTCGCCCTGGCCCGCGTGACGAGCCTGGCCGAGGCCGGATTTCTCGCCGACCTGCTCGACGCCGAGCAGCTTCCTTCGCGCGTGCGCCAGCAGGACGAGTTCAACGCCCTGGGCGGGGCCTGGGAGTCGGTCTACATTCTTCAGACAACCCCGGACGCGTCAGAGCGGGCGGCCAGGCTGTTGCTGGACGCCGTATCGCACGATGCCGGAGAGCTGGAGACGGCCGAGCAGGTTCCGCGGTGGTCGGACGACCTGCCGCCAGCCCGCCGAGGATGGCTGCCCGTCGTGCTGTCGCTGCTGGCCAGCGGGCTGGTCGTGTATGCGTGGCGCAGCCCGGATCGACCGCCCGCCGCGGTGCACGACGAGGAACTTACGCTGTGGCAGGCGATCGTCGAGTCCAACGTGCCGCTGGTCAGCGAGCGGATAGCGGGCCAGCCGACGCGGCGTTTACACTACGACGCCGCTGGACGCACCGTCTGGTTGGAAGAAGATCTCGACGGGGACGGACGCAGCGATCGGATTCGTGCCTTCCACCGCTGAAGGGAGTTGCAGCGTCGTGGGAAGGCAAAGCTCCGGCTGACCCATCAACCTGGCGTAACCGTTCACGGGCCCGGGTCTGGTACATTTGTCGGCCGACAAACGGACCGTAATCGGATACCTGAATATGCAACCGCTTGCCGACGAAAATTCACCAAACTGCCAAAACGGTACCTGACACCTTTTATCCTTTATGCATCCCGAGTTGGGCGTCAATATCGACCATGTGGCCACGGTGCGCCAGGCCCGAAAGAGCTACGAGCCGGATCCGGTGTGGGCTGCGGCCCTGGCGGAGCTGGGCGGGGCCGACAGCATCACCTTGCATCTGCGCGAGGATCGGCGCCACGTCCAGGACCGAGACCTGCGGCTGCTGCGCGAGACGGTCACGGTGCGGCTGAACCTGGAGTTGGCCTGCGTCGAACCGATCGTGGCCCTGGCCTGCGGCCTGGTGCCCGATCAAGCCACGCTCGTACCCGAGCGGCGCGAGGAGATCACCACCGAGGGTGGGCTGGACGTGGTAACGGCGCGCGCCCCGACGGCCGTGGCGGTGGCCGAGCTGAAGCGGGCCGGCATCCGCGTGAGCCTGTTTCTTGATCCAGACGAGCGGCAGATCGAAGTCGCCGCCGAGTTGGGCGCCGACGCCGTGGAGCTGCACACGGGCCGCTACGCCCTGGCCCGGGGAGCGGTGCAGACGGCCGAGTTGGCTCGGCTCGCCAACGCCGGCCGGCGCGTGGGCGAGCTGGGGCTGGCCCTGCACGCCGGGCATGGGCTGTCCTACCGCAATGTGCGGCCGATCGCGGCACTGGAGGGCGTGCGCGAACTGCACATTGGTCACAGCATCGTGGCCCGCGCGGTAATGGTTGGCATGCAGCAGGCCGTGCGCGAGATGAAGCAGCTGATCAGCAGCTGCTGAACAGGGTTTCGTGTTTCCGGAGGGCGGGGGGCACCCGCCGAGCCGAGAACCGGCTCAGCGCGCCGGCTGGGCGGGAGCCTCGCCTGCGCCAAATAGGGCTTCGTGATTCCGGGAGGGCGAGGCACCCGCCGAGCCGAGAACCGGCTCAGCGCGCCGGCTGGGCGGGAGCCTCGCCCTCCCACGATGGTGCAGCTCTGGTTATCGCGTCCCGTTTCTCCCAGGATCACGCAAGGCGATTCAGAACCGGCCCCACCACCGTTCCGGCCGCGTCCCGCGACACCACCCATTGCCCCGATCGTGACCCGCCGTATCATGGGCGGCTGTCCTGCAGTTGGGATGCGGACAGGGGGCGGGCGGCCCCCAGCGCGGCGTCCATCCAGCCGACGAAGCAGGACGTTGGGCGCTGTTAAACAATACGTTACCGAAATCACTCATCAGCCGCCGGGCGCTAGCCCACGGTTGGAGCACGAAAACCGCGGGCTAGCGCCCGGCGGCTGATCCACAAAACCGGTAGGTAATT
>Ga0209398_1001136_pt1 | contig 14434 bp, 9 predicted proteins | sample AshMeaBigSpring_FD_184125 | JGI IMG/M metagenome (GOLD analysis project Ga0209398, IMG submission 184125) | Groundwater microbial communities from Big Spring, Nevada to study Microbial Dark Matter (Phase II) - Ash Meadows Big Spring (SPAdes)... | ecosystem: Environmental > Aquatic > Deep... | reverse complement strand
ACAAATAGCTGTTTCAGGTAAAATTTCTGTTCGTGGTGTTAACGAATATGGTGAAGGAGATTCTACTTTTGTTGCCGTAACTGTAAACAGCTTACCCGACAAAGCGGGTGAAATTGCAGGTGCAACTACCGTCTGTCAGGGCGAAAAATCACAAGTTTATAGAGTTGCTCCTATCCCTGGTGCCACCTCATACAGCTGGACATTGCCCGAAGGCATAACTGGTACAAGTAATGCCGATACCATTAAAGTTGATTTTAGCAGTACAGCGCTTTCAGACACTATTCGAGTTTGTGGTGTGAATGATTGTGGTCTGGGAGTTCAATCGAAATTATATATTACATTGAATCCACTTCCAGATAATGGAATTAATATCCCTATTGACTTAACAACTGGCTTAGTGGCTTATTATCCATTTAACGGAAATGCTTTAGATGCCAGCGGAAAAGGAAATAATGCATCGCAAATTTCAGGAGGTGTAAGTTATATTGCAGGTAAATTTGGACAAGGAGTAAAATTTGGAGGTTATAATAATCCGGGTCAAATAAAAGTGCCAAACAGTCCATCATTACAATTTAACAATAGTGCAAGCTTTGTGTACTGGTTACGTTTAGACAATGCGAGTGGTATGGATGGCTGGGGACAATTGAATCAAAATGGTAATCACTGCGTGTTTGCAAAAAGTGCCGATTGGGCTGGTATATATAATAATACAGGAATATCTTCGGCAAATGGTAAATTTTATTCAAATCTTGGCTCTGCCGGAAGTAATACAAGCATTAACACAAAAGCAAAAGGAGTTGATAACTATACTGTTGGGAGCTGGATACACGTGGCTTATGTAGTTTCGAATACAGGAAGTTCAGTTTATATTAATGGTATTAAAGATTCAACAACGAATATAGCGTTTAATCTTTCAAGTTCTAATAATCAGGATTTATATTTTGGTAAATACAGTTCAACCTGGTATCCGTTGAATGGCACTTTGGATGAAATGAGGATTTACAATAAAGCACTGACTGATAATGAAGTAACTGCACTTTATTCAAACAAAACTGAATTAAATTCAACACTTCAAATTTCCGGAGCAAAAACTGTCTGTCAGGGTGAAAAGGGTATTGTTTATAAAGTCTCTGCTATCAAAAATGCAAAAACTTACGTATGGACTTTACCTGAAGGTGCAACCGGAGCAAGCACTTCTGATTCAATACTTGTTGATTTTAGTAATACTGCATTATCTGACACAATAACTGTTAAAGCTTTGAACGACTGTGGCGAAAGTGAGGTTTCTATACTCTCAATTACCGTAAAACCATTGCTTGGAAGTATTGGAACAATCTCAGGAACTTCAACACTTTGTGCTGGAACAACTGGACATGTTTATACAATTCCTGCTATTGAAAATGCATTAAGTTACGAATGGACTTTGCCAACAGGCGCAAGTGGAACAAGTACGACGAACAGTATTACAGTCGATTACAGCAATACAGCCGTTTCGGGCGATATTACTGTAAAAGCGAAAAATGATTGCAACGAAACGGCAATTTCAAAATTGGCTGTTACTATCAATCATCCAACGGCTTCCACAACTAAAGCAAAAGTATGTGCTAAAGAATTGCCTTATGTTTGGAATGCAACAAATTACAATGCAACAGGTATTTACACCAAAACATTTGTAAATGCTGTTGGTTGCGATAGTATTGCAACATTAGATTTAACAGTATTGCAGGAATCAGCTTCTTCAACTAAAGCAAAAGTTTGTTCGAAAGAATTGCCTTACGTTTGGAATGCAACAAATTACAATGCAACAGGTATTTACACCAAAACATTTGTAAATGCGGTTGGTTGCGATAGTATTGCAACATTAGATTTAACAGTATTGCTTGAATCAGCTTCCACAACTAAAGCGAAAGTTTGTTCGAAAGAATTGCCTTACGTTTGGAATGCAACAAATTACAATGCAACAGGTATTTACACTAAAACATTTGTAAATGCGGCTGGTTGTGATAGTATTGCAACATTAGACTTAACAGTAATTCCGACACCAGAAATACCAGTAATTACCCGAACAGATTATACTTTAAAATCAAGTTCAACCGAAGGAAATCAATGGTATAATTCGGTAGGTGTAATAAACGGTGCTCTTAATCAGGAATACATTGTTACTGCTAACGAAGAGTATTATGTAATTGTAACCAAAAATGGTTGTAGCTCAGAACCTTCGAATAAAATCAGAGTTGACAATACTTCGATTAAATCATTGATTAACAATGCGTCAATCAAAATCTATCCTAACCCTGTTCGCAACGAATTGCGCTTGGAATATGATGGCGAAACAAGTTTCGAAATTGTTAATCTGGTAGGGCAAGTGCTTTACAACGGCAAGTTGGTTAAAACAGCCATTGTTGCTACTGCTAATTTATTCCCGGGTATTTATTTAATACGATTTACACAAGGTAATACGATATTTACCGAGAAGTTTATTAAAGAATAGTTTGTTTGACAATCCCAAGTGATAGTATGACTTCAAGTCATACTATCACTTTTAACACATTTATCCGTAGGTTTACACCCCAGTTTCCGGTTACAGTCAGTTTTTGGCTGTGCCGGAACTATTTTTAAAACAACTATTAACCATTAGACATCATGCGTTTACTAAAACTATTACTCTTGCTTGGCCTGTTTGTGGCTGTGTTTTTGTGGGTACGGTCGGCAGAAAGGAAAGTTAATCCGACTTTTGATTATTCATCTTATGCTTCAGAAAATGCTTGCGATAGCGTAGGGTCGGATTCGATTACCAACGGGCGGAATCATGAACTTGATTTGCGTCCACGATAGCATGCAGTATAGTCAATAAAAACATAAAATTTCATGGTTTTATTGAGTATAGTCAATAAAAATACTTTTTATTCCAATTCTATTGTTTATAGTCAATAAATATAGTATATTTGCACAATTTATTGACTATAAAGTATAAAATGAAAATAATTGAAAGACATATTTATTCAGACAAAATAATTCCTTTTTTCGATAAAGGTATTATAAAGGTGCTCACAGGGCAACGTCGCGTGGGTAAAAGCTTCTTGCTCAAACAATTGATGGACACAGTTGCAACACAATACAAAGACGCAAACATTATTTATATAAATAAAGAGTTCGAAAAATTCAGACACATAGAGTCGGAAGTTGAATTGTTTAAATACATAAATGAAAATTTGTCGGACTCAGCAATGAATTTCTTATTTATCGATGAAATTCAGGATATTGCGGGTTTTGAGCATGTACTTCGCAGTTTGCAGGCCGAAAACAAATGCGACATAACCTGTACAGGAACTAATGCTAAAATGCTTTCGTCGGAGTTAGCCACCTATTTATCGGGCAGATACATTGAATTTTATATTCACAGCCTTAGCTATTTGGAATTTTTAGAAATTCACGAACTTGAGAATTCGGAAAACTCTTTAAAACTGTTTCTTACTTTTGGTGGCTTGCCCTATTTGTCGCGCTTGCAATTAGACGAAGAATATGTATTGGAGTATTTGAAAAACGTATTTTCAACCATCTTACTCAAAGATGTAGTAGCTCGTGAGAATATCCGTAATGTAGCATTTTTAGAGACTTTGATTACATATCTTGCTGATAACGTGGGTGGGTTGTTTTCGGCAAATAATATTCATAAATATCTGAAATCGCAGCGTATCGACATATCGGTTAATATCATTTTAAATTATTTGAGAGCATTGTGCAATGCATATATTATTCACAAAGTACAACGAACTGATGTAAACGGACTAAAGAAATTTGAAATCGGAGAAAAATATTATTTCGAAGATTTAGGACTACGTAACTGTCAGCAAAACATTGATTTAAGTAGGGATATTCACAAATTAATGGAAAATGCAATTTACCAACATTTAAAAATACAGGGATATGAAGTGTATGTTGGTCAGTTAGATAAATTGGAAATTGACTTTGTAGGGATTAAAAAAGGTCAAAAAGTGTACGTACAATCAGCTTATTTAATTACAGATGAAAAATCGCACGAACGTGAATTTGGTAATTTGCTGAAAATACAGGATAGTTATCCAAAATATGTTGTTACAATGGATAATTTCATCGCGGGCGGAAACTTTCAGGGTATCAAAAGTATCCATCTAAAAGATTTTTTAAGTAAAACACCATTCTAATTGCATTATATTAAATGACCCAGCCCCATCTACATAAACTCTTCAAAGTCTCCCCTTTAGGGGTCGGGGGTCTATTACTTTTCATATCACTCACCATCACCGCCGCACCCCAACTTTCGCGCCACTACACCTACCGCTATTTCAGCACGCGCGACGGACTGGCGCAAATGCAACTTATGTGTGCTTATCAGGACAAAGATGGTTTTATTTGGTTTGGCACCAAAGGGGGCGTGAGCCGGTGGGATGGAAAATCGTTTAGAAATTATACGCCCGAAGATGGTTTGCCGCTCGGTGAAACGGTAAATATCAGCGAATGTGGTAGCCGGAAACTTATTTTCTCGTCGCGCAAAATGGCTATTCTGGAGCAAAACGACAGTCTTTCGGTTGTAAATTTACCTGAGGGAAAAATACAGCCGGGCTTGTGGAGCCATATTATAGCTATCGACAACGACAATGTATTTTTTCTGGGTTTGATTGATGAGTTTAACGACGCTCAAAACCTTTCCGGTTTCAATTATAGTTTTAATTTCCGCACCCGTAAATTCCGATTATTGAAAGGTTTTGATAAATTTGCTATCCGAACCTTTGATAATTATGTGGTTACAACAGATGGTTTGTACCATTGGACAGGAAAGGTTTTCGCTCAGGTGTTGCGTTTTCCTTACAGTGTAAGTAATGCTATTTTTGATAAAAATTTTAAGCAATGTGCTTTAGAGCCTTTCAATCTTGATAAGCAGCAATTATTCAGCATTAAAAACGGAACCTTTACAGCATTAAAAAATGCCACTTTCGAAGGTTCGGTAGGTCGAAGCACCTGGTTGACCGATGGTTCGTATTTGTCGCTTTACTACAAAGATTATTATTTTTATCCCCCCCGAAGCATCCGGCTGTTTGATAATTTTACCTACCCCAATTTTTCGCTTGTCGATAAGGAAAATAACCTTTGGATAGGGACTGAGAATGGTTTGTACAATTTTTTTAATTTGAATATTGAGGAATATAACTTTAACCTTGGTACGCCTGACAATATCTGGTCGGTAATGGAAGACAATGCCGGAAAAATGTGGTTTGGAAGTTACGGCAACGGTTTATATACGTTGGATAAAAATGAAAAACTGAGTTGGGTTGATTTTTCAAAATATTATACAGGTGCTAAAAAAATGGCAAATATGCTGCTGTATATGGGCTGTACTAAAGCCGACAATGGAACATTATTTATAACCAACAGCAATGGAGTAGCGCGATTTGTAAACGGAAAATTCCGGAACGAATCGGATACACGGGCTTGTTTGTATGCTTATTTTGATAAACAAACCGATAATATTTACTATTCCGGAATGGATACTCTTACGCAGAAGCGCGGGCTTTATGTGGGCATGAATAAGGATAAAAAATTCTATCCCTTCCCGAAAGGATTTCCAATATCTATTATTCGCGATGGAAATGGTGTGATTCGGGTTGGTGCATTTCGGGGAACGGGAATTTTGAAAAATGAAAAATTAATAGTCGACACGCTGAAACGAAACTACGTAAGTGTGGTAAGCATGGCGTTGGACAAACAAAAGCGATTGTGGAAAGCTACCGAGAAAGGGATTTTTGTAGAATTGCGTGATGGACGTGAATTTCGCATTTCGCCCTTACAGCTCACAGGCTCATATACTTCGCTTTTAGTTAATAAAAATAAATATCTGATAGCCGGTGGCACGCTGGGTTTTGCCATTATAGATATTTCAATTTCAGACAATTATGATAATCCTACTATTGTCAACGTAGGTTACGAGGGTGGTTTTACAGGATTAGAGTCGGGGCAAAATGGTATATGTATGGATTCCGAAGGTTATGTTTGGCTAACCACGGCACTCAATGTGTTGCGCTTTCATCCGGAAGAGATTATCAAAAATCATCAGCAGTATTTACCCACAGTAAGTATCAATAGTATTTCATTTTCAAGTGATAATATTAACTGGAAACGACATTTTTTCGACTACGGAGTTGCGAAAATTGCTTTCGAAAACAAATTTTTCCGGATCGATTATATTTCCAATTCCATTTCGGCACCAAAATCGTTGCGATTCCGCTATCGTTTGGTAGGGCTTTCGGATAAATGGTCGGAGGTAGTTTACAGCAAATCGGTGAATTACACCAATATTGGTTTTGGCAAGTATCGGTTCGAGGTGCAGTGTAGTATGAATGGTACTGATTGGTCGCCTGTAGTTAAAAGTCCTGTAATTGAGATTACGGTTCCGTTTTATATGCGTCCTATTGCTTATTTCGCTTATTTTGTGTTGATTATCATGTTGAGTGTATATATAACCCGTTATTTTGCACGACAAAAGCAGGCTAAGCAATTACAGGAACTGAGTAGAAAGAAACTCGAAAACGAACTGCAACTCAAAACCCTGCGTTCGAAAATTATACCGCATTTTACCAAAAACGTACTAAGCGCCATAGGTCATTTTGCCATGACGGAGCGATTGAAGGCAGGCCATTACATTGCTGTATTTTATAAGTTTACTGAAAAAACCTTGCATTTTGCCGATAAAAATTACATTGCGTTAGCCGACGAAATAGAATACACCAAGCTCTATTTAGAATTGGAAAAAATGCGTTTCGAAGACAAAAATTTTTATTTTGAAATAAAAATAACTCCCGAAATTGATCCGAAAATGCTTGTTCCGGCGCTCACGTTACATACTTATTGCGACAATGCCATTCGCCATGGTCTGATAAATAAGCCGCTGAAAGGCTGGAAACTTATCATCGATGTAGAAAAAACTGCCGCAGGCGTAAAAATCAGTGTAACCGACAATGGTATAGGGCGCAAAAATGCGGCACAACTCGGCACGCAGGGCGCAGGACAGGGATTAGCCCTTATCGAGCAGCAATTGAACTTTTACAATAGCCGGAATACGGAAAAAATCAGGCAGGAAATTGTGGATTTATCCGATTCGGAAGGGAAAGCAACCGGTACTAAAATTGAATTGTATATACCTGATAATTATAAATTTGCACCTCACCCCTAACCCCTCTCCCAAAGGAGAGGGGAACTGTGCGTAAGTTTAATGTTTTGAGTTTAATTCAAATGCGAAAGTTGATATAATATTTATAACCCAAAAAACGATAAACATGAACATTGAAAAAAACATCTTAATTGTCGACGACGAAGAAAAGGCTCGTTTATACTTAGCGGCATTGCTTGCTGAGCTGTTTCCCCGTACAAATGTGTTATTCGCAGCTTCGCCGGCCGAAGCCATTTTTATGCTTCAAAAACAGCAGGTGGATGTATTGTTGTTGGATGTGGAAATGCCCGGAATGACGGGTTTGGAAATGTTGGCTCAGCTTCGGGCAGAAATAGATGATACGCCTGTTATTTTTATCTCGGCTTACAAGCGGGCAGAGTTTATTCAGCGGGCTATGCGATTGGATGCCGTCGACTATATCGACAAACCGGTTGACCCGGTAGAATTGGAAGTGGCTGTTAATAAGTGCTTTGAATTGGAAAATAAAACTCAGGAAATCCAAATGAATGCCGATGGGAAAATCAAACTTTTTACTGCCAAAGGTGAAATGATTTGTGCTCCTGACGATATTGTTTATTTCGAAACGGCAAAACGTTACTCCATTGCCCATTTCAGTAACGGAACAAAGCAGGTGGTGGTGCGGCACAATTTAATTGACCTGGAAAAAAAATTGCCAACGCAGCACTTTATCCGTGTTAGTAGACAGCATTGTGTTAACAAAAAATTTATCCGTTATATATCCAAAAGTACTAATTCGATTACGTTAGCCGTGGGCTGCGAACAAATTGAACTACGCAAAGTATATCCGAAAATATTCGAACAGTTGGTGAATTAATTTGGAAATTTTCTGCATAAAAATTGTTGATTTGAATAATAGTTGCATTTATTTGTATATTTTTGGGTGATTTTTTGCTAATTTTTGGTACTTTTGCCTTTCAAAATTAATCTTAAAGTGCATTATGGAGTCAAATTCCAGATCATCCCGTCGCAATTTTTTACGTCAGTTATCAGTTATTACTGCCACAGCTGCCATTTCAGGGTTTTCGCTCGAAACACTTTCGGCCCAAAAACCCAAACCCCGCAAAGTAGGTGTCGCCGAAAAAGTTAATTTAGCCTGTATTGGCATTGGTAACCGTGCCAACGAAATTATCAATGAACTTTATAAAACCGGTCACTGCAATATTGTTGCCCTCTGCGATACCGATATGGGAGCCCCTCATACTTTGGAGATAATGAACAAATTTCCGAATGCTCCGCAGTTTCAGGATTTCCGTAAAATGTTCGACAAAATGGCCAATAAAATTGATGCGGTAGTTATTGGAACTCCTGACTTCAGCCATTTTCCGGCCACTATGCTTTCTATGTCGCTGGGCAAACACGTATATATCGAAAAGCCAATGGCACATACATTCCGCGAGGTGGAACTAATGATGCGAGCTGCCAAAAAGTATGGCGTTGTTACCCAAATGGGAAATCAGGGACATTCCGAAGCGAATTATTTCCAGTTTAAAGCATGGAAAGAAGCCGGCATTATTAAGGATGTGACTGCTATTACGGCGCACATGAACAACTCACGTCGCTGGCACAAATTCGACTCCAATATGAAAAGTATGCCCGCTGCCGAACCGGTTCCGGCTACATTGGATTGGGATACATGGTTGGGAACCGAACAATTTCACGATTACAACAAAGATTATATAAACGGACAGTGGCGTTGTTGGTACGATTTTGGAATGGGCGCACTGGGCGACTGGGGAGCACATATTCTGGATACGGCACATCAATTTCTCGAACTCGGCTATCCGACCGAAGTAAATATGCTTTATGCTAAGGGTCATAACAAGTTCTTTTTTCCGTATTCGTCGACCATACAGTTTAAATTTCCGGCACGCAAAGATATGCCTGCCTGCGACGTAACCTGGTACGATGGACTTGACAACTTGCCACCTGTTCCGGCTGGTTATGGTAATGTGGTGCTTGACCCCAACATTCCGCCACCAAGCAATGGTCAAATTGTACCTTCGAAGCTCAATCCGGGGAAAATTATTTACAGCAAAGAACTGACTTTCAAAGGCGGTTCGCACGGAAGTACGCTGAGCATTATTCCCGAGGAAAAGGCGAAAGAGATGGAAACAAAATTGCCGGAAGTTCCCAAAAGTACGTCGAACCACTATGCCAACTTTCTGTTGGCATGCAAAGGTCAGGAAAAGACCCGTTCGCCGTTCGAAGTGGCCGGTCCGCTAAGTCAGGTTTTCTGCCTTGGAGTTATTGCGCAGCAACTGAATGCAAAACTGATTTTTGACCCGAAAACAAAGAAATTTACCAACAACGAATTGGCTAACAAATTGTTGGTTGGCGCAGAGCCTCGTAAAGAATGGATGTATTTTTATAAAATGTAACACCTCACCCTATCCCTCTCCATGTGGAGAGGGAAAAGGAGCAAAATTAACCCTTATTCGGGTTATAAAATATTGATTGAAGACGAAACTAACTTTAGTTCCCCTTTAGGGGTTAGGGGCAGTTAAAATAAATTTTATGACTAATATCGACCGGAGACAGTTTTTGAAACAAATGGGCATGATTAGTGGCGGTGTACTGCTGGCTACCAGCCCGTGGTTTTCGGCATTTTCGGAACAAAAGCATACCGTTGGCAGCAAAGCACGAATTGGCATTATTGGTCCGGGCTCACGTGGTCAGCATTTGATGAGTTTTTTGGTGCAAAATCCGAAAGTAGAAATTGTAGCCGTTTGCGATACCTTCCGCCCATCGATTGATGCTGCGCTTAAAATGGCTCCCAAGGCAAAAGTGTATACCGATTACAAAAAATTGCTCGACGATAAAAACGTGGATGCCGTAGTTATAGCTACTCCGCTGCACGAACATTACGATATGGCAATGGACGCTTTTGATGCCGGAAAACACGTATTTTGCGAAAAATCCATTGCTTATTCGATGGACGAAACGCACAAAATTTACAAGAAATACAAAGATTCAGAAAAGATATTTTTTGTAGGGCAACAGCGCATGTTCGACCCACGCTACATTCATGCTATCGAAATGGTACATTCCGGTGAATTTGGCGAAATTGGAGGCATTCGTACTTTCTGGCACCGCAACAACGATTGGCGCCGACCTGTGCCTGCCGGTGCTACCGACAAACAAATTAACTGGCGCCTGTACCGCGATTGCTCCAAAGGTATTATGACCGAACTTGCGTGTCATCAATTGCAAATTGGCACCTGGGCCATGCGCGAAATTCCCAAAAAAGTAATGGGTCATGGTGCACTCACGTTTTGGACAGAAAAGCGCGAAGTTTGGGATAATGTAAGTTGCATTTATGTGTTCGAGAATGGGGTAAAGATGAATTACGATTCCGTTTTATCCAATAAATTTTACGGATTGGAAGAACAGATACTTTGCCATAAAGGAACTATTGAACCCGAAAAAAGCAAGTATTATTACGAAGAAATTCCACCCGCTCCGGCATTTTTGCAAATGATAAACGATGTGGAAAATGCACTTTTCGGCTCTATGCCTTTTGCCGGTACAAGTTGGGTTCCCGAAACAGCAAATGTAAACGAAGGTCATTATTTGCTCGACAAAAAGCCCGAAGGCGACGGAACTTCGCTCATGCTCGAAGCATTTGCCGAAGCTGTAATCACTCAGAAACAACCTGCACTGATAGCAGAAGAAGGATATTACGCCACGCAGCTGAGCCTACTCGGCCATCAGGCCATGAAAGAAGAACGGACACTTACATTTCCGGAACAATATAAAATTGAATACCTGAATCACAAGAAGTAATTGATTTTTCGGACAATTCATATTTCTGTAAACACTTATTCATTGCAGATGGCCAAGTCCCTCTCCACTTGGAGAGGGATTTAGGGTGAGGTCGATAAAACATAAAAATCACTAAATATGAATGATATAACAATTTCGATAAAACGCATTGTACGCGAGTTGCTTACATTTTTAGTTTGCTTCGTTATTGGTTTTGCGACCAATTTTATCGCTATTATTATTTACAAAGCGAGTTATTCCGAGTTGTTTACGTCGCTCCATTATGTGCTGGCATTCAGTTTTGTGCTTTATGTAATTTGGAGTGTACTTCGACTGCTGTTTTCGCCTGTGAAATATATTTTAATACCAAAGAAAAAAGAAAAGAAAAGGCATAACCGACGCATACGTGCCAATGTAAAACCCATGAAACTATAATTTCTGTGCAATACAAACAACAAATTATCCCGGACGGTAAAAAACTTTTTTACGTCTGGTTCGATGCCATGCATACCCGCGTAGATGTGGCAATAGTGGCACCTGCTGCTAAAGACGATTTAGTAGGTTTTTCAACGCTTTTGCAAAACGAAATCCGAAAATACGAGCAAATCGGAAATCGGTTTGACCCTAAAAGTGAACTCAGCCAGGTAAACGAAAATGCATTCGATAGTGAAGTGAAACTATCGCCCGAACTTTATGCGATACTTGCTGCATGTAAGGAGTTTAAACTGCTGACGAACGGCTATTTTGATATATCGGTTTATTCAAAAAGTGGCTTAAAATCCGATGATAAAGTATTTCTGCTGAACGAAGAGCAACAAACCATTCGGTTTACGCACGATGCTGTATTGCTCGATTTATCGGGTTTTCTGAAAGGCTATGTTTTAAACAGATTGATTGAAATGGCGGATAATGCCGGTTTCGAAGATTTTATTATTAACTTAGGCAATAGTTCGGTTTATGCTAAAGGAAATCACCCTGTCGGTACAGGTTGGAAAGTTCAACTACAGGGAGCAGAAACTGAAGTGGTTTTGCAAAACGAATGTTTAACCACCTCGGGCAATAGCGATACTACAAGGTGGCCTTTGATGAACCCCAAAAACGGTATTATTGTAAAAAATAAAATGCCGGCTTCGGTTGTTACGCGCGATGCTGCACTTGGCGAAGTGCTTGCTAAAGTTGGTTACTTAGCAACTGAAACCGACAAGGAAAGTGTTTTTCAAAAATTTGACGCAAAAATAATATGAGATTGAAAATCATTTCGCCAAGGGCGATATAAAAATCCGTTTTAAAATCCGCTCAATCTGCGAAAATCCGCGTACTATTTCTTTATTTTTTATTGACAATATACAACATTAATTACTAGCAATAACATATATTAATTTCTATTTATATACAAATGAAAAAAACAACATTAATTCTTTTCGCAATTCTGATTGCAACACTCCCTGCACTTTCGCAGGAAAAATGGGAAATGCTTTTCAATGGTAAAAACCTGAAAGGCTGGAAAAAACTAAACGGAACCGCCGAATATGTTATTAAGGACGGTATCATTACCGGAATATCGAAACTGAATACGCCAAACACCTTTATGGCGACCGAAAAACTGTATGGCGATTTTATTCTCGAACTTGAATTTAAAGTGGACAACCGTTTGAATTCCGGTATTCAGTTTCGGAGCAACAGCCTGAAAGAATATAATAACGGACGTGTACATGGCTATCAATGCGAAATTGACCCTTCGCCACGTGCCTGGAGTGCCGGAATTTACGACGAAGCCCGCCGTGGTTGGATTTATCCGCTGGACTTAAACCCGCCTGCTCAAAAGGCATTTAAAGCCGACAATTGGAACAAAGTACGTATCGAAGCTATTGGATCCACTATTCGTACCTGGCTCAACGGCATTCCTTGTGCGAACCTCCTCGACAATACCACCGCAACCGGATTTATTGCTCTACAGGTACATTCTATTGGTAAAGCGGATCAGGAAGGTGCAACTATACAGTGGAAAAATATCCGTATTTGCACCACCGACCTTCAAAAAGTGCGCAAACCCGAAAGCGAAGCTGCTCCCGAAGTAAACCGCATTGATAATACAATATCCGAAAAGGAAGCTGCTGAGGGATGGAAACTGCTTTGGGATGGAAAAACTACTGAAGGATGGCGTGGTGCAAAACTAACTTCATTTCCTGCAAATGGTTGGAAAATTGAAAATGGCGAGCTAAAAGTGCTGAAATCGAACGGTGGCGAATCGACCAATGGTGGCGATATTGTAACGGTAAAAAAATACAAAAACTTCGAATTGAGTGTCGATTTTAAAATTACACAGGGCGCCAACAGTGGCATAAAATATTTTGTTGATACAGAGATGAATAAAGGCGAAGGTTCGAGTATTGGATGTGAGTTTCAGATTCTCGACGATGCCAATCATCCCGATGCTAAACTTGGAACCAAAGGAAATCGAAAATTGGGTTCACTCTACGATTTAATTCCAGCTCCTGAAAATAAACCATTTCGTGGAGGATTTTTCAACAATGCCCGCATTGTGGTAAAAGGAAACAAGGTTGAACATTACCTTAATGGCACAAAAATCATTGAATACGAGCGCAACACACAAATGTGGCAAGCGCTTGTAAACTACAGCAAATACAGCGTGTGGCCTAACTTCGGTACTGCTGCCGAAGGAAATATCCTACTACAGGACCACGGCGACGAAGTGGCGTTTAAGAATGTGAAGATTAAAGAGTTGTAAAAAACAACTGTACTTAATAGTATCAAAAAAAATATACTATAGTTAGTCAATTTATTATATCTAATCCCCCGAGAAAGCAGGTTTTTCGGGGGATTTTTTTGTCTGTAAAAATCCTGTCCCTCAGTTTTCCTGTTTTTCGAGCTTAAAGTGCTGATAATCAAATATCGCATTTTTTGATTTGTCCCCCTGTTTTTTGTCCTGAAATTTGGAGGCTGGCAGTTTTAATTCCTAACCTGGCTCCACAAAAGTTCAGCTACTCATCAGGCATAAAATAATTGCACAGTGTGATCTGATTTTTGCATAAATCGTTACGGAATATTGTCCCCAAACAGATAATAATACCATGAAACGTCCATGTTAAAATAATTATTAACACACAAAGCAATGATTATTTTAACATGGTAAGTTCCATCTGACCTTTTAAAAAATAAAATACAAACAGATGAAAATACATTTTAATTTAGGCTGTATACCATTTTGTTGTTTTGTGTTTTATAAATAGCTGAAAAACAGACCAATCCGAAAATGGTTTGTACACCATTATTTCATATCAAAATTTGGAGCTTACTATTTTTAATACATAACTTAGCAGCAGAGATATTCTCAATTTTATGTCCTAAAAAACAATGAGAATAGAGTGCTGTAAAAATTTCTTTTGACACTTAACTTCAATTTTTTTTTGCAACTTATATTACAAT
>Ga0209398_1001133_pt1 | contig 14447 bp, 10 predicted proteins | sample AshMeaBigSpring_FD_184125 | JGI IMG/M metagenome (GOLD analysis project Ga0209398, IMG submission 184125) | Groundwater microbial communities from Big Spring, Nevada to study Microbial Dark Matter (Phase II) - Ash Meadows Big Spring (SPAdes)... | ecosystem: Environmental > Aquatic > Deep... | reverse complement strand
GCGGATGAATACGCCGCTCGGGGCGCTGCCAGTGGCGACCGCCACCCCGCCGCCACCGACTGCAACGTCTACGCCGACACTCCCGCCCACCGTTGCGCCAGTTGTCACCGTAGCAGGGATCGCGACCCCGGCGGCGCCGGTCTTGGCGGCGCCGCCGGGACTCTACGGTAAGCTGGCGGTGCCGGTCTTTGACGTGAACCGCAAGACCTACGATATCTGGCTGGTCAACGCCGACGGCAGCGACCTGCGCCGCGTCGTCGATGAGGCGAGTTCGCCCGCGCTCAGCGATGACGGCGCGCTGCTTGCCTATCGCCGCTGGAAAGTGGACGACCGCGGCCTCGTCGTTGCCAACGTGGATGGCAGCAATCCACTGCGCATCACCGACAAACTCGAAGATGTGCTGCCCTCCTTCTCACCTGACCGCACCAAAGTTGCTTTCTCGACCTATCGCTGGGGCGACCGCAAAAACCGGCTCTACTACGCCTGGACCGATGAGCAGAACAAGGTCGCCTGGGAGTGGGGCGCCGGCGGTCTCTTTGGCGAAGACCCGTACTGGGCGCGCGATGGGCGCATCATCTTCCGCGTGACGCGCCCGGAGCGCGCCGTCGAGGAGTTGTGGAGTATGGACGGACGCACCGGCGAACAGCGCACGCTACACTTCGTCACCGACTCGATCCGCTCCCCGGCGGTGGCGCCCGACAACCGCACCGCGGTCTTTATGGCCTTTGCTGATGGCGCCTGGGATCTCTACACCATCGACCTAGTTGACCGCACCGTCACACGCCTGACCGACGACCGCGCCGACGATGGCCTGCCTACCTTCTCGCCCAACGGGGAGTACATTGCGTTTGTGAGCAATCGCGATGGGCAGTGGGGACTGTGGCGCATGACGTCCGCCGGCGGTGACGTGCGCCTAATCACGGCGCTGCCTGGCCCTGTCGATGGCCGCGTCGAGTTCGAGCCGGAGTACCTGAATCACGGCTGGCTGGAAGAACAGATTGGGTGGAGTTGGTAGAATTGTGCTTGGCCTGGCATTCCACGCAAATGTTCGTGCGCAGGATGGGGTGCAGGATATAGGCGGATCGCCTATATCCTGGGTGAACACAAACCACAAAACAAGGAGACCAATCCGATGAATCTTGCCGAGTCTCTACTTCAGTCCGTGCGCGACCACGGCGCGCGTGAAATCTTCGGCATTCCTGGCGACTTCGTCCTCCCTTTTTTCAAGGTGATCGAGGGCGCCGGCATTCTGCCGCTCTACACCCTCAGCCACGAGCCAGCGGTCGGTTTTGCTGCTGACGCTGCGGCGCGCCTGCGTTCTGCACCATCAGTTGCCGCCGTGACCTATGGTGCGGGCGCGCTCAACATGGTCAACGCCGTGGCGGCCGCGTATGCCGAAAAGGCGCCGGTCGTGGTGATTTCAGGCGCGCCAGGCCGTGCGGAGTCGGGGCGTGGTCTGCTGCTGCATCATCAGGTCAAGTCGCTTGAATCGCAGTACCAGATCTACCGCGAGATCACTTGTGACCAGGCGCGGCTGGACGATCCGCGCACGGCGCCGGCGGCCATCGCCCGCGTGCTGCACAGTTGCGTCACACAGTCGCGCCCGGTCTATTTCGAGGTGCCGCGCAGCGTGGTGTTCGAGACGTGCGCACCGGTCACGCCGCATACGCCCGAAGCAGTGGACGCTGAAGCCGTGCAAAACTGCGTCGATGAAGTGCTGGCGCGGCTGGAACGCGCCGCCGCACCGGTGCTGATGGTTGGGGTCGAGATTCGCCGCTTTGGGCTGGAGCAAAAGGTCGAGCGTCTGGCGCAGCGGCTTGGTATTCCGGTGGTCACGTCGTTTCTGGGGCGTGGACTGCTTGCCAATTCGAGCGTGCCGGTGCTGGGGACGTATATGGGCATCGCTGGCGACCCCGAACTTACCCAGATGGTTGAGCAATCCGATGCGCTGCTGCTGCTCGGCGTGATCGTGTCCGACACGAACTTCGGCGTGTCGGGGCAGCGCTTGAACCTGCGTCATGCCATCCACGCCGAAAACGGTGCGGTCAGCCTCGGCTATCATATCTACCCGCACGTGTCGCTGGAAGCCTTTGTCGATGCGCTGCTTATGCGCGTCAATCACACCGTCGCCGCTGCACCCGTGGCGCACAGCTACCCGCACGCTCTTATCGCCGACGATCAGCCGATTACGCCGACCGACATCGCACGTGCTGTCAATGACCTGTTTGCGCGTCACGGGCGTATGCCGTTGGCCTCCGACATGGGCGACTGTCTCTTCACGGCGCTGGACATGGATAATACGGAACTGGTCAGCCAAAGCTACTACGCGACAATGGGTTACGGCGTCCCCGCCGGGCTGGGTACACAGGTGGCGACAGGCAGGCGCCCCATCATTCTTGTCGGCGATGGCGCATTTCAGATGACTGGCTGGGAACTCGGCAACTGCCGGCGCTACGGATGGGACCCAATTGTCATCCTCTTTAATAACACCGGTTGGGAGATGCTGCGCGTCTTTCAGCCCGAAAGCAAGTTCAACGATCTAGGCGACTGGAACTTTGCGGCGCTGGCGGAAAATCTCGGTGGCTATGGTGTGCGCGTGACGACGCGCGCCCAACTTGGCCAGGCGCTGCACGCGGCGGTTGCGCGCCCCGGGCGTTTCAACCTCATCGAAGTCATGCTAACGCCTGGCGCCGTCTCGATGACGCTGTCACGTTTTGTGGCGGCGCTTTCCGTCGCGCGCGGGAACTGACACGAATTTCAGTAGTTCACGATTTTGCCTCACGCGAAGGCGCGAACCCGCGAAGTTGAAGATGGTTTCCTTCGCGGCTTTGCGTGAGATTCGTGAAGTACTGAATTTACTCATCGCCAGCTACCTCCAGCCAGCGTGCGATGACGGCCGAGCTGCAGCGTAGCATTGTGCAGGCGCGCCGTAGGATGTCGCCTGGGTTTACGGCGCTATCCCGACCATCGGCAGCTTCACCCCGTGTTGGCGCGCATATTCAATCGCTTCCGGGTAGCCAGCGTCGGCGTGACGGGCGACGCCCATGCCAGGGTCGCTGGTGAGGACGCGTGCAAGCCGTCGCGCCGCCGACTCGGTGCCGTCGGCGACGATCACCTGGCCGGCGTGGATACTGTAGCCGATGCCTACGCCGCCGCCGTGATGGATGCTGACCCACGTGGCGCCATTGACGGCGTTGACCAGCGCGTTGAGCAGCGGCCAGTCGGCGATGGCGTCCGAACCGTCGCGCATTCCCTCGGTTTCGCGGTTGGGGCTGGCGACCGAGCCGCTGTCCAGGTGGTCGCGCCCGATGACCAGCGGCGCCTTAACCGCACCGCTGGCGACTAGTTCGTTGAACTTTAGCCCGGCCCGCGCACGTTCGCCGTAGCCAAGCCAGCAGATGCGCGCCGGCAACCCCTGAAACTCCACTTCCTTCTGCGCCAGTTGAATCCAGCGCGCCAGATGTTCGTCCTCTGGGAACAATTCCAGGACTGCCCGGTCGGTGACGTAGATGTCCTCCGGGTCGCCGGAAAGCGCCACCCAGCGGAAGGGGCCTTTGCCCTCGCAAAAGAGTGGGCGGATGTAGGCGGGCACAAAGCCAGGGTAGCTGAACGCCTCCCGCAGCCCATTGTCGAAGGCGCGCTGGCGCAGGTTGTTGCCATAGTCAAAGACGACCGCACCGCGCGCCTGCCAGTCGAGCATTGCCTGAACGTGGCGCGTCATGCTGTCAAGCGACGCGTGCATATAGGCTTGCGGGTCGCGCTGGCGCAGGTCGGCTGCAGCAACCAGCGTCAGCCCGGCGGGGATGTAGCCGTAGAGCGGATCGTGCGCCGAAGTCTGGTCGGTGACAACGTCGGGCTGGACGCCGCGCGCCACCAGTTCTGGCAACACCTCGGCGGCATTGCCGATCAAGCCGACGGAGAGTGGGCGCCGGTCGGAGCGCGCCTCCTCAACCCACGTCATCGCCTCCTCCAGGTTGTCGGTGATAGCGTCGAGCTGGTGCAGATGCAGACGGCGTTCGGCGCGCCAGCGATCCACTTCGACCAGCAATCCGACGCCGCCGTTCATCGTGATTGCCAGCGGCTGCGCGCCGCCCATCTCGCCCAGCCCGGCGGTGATAACGAGCTTGCCGCGCAGGTCACCCCACCCGTGCTGGCGCGCCAGTGAACCGAAGGTCTCAAAGGTGCCTTGTAAGATGCCCTGCGTGCCGATGTAAATCCAACTGCCCGCCGTCATCTGGCCGTACATAATCAGCCCGTCGCGCTCCCACTGTTCAAAGTTCGCCTGCGTCGCCCAGGCCGGGACGATGTTAGAGTTGGCAAGCAGCACGCGCGGCGCATCTTCGTGGGTGCGAAAGATGGCGACAGGTTTGCCGGACTGCACAAGCAGCGTCTCATCTGGTTCGAGTTGTTCCAGGCTGTGCAGAATCGCGTCGAGGCTCGCCCAATTGCGCGCAGCGCGCCCGCGCCCACCGTAGACAATCAGATTGTCCGGGTCGAAGGCGACCTCGGGGTCGAGGTTGTTCTGCAACATGCGGTAGGGCGCTTCGATCAACCAATTCTTGCAGGTGAGTTGCGTCCCACGCGGGGCGCGGATCGTGCGTGGCGGCATCGCTGTCTCCTTCAGGCGTCAGTCAGAGTGGGTGGTTATGTGTGGCAAAGCATACACCACAAAGGCGCAGCCGGGGGAAAACACATCCTGTCAAATCGGGCAGTTTTGCGAGTGTTCACCCCTCTGGTATGATCACGCCATGTCACAGTTCAAAAAGCATGTCTTCATTTGTACACAGGGACCTTACTGCTGTTTCGACGGCGACACCGAAGCCATCTTTGAGCGCATGAAGCGGCAGGTCGGCGCAATGGGTCTCAACGACGAAATCCGCGTCAATCGCGCCGGTTGTCTCAATCAATGTGGGCACGGGCCGATGGTTGTCGTCTATCCAGAGGCGACCTGGTATGGCAACGTGCAGGTGGAGGACGTCGACACCATCGTCAGCGAACACCTGGCCGGCGACCGGGTGGTGGAGCGTTTGCGCTTCGACGCACCGCCTGGCAACAATAAAAAGGTTGATCACTACCCGGCCGCTGTACACGACTTCAAGGTGGCCACCGAGCAGCTCCAAAAAGAGCGGGAGACCCTGCGCCAGGCAACGCTGCGCACCCTGGCGCAGCCCGGCGCGGCATAAAGATTCGCCAGGCGTCGCAAACCGACCCAGATGATTGCGCTACACCACACCCAGACTCGTCTATGGCTTATCTTTCGACCGATCATCCTTCATTGTCGCCGGTGGACGTGCGCCTCTTGCTGGTTTGTCACGCAGAAGGGATGCAAAACCGCTACACCGAACTGCTGCGCACCGAACCGGCAGCCGACAGTGGGCTGACGGCCTTCGGATGGGAGCAGACCAGCTTGCTGGCACAGTGGCTGGCGACGCATGAGACTATCGATGTGCTCTACTCTGCGCCGCTGCTGCAAAGCCGGCTGACGGCGCAGCGGATCGGGCAGACGTTGGGGCTGCCCGTGACGGTGGACGAGCACATCCCTGGCCGCTTCCCGCCGGACTTGGCGCTGCCCGCCGTCTGGGATCGCAGTGAACGCACCATCGCACACTTCACTTCCGCGCCGCCCATCGATCGCGCCGCACCGTACGGCGCGTACCTGCACGCGCTGGTGACATCACTTGACGCAATTATCCAGGCCAACTGGGGCAAGACCATCGTCGTCGTTCTCAGCGGCAACGGTGTGGCGACGGCGATACGTCACTTTGTGGGCGGTCATGCGCTTTCGATTGCAGTGAGCCACACAGCGGTCACGGAGTTGCGCCGGCAGGATGGCGCCTGGCTGCTGGTCTCGGTCAACCGGCGCGAACATCTGCCGTTGGGCGTCTCGCCCACACCGCGTCAACGTGCGCCGGGGATAGAAGCGAATGGCGGCGGCGAGGTTGCCCGCGACGTTGCCCAGGTCGTGGCGACCTATGCGCGCATTCCGCCACGCGGCGACGAACAGGCCGACGCCAAACGGCTCCAGCGGCTGCAACATTTGTTGCGCTTTGCCCAACTTCCCAAGGAGTTGAGCGTGCTCGACGTGGGGACAGGTACAGGACAGCTTGCACTGTTGCTGGCGGAGGAGGGCGCCCGCGAGGTTGTCGGCATCGACATCAGCCCGGCCATGCTGGAAGCCGCCGAGTTGCAGCGTCTCAGTGCGCGCTCTGCTGCCGCCCGGCGCGTGAGTTTTCGCCTGGCGCCAGCGCACGCCCTACCCTTCCGTGATGAACGTTTCGACGCCATTGTGTGTCGGCTGCTGCTGCATCACAGCCATAAACCGCAGGTGATTCTGGCGGAACTGGCGCGCCTCTTGAAGCACAATGGCCTCCTGATCGTGGCTGATCTACTCAGCGCCGACGACCCGGTCAAGCGCGCCACCCAGAACGCCATTGAGGAAAAACGCAACCCCAGTCACGTGGGCGTCTTTGGTGTGGAGCAGTATCGCAAGCTCATCGCTGGCGCTGGTTTTGTGATCGAGGCCGAACAGACCGCGCTCTTTGAGCGCGAGCTGGAGGAGTGGCTCAGCGATATGCAGACCGAGCCAGGGGCGCGCACCGTGGTGCGCGAGATGGTCGAGGCTGGGTTAGAAACGGACGCCGCCGGGCTTCACGCCCGGCGGCAAGCCAACAGATTGATTTTCGACCAGCGTATCTTCTACGTCAAAGCCGTCAAACCGTGACGCCCTGACGCGCCCGCCCTGACCAGCTTCTACCCCTTGTACAACTCGCGCAGAATGATGCTCTTCTGAATCTGCGTCGTACCCTCGTAAATCTGGTAAATTTTGCTGTCGCGCATCAGCTTCTCGACCGGATATTCGCGGCTGTAGCCATTGCCGCCAAAGACCTGTACGGCATCGACGGCGTTGAGCACGGCCGCCTCAGCGGCATAGGCTTTGGCGGCGGCGGCTTCTGTCGTGTTGCGCCGGCCATGATCGACCAGCCATGCCGAGCGCCAGGTAAGCGCACGCGCCGCTTCTACGCGAATTTTCATGTCAGCTAGCATAAAGCCGACGCCCTGGAAGTTGTGCAGCGGCTGCCCAAAGGCGTGGCGCTCGTTGGCGTAACGGACGGCTTCGTCCAGCGCACGGCGGGCGACGCCCGTGGCGGCGGCGGCCACCGGCGGGCGGCTTTTGTCGAAGACCTTCATCCCGATCATGAAGCCCTCGCCCTCGCGTCCGAGGAGATTCTCGACCGGCACTTCGACCTCCTCGAAAAAGACCTGCGACGTCTGCGCAGCGTGCTGACCCATCTTCTCCAGCGGTTTGCTGGTGCTGACGCCCTTCCAGTCGCGCTCGACGACGAAGCAACTCATCCCCTTGTGCCGCCCGTTGGGGTCGGTCTTGGCAAAGACGGTGAAGTAGCTGGCAACCGGGCCGTCAGTGATCCAGGTCTTGGCGCCGTTGAGGATGTAGCGATCGCCTTTGCGGATTGCCGTCGTCTTGATGCCGGCTACGTCGGAGCCGGCGTCTGGCTCGGTCATGCAGTACGCGATGATTTTGCCTTCCTCCGTCAGCTTGGGGAAGTAGCGCGCCTTCTGTTCGTCGTTGGCGGCGATCAGCATCGGCAGCGCCGCCAGTTGGTTGAGCATCAGCGCCGTCTGGATGCCGGAACAGCCGTAAGCCAGCTCCTCGCCGACGATAGACTCCTCCAGCACGCTGGCGCCAACGCCGCCGTACTCTTCGGGAATGTTCAGGTTGACCAGGCCGACCTTGAGCGCCTTCTTCCACAAATCCCACGGCCACTCGCCGGAAACGTCGTAATGCTCGGCGGCGCCAGAGTTGATGATCTCTTTGCGGGCAAAGTCACGCGCCAGGTTTTGCAGCATGACCTGATCGTCGGTCAAGTCAAAATTGAGACCGGAATTGTGTTCCACCGTGGTGGCTGACATGGGCAGTTCCTCTGTTTTGTGAACGGTTGATCATCTTTGGTTACGTTCCATTGCAGCCGGCTGGGGCCGGTGCGAGGCTCTACGCACATTCAAACGACAAGTGATTCCGCCGCTGTTCCGATTTTGTTGGACGCGCAAGCTCGGGGCGCCGCCGCCATCTACCCGCCATCCATCATTCTGTCAACCGTACTACATGCGCGTTGACCAGCTTCACCAGCGTCGTAACGGGCAGCAGCAGGTTGGCGCCACGCTGTCCCGCGCTCACGGCGATTTCGGCAAAGTCCTGAGCGCGTGCGTCGAGATAGACCTCAAAACCCTTGTTGATTAACGCCAGCGCACTGATGCCGCCGGTTTGCAGCCCGGTCAGCGCCTCGGCCTGGTCGTGCGTCGCCATCTTCACCTTCTTGGCGTTCACCGCCCTGGCAAAAATGCGCAGGTCGAGCGTCTCTGGCCCCGGCACGATCACCAGCATAGGTTTGCGTCGCAGGTCATCGGCCAGCGCCACCAGCGTCTTGAAGACCTGCGCCGGTGGCAAGCCGATGGCCGCCGCCACCTCGACCGCCGATTGGACGCCGGCGTCATAATCATAGGTGAAGAGTTGATAACGAACTTTCTTGTTATCGAGAAATCGAGTAACGTTATTCTTGAACTGTTCAGCCACTTGAGACGTTCACCTTTCTAGAAAGTGTAATCCGTATACATCGCCCCTGCGCATTGACCGGGGCTGCTGCACCATGACTGACCGCCTGTTGCTTGCCACCATCGCCGCGCTGTTGGCGCTGCTCATCATCGCCTGGCTGGCGGCGCGCAACCAGACCGGGCGGCGCAATCAAGGGCTGGCGCAGGGTTTTGCCGACAGCACACGCAGCCAGCTCCGCTTTGAGCGTACGCCAACGGCGGGCGGCTTCGTCGCCAGCTTTGAGCCAGCGCCAGCGCCATTTGTGCAGCTTCAGCTATTCTATCGCGGTGGGGCGACGATTGACCCAATTGGTCTGCTGGTGCGCACCGTGACCGGGCGACGCGACGAACTCAGCTTGCGCGGGCTGCTGCATGAGCGGCCAGCCGCCGAACTGCTGTGGGCGCGTGGGCGCATCCCGGCGCGGGCGCTGGCGCGCCGGGAGCACGCATCGCTGTGGATGCAGCGCCGCTCCGACCTGATCGACAGCGAATACGCCGTACGCGGCGTCGACACCGCTGCACTCGAACACGTCTTCGTCGATTTGCAGGCGCGTTTCGGTGCGTTGTTACACAGCGTTAGCGTTGTAGCGGATCGAGAGGAGATGCATGTTGAGATTGTGTTGCGCGGCGCCGACCTGCGCGCCGCCGAAGCACCAGGGCTGATCGCTACGCTCCGCAGCCTGGGACGGGCCGCGCTGCGACGGTGACGCTGATGCGGGCAACGGCGTCGCCGCAACTGATTGTGCTGGACGAACAGAGGTGGGTGGTTCCCAATGAGGGTTCTCCCGCACTTTTGGTGTTCCACCACGAGTCGTCGCTAGACCCTATCAGGGGTACGATCACCAAAAGTGCGGGAGACCTCCTATTCCCGACAGCGCAGTGGTCGCATATACCAATGGGTTCGTCCCAACAGCGACCAGTGGTGAGGCCCAATAGTCCCTCCTTCAGGTGGCCTCACAACCTCAATTCCGTCGGGCAAGACGGCATCTTTGTTTCAGCCCAGATAGAGAACGCCGGTCAATTCTTCGGAGACTTCCCAGAAACGCTTGAGCAGCATCTATGGAGTAACGACGACAGCAAGGAAAAGCGTGATCAGAGCGAACTGTGGGCTGCGCGCAGCGGCGGGCAGTGCCTCTTTGTCATGCCGCAGGGGGTGGACCTTGGCGTCATTGGGCGACAGTTTTACTGAGAGTTTATTTGAAAATTGCCCATTTCGATGCAGTGGCGCAGAAACGCAGAGCAATCACAAGAGAAATATGAGTAATTCTCTGCGCTTCCTCTGCGTTTCTGCGTCAAAGTTCGTGAATTTCCAGACAGCCTCTGGGAGACTGCTTCAATCGCAGAATCCCCTAATCCCTCAATCTCCTGGTTTCTACCTACTGTGCGGGAAAGGTCACATTGATCTCGACGTTGCTCGACTGGATGGCTGGCAGCAGCGCATCCACCAACCCGGTCAGCGCAGCCGCGTCCATACCTGAGCTTTCCAGCAGCCCGGCGCCCGCCGCCAGCTTGAGCAGGTGATTGAGTTCACCCTCGCCCCAACCAAGCACCGGCAGTTCCTTTCCATTCAGCGCGACATGAATCCCTTCTGCATCGGTGCGCACGGTGGCGCCGGTGATCCCCGCCGCAACGGCGTCTTGCACCAACTGCCCATCTAGCTTCAACTGACCAAAGGGGGCGCCCGTCAGCGCCTGCCACTCGGCATCAGAGATGCCCTGCACCGTGTAGTTGCCGTCGATGTCATAGACCACCGGGATGCGGATGATCGGCGCTGCGCCAATCTCGGCCATGAAGGCATCCTGCGCCGCTTGCGCCGTCGCTGCGGTCGAGGCGTCGCCTGCCACCTGCACCGGGATCATCTCTGCACCTTGCTGCACCGGGAAGCGCAGCGCCACGCCGACGCCGACATCGGTGATAATCGGCAGTACGGCTTTCACAGCGGCTGGCACGGCGGGGCCAAGCAGCTCGACCATCTCGCCCAGATTCGCCAACTGCTCATCACTCCAGCGCATCGACGGGATTGGCTCGCCGTTGACCAGGATCAAGAGACCGCTGGGGACTGTCGTCACCTGGACGTGCTGGATATTGGCGGCGGTCAACTGGTCGATGGTCGCCTTGTCCAACTTGAGATCGGCCAGCCCGGCGGGCAGCAGCGCACCAAAGCTTGCCAGCGGCGCACCACCCAGGCTGGCCGCGCCTTCACTGTCGAAGTCGATGGTCAGCGCCGGCAGGTCGACGGCCAGTGCTGCGTCCGTCGTTGCAGCGGCGGTTTCGCCAGCGCCGGCGCGGGCGCCGCAGCCAGTCAACGTCAGCGCCGCAACGATGGTCAAGACGGCCAGCAGCCAGAAACGCGTAACAGGCATGAGATTTCCTCCTGATTGATTGGTGATCGGGCAAAAAAGGTAGCTTCGTCTCCGATTCTACTGTGGGCGGTGCGCTCTGTCAAACGCTTGTGCCAACGCCGGGGGCGATGACCTACTGGCGCATTGGCGGCGCTGCCGCTGTGCGGTATACTGACGCCTGGCGGGAGTTGCCGCCATGAGCATTGTGCGCAGGAACGATCACGCATGTCTATACGCCCCAAACCGTACATCACGCCGCAGGCCCATCTCGCCGCCGAACGCACGGGCGAGATCAAGCATGAGGATTACGATGGTCAGGTCTACGCCATGGCCGGCGCTAGCGAGCGACATCATCTGATTGCAATGAACATTGGCGCTTCACTACACGGCCAGTTGCGCCGCCGTACTTGCACCGTCTATCCCAGTGATCTGCGCATTAAGGTCAGCCCGCTCGGTTTCTACACCTACCCGGACATCAGCGCAGTGTGCGGCGCCCCGCAATTCGAGGAGACACACCGCGATACGCTGCTCAACCCCACCGTGCTTGTCGAAGTGCTCTCACCCTCGACCGAAAATTACGACCGCGGGCGCAAATTCCAGTTCTATCGGGGGCTGTCGTCGCTGCGCGAATATGTGCTGGTGACGCAGGAAAGCGTACACATTGAGCACTACGCACGCCAGCCCGACGGACGGCGGGTGCTCAGCGAAAGCGATCAGCCCGACGCTCTGTTCCACCTAACTGCTATCGATTGCACGCTGATGGCAGCCGATGTGTACGAAAAAGTCAGCTTTGACGCTGAAAATACAGACGAGCCACTTTCCCATGCATGATCAATCCCAATTCACCGAGCAGGCTGCCACCCCTCTGGCGGCGCGCCACATCGTACAGGTCGGCGACCTGGCGATGCTGTTTACATCGGACTACAAGCGTTACGTTGTGCAGATGCATCCTGAGGGCGCCACCCACACCCACCTCGGCGTCTATCCACACAAGCTGTTAATTGGGGCGACGTGGGGCGCCACCGTGCAGAGCCAGCTTGGACACCAGGCGCTGCTGTTGCAGCCATCGCTCACCGACCTGATGAAGACGCTCAAACGCGGCACGCAGATCGTCTACCCAAAAGACGCCGCTTACATCATCCATCGCCTCAGCCTGCACGCGGGCAGCCGCGTCATCGAGGCGGGCACTGGCAGCGGCGGGCTGACGACGGCGCTGGCGTGGGCGGTGATGCCGACCGGCATGGTCTTCACACACGAGGTGCGCCCCGACATTTATCAGATTGCACGCGACAATCTGGCGCGCGTGGCGTTGTTGCCCTACGTCAAGATGTTTCAGCGCACCATTGACGATGGCTTTCAGGCGACCGACGCCGACGCTGTCTTTCTTGATGTGCGCGAGCCCTGGCGCTATCTCGCTCACGTGCGTGCGGCGCTGCGTCCGGGCGGCTTCTTTGCCAGCCTGCTGCCCACCGCCAACCAGGTGATTGCGCTGCTGGAAGGCTTCGACCGCCACCATTTCGCCGATGTCAGCGTGGAGGAACTGCTGCTGCGCCCCTACAAGCCCACACCGGATCGCTTCCGTCCCGACGACAACCTGATCGGGCACACTGGCTTTCTCGTCTTTGCGCGCTGCATCGACCCCGGCGAGGAGATGGCGCGCTGGCAGCGTCCCGAACGCCAGCGTTACGAAGCCCGGCAGCGCACCGAAGCCGAAATCGCCGCCGAAGCCCAGCGCCGCGCCGCCGACATCGCCGGCGGCGGCAAGAAGTACCCCACATTGCCGCTGCCAGACTGAGGCCGGGGTTGTGCGCTCGTGCCTGAAAGTCTTGGGCGACAGCATACGCACACGCGCCCTGCGCTGATGTATTCGCCTCCAGTTTGGTCACAACCGTAATCCTCTGTCCAACCGCGCACGCAGGCACGCGCTTTGTTTGTTACACGCCAGTTTCATGGCGCCACCCTTCTGGGCGCACTGCACAAGCCCACTCGTAATTGCTTACGATAAACTATAAAAAGAAATCTATACGTAAGGAAAAAAGCATTTTATACTAGACAATGTCGTTAGTTCATGCTATAGTTTTATTTGCTTGGCGCAGTGTACCCATCCCGTTCCTTCCCTATCCATGAACCCTTTGCTGGTTCACTGCATTAAGCCCGTCTTCGGACAACCTCACATTCCCTGAGCGTAACTCGCAGTTCGTCTCAGCTTTTTTGCGCAAGGAGAAAAACGATGATCGCGCGCCTGTCGCCATTGGCACTGATGCTGCTTGTCGTCTCGATTCTGGCGAATTCCTGGCTCTTTCGGGCCGAGCGCGTTTTGGGTCAGGATGCACCAGCGCCTGATCGCGTGCTGCTTTTACCCCTTGTCAGCACAGCGTCGGACGCCGCACTTGTACAGACCGGCGACAACAATCTGCAATACTCACTCCGCTTTTTTGGTCACACGTCGGGCGGCGTTGACCAGGTCACGATTCCGCTTGACCGCCCGGCACGCCCAGTGGATGTGGGCGCCACCGATTTCACCATCGAGTTCTGGATCAAGGCTGAAGCGGGCGCCAACACCGGCAAAACGACGTGTGGACGGCGCGACGGCTGGATGACCGGCAACATCCTCCTGGATCGTGACATCTACTTCGGCGGCGATTACGGTGACTTCGGCATCGCCCTCAATAGCGGAAAAATTGCATTTGGCGTGTCCATCAAGACCAGCGGGACAACCGTTTGTGGGACGCGCACTGTCGCGGACGGGCAGTGGCACCACGTTGCGGTGACGCGCCGGTCAACCGGCGCACTCGCCATCTATGTCGACGGCAGCGCAGATGGCAGCCGCAGTGGCACGAACGGCAATGCCAGCTATCGCGATAACCGCACCACCTCCTATGCCACCGACCCGCTGCTCGCCATCGGTGGTGAAAAGACCGGCGCCGGCAGCAGCAATCCCAGTTTCACCGGCTGGCTGGATGAGGTGCGGTTCTCCAACACCCTGCGCTACACCGCCACTTTTGCCCGCCCAACGGCGCCATTCAGTGCCGACGCCAACACCGCCGGTCTGTACCATTTCGACGAAGGCACGGCTGCGGGCGCATGCACCGGCGCCATCCTCGACGCCGCCACCCTTCAAGGCGGCCCAAGCGACGGCGCCTGCAACTATGGCGGCGCAGGCACAGCAGGGCCGCTATATGCGCTCGATTCACCTTTCGCGGTCGCACCCACGGCGACGCCATCGCCCACGCCGACCCACACCGCCACACCCACGATGACGAACTCACCGACGCCGACCGCTGTCCCGTCAACAGCCACCTTCACCGCAACAGCGACGCCGAGTTCTACCGCAACAGACACACCGGAGCCAACACCACGCGTCACCCTTGCGCCAACGGCCACCTTCACGCCGGAGCCAACGGCCACCTTCACGCCGGAGCCAACGGCCACCTTCACGCCGGAGCCAACGGCCACCTTCACGCCGGAGCCGACGGCCACCTTCACGCCGGAGCCGAC
>Ga0209398_1001132_pt1 | contig 14450 bp, 10 predicted proteins | sample AshMeaBigSpring_FD_184125 | JGI IMG/M metagenome (GOLD analysis project Ga0209398, IMG submission 184125) | Groundwater microbial communities from Big Spring, Nevada to study Microbial Dark Matter (Phase II) - Ash Meadows Big Spring (SPAdes)... | ecosystem: Environmental > Aquatic > Deep... | reverse complement strand
GGAGTAGATCATTCTCCAGCAGCATGATCGAGGCGCTGTCATAGTCCACAAGCCGCGCCAGTTGGTCGAGGATCATGGGCAGCACGGCGGACAAGTCCAAATTGGCGGTGAGCGTTTGCGCCACCTCCAACAGAACTTCGCTCAAACCGTGTTCCGCCTCAGGCATATTGATAGACCTCTGAAGTGCCAGCGACAGTCACCTTGACGGTGACTGTCGTCCCCTCAACGTTCAGGATTGGGCAAGCCGGTGCAGCAACGTGCAGTACGCCTGCTGTCCGCGCACAAAGTTCTCCAGCCGAAAGAATTCGTTCGGCGAATGCTGGCGCTCATCATTCAGAGCAAAGCCAAAGCTCACCGTGTACGCGCCGAGCGAATCCAGGAACATCGCCGTCACCGGGATGCTGCCGCCCGAACGCGCCAGGAATGGCTCCTTGCCATAGATTTCCACCAACACATCGCGCGCCGCCCGGTTGCCGGGATGGTCGCCGGACATGAGATAGGGTAGCGCGCCATTTTCCTTGATCGAAACTGTGACTTTGGCGCCGGGCGGTGTGTGTTGAGCGACGTGGGCAGCCAGCAGTTCGGCAATCTTTTCGGGACGTTGATTTGCCACCAGCCGGCAGGTGATCTTGGCGTGCGCTTCGCTGGGAAGAACGGTCTTGACGCCTTCGCCCTGGAAGCCACCCCAAATGCCGTTGACTTCCAACGTCGGGCGCCCCCACGAACGTTCCAGCGTTGTGTAGCCCGGCTCGCCAAAGAAGGCGTCGATGCCGAGCTTCTGCCGCACGCTCTCCTGATCATAGGGGACGCGCACAATCTCGGCGCGATCCGTATCACTGAGCGGCACAACATCGTCGTAGAAGCCAGCGACCAGGATACGCCCGTCGGCGCTGCGCATCGAGGTCAGGATTGCCGCCAGCGCGTGGATCGGGTTCTGGATCGCGCCGCCGTACAAGCCGGAGTGTACATCGTAGGCCGGCCCGACGACATCAATTTGCAGCGCGGCCAGCCCCTTCAACCCCACCAGCAGCGCGGGCTGTTCCTCGCTCCACTGCCCACCATCGGCGCTGAGGACAAAATCACAGGCAAACCTGGTCTTGTTGGCGGCGATAAAGGCAGGCAAGGTCGGGCTGCCGATCTCTTCCTGTCCCTCGAAAAAACACTTGACATTGATGGGCAGTTCGCCTCCGCTCTTGAGCAGCGCCTCGAGCGCCAGCACCGGCGCCAGCATATTGCCCTTATCGTCGCTGGCGCCGCGCGCATAGACGCGACCATCCTTGATCACCGGCGTGAAGGGCGGGCTATCCCACAGTTCGACCGGGTCGACCGGCTGCGTGTCAAAATGCCCATAGATCATCACCGTTAGCTTGCCCGGCGCGTGCAGCCAGTCGGCGTAGACAACGGGATGGCCGCCGGTTTCGAGCATCTCGACATGCTCCATGCCGGCGCCCTGCAACTGCGCCATCACCCACGCGCCAGCCTTGCGCACATCGGCGGCGTGTTCGGGCAGGCTGGAAATGCTGGGAATGCGCAGGAAATCGAGCAGCCGCGCCGCAAAGTCCGCCTGATTATGATCCAGATACGTTTGCCAGGTCATCGTTGCATCCTTGTAAACAGTAGCTTGAGCCAGAGGATCGAAGGTGCGGGGGCTGGACGGGCAGGATCGACCTTCTACTCGCAGCAGAAGATTTTTTCTTATGATAGCCCTTGCCAGGGAAATCGAAAAACTTGTCGACTTATTGCAGCTTCACAACACGCGTGGCGATGTAGGTCGGCGTGTACTCATTGAGCTTGACGCCCGGCCAACTATCCTCATAGAAGCCGGTCAGCACGAAGCCGGCGTCAAGCTGACCGCCGATCTGGTCAGTGAGGGTATGGCCAAATTCGAGCGGCTGCAACTCGTCCAGATAGGCGGCGCGTTCGGCGTCGGTCAGGCTGGTAAGATCGGAGTAGGGCAGCGCGTGGCGCACTTGCAGCACGCCGTCGTCGGCCAATTCCTGGTCGAAGAGATAAAGGATCGGGTTGCAGAAGCCGGCCAGCAGCACACCGCCGGGGCGCAGCACACGAAAACACTCGCGCCAGACCGGGCGCACATCGGGCACGAAAAGGTTCGATGTTGGGTGTACGATCAGGTCGAAGCTGGCGTCGGCAAAGGCGCTGAGGTCGCGCATGTCGCCCTCGACCGTCGCCAGCGTCAGCCCGTCGCGCCGCGCCACGTGGCGATCCTGCGCCAGTTGCTGCGGCGAGTTGTCGAAGATGGTGACGTGCGCGCCCACCGCCGCCAGGATCGGCCCCTGCTGGCCGCCGCCGCTTGCCAGACAGAGCACGTCGGCGCCTATCAGCAGCGGAAACCAGGTGCGCGGAATCGGCTGGGTCGGCGTCAGCACGATCTGCCACTCGCCCCGGCGCGCGGCGGCGGTCTCTTCCGGCGTGACGGGCACAGTCCAGCGGCTCTCCCGCTCCACGGCTTTATCCCAGGCGCGGGCGTTGTAGCGACGAACCTCAGCGGAATTCATTGGTTCTGTCCCAACAACAAGGCGCCGTCGTCGACGCCGCGCAGGAATCTGGCGCACTCCTCCGGCAGCGACGGGTTAATGTAGATGCCGCTGCCCAGTTCAAAGCCGGCGACCAGCGAGATGCGCGGCACAATGGTGATATACCAGTGCAGGTAGGGCGCGCCCAGGTCGCGCACCGGCGCGCCGCGAATCACGTAGTTGAAATCCGGGTTGTTCAGCCCGGCGTAGAGCTTGCGTAGGATCATGTATATGACACGGCCCAAATCTTCCACCTCCGCCGGCGTGGCGTGAAGAAAGGAAGCAGCGTGCGCCTTGGGCACCACCCACAGGTGAAAAGGCGAAAACGCAGCGTAGGGCGAGAAGACGACAAAGTGCTCGCTCTCCAACACAATGCGGCGACCATCGGCGCGCTCCTGCTCCAGCATCTCGCAGTACGCGCAGCCGCCCACCTCGTCGAAGTGCATCCGCGCCGTGTCGGCACGCACGCGCACATCGCTCGGCACCATCGGCAGCGCCATCATCTGTGCGTGTGGGTGGCGCAGCGACGCACCCGCCTGCCGCCCGTGATTTTTGAAAAACTGAATGTACTCGATGCGCGGGTCAAGCTGCACTTGCCAGGCGCGGTCGATGAAGGCCTGAAAGACGCGCGTCATGCTGGTCGGCGTCTCCAGTGCGGTGCAGGTGTTGTGCGTCGGCGACTCAACGATCACCTCGTGATAGCCCACGCCGGAGATGCGGCGCACCAGGCCGCGATACTCGCGCTCCAGCGTCGCTGTTCCCGCCAGCGCCGGATAGCGATTGCCGACGATGCGCACCTGCCAGGGGCCGTCGGCAGGCACACGCATCACTTCAAGCTCACGTTCCTCGTTGCCCGGACAGAAGGGGCAGCCAGCTTCCCACGTCGGCCCTTCGCCGCACATCAGCCGGCCTGGCTCCACGAACTCGTGCGGGCGTCGCGCGCGCTCCGAGGCGATGATGACCCACTCTTTGGTAGCGAGATTTTGGCGCAGTTCAGACATACGGCTTTAGATTTGCTCCAGTGCCTGCGTCAGATCGGCAATCAAGTCGACGGTCTCCTCGATACCGAGACAGAGGCGCACTAACTCGTCACGGATGCCCAGCGCCAGCCGATCCTCGGGCGACGCGGACGCATAACCCATCACCGCCAGCGGGCTAACCATCGTCTCGACGCCGCCCAGACTCGGCCCGATCGTCGGGATGCGCAGTGCGTCGATGAAGCGGTAGGCACGCGCGGCGTCGCCGTCGATCTCGAAGCTGACCACGCCGCCGCCGCCGCGCAGGGTCGCCTGCGCCACGGCATGATCAGGGTGACTTGCTAGCAGCGGATACCAGACGCGGCGTACCTTGGGGTGATCTTCCAGAAAGTGCGCCACCACCAACCCGCTGGCATTCTGCCGTTCGACGCGCAGCGCCAGCGTCTTGATGCCGCGCAGGATCAGGTACGCGGTCTGCGGCGCCGCCAGGTTGCCGAACAAGCCCTGCATCTGGCGCAGCGGCGTTGTCAAGTCGTAGCGCCCGGCCACCGCGCCCGCCATCACATCGTTGTGGCCGGAGAGATACTTGGTCAGGCTGTGGACCACCAGATCGACGCCGTGTTCGAGCGGGCGCAGGTTGTAGGGCGTGGCGAAAGTCGCATCGACCACTGTAAGCAGGTTGTGGCGTTTGGCGATGTCCACCAAACGCGGAAAGTCCAGACAGCGCATAAAAGGATTGGTTGGCGACTCGGAGAAGATCAGGCGCGTCTCCGGGCGAATGGCGGCCTCGAGCGCGGCGTAGTCGCCAGCCGGGACAAGGGTGCAGCCCACGCCATAGCGCTGCAGAAAGCCCTGGCTGAATTCCAATGTGCTGTGATAGCAGTTGTCGGTGAGGATGAAGTGCTGGCCGGGCTGGAGCAGCAGCAGTAGCGTCCCCGTCACCGCCGCCATACCGCTGCTGACGACGATGGCGTCTTGCGCACCTTCGAGTTCGGCCAGCTTGGCTTCGAGCGCACGCACGGTCGGGTTGCCATAGCGCCCGTACTCCTCGCGTTCCGGCTCGCTCCAGAATAGGCGGTCTTCGGTGTAGTTGACCAGTTCCGCCGTGTTGGCAAAAGTGTAGACAGCCGTCTGCACGACGGGAACGGTCAGGCTGTGATGGGCGCGAAAGCGCGCTTCGCCGGCATGGACGGCTTGTGTGGATGTGGCGGTGGTTGGCGTACTTGCATGCATAGCTGCCCGTTTCTTAGCGGTCGAAACAAACGTGATCAGTTCGTATCGGAAGGATAGCAGAGGCACAACCGCCCCGCAAATGAAACTGACGAATTCTCGGAATCTCATACACTTTTACAACAGCAACAGCAGGGAATGTGCTATAATCGTGCGTCAAGAAAACTTTGGATGCACCTGACGCCCTGGAAGCGGCGCCCAAACACAATCTGAAACCGGAACTTCCCGCATGAAAATTAATCGAGGAACTTGAAAATGGCAGAACCTTCCCTAAAGGCCAGCGTGCCTTCGGCGCAGGCGGCGGTAGCGGAGCCGACCGCCGTCCTCGCCACTGAACAACTTCTTTCCATGTATCGCATGATGTTTCTGATCCGCCGCGTTGAGGAGTCGCTGCTCGAATTGGCCGAGTCTGGCAAGATCGGCGGCGCCATGCACACGGCGATTGGGCACGAAGGCGCCGCCATCGGCATGGCCGCCGCACTGCACAAGGACGATTATCTGACCTGCACCTATCGCGGCCATCACCATTCGCTGGCGCGCGGCATGGATCCCAAGCGCGCAATCTGCGAGGTGCTGGGCAAGGCGCCGGGCTTTGCCAAAGGCAAGGGTGGCTCGATGCACTTCCTCGACCCGTCCTTGGGGTTGATGGGCGCCAACGGCATCGTCGGCGCGCAGGTGCCGCACGCGGCGGGCATGGCGCTGGCCGCCAAGATTCGCGGCGAAGAACGCATCGCCATCACCTTCTTTGGCGACGGCGCGCTCTACCAGGGCTTGATGCACGAAACCTTCAACATGGCGCAGAAGTGGAAGCTCCCCGTCATCTTCTACTGCGAGAACAACCGCTACTCCGAGATGACGCCCATCTCGCGCACCTCCTCAGTCAGCGAGATATTCCAGTTCGTGCGCGCCTACGGCATGGAGAGCATCCAAATCGACGGCAACGATGTCGAGGTCGTTTACGACGCCATCTCCAAAGCCGCCGCCCGCGCCCGCGCCGGCGAAGGGCCGACCTTCATCGAGGGCATCACCTACCGCCTCTCCGGGCACATGGCCGGCGACCTGGAGACCTACCGCTCTGCCGAGGAGATCGAGATGCAGCGCGCCTACGAGCCGCTGACGCAGCTACGCCAGAAGCTGCTTGATCGCAGCGTGACCGAGGACGACATCAACCGCATCCACGCCGAGGTCGAAGAGGAAGTCCAAGCCGCCGTCGAGTACGCCGTCGAGGCGCCCTGGCCCGATGTCGCCGAAGCGTACACGGACGTGTACAAGGTCTAACGAGGCTAACAATCATGCGCAAGACTACCTATATCCAAGCAATCAACGAGGCGATGCGCGACGAGATGCGCCGCGACGAACGCGTCTTTCTCATCGGCGAAGACATCGGGCATTACGGCGGCTTGTTCCGCGTCACTCGCAACATGATGGAGGAGTTCGGCGAGCGCCGCGTCATCGACACGCCGATCAGCGAGCAGGGCTTCATGGGCATGGCCGTCGGCGCGGCGATGGTCGGGCTGCGCCCCATCGTTGAGCTGATGTATATGGACTTCTTCCTGGTTTGCGCCGACCAGATCTTCAACCAGGCCGCCAAAATGCACTACATGACCGGCGGGCTGCTCCATGTGCCGCTGGTGATCCGCGGGCAGCAGGGCGGCGGAAAACGCTACGGCTCACAGCACAGCAGCAGCGTCGAGAGCACCTTCGCCCAGTTCCCCGGCATCAAGGTCGTGACGCCGGCGACGCCCTACGACGCCAAGGGGCTGCTGATCTCCGCGATTCGCGATGATAACCCGGTGATCTTCCTCGAACATAAGATGCTCTACTTCACGCGTGGCGACGTGCCCGACGCCGAAGAGGAATACACCGTGCCCATCGGCAAGGCCGACATCAGACGTGAGGGCACGGATTTGACGCTCGCCACTTTCAGCTACAACGTGTTGCAGGCGTTGGAAGCCGCCGACGAGCTGAAAGCCGAGCACGGCATCGACATCGAAGTCGTCGATCTGCGCAGCATCACGCCGCTAGATATGGAGACGGTGCTCACCTCGGTCGCCAAGACCGGACGATTGTTGGCGGTACACGAATCGCAGTCCAACGCCGGTGTCGGCGCCGAGATTGTGGCGCGCGCCTATGAAGAAGCGCCCTACCTGCTCAAGGCGCCGGCGCGGCGGCTGGGCATGGCGCCAGCCTCGATCCCGGTCTCCAAGCCGCTAGAAGAGGAGTTGCTGCCCTGGAAAAAGAACATCAAGGCCGCCGTGCTGGAAATGCTGAGATAAGGGGAGATCATGGCTACTGAAATCAGGCTGCCCGATGTGGGCGAAGGCGTGGCAGATGTCACTATCAACCGCTGGCGCGTCAATGTCGGCGAGGCCGTCACCGCCGGCGACGTGATCCTTGAAGTCGCCACCGACAAGGTCGATACCGAAATCCAGGCGCCGGCTTCCGGCGTGCTGCTCAAAGTCAACTTTCGCGCCGGCGAACTGGCGCCAGTCACGGCCGTGATGGGGCACATCGGCCAGGCGGGCGAAGGCGTGGGCGCGGCGGCCACGGTTGCGGCGACACCCGCCCCCGTGACGGAAAGTGCGCCCAGCGCACCGGCGCCGGTGAACGAAAGCGCTGGCGTCAAGGCCACGCCCGTCGCCAAACGCGTTGCTGCCGACAAGGGCGTCGATCTGGCGGGTGTGGCGGGCACTGGCCCCGGCGGGCAGATCACCAAGCAGGACGTGCTGGCGCACTCCGCCGCACCAAGCGGCGCGCCGGCGGCGCTTCCCGGCGACCTTGCCGACGAGCCAACGCTGGCCGTGCGCCGCGCCGCCGCCGATCACAACGTCAACCTGCGCGAACTCGCCGGCGACCGCCCGCTGAGCACGCTCACCAAGCACGACGTGTTGAGCGCCGTCGCCAGCCGCGCTGCGGGGAAGCCGGTGCGCGTGGATCCGGAGTATTTGCGTGGTGAGGGGCGCGGGGCGCGGGGCGAAGTTGCCGCGACTGCACCCGCGCCAACTCCGGCGCTAGTCCAGGCTGCGTCGGTTAGCGCCGCGCCCGCTGCGCCGAAGCCGGCCGCCGCGCCTGCACCGGCGCAGCTCAAGCCGGGCGAAGAACTGGTCAAGCTCTCGCGGATGCGCGCCGCCGTCGCCCGCAACACGGCGCAGAGCCTCTTCACCGCGCCGCACGTCACGACGATGTGGGATGTGGAGATGAGCGCCGTCCTGCAGCATCGCGCCGCGCACAAGAAGGTGTTCGCGGCGGCGGGCGTCAATCTGACGATCACGGCGTACTTTGTGGAGGCGATCATCGCCGGTCTCAAGGCCGTGCCCGCGGCCAATGCCACGTGGACGGACGACGGCGTGATCATCAAGCGCACGTACAACATCGGCATGGCGACGGCGCTGCCGATGGATCAGTACGGCATCGGCGGGCTGATCGTGCCGGTGATCAAGAACGCCGGCGACTTGAACCTGCTGGGGCTTGCCCGCGCCGTCAACGAGTTGGCCGACCGCGCGCGTAAGAACGAACTCAAGCCCGAAGACCTGGCCGACGGCACCTTCACGCTGAGCAATTACGGCACGTCGGGCAGCCGCTTCCAGACGCCGATCATCGTGCAGCCGCAGGTGGGCATCCTCGGCGTGGGCGCGGTGGAGAAGCGCGCCGTCATCGTCAGCGCCGGTCACCCGCTGGAGCCAAACCTGGGCGATGCGCTCGTCTTCAAGCCGATGACGACGCTCGGCTTCAGCTACGACCACCGCGTACTCGACGGCGCCACCGCCGACGCCTTCTGCGCCGCGGTCAAGAAACACCTCGAAGGCTACGCAAGCTGAGATAGAACGCGGATGACGCGGATCGGGCGGATTTACGCGGATGTCTTGATCCGCTCCAATCCGTTGAATCCGCGTCATCCGCGTTCTATTCTTTGTCTGATAGGCGAAGCTGCGCTGAAACGCACTGGGGTGGTGCATGACGAACTCGCCCCTCCCTGACGGTCAGGGTTCCGATACGGCCTCACGCCTTTCGCTGCATCAGCCATTGCGCCGTCGCCCAGAGCAGGCTGCTTTCGGCGCGGTCGCCCAGGGCGGCGCGCAGCGAATCCAGCCCGGCGGCGTAGTGGGCGTTCATCTCCTGCACCGCGTAGTCGTGGGAGCCGGCCATTGCCAGCAACGCCAGCGCTTCCGGCACATCCGCCGCGCCGAGATCGGGCTGCTGTAACAGCGCCTGGAACGCGGGGCCGTGTGCGCCGTCGTTGAGTGCGTGCAGGATCGGCAGGCTCTTTTTGCGGCGCAGGATGTCGTTGCCCGCGGCCTTGCCTGTCACCGCCGGGTCGCCCCAAATGCCGAGGATGTCATCCTGAATCTGGAAGGCCAGCCCGATTTCCTGGCCGAAACGCTGGAGCGCGCTATCGCCGCCGGGCGCGGCGCCGCCGATCAGCCCGCCAATCGCCACGCTGGCGCCGACGAGCGCGGCGGTCTTGCCCTGGATCATGCGCAGATACTCGGCGACGGTGACGTGCGTCCGCTGCTCGAAACCCATGTCGAGGTGCTGTCCCTCGGTGAGCGCCACGCAGGTTTCGGTGAAGACGGCCAGCGCGGCCAGCGTGCGTTCCGGCGCGACGCCGCGACTGCTCAATCGCTGCATCGCGGCAAAGGCCAGCGCAAACATGCCGTCGCCGGCGTTGATCGCCTGGGGTGCGCCCCACAGTTTCCAGACGGTCGGGCGGTGGCGCCGCGTCTCGTCGCCGTCCTCAATGTCGTCATGCACGAGCGAGAAGTTGTGCAGAATCTCCAGCGCGGCGGCGGCGGGCACGGCTTGCGTTGCGTCGCCGCCGACCGCCGCGCACGCCATCAGACAGAGCAGCGGGCGCAGCCGCTTACCCGCAGGCAACGTCACCGGCTGGAAACCGGCATCGACCCAGCCCATGTGGTAGTGCATCATGCCGTAGTGAGCGGCGGTGGCGGCGTCATGTCCAGCCAGCACGGCGCGCATCTCGCTCTCCAGGATCGGCAGCCAGTGGGCGGAAAAGTCGTTGAGCATGTGGAGAACTCCTGTTGATTGGGAGATTGGAGATTGGAGATTAAGCGATTGGAGATTGGGGGATTGCGTGACGGACTGTCTATTCTCCAATCTCCAGTCTCCAATCTCCAATCTCTACTTTTCTTTTACCAAAACTCCTGGTTTGCGCAGCGCGTCGACACTCTCTGCGCCGCTGCAGAACATGGCGATGCGCGCCTCGGCCGTGAGGATTTCCATCTCCTCGACGACAGCTTCGGCGGATTCCATCGCGGCCTTGAGGAAGGGCGACGCCAGCCCGACGAGGTCGGCGCCGAGCGCGGCGCACTTCACAATGTCCTGCCCGGTGCGGATGCCGCCACTGGCGAAGAGGTGTACGTCCTCCCGGCCTAGCTCGGCGCGCACCTGCGCCGCGGCGACCAGACTTTCTGCCGTGGGGATGCCCCAATCCGCAAACGCACCCGCCAGCCGGCGCAACCGCTCGGTCGGCGCGCGATGCATCTCGACCTGGCTCCACGAGGTGCCGCCGGCGCCCGCTACGTCGATGGCGCTGACGCCGGCCTCGATCAGCCGCCGCGCCGCCTGGGCGCTGATCCCCCAGCCCACTTCCTTGACGATGACCGGCTTGCCAAGCTGAGCGCACACGTCGGCGATCTTGCCCAGCAGCCCGCGCCAGTTGACGTCGCCTTCAGGCTGCACGGCCTCCTGCAGCGGGTTGAGGTGCAGGATCAGCGCGTCGGCGTCGATCATCTCCACCGCGCGGCGGCATTGATCGACGGTGTATCCGTAGTTGAACTGCACCGCGCCCAGGTTGGCAAAGAGCAAGATGTCAGGAGCGACGTCGCGCACACGGAAAGTCGCCCGCACCGATTCATGTTCGATGCCGGCGCGCTGGCTGCCGACGCCCATCGCCACACGCTGCGCCTGTGCTGCCTCCGCCAGGTTGCGGTTGATGTAGGCCGCCTGGTCGGTGCCGCCGGTCATCGAGCTGATCAACAGCGGCGCGTGGACGCGCTTGCCATAGAGGGCGACCTCCAGACAGACTTCACTCAAGTTCACTTCGGGCAGCGTCTGATGCACGAGCCGGTAACGCTCCAGCCCGGTCGTCAGGGTAGGAAACTGAACATTCTCCGTGACATTGATGCGGATGTGATCCGCTTTCCTTTGATCGATCGACATGGTAAACCTGCATGTTCGTACTGTGACCTTGCCGCTGGAATTCGGCAATTGCTTTTTATCATATGATAATGTACGAAACTCGATTCGGCTGTCTGTATGATTCCCTGGATCGAGCAACGCAATTCTCGATTCACCGACGATTTGGAGAAGATTATGCCGCAAGATTTTCACCGCTGGCGCCGCTTTACCCTGGCGGATTCACCCTTCGACCCCACTACCGCCGCCGCACAATACCCGCCTGACCTGGGGCTGGAGCCGATTCACCTGAGCATCGATCTCGTCATCGACATCGCCGCACAGCGCGCGGCCGGCGTCGTGACGCACACGGTTGTGGCGCGGCGTGCGCAGACGCGAACGCTCACCCTCGACGCCGTCGATTTGGCCGTTTCCGCTGTGACTGACGTGGACGGGCGCGAGCTGACGTGGCGCAACGACGGCAAGACGCTGGCGATCCGCTGGGACGCTCCCTTTATTGTGGGGGAAGATCGGCGCGTCGCCATCCACTACACCGTCGAGCGCCCGGTGTCTGGCCTCTATTTCTCGCAGCCGAGCGCCGCCAATCCCGCCATGCCCTGGTACGCCGTCACCGACCATGAGACCGAGCGGGCGCGCCACTGGCTGCCCTGCATCGACCTGCCCAATGTGCGCACGACGCTCGACATCAAACTGCGCGCCGAAGAACGTTTCACGATCCTGGCGAACGGCTACCTGGTCGAGGAGATCGTACACGGCGACGGTGCGAAGACGGCGCACTGGCGGCTCGACCAACGCTGCCCCAGCTATCTGCTCTGCTTTGCCGTGGGCGAGTTCGTGCGCGCCGACGATGACGACTTCGACGACGGCGAGAAACGCCTCCCCGTCGCCTTTTTCTGCAGCCCGCTCCACACCCCCGACGACCTGTGGCGCAGCTTTGGCCGCACCAAGCCGATGCTGGCCTGGATCACCAAGAAACTTGACCGCCCTTTCCCCTATCCCAAGTATTACCAGTGGGCGGCGCCCGGCGTGTCGGGGGCGATGGAGAACATCTCGCTGGTCAGTTGGGATGAACGCTACGTGCTGCCCGCGGCGCTGGCGGATGAATGGACGTGGCTGCTCGACGCCGTCAATATCCACGAAATGTCGCACAGCTACTTCGGCGACGCCGTCGTCTGCCGCGATTACGCCCACGCCTGGCTCAAGGAGTCGTGGGCGACCTACATCGAGCAGGTCTACCGCGAGGAGAATCACGGCCAGGACGACGCACTCTACGTCTATTACGAGCACGCCACCGCCTACTTCGCGGAAGCCGACGACGAATACCGCCGCCCGATTGTGCATCGCCACTTCCAATCTTCGTGGGACATGTACGACCGCCACCTCTATCCAGGCGGGGCGTGCCGGCTGCACACCTTGCGCCACGAGCTGGGCGACGACATCTTCTGGGCCGGCGTGCGCGACTATCTCGCCACCTATCACGACCGCGTCGTGGAAACCGACGATTTCCGTCTGATCATGGAGAAGCATTCCGGGCGTGCGCTCGGTCGCTTCTTCGACCAGTGGTTCCATCAGCCCGGCTACCCCGACTTGAAGGTGAGCTTCGAATTCGACGCCGACGCCGGGCGCGGCGAATTCAGGATCGAGCAGAAGCAGGTCAGCGCCGCCGAGGGCGTCCCGGCCTTTCATTTCCAGAGCGCCGTCGCCTGGTGGATCGATGGCGAGGCGCACACCGCGCCGATCCGCGTCGAGCAGCCGCACCAGATGTTCACCTTTGCGATGGCAAAAATGCCAGAGATGGTGATCTTCGACCCCAACGCTGCCGTACTGCACAAACTCACCTTCAACCCTGGCGACGATCTGCTGCGCCGCCAACTCATGGCCGGGCCGACGGTGCTGGCGCGCATCCATGCCGCCAAAGAGCTAGCCGCCACCGGACGCCGCGCCAACCTCCAGGCGATCCTCGACGCCTACGCCACGGAGCCGTTCTGGGGCGTGCGGTTGGAGATGGCGCAGGCGCTGGCAACAGCAAACAGCGCCACGGCCGCTGCCGGTCTCCCCGCGTTGATCGCCGCCGAGCGCGACCCGCTTGTCCTGCCGACGCTGCTGCGTGCGGCCGGTGCGTATCAGGATGCTGGCGTGCGCGCCGCGATCCTGGCGCGGCTGGCGGTGGGGCTAGCGCCAGTGGCGACGCAGGCCGCCTACGAAGCGCTCGGCGCCCAGCGCGACGACGCGCCCTACGATTTGCTCGTCACCGCCGCGCAGACGCCCTCGCTCAACGGCATCGCCCAGATCGGCGCCATCCGCGGGCTGGCCGCCACGCGCCGCGCCGAGGCCGTCGATGTGCTGTTGCCGCTGGTGCGCGACGGCGGCAGCGATTACGCTGTGCGCCGCTTTGCCGTGCCCGCGCTGGCGGGGCTGGGCAAGCACGTCGAGAAGCCGGCGCGCACGCGCATCGTCGACGCGCTGGTGACGCTGTTGCGCGACCCGGCCTATCAGGTGGCGGTGGCCGCTGCACGCGGGCTGGAAACACTGCAAGCGACCGAGGTCATCGCTGCGCTGGAGCAGTTCGCCCGCAGCCGCGTGCAGCAAGAGGCCGTCGTCGCCCGCCGTGCCGCCGATGCGCTGCGCAAGGCCGGGGCGCCGGCGGAGAGCGCACAGCAGACGCAGTTGCAGGAACTCCGCACGCAAGTGCGCCGGCTGGAAGAGGAAATCCAGCGGATGCAAAAAGTGTAGGCGTCTGGCGCGTACAAATGAAAAGGGAGGCGGTGCGCCGCCTCCCTTTTCATTGAACCCAGGGCAATTACGCCACTTCCGCCCACGCTTCCATCGCTGCGTCCAACTCGGACTGCGTTGCGGTGTAGGCCAGCCCCAACCGCTGGATGGCGGCGATGTCCTGCGCGGCGGTGGCGGCGTGGAGTTCCTCCTCCAGCGTGAGCAGCCGCGTCTCCAGCGTGTGGACGCGGCTCTCGGCGTCGGCGACGATTTTGGCGCGGCGGCGTTCGTCGGCGCGCGCCTGCTTGCTGGCGACAAACTCCTCGCGCACCTCCGACCGCACGACCGCAGCGGCTTGCTTTTCGGCTTCGGCGGCCTGCTGGCGGGCGAGCAGCATCGCGGCATACGCCCCCTCGAAGATGTCGAGATGACCCTTGCGCAGCTCCCAAACCTGCGTCGCCAGGTGGTCGATCAGGTAACGGTCGTGCGAAACGAGCAGGATCGTGCCCTCGAACTGTTCCAGCACCTGCTGCAAGACTTCCTGCGCCGGGATGTCGAGATGGTTGCTCGGCTCGTCCAGCAGCAATAGATTCGCCCCTCCCAGCGCCAGGATCGCCAGCGCCAGCCGCCCGCGCTCGCCGCCGCTGAGCAGCCGCACCGGCTTGAAGACATCCTCCCCACGAAAGAGATATTGCGCCAGATAGTTGCGCGCCGGGCCGAGTAGCATTTGCTTGTGGCTGAGCAACTCGTCGAGCACGGTGTTGTCGGGGTTGAGCCGCTCGTGCGCCTGCGAGAAGTAGCCGACCTTGAGGCTGGCGCCAAACTTGATCTGGCCGTCCAG
>Ga0209398_1001131_pt1 | contig 14474 bp, 8 predicted proteins | sample AshMeaBigSpring_FD_184125 | JGI IMG/M metagenome (GOLD analysis project Ga0209398, IMG submission 184125) | Groundwater microbial communities from Big Spring, Nevada to study Microbial Dark Matter (Phase II) - Ash Meadows Big Spring (SPAdes)... | ecosystem: Environmental > Aquatic > Deep... | reverse complement strand
TCGGGCACCGACCTGGTGCCCGCCGGCATGGATCCATTGACCGCCCAGGTGCAGGCCCTCTTCCTGCCGATGGCGATCGCGGGCGCGGGAATCTTCCTGTCAATCGCGGGCATCTACCTGGTCCGCACCGAGGAGGGAGCCACGCAGAAGAACCTGCTGGCGGCGCTGGCTCGCGGCATCAATGCCTCGACGCTGCTGATCATCGTGGCGTCGATCGGCCTTTCGATGTGGCTCATGCCCCCCACCGCCGGAACGGCCTCCCTCTTCGGGCTGCCGGGGGTAGCCTTCAGCATCATCGTGGGTCTGCTGGCCGGATGGTTGATCGGCAAGTGGACCGAGTATGCCACGAGCGACGAGTTTGCTCCGACCAAGAAGCTGGCGGACCAGTCGGTGACCGGGCCGGCCACCGTGATCATCGGCGGGGTGGCGGACGGCATGATGAGCGTCTGGTTTCCGGTCATCGTCGTCTGCGTGGCCATGATCTGTGCCTTTGGATTTGCCTGCGGCTGGCATTTTGGGGAGGTGCAGTATTTCGCCTTGGGCCTGTACGGCGTGGGCATCGCGGCGGTGGGGATGCTGAGCACGCTCGGGATCACGCTGGCCACCGACGCCTACGGCCCGATCGCGGACAACGCCGGCGGCAACGCGGAGATGTCTCACCTCGATCCGATCGTGCGGAAGCGGACGGATGCCCTGGACAGCCTGGGCAACACGACGGCGGCCACGGGGAAGGGGTTCGCCATCGGCTCGGCCGCCCTGACCGCCCTGGCCCTGCTGGCGGCCTATGTCGAGGAGGTGCGGATCGGGTTCGAACGCTGGGGCACGGAGGCGGTGGCGAAGTTGCCGGAGGACGGTTTCTACAAGGCCGCGCCGGGTTTCATCATCGAGAAGCACGGCGACCATGCGCACACCTACCTCGCGATGCCGGCCGACCTGCGGCACCCGGCGGTCCGCGAGCAGTGGGACGGCCTGGATTTCTCCGCCGGGCCGGTGCGGGTTCCCGACGCGATGCTCGAACACACGCATGGAGGCGAGGGGCACTTCGATCACGGACCGTTGACGTTCGCCGCCACCGGTGCGTCGCTGCCGGGCCTGCCCTTGGCGACGCTTCCCGACTTCATGACCTACTACGATGCCAACCTGATGAACCCCAAGGTCCTGGTCGGCGTATTTCTCGGCGCGATGGCGACCTTCTTGTTTTGCGCCATGACGATGAAGGCCGTCGGCCGCGCGGCCAAGGGGATGGTGGAGGAGGTACGCCGCCAGTTCCGGGAGAAGCCGGGCATCATGAATAACACCGAGACGCCCGACTACGCGGCGCCGGTGGCGATCAGCACCAAGGCGGCGCAGCGGGAAATGATCGTCCCTTCGCTGCTCGGCCTGACCCTGCCCATCGTCACCGGAATGGTCCTGGGAGTCGGCGGTGTCATGGGGCTGCTGGTCGGCACCTTGACCACCGGCTTCTGCGTGGCCGTCTTCATGGCCAACGCGGGCGGCTCGTGGGATAACGCGAAAAAGTACATCGAAGCCGGGGCACACGGCGGGAAGGGAACTGCGGCCCACAAGGCGGCGGTGGTGGGCGACACGGTGGGCGACCCGTTCAAGGACACGAGCGGGCCGAGCCTGAACATCCTGATCAAGCTGATGAGCATGGTCAGCGTGGTCGTGGCGGGCCTGGTGGTCCGCTACAGTCTGGTGGCGCTCGGCATCTTCTGAGGCCCAACCGCGGTCGCCATGCCGCCGATCGCAACCACCCCCGCGGCACACCGGTGCCGCGGGGGTGCTGCTTCTTGTGGGCCGCGGTGGAATTCGAGGGATGGTCAGATATTTCGCGGCACAGGCGTCCCGCATCTGTGGAATCACGGTCACCGTTCGCTTGCCTGCATCCCCCGTCGACACGCAACTCAGGACTGTCCCGAATGCGACGTCCCTTCGGGCGGTCGTGCCCGCGGGGCGCCTTTCTTCCGGTGACAGGCGGCGCGGGTTGGTATAAAATCCCCCTGGCGGAGGCGCCGCATCTCCTGCCAGCCGCCTGCCCGCCAGGAGCCCGCGTGATCGACACGAACGTCTCGCCGTCCACCGAAAACGACCGCCGCTGCCGGCTGAGCCTGCCGACCGCCCTGGCGGCCGCTCAGACGGCATCCGACCTGCGGGGCCGCGAGATCGTGCTGCTCGATATGCGGCAGGTGACGAGCATTTTCGATTACTTCGTCATCGTCACCGGGACCAGCCGCCGACAGCTGCACGCGATGAGCGAGGAAATCGATCGCCGGCTGGAACAGGAGCTGGGCGAGCGGCGTCTGGGGATCGAGGGCTACGCGGAAAGCCGCTGGATCCTGCTCGATTATGGCTCGGTCGTCGTGCACCTGTTCGACGAGCCCACCCGCAGGTATTTCGCGCTGGAAGATCTTTGGGCCAGCGCCGGGCAAGTTCCCTGGACGCCCGACGCACCGCCGGGCGACCGTGCCTCGCCGGCCCACGCATGAACATCCTCGCCGAACTGAAAGGCCGACTGCGGTCAGCCCTGGAGGGTCTGGTCGCACAGTCCGACCGGCGGGACGAGCTGGCCGAGATGCTCCGGCCTGCGCAAGATGCCCGCTTCGGCGACTATCAGGCCAATTGCGCGATGCCGCTGGGCAAACTGCTGGGCCAGCCCCCGCCCGAAATCGCGCGTCAGCTGCGGGCGCGATTGGCCGTCGACGACTTGTGCCACTCGGTCGAAATCGCCGGTCCGGGCTTCCTCAATTTCCGGCTCCGCGATGAGTGGCTGGCCGCACAGCTGCAGCGGGCCTGCCCCGACCCGCGCCTGGGGCTGGAACCGGTCCGTCGGCCGCGAACCTACGTCGTCGACTACTCATCGCCGAATGTCGCCAAGCCGATGCACGTGGGGCATATCCGCTCGACGGTGATCGGGGATGCCCTGGTGCGGATGCTGCGGTTCCTGGGACACCGCGTGATCAGCGACAACCACCTGGGCGACTGGGGCACCCAGTTCGGCATGATCCTCTACGGCTACCGCCGTTTCGGCGACCCGTCCCGCTATGCGGCCCAACCGCTAGAGGAGTTGGGCCGCGTCTACCAGCTCGTGCGGCGGTTGATCGATGTCCAGGAGGCGCACCGCCGCTGGCCGGAGCTGGAGGAACGACTGGCGCGGCACCAGGAGCTGGCGGCGGCCGAGCAGCCGGCGGCGGAGGCTGGCGACAAGAAGGCGGCCAAGGCCCTGCGCAAGCTGCAGGCGCACGGCCAGCAGTTGCGCGACGAGCTGGACAGCCTGCAGAACTTGATCAGCGGCGTCGAGACGGACGCCGAACTCCGCAGCCTGGCCCAGGCGCATCCCGAGCTGGAGCAGGCGGTGCTGCAGGAGACCGCCCTGCTCCACGCCGGCGACGCGGACCGGCGCCAGCTCTGGCAGCGGTTCCTGCGGGAGTGCCGCCAGGAGATCCAGCACATCTACGATCGGCTGGGCGTCTCGTTCGACGTCGAACTGGGCGAGAGCTACTACCACGACCGGCTGGAGGCGGTCGTGCAGGAACTCGTGCAGCGCGGGCTGGCCCGTGAAAGCGCCGGGGCGATCTGCCTGTTCCTGGACGGCTTCGACGCGCCGATGATCGTGCGGAAGAAGGATGGCGCCTTCCTCTATGCCACCACCGACCTGGCCACCATCCAGTACCGCCTGGAGCGCTGGCAGCCCGACGTGATCCTGTACGTCGTGGATTTCCGCCAGGGCGAACATTTCCAGAAGCTATTCGCCGCCGCCCGCCGCTGGCTCGACACGCCCGTCGAGCTGGTGCATGTCAGCTTCGGCACGGTGCTGGGCGAGGACGGACGGCCGTTCAAGACCCGTGCCGGCGACACCGTCGGTCTGGAAGGACTGCTGGACGAGGCCGTGCGGCGCGCCGAACAGGTCTTGCGGGAAAACGACGAGAGCAAGCCGGCCGGTCCCGAGCTGTCGGCCGACGAGCGCCGCCAGATCGCCCAGGTCGTGGGTCACGCCGCGATCAAGTACGCCGACCTGTCGCAGAACCGGACCAGCGACTACCTGTTCAGCTACGACAAGATGGTCGCCATGCAGGGCAACACGGCGACCTACCTGCAATATTCGTATGCCCGCATCCAGAACATCTTTGCGCGGAGCGGCTGCGACGTCCAGGCCCTCCGCCAGTCAGCCGCCACGATCCGGCTGGAGCACCCTGCGGAACGGGCCTTGGCCCTGGTCCTCCTGCAGCTGGCCGAGTCCCTGGAGGAATCCCTGGTCGATTATCGCCCCAACCTGCTGACCAACTACCTGTTCGACCTGGCCAAGAAGTTCTCGGACTTCTACGAGGCCTGCCCGGTTCTCCGCGCAGCTGACGCGGCACAGCGGGACAGCCGCCTGCTGCTCTGCGACATGGCGGGGCGCACGCTGAAGCTGGGGCTGGAGCTGCTGGGGATCCAGGTGGTAGACCGGATGTAGCTGTCTCGCGGGACGGAACCGTGCGCCGATGACCGCTTCCCCTTCACCTTCCCATTTCCGTTCCCTGTCCCCGGCCCAGCGTCTGGCCAACCGGATTCTATGCGGCGATGCGCTCGCGCGCTTGCGACGGTTTCCCGACGAGCTGGTCGACGCGATCGTGACGAGCCCGCCTTATTTCCGGCAGCGGGACTACACCTCCCCGCAGCAGCTGGGCCAGGAAGCCACGCCCGACCAGTACGTGCGGCGGCTGGTCGCGATCCTGGCCGAATGCCGCCGCGTGCTGCGGCCCACGGGGTCGCTCTGGCTGGTGCTGGGCGACAAGTACCTTAACGGGCAGCTGCTCGGCATGCCCTGGCGGGTGGCCCTGGCCCTGGCCCAGGACGGCTGGCTCCTGAGAAGCGACATCATCTGGCACAAGCCCAACGCGATGCCCTCCGCCGTCCAGTCGCGACCCACGACCGATCATGAATACCTCTTCCTGCTGACCCGTTCGACGCAGTACTTCTACGACGCGGACGCGATTCGCGAGCCCCATGTGACGTTCACGCCGCAAAGCCGGATGCGCGGCGGCCGACGCCATTTTCACCAGCGCGGCGGGACACCTGAAAACGGCAAGAACGCCGGCAACCCCAACTTGCATCGAGGACGTTGGGACCAGGCCTTCCACCCCAAGGGCCGCAACAAACGCACGGTCTGGTCGGTGCCGCTGTCGAAGTTCCGGGGAGCGCATTTCGCCGTGTTTCCCGAGGCCCTCGTCGAGACCTGCGTGCGGGCCGGCTGCCCAGCCGCCGGCGTCGTGCTCGACCCGTTCCTGGGCAGCGGCACCACCGCCGTGGTCGCCCGCCGTCTGGGACGCCAGTTCATCGGCATTGAGTGCGTGCCGGAGTACTGCCGGATGGCCCGCCGGCGCCTCGCGGCCAGCTGCGGCACGCACATCTCCCTAACTCTGTCGTAGGGACAACCGGCGCGGGGCCGCGCGCCCTCGGCGGCGGACTGTCGCCTGGATCGTCGATCGCTCAAGATCACCGCGCACGCACCTCGTTGCCGCGCGATCCGCGTCGCGTCACGGCCGCCACGCTGCACTTCATCGCTTATTCACCGGAACGTCGCCATTCCTTGATCTGCCATCTCTAGAATGCCGCCGATCCGCCGCCGGACGGAGATGCGGGAGCGGGCAGCAGCAGGAAAGGGCAGGGCGATGCACAGGTCTCTTCCAGGTCCGATTCCTCCATTCCCCACGGCGTGCCGTCGCCGCGGCCAAGGTGCCCCGTACAACCTCGTCCGGCGCGGTTTCACCCTGGTCGAGCTGCTGGTCGTGATCGCCATCATCGGAATTCTCGTCTCGCTCCTGATGCCGGCCGTGCAAGCCGCCCGCGAGGCGGCGCGGCGGTCCCAGTGCATGAACAACCTCCGCCAACTCGGCTTGGGCCTGCACAACTACACCACCCAGCACGGAGTGCTGCCGTACGGCTGGAACGAGCACGGCACCGGCTGGCAGGCGATGGTCCTGCCGTTCATCGAGCAGCAGGGCCTGTATGACACCTTGGCGTTCACCGAGGCCGACAATTGGGGCTCCACCCCCAGCCAGGAAGCGGCCTGCGGCACCTATCTGGCGATCTTCCGCTGCCCGAGCATGATCCAGCCCACACACGTCGACGACGATGGCATCCCCGCACGCGTGCCCGCCAGCTACCGCGGCCACGCCTCGTCCAACGCCACCTCCGACGGCAGCACCGGCATGGTCGCGGGTACCTCGGCGATGAAGGAGCCCGACCAGGACGGGTTGATGTTCGGCTGCAGCAGCATCTCCTTCGCCCACGTACACGATGGCTTGTCCAACACGATCGTCCTGGGCGAATCGTATACGGACATCAACTTCCAGCAAGACGGCCAGGCGCTGGACTACTGGTACCTCGGCTCCCCGCAAGTCGATCCCTACAACTGCGACGGCTCGGGCAGCGGCGCGGAGTACACGGAGTTCTGCGGGTCGACCGGGGCCCCGATCAACAGCCGGCTCAACGCCGCCCTCAGCGGTTACCTGAAGGAGGTCGCTTACGGCAGCTATCACCCTGGCGGCGCGTTCTTCTGCCTGGCCGATGGCTCCGTCCACTTTATCGCCGACTCGATCTCCATCACTGTGTACCAGGCGTTGGGCAGCCGGGCGGGGGGCGAATCGGTAACGCTGCCCTGACACGGTCCGGCGCGGCGCAGGTTATTACATCGTAACCGTTCACAGGCCGGGTCTGGCTCATTTTTCGGCGGGAATACCACTCGGCGTCGTGGGACGCTGCCGCCGAAAAATGTGCCTGACCCCCCGGGGTGCAGCAGGTTTTGGCGTCCACCCCTGAACGGCTACTGTTCTGTCCATCTCAAAGTTTGGGTTCCGCAAATTAGCCGGAGGGCGCTAGCCCCCGGTTTTTCCCGGATGAACCGGGGGCTAGCGCCCCGCGGCTGATCCGAAAATTCAACTCGGACAAGGCACTCCTCTCGCACATGCCCCGCGGCCAGGCCGTTGTTGCGGCAGCCACACGCAATGGAAGCACCCATGCCATATCCCCCGCGCTACCAGCAAATCATCCTGCTCGCCGCCCTCCTCCTCCCGCTGGCGACATCCTGCCAACGTCGCCGCCAGCCGGACTATGCGTCGCTCGATCTGGCGCGGGTTTCCGGCCAGGTGACGCTGGACGGCCAGCCCCTGGAAGAAGCCACCGTGATCTTCGAGGACCCCGAAGGCCGTCGCTCGTACGGCACCACCGACCGCCGGGGGCGGTACGAGCTGCGTTACAACTCGGAGCAACTGGGGGTCCCGGCCGGGCCTAAGTCGGTCCGCATTCAGCTGCACGCCCCGGCCGAGGGAGAAGAGCCGGAGAGCGACGGGACGGAAGGTGAGGAACTGGACCACGTCCCCCCCGAACCGGTCCCAGCCCGCTACAACCGCCAGTCGGAACTGTCGGTCGTCGTTGAGGCCGGGAAGTCGCAGACGTTCGATTTTCCCCTGCTGACCACCGCCCCCTGACAAGTAGCTCACCAAGATCACACGCCAGATTCATCAGGCCTTCATTCCGCCGTACTACCATGCCGCTCGACCGGATGGGTCAAGACAGCCGGCCGTTCCGCAGGCTCGTGTCAGCCGCGCGGTGCGGTTGGAGATACCCGCTACCGTGTCCTTCGTACCTCGCGGTGAGCCTTGGGCACTGCTGGAACCACTTGAAAAGGGGGGGGAAATCCATGTGTTACCGTTCGCTTAGGACTATGGGCTTGCTCGTGTCTTGCATCCTGGCACCGGGCACGCTCGCCGCGGCGCCCATCACCGCGACGACGCAGACGATCGACTTCACAGGTGTTACGGGCGCCGGATTTGCCAATCCACCGGGTGCCGGCCAGCTGGACAGCAACGACTGGGCAGTTACCGGTGTAAACGATGCACCTGGAAGTACCGTCTTTGGCGGGGGCCCTTACGCGAGCGGGGACTTCGCCCGGGGCACGGCCGCCGGCGCGGTGGCCACCGGTGGGGTCTACGCATTCAACCGGGGCGGGGGCAACATCGCGCTGGGCGTTCAGCCAACCGCAGACGACTTCACGCCGGGACGGTTCATCCTGCGGCTGACCAATACCACCGGCCAGGACATGACGGGGTTTGAATTGGGATATGAGCTTTTGGTGCGAAACGACCAGGGGCGGGGGAACAGCTTCAACGTGAACTACCTGATCAATGGCGATCCGTTCGCCGCCGGACCTCCGGGAACCAGTCTGTCGACCTCGACATCGGTCGACGCGTCTGATCTACTCGGCTTGACCACACTGCTCAATTTCGGCCCCACGATCATCACCGATGCACTCCTCAACGGCCAGTATCTGGACCTGATCTTCTTCGGAGACGACGTGAGCGGGAGCGGCAGCCGCGATGAGTTCGGCATCGACAATATCTCCTTCCGCGGCATTCCCGAGGAGACCGGTGGTGGCGGAGGGGGAGGGGACGATGCCGACGGCGTGGTTCCCGAGCCGTCGACGCTGCTGCTGATCTCGCTCGGCCTGATGGGACTGCTGGCACTTCGCTTACGCGGCAGTCGCCAGACAAGATAGCGCTGCGTGACCCCGGGAGGACGAGGCTCCTGCCGAGCCGCCGAGCCGCAATTCCGGGAGGGCGAGACTCCCGCCGAGCCGCGGTGGCCAGAAACTCGGGAGGGCGAGGCTCCTGCCGAGCCGCCGAGCCGCAATTTCGGGAGGGCGAGACTCCCGCCGAGCCGCCGAGCCGCAATTTCGGGAGGGCGAGGCTCCTGCCGAGCCGCCGAGCCGCAATTTCGGGAGGGCGAGACTCCCGCCGAGCCCCCGAGCCACAATTTTCGGGAGGGCGAGGCTCCCGCCGAGCCGCGATTCCGGGAGGGCGAGGCTCCTGCCGAGCCGCCGAGCCGCAATTTCGGGAGGGCGAGACTCCCGCCGAGCCCCCGAGCCGCAATTTCGGGAGGGCGAGACTCCCGCCGAGCCCCCGAGCCACAATTCCGGGAGGGCGAGGCTCCCGCCGAGCCGCCGAGCCCCTGGCTCAGTGGGAGACTCGCCCTCCCATCCCAAGATCGCAGGAGACCGCTTAGCTGACGGCGGATCGAGAAAGGCACCCGCTGTCGGACCGGCTCGGAGCCGCCCGTACCGATCGCCCTGGCGAGTCCTCCCGATGCGAGGACCCTCCCAGCCACCAGCGGTTGACGCGCGGGCCGAACCTGTCGCGTCGCGATTCCGCCGTCGCCTCAGCGAAGCTGGCTCAGTACAGGCGCTGGGGGCGACTGTTCTGCCCGACCCACCGTTCCAGCAAGCCGAGACCGGTCGATACCAGGCGGGGCAAGACAGGACCGGCGCTCGCACCGCCCAAACCGCGGCCGGTTGGCGATGATTTCCGCAACTCCACCCCGTCCGTTCGACTCGACGCGCTGTCTGTCGCGCCGCGCGACTCGGAGGCCGCAAGCTCGTCCTCCGAGTCAACGTCGACGATCAGCGGAACCCGCAGCAGCGTCTGACTGGGACTGAGCACCTTGGAGCGCGGGCCGGTGAGCCAGGAGAGGGTGTGAAAGTCCAACTGTGAGTCGACGGTAACAACGTCCGGCGAAGCAGGATTCGGCCGGACCTGAATCCTGACTGTGGCTGTCCGCGATGACTCCCGGCCGTCGAACGCCTGGTACTGGAACGCGTCACTCCCCGTGAAGCCGGCGGCGGGAACGTACAGGAACGATCCATCCCCCTGCACCTCCAGGCGTCCGTGCCCCGGCTGCCGCACCAGCCGCGCGACCAGGGGATCGCCGTCGGGATCGCGGTCATTCCCCAGCAGTTGCCCGCCGCCCAGCAGGAGCGAACCTCCCTCGGGCATCTCGAACCGGTCATCGGCCGCCAGCGGGGCATCGTTGACAGCGACCACATCGATCGTAACCCGAGCGGTATTCGAAGTCGCGGTTCCATCCGCCAGCCTGTAGCTGAAGAAATCGGTCCCGAAGAAGTCGGCATCGGGCCTGTAGCGGAACGACCCATCCGGCTTCAGGGTCAAGCTGCCATGCGCCGGCCCCGCCACTAACTGTGCCGTCACGTGGCTTGCCTCCACGTGTGAATCGTTGGCCGTCAGACCACCCGCCGGCACGGTCAGCGTCTCATCCTCGTCGACGATGTACACGTCGTTCTGCGCCTGTGGCGGGTTGTAGGCGTCGTGGACCGCGATCGTGACCACGGCTGGGTCCGAGTAGTCCGTGCCGTCGAAGGCCTGATAGCTGAAGGAATCGATACCCGCGAACTGGACTTCCGGGATGTAAAGCAATGTCCCGTCGCTTTGCATCTCCACGCGCCCATGCGCCGGCTGGCCCACGATCTGCACGCCGAGCCCGTCGCCGTCCGGGTCACGGTCATTGTTCAGCAGCTGGTCCGGGGCAATCACCAGCGCGGTGCCTTGCTCCGTCTCCAGCCAATCGTCCGCGGCCGCCGGCAGATCATTCACCGGCGTCACGCGAATCGTCACCTGGGCCGGATCGGACACCTGGCGGCCGTCGGTGAGGCGGTAGGTGAACCCGTCCGTTCCCTGAAAGTCGGCCTCGGGCCGGTAGGCGAACGAGCCGTCGGCATTCAGGGTCAGCTGGCCGTGCGCAGGTGCCTCGACCAGTTCCACGCGCAGCGGGTCGCCCTCCCGTTCCTCGTCACCGCGCAGCAGAACTCCCGCCGGCACCGTCAGCGTGCCGTCCTCCTGCACGTCGTACTGGGCATCATTGGCCCGCGGCGGCCTGTCTGCGGCCCGGACCTGAATCGTGACCACGGCTGGGTCAGAGTTGGCCGTGCCGTCGAAGGCCTGATAGTGGAAGGAATCGACACCGGCGAACTGGACTTCCGGGATGTAAAGCAATGTCCCGTCGCTTTGCATCTCCACGCGCCCATGCGCCGGCTGGCCCACGATCTGCACGCCGAGCCCATCGCCGTCCGGGTCACGGTCATTGTTCAGCAGCTGGTCCGGGGCAATCACCAGCGCGGTACCTTGCTCCGTCTCCAGCCAATCGTCCGCGGCCGCCGGCAGATCATTCACCGGCGTCACGCGAATCGTCACCTGGGCCGGATCGGACACCTGGCGGCTGTCGGTGAGGCGGTAGGTGAACCCGTCCGTTCCCTGAAAGTCAGCCTCGGGCCAGTAGGCAAGCGAGCCGTCGGCATTCAGGGTCAGCTGGCCATTGGCCGGTCCCGCCACCAGTTCGAACTGCAGTGTGCTGCGCTCCGCGTCTTCGTCGTCGCGCAGCAGGACTCCGGCGGGAACGGTCAGCGTGCCATCCTCCTCCACGTCGTACTGGGCGTCGTTGGCCCGCGGCCGGTCCGCCACCGGCCGGACATGAATCGCGACCTGGGCCAGGTTCGAGTAGGCCGTGCCGTCAAAGGCGCGGTAGGTAAACCGGTCGATGCCCAGGAACCCCGCGTCGGGGGTATACAGCAGGGTGCCATCCTCGCGGGCGACCAACTGTCCGTGGTTGGGCTGGTCCACGACCACGACACTCAGCACGTCCCCGTCTTCGTCCAGGTCGTTGGCCAGCAGTTCGCTGCTGGAGATCACCAGCGGGCCGCCTCGCAGCAGGGTGAACTGGTCATCCGCGGCTTGGAGTGCTGTATTGACAACTTCGACCGTGATCGTCACCGTGACGGCCGCGGAGTGCTGTGTCCCGTCCCACGCACGATACTGGAAGCTGTCGCTTCCCGTGAAGCCATCCGCGGGGGTATAGGAGAAGGCCCCGTCCGGGCTGAGCGCGAGCGTGCCCTGCGCCGGACCGCTCACCAGTTCCGCGGTCAGCTCGTCCTGGTCCGTATCCGTATCATTGGCCAGCACACCGCGCGTGGCATCGACGTTCAGCCGCGTGCCGGCACCGGTCCGGTAGGCGTCGGGAACGGCTGAAGGTGCGTCGGGAGCGGGCGTAACGGTCACCGTCACGGTGGTGACCCGCGAGCGGAGCGCGCCGTCGAACGCCTGGTAAGTAAAACTGTCCTGGCCGAAGAAATCGGCGTGGGGAGTGTAGGTGAAAGATCCATCGTCGTTGAGCTGCAAGGTGCCATGCTCGGGTCCGCTGGCGAGTATGACCTGCACCAGATCTTGATCCAGGTCGCCATCGTTTGCCAGGAGCCCCTGGACGACATGGATGACCAGCGGGGTATCCTCCCCGGTCTGGTAGCTGTCAGGGGACGTGAGCGGAGCGCGGTTGACACCTCGCAACGTCAGGGCGTGGAGATAGTCCTCCAGGTTGGTGTATCCATCTCCGTTGAAGTCGCCGTTCCGGTCGCTGGCGTCAAACGGATTGAGGTGCCCGAAGGCATTCTCCCAGAAATCGGGCATCCCATCCTGATCGGTATCCAGGGGGGCGGGTCGGCTCCGCAACTCCGGCCATCCGCCCACGTCGGACTGGGAATCTATGATGCTCCCCGTTTGTCTCTGCACTTCCCCAACAATCCGCATGTCGATAGAGTCTCGCACTAATGACGCACCGGCGTCGGCCAGTACCCGGAGATAAGCTGTCGCAGCATCGTCCGAGGAAACCTTGGGAAAGTCAAACCGGCTGCTGACGATAACCACGTTGCCATTCACCTGTGATACCGGCACACCATCGAGTTGTCCATTCTTATTGCTGTCCAACAGGTTTCCAGATAGCCAAATTTCGCCGGCTCCATAACCTTGAAACGCTGTTGTCGGTTTCGTGGTCGAGGGACCAGCGATGTAATAGTTGCCTTCGAAGTTTAGTCTGGTGGGACCCCACGGGTCTTCTCCTGCACCTGCCCACCCAACCTTGCTCGCAACATCCTCCCAGTTATAAAAGACGTTGTTGACGAAGTCGGCAGTCTGTCGCACCTCTGGAAAGCGTCGCGCATGATGCGCGTACAGCGTGTGATGAACTGTAATGCTGCCGTCGTAATGCAACGACCCCCGAGAGTGTGGACCCTTTGTGTGGAATGACTCGTTTAAAGCCTCGGTTATGAAGGACCACTGGACCGTGACATTCGTCGAGGCCGTTGTTTCCAGAACTTCATCCACAGACCAGGACGCGGACACGTGGTCGATAATGATGTCATGCGAGTTGTAAATGGTCAGCGAGTCGTGCTCCATCAAGTTGCCAGCCGAATCGTACGCTTGAGCGACGTCACCAGGCCGAAATCGGAGATATCTGACAATGACGTCGTGTGTACGCGCAATGACGGTGCGAAAATTCTTGAGGGTAATTCCGTCACCCGGCGCAGTCTGGCCTGCCAGCGTGAGAAATGGCCGATCGATGACGAGATTGGACTCCAACTCGATCGTTCCGCTGACATCGAATATGATGGTCCGCGGCGAATTTGCTGACACGATGCCTTGCCGAAGTGATCCGGTTCCGTGATCATTCAAATTTGTCACGTGATATACATCGCCGCCGCGGCCGCCCACCGACTGCGCGCCGAAGCCTTCGGCGCCAACAAACGCCATTAGGGGCCCCTGTGCGTCGCCCTCCAGGGGCGCGGCGATTTGCTGTTCGGCAAGCGCGTCAGTTTGGATGGGGGCCGCACTTAACAACAAACGGCCCTCAAGTTCGGCCGTATCAAGCGCAGCCTCTGGTGGCCGCTCTGATGCGCGCCCGGCATACCGCGTGTGGTGGCGTCCCCGCGTCGCGTCGGGCACCGGTCTGCGGACCGTGTGAAACAGTTTGCACAAGTTGATCATCATGAGTACCGCAGCTAGTACTGGCACGAAGACGCAGGCCACCACGTGCGGCCAACATCGTACGCGTGGTCTTACCATAGCAACTCTAGCTTACGCGTGGCACGACACAGCGGTCGTCGCTTTGCAGCGATGGTATCGAGCGTGATGGGATGGAGTGACACACTGCGAAGTTGCGGGCTTGTGGTGTGCCCAACGACACTACCAAATGAGGCCCTTCGCGTGAGCCCTGCCCGACGTGCGAAAGATATCGCTTTTACCGCTCACGCGGAGTTAGCGCGAAAGGACGCGCTCACGGGATATGCGTCCCTGGTTGAGTCCCCGGGTTGGCAATTGCATCAGGCAAGTAGTTTTACTGTCCCAAGCTATCGACGTTGACTTATTCGCAATGGTGGTAAGCAGTTACGGGCCTTGTAGTGGTAGAAGCGGGCGAGTTGGTTTCGGATGAGTCGACGTGTCTTGTTCCTGGCAATGGCGGTTGGCGTGTCGCAGCGATGTGCCTTTTGCAGGAGCATGGCCAGGCCGTCGCAGATCTGCGGTGCAGTCATCGCCGGCGTGTATTTTTGTCCCCGATGCGATTCGCACACCAGAAACCAAGTGGCCAACAGCGAGAGCGCCTGATGGTGATGCCAGCCGAGCCAGTTGCGAACCTCGTAGTCGGCGAGTCCGGCCTGTCTCTTGCTGCGTTTGATCGACTCTTCCACGCGATGCCCTCTGTGCCAATATAGGTGAGACAACTACCTCCTCTTTTATTACTGTAGAGGGCGAGGAGGTGCAGGATGTCTGATCGCAAGGATTCGCGGGGTGTGGGGCCGGAGGTTCCGGAGAAGGCGAAGC
>Ga0209398_1001129_pt1 | contig 14484 bp, 12 predicted proteins | sample AshMeaBigSpring_FD_184125 | JGI IMG/M metagenome (GOLD analysis project Ga0209398, IMG submission 184125) | Groundwater microbial communities from Big Spring, Nevada to study Microbial Dark Matter (Phase II) - Ash Meadows Big Spring (SPAdes)... | ecosystem: Environmental > Aquatic > Deep... | reverse complement strand
CCCCCTTACAGCAATAAACTCAAGTGGATAAAAATGCTTTTGGGCAGCTAATCTCAGTTTTGTCTATTCTTTTTTTGATAAAAACTGGGCGCAGAAAAGTTTTTTTGGAAATAATGCATGTATGTACATACATTTGTGTTATGAAATTGGAACAAGCCATTCAAAGTACCAAATTTAAAAGCGAACTGCAAAAGGCCGGTTTAAATATTTTGTACACTGCTTGGTGGTTAAAAACAGTCATGAGCCAAGAATTAAAAACATTTGGGCTAACGCATGAACAATACAATGTGTTGCGTATACTAAATGGCAAATATCCAACGCCTATGTGTGTACGTGATATCGCTTGCCGAATGATTGAAAAAAATTCCAATGTTCCGCGAATTATTGATCGCTTAGAACTGAAGTTGCTAGTCGCTCGCAGTACCTCAGCTACCGATAAACGCGAAACACTCATAGCAATTACCCAAAATGGACAAAATCTGTTGGCCGCATCTACCCAAAATGTAGACCAATTATTTGAACAATTAATCCAGATGAACCAACAAGATGCAACAGTATTAAACAATTTATTAGAGCAAATCAGAGACAAAGAGGGCTAAATTTTTTTTAATCAAATACATGTACATACATACATGTTTAAACTTCTAAAAACCATTCATAAATACACCATCAACCTCAAAACATTCAATTATGAAAACCATTTATCACCAAGCCAACACCCGCGGACACGCCAATCATGGTTGGCTCAATAGCTACCACACCTTCAGTTTTGCAGGATACAGTCATCCGGAAAGAATACACTTTGGCGCTTTGCGGGTACTTAACGACGATACAGTAGCAGGTGGCATGGGCTTTGGAAAACATCCCCACGACAATAGGGAAATTGTGTCTATCCCAATCGAAGGCGATTTAGAACACCAAGACTCTACCGGACGGCATGCCATCATTAAGCAAGGCGATGTACAAATCATGAGTGCCGGAAGCGGCATTGCCCATAGCGAAAAAAATGCCAATAGCCACCAACCGGTCAAATTTTTACAAATTTGGGTATTCCCTAAAGAGCAAAATATTGCCCCACGCTACGATCAAAAATCATTTCCTATTAACCAACGCATCAACCAAATTACGACGGTGGTAGCGCCCGACAACGAGCAAGCCGTTTGGATTAACCAAGACGCTTGGTTTTCTTTAGCCAATCTTACCAAAGGTTTTGCTACCGAATACACAATTCAACGGCCACAAAACGGTGTATATGCCTTTGTAATCAAAGGATCCGTTACCATCAATGGCATTCAACTTGCTGAGCGCGACGGATTGGGCATTTCCGAAACCGAACACTTACAAATAGCTGCTACCAACGATACCGAATTGTTGTTGATAGACGTACCCATGCACTTAAACTAAACCACCATGCACACACAACGCTCCATACAAACAATTGAATACGCTGCCACTTTTAACATGGGAGGTTTTCCGGTAAGGCAAGCTTTTCCTACTGCTACTATAGCCGATGTAAATCCATTTTTATTATTGCACCACGCACACATACAAGTTCCCGAACATGCCAATGTGTTACACGCAGGCGTAGGGCCACATCCACACCGAGGGTTTTCGCCGGTTACCTTTATATTCAAAGGGGGCGTTCACCACCGCGATAGCAGGGGCAATAACCATGTGGTGTACGAAGGTGGTATACAATGGATGAATGCAGGCAGCGGCATTATTCATAGCGAACGCCCGCCCGCCAATATCCACGAATATGGTGGTGTGCAGGAAGTCATTCAACTATGGGTTAATACACCGGCCAAACACAAAATGGATGCTCCGGCCTATTTTCCGCTCGATAAACAAGCCATTCCGGTAATCACCTCGCCCGATCAATTAACCACCATCAATGTTGTTTCGGGTAGTTTAGCGGGTATCAATGGCAAAGTACCCACCCAAACAGACGTAAACACGTTTACCATACACATGCAAGCAGGTGGCAACTATTATTTTCCGCTACCTATTTCACATCTCGCTTTCGTGTATGTACTCAGTGGCGCAATAGAAATGGATGCTACCACCATACAAGCCCACCATGTGGCTACCTTACATACCGATGGAAGCGGATGCACCATTCGGGCATTGGAAAACAGCGTATTGCTGATGGGGAGCGGCTTACCAATTGACGAACCGGTTGCTTCGCACGGGCCTTTTGTCATGAATTCGCAAACAGAACTATTACAAGCCTTTAAAGATTACCAAATGGGTAAAATGGGCGTACTCATAGAGGAATAAGCAATTAGGGCGTTCCCCTTCGGGGCGGGCTATCCGCTGCTACTCCTCGCCACCACCTTGCAGGATGTTGGCTGTGGGGTATTCGCTACTATCCCTAACGCTTTTATCGCAATATGTATCCAATTTCTTACAAACAAATTATTACACTATTTTCTATTTTACAATTCATTAGAAAACAGTCAACACATAGAACAACACCAACTTTCATTTTTCACCCAAAAACAAATACCATGAACGCTTACAAAATTGATGCTACACATAGCAACATTACATTTAAAGTAAAACACTTAATGATTACCAACGTTACCGGCAGCTTTACCGATTTTGATGCTAGCCTAACCGCCAACAATGCCGATTTTGCCGATGCAATAATCACATTCGAAGCTGCCGTAAACAGCATTAGTACCAACAACGAACAGCGCGATGAACACTTAAAAAGCGACGACTTTTTTGCCGCTGCCACCCATCCCAAACTGCTGTTTCAATCCACTGCATTTACTGCTATTGGTAATGACACTTACGAATTAAAAGGCAACTTAACCATCAAGGGCACTACCCAATCTGTCGCCTTATTGGCCACATACGGCGGCACAATGACCGACTTTTATGGACAGGAAAAAGTAGGATTTGAAATTACGGGCAGTATTAGCCGCGCTGCTTTTGGCCTTACTTGGGGTGCTGTAACCGAGGCAGGGGGCGTAGTAGTAGCCGACGAAATAAAACTATTGCTCAGTGTTCAAATGGTAAAACAGCCCGCAGCATAATGATTTACTTTTTTATTGATAACAACTTTTAAAACACCTATTATGAAAATTGCAAAACAAATTCCAGCCTATTTTTTGGCCCTTATTTACCTCATTTTTGGGGCCAACTATTTTTTACATTTTATCCCTATGCCACCAATGAGTGGTAATGCAGGCAACTTTGTAGGACTCTTGTACAGTACCGGCTTTTTGGCCATTGTAAAAGTGTTAGAAATCGTATTGGCCATATTGCTCATTGTTCCGGCTACTAGGGCATTGGGTCAGTTGCTTATTGCACCAATTTCAGTCAACATTTTACTTTTCGAACTAGTCATTGCCCAACAACCGGGTATTGGCATAGTACTCGTATTGGCCAATGTACTTGCTATTGTATTCAGCAAAAACAAGTACTTGCCTATTGTAGAATCGTAAAGACGCGTAAAAAGGAATTATTGCCTGCATTGGTATTGCAAAACCACTGACAATACCAATGTTTCAATTTTGTAACCACTTGATTGCTACCATCAATGTACAGTTGTTTGTGTATTTGAAAAAACTATCTTTCATCAATATTTAGGAGAATAGCTATTCAAATATGACGATACACTTATTTAAATCAGGTGTCTGACTTTTATTTTTTTGTATTTCTTACCCATACCTAATACTATTGATGTAGGATTTTTTATAATAACATCTCCCTTTTGTAACCCTGCAATTGCTTGTTTGATTTCCTGAAATTCATTACCCGAAACTCCAAACAAATCTTTTATCACACCATCATTAATTGACTGCTGCTTCATAATGAGAGGATACTGGGCATTGGCATAGAAATCAAAGAATTCACTTTTGTAACTATCCATGTTTTGTGTTGCCAGGATAATGCTTAGTCCTTTGTTTCTGCCCACTGCAATCAAATCACGCAGGGGCTTATTGTCAAAGCCCAGCATGTAATGTGCTTCATCAATAATGGTGAAGTGGCGCAATTCAACACAATCTTCATTAACAGCCTGTTTGGCCAATTTTTCGTAAATGGTATTGAGCTTAGAAACAATAAAATAAACAATTGCTTTTGCAATAGGGCCATCTTTCGGGAAAGCATCCATTTTAACAATGTAACTATCTTTTATCAGGTCAATTCTGTCTTCGGTAGCAAACAGATTATTGCGAATCAACTGCTTTAAAACCGACTTCACACTGTCGTCTTTCTGTCTGTCTTTTTCAATTTGTAATACTGTGTACTCTCTTAAAATTATTTCGAAGGTTACTGGCAAATTAGAAGTACGCTTGTATGAATTTATAATAGCTTCTGAAAGCCGGTTACTCATATTGGCACTTATTGATGCTCTATCAATTGCACAAAGTGCATTGGCTAACTCGGTTGAGTAAAGATTGATTTCATTTTGTGCCTTACCTGTAAAGTCTTTAAAAGGAGTGAAAGGCAATGGAGAAAGAATAGGATCCAGTATGGCACTTCTGTCTGTTTCAAAAAGAGAAAGCCAGGAGTTATTGGCAGGGTCAGAAAATTCGCCTTTGTAGTCAAATAACAAGAAATTTACTGGGTATGCACTTTCTATAGAAAGGGTTCTTATTTCATTTAGCAGCACTGCCAACAAATTTGATTTACCTGAACCCGTTGTACCAGCAACTAATATTTGGGTATTGGGTATATCCCGGCCATTCAAATTAATTGTTGCTGGAATGTCATCTTCATAACTGCCGATATTCAAATTAAGAAAAGGAATTGCACCGGCTTTTCCACCCCTTGTAGAGTTAGTTGCATTTAATAACCAGTCATCTAATACATCATCTTTCAGTATTACATCTTTACCCCGAAGTATTTCGGCATTAATAATTTTACTCTTCAATACTGTATTATCCCAATCCACAGGCAACCCATGATAACGCATTTTCAATAATGCAGAATAAACGTTGCCCAGATTATGTAATGTGAATAGGGTTTCAAAAATTCTATTGCTGGTTTTTGACAGCTGAATTTGTTCAATAGAATTTAATTCCCGTTGTTCCTTATTTGACAATCCAGCCAATAAACAAATACGCATTATTTTATTTCCATTCAAGGAAACGGGCTTCTGTGTAGAAGTGTATTTTTCAAGATTGATGCGTTGTTCTATTTTGTTGCGTATGTCATGCAGTTCATCCATCAAACCTTCTGCCTGTCTTATATTTTGTAAGTTTATTACACTCATAGCTTAATCTTTTAGCGTTATACCAAAGTAACCATCAGTAACAGCCGTCAATTGTCTTTCTCTATCACGTTGCAGTGTGAACGACTTCGAAATGAATGGCTCAATTTTTTCAAGGTCTTTACCAATTCTAATTTCACTGTCAGAACTTAACAATATGGTTTGCTGCGATAAATCAGGAAAATAGTTTTCTAACACAATAGCCCGACTTGTTTCGTCTAATACACCCATTACGGTATCAATCATTACCGGAGGATCGTAATCACCAAATTCGTGTAATGATTTAAGCAGCACCTGAATGACCACTTGTTTTGATGCAGTGTTTAATTGGCTCAGATATATTTCGTTACCTGCCTTATGGAAAATTTTGAAAGTTAAATCTTTCAGGTTTTCCGACAATTCAACTCTGTCAATCACATCCCGATAAGCAGCCAGATTGATATTCAAATCCTGCTTCATTTTTAACTCTATTTGCTGTTTTTTTACTTTCAGCAACCGATTAGCGACATCTTCAAAAAATAACTTCAACTTGCCTAGCGCTTCATATTTCGGGTCAGGTTCCTGGCTTGTCTGAATATCGAACTGATGTAGTCTTTTTTCTATCTTAACAATTTCTGCTTTTGTATCAGCAATCGCTATTTCTAACTGCTTGATGTTATTTTCATTATCCTCATATGCCTTCAGCAATACATAATCACGGCCTGTAATTTGAGCCTTCATGTTCTCGATTTGTGTTTCGAGCATGGGAATCTGATTCAGGGAAACATTCAATTCCACCTGCTGCTGATTCAATGAAGGGAAGCCATTACTGGTTCTTATGTTCAATAACCCTTCTAAAGCCTTCACTTCTGAATATTCGAGAAACTCGTATTGGTCATGAGTTTGTACTTTAGTTGAGGAAGCCATTACATAATCTACCAATTCAGGTACGGTAATCTCCTTCAACACTAAATTATTCTCACGGAGATATTGAACAATTATTGTAGTAATAGCTTCTATTTGCTCGGGTAGTATATTGCTGTTTTGCTTTTGTTCTTGTTCGCTTTTTAGTTTTAAAATAAGGTTTATTTCAGACTTAACAGCTTCAATCAATTTTGGCAGGCAAACATTTAATTCTATGTCCTTTACAAACTCATCTAGTTCTTCCCGATAAATACCTTCCTTTTTATGGATGTTTTCAATTTGCAACTTGGTTTGCTCAATCTTATTTTTAATGGTGATTTCCTGATTTAAACCACTCTTAAGATTATCGTATAATTCTTTGTTTGAAACAGCATATTGAAGAGCATCCTGCAATTGTGTTTCATATTGAGCCTGCATATCCTGATACTTTTTCTTTTCATCTACCAATTGCAAATATTCCTGCTTCTCCTTCTCAACATTTAATCGCTGGGCTGTGTATGCCTGAAATAGAGACTCTGCACTCTTGCTCATTTGCATGTACTTATTGAAGCCCATTACATTCTCAATATTCTCTTTGATAACCCTATTGAGTTGGTCTTCCTTCAAAAGGTTACCAGCTTCCATTGCATCAAAAAGGAAATAACGACTTAGCTCCTGCGGCAAATTGGCTTTGATGATTTTGTTTACTTGTGCTTCCTGCTCTGCTCTTTGTGCCGGAGGTGTTGCCGTTCCATACACAAAAATGGTTCCGTTCATATTGAGCTTAACGCTTTCCACAGGGTTGCCGGATGGGTTCAGCATGTATGTTCTGGTTAATACATATTGCTGTTCCTCATTTAGAACCTTACCTGAAAAGTGTAGTTCCAGCAAAATCTTTTCTTCTTCTTTACCTAAAGCACCGGCATTGAGCAACTCGTTAAATTGCTTAGCTGTATGGATGTGCAAACCGTATAATGCTCCATAAATGGCTTCAAATAAGGTAGTTTTACCACCTCCATTTGCGCCACCAATTAAAATAATTGGCTTTTCCTGCTCAACCGATATATCCAAATCGAGATTAAGATAGGTTTTGAAGTTTTTTGCTTTAATTCGTTTTATCAGCATAGCAGGTTATTTTATTTTAAGCAACGCCTTTTCAATAATTTTTTCAATTCCCTTATCATCCATTTCTTGGTTCCGGATTTTCTTTTCATGAAACTCCTTCAGTAAATCTTCTTTTACCCAATCAAAATCAAGTTTATGTTCGGTGCAAAGCACTTCAATTAAGTCTATGTCTCCCTTTCGGATGCCATAGTGAACGAATGTGGTATCTAATCCTTTTTTTGCCATGACTATTTATTTTGATTTTCGTTTTGCAGTTTCTTTAATAAAGTAGCCACCATTTTTTGAGGCACCTATAAAAGCTATGTAGTTAGCTTCCTTTAGTTTTTTAATGTAGCGCTCTGTTGTAGAAATCCCTTTATCAATCATGTTTGCCAATGCTGGAACTTTTAAGCCTGGGTTTTTATTGATGACTTGGTAAAGTGTGTTTATATCACTATTTACTCCCTCACTCTCTTCACTAAAAATTATTTTATTTACTCCCTCATTTACTCCCTCATTTACTCCCTCACTAGTGGTAGAAACTGCTGTTAGTGCGGGAAACATTACCGTGGTAATATTTTCATTGTCTGTCCAAACTGGTATTCTAAAACCACTTTTTTTACAATTACTAATCATACGCAAAGTGCCACTACCCAGCATTTCTATATACTTTCTTGTAAAACATATTTGAGCAATATCGGGATTGCGAAGTATAGAGCTATGCTCTTTCTTTAAATCGGCAATCTTAATACCGTTAGGCAAACCACCATAGTTGGCAATTTCGGTTCTATCACTAAAAATAGAAATTTGCAAAAATCCATTCACTGAATTATAATCCCTGTGCACTATTGCATTTAGTAAGCCTTCACGAATAGCAATTTGTGGATAGTTATATTGCTCGTTACGCAGCACCCCATTTACAGTAATTGTTTTACCAAATGTTATATCTATATAATTTAAGATGGCTGTTATGTTGTTAAAAATATTACCATCAAATATTTTATCGTTTAAAAAAGTACTGCCAGAAACGGTAGAGGGGTAAAGAGTTAAACGAATTTTAGATTGTGGAATATAGCGTGTAGGCTGTTTAGCAAATAATACCACAGCAGCATTAGTAATATTGCCATTTTGCATCAAGCCCATTTGAATTAAAAAATCTTCCGCATCTTCAATATTTGCATCTGTTTTATATTGTTTATAGTGGCTGATGGTTTCGTTTATCTGCTCAAGGTCTAAGTCTTTTAATGTGGCACCTAAAACGGCTCTGCGTTCCCAGTGAAAGTCTGCATTTTTACGATCTTTAATAAGGGCTGTTAAATTATCAACAGAAGATAATTTGGTGGCATTATTTTCTCGGATATAAATTTTCCCTTTGTGTTGGTAGGGTTTTTTGGCCCCTTCCCAAACACTTATTAGTATCAGTTCTTTCTTTTTATACTGAATCACATGGGCATAAATTGGGGCAATTGGCTTAATGTCTGCCACCAACGTTTTTTGTAGTGCAGCACATTGTTTCTCAGCATCAGCTACGCCTACAATTGTTCTATCATCTTCTACACCAATTAATACATCGCCACCTTGTGTATTTATAAAAGAGGTAATAATTTTCGCAATAGCGTCTTTATCAGCCTTCCTTTTAAATTCTAAACGTGTGCCTTCTTGCTGTTGCAACAGATTGTCTATGATGAAATTATTTTCCATTGCTTACAGGTTTTTGGTTCATAATCTGTTTTACAAAATCCATGTCCTGAAACTGGGTAGTTATATAGGTCATCATCTCATCTAACCTGTAAAACTCTTGTGCCCAATTGCCATTACGCAGGGTAACTGGTTGATGGTTTTGAATTACATAATCGTATATGGCAATGGTGCGTTTGTCAAAAAACTTGTTGGGCTTTACAGCTATTTCGCAACCTTCTTTTACCTCTATATTGTTAAACAATAGCCTTGCAAAAACCACATCTCTATGTACCAAAAACCAGTAGGGCTTGTTAAGCTTAATGGCCATTTTTATTTCTTCGAACGTAATGTTCTTTTCACCAATATTGCCAGTACCATAATAGGGGCGAATAATGCCTAAAAACAAATCACATTCTTTTACAGCATTGAGGCAATTATCTAAATTAGATAGTTTAGGGTTTACTTTTATGCTACCATTATGCGAGTTCAGTACCTCATAATTAAGCAACTGTAACTGTGCTACAATTTGAGACAATTGGTCTTCGAACCCATACACCGTAGACCCTACCATTATTTTTATTTTTTGCTTAGCTTTTGCCATTGCTATCCATTTGTATTTATGTTAGCAGGGTTAAAAAATTCCCAGCCTGCTAAATCATTTGTGTCAGATATTCTGTTCGTGCAATATCTAAATGAAATTACATTGCCTGTTTCTTCAGGTATTAAAACTCCGCCTAACATATTCTTTTTATTAGCGGCATTTTGATTCTCCAAATACTCAATTAACGCATTGTGTTTATTGGGAGCTTCTAGGTCTGACCGTTTTGTTTTGGTATCGAATAAGCCAATTTTACCTGATTTGAATTTAATAATAAAATCTACAAAAAACAACCTCAGTTCATTTTGCAGGTTTCGGTACGAAACTGCAAAATGCTCTTTCCCCTGATCTCCGTTTTTATACCACCACTCAATTTCATTACTATGTTGAATAAGATACTCTTTAAAAGCTACTTCAGGTGAAGAAGCTCGTTGATATTCGAAGAAAGGTTCTAAAGCATGATTGTCTATATCTTCTCTGTTGTAAGATGCATTGTAATACCTGATTTCAGGTACTTCCCAATTTTCTAATTCAACCCTACGCTTTTCATTTCCCTTTGCCTTTTGCCAGGCATCAAATTTTTCTAAGGCGGTTGCTATATGCTGAACCAACAAAACTTTATTCTGCGGATATAAAAATATTTTTCGTGCCTCTGTTTCAAAAATTCCCCAATAATATTCCGCAAAATGAATTAATGTTTCACGTAATTTTTTCCAGCTTTTCGAACGGTTTAAACGAGTAATGTTCTCATAACAAAAACGGTCAAACATTTCAGCAAATTGGGCAGCGGTAATGGCAAAATCTTTAATTTGATTGTTATTTAAAGCAATGGCGTTTACTTCATAGGGGTCCACATCTACATCGGTTGGTATATGGATTTGATTGATATCAATAGCAAACTCCCAACCATTTTGACAGAAAGCCAGCTTATTGGCTTCTCTTTGTGCCTTTACTAATTCCTGATTAGCAGGGGTGAATAAATCTACGTCCGGCAATTGTGAAATACCATATCGATGTTCCATTACAGAAAAAAAATGTGGCTCAAATACTGAAGTCAATACACCTGCAGCAGGTCTATCGTTTACAATTTGAGCTTTATCAATTACGTCAAATGTCCAGTTCCTATCGTTCTGCCTTTTTGCAATTTGCTGTTCAAAATAGTCACTATCGGAGGGCACAAATTTTATTTGATTGGTTTGGATATTAGAATATACATATCCATAGTTTAAAGCATCATTTTGATAATGCTTTTGATGCGGCATACGCAAAATTCTACCTACCGTTTGAATACCAAAGTCGGGACTGCTGATGTTTCGGTAATTTACCAATATGGCTGCTCGTGGACAATCCCAACCCTGTGCAATAGCCTGTTTAAAAATCAACACATCCTGAAAGCCGTTCATGTCCTCTAGGCCATCTTTGTCTCTTTCGCCCGATAACCAAACCGCTAACCTGCCATTACTGGTACTTATGTTATACTCAAAATTTAATAACCCCTCTACCGTTTCACGTATCGTTTTATCTTCATCGGTAAGGGAAGTATTGTCAGATGGAAGCTGAATAAGAATTAAAGGTCTTATTATACCTGTCCCTAACTCTTTATCATATAAATCTTGTAGTTCTTGCTTCTTTTTAAAAGCTGTTCGCAACAAATGAATGTGTACATTTTCACCATTTTGCTCTTCGGGTGTTAAACCTATATTAATACGTACTCCCTTTTTAATCATCTGCTCTTCTATCACTTTTCTGCGGGGGATAGAAACCGTACGCTGCGGCCGTTGAAAATTAGGAGTGGCAGTAATGAGTATCTCTGCATCGGCAGCAATTAGTTTTCTCACTGCTACTGCTTGCTTGCCCGAAAAAGCACTTAAATGAGCTTCGTCTATTACCAACACTATTTTAGTGCCTTCTGCTTTTGTGTTTTCGATCAAGGTTTCCAAATTGGTATTGCTTTCATTTTCCCTCCGCCAAATGTTTTTTTCTTTATCAATAGTGCTCCAATTTACAAATAACAACTCCCGGTTGTTTAATATGGGATTGGTAGTCATCTCCGACAAATCAACACAGCGTAGCTTATTGGCATCGTTGTACAAGTTTTTGAGCGAATTATAACTTTGAATGTGCAAGGTGTTTGGTGCTATCCAAATAAACGCTACTTCAGCAGTTAAACCCGTTTGCATGGGAATTTCTTCTATCATACGCTCAATTAAAGCTGCCATCATTACGGTTTTACCCGAACCTGTAGGTGCTTCTAATAAAACTTGCGTTTGCGGATTGGGCTCTTGTAAAGCATCAAATGCAAAATCCAATAGTTGCGTAACCGCTTTTTCCTGAAATTCTTTGAGTATATACATCGTTATGCTTCGTCTGTATTAGAAAATAAATAAGTTTCAGTAGTAGTATCATTGTCAGTAACCGGAGTAGAAAATGGTTTTTTATCCAACTTTAATGTTTTAAACGTGGCCCGGTAAGCATTGTAAATTGCTTCCGGAAGCGGCACCGCAATTATCTTATCCTCAATATCCTGAAACTCTTCTAGCAAGGTTTCTTTTTCGGGGCTAAACACATACAACCTAACTTTTTCTGTGGTTGGTAGGGTGGGTATGTAAGTAATTAAACTTTCGCAAACGGCAGTAAGGTTGCGACTGTGATACACGATGACCATGTATTTAGTGTTACCATCTTTAAATATGCGACACTGAGATGGGTTAAAATTAGTTTGCCCGGTAACATCCGTATAGCAATCTTCCTTAATACACAACAAATCTGTGCTTAACTGAGTAAGCATTCGTTTATTTTGCTCAGATTTATTACTTGGTACAAATTCGCTTTTGAAATATCGAAGATTATTGCCTGATAGACCTTCCACATTTTCACCTTTTGCATTGGTATAACCTTGTATTACTCTTTTATTGCGTTCATAGGTTACCTCTTCGCAAATATTGTTTTCGTTATTGGTTACCAAAATACATTGGCGGTTGCCACCATCTTCGGCATTGAGTGCCATTGTTGCATGAAGAGTAGTGCCGGAGCCTGCGAAGAAATCCAATACTTTGGCTTTATCGTGACTTGCAAATTGAAGAATACGGGAGATAAGCTTTATTGATTTAGGATTATTAAAAGCCTTCTTCCCTAAAATTGTTTTTAACAAACTTGTTGCACCTCTACCATCCTCATAATAAATGCTGCGAAACTTTTCTTGGATTTCATTCATTCTTCTTTTGACAGTCACTATTTTTGTTTCATCATAGCCAAAATCAATATCTCCTACTTCAACCATTTTCATCAAAGTTTCATACTTGAAACGATAACCGTTTGGCGGCTTTTTACAGACCTTTTCTGTAACCGGATGAATTAAGTCAATATCATAGCCGCCTATTTTGGTGTTTGAAACATCACCTCTAAAATATACACCATTTTCATCTGCATATTGATAATGCGTTACTTTATATTTATCAAGTTCTCCTTCATTTTCCTTAATAAACATTTTCAAACCTTTGTTTATAGCAGTATAGTCATCTTGATGAATAACTTTAAGTTTCTCATACTCTTTTTGTATTAATTCAGCACCATAATTTACAATTCCCCATTTCCCGTGTAGGCTAAGATTTTTTGCGTATCCAATTAAATATTCGTGTTCAATTGCAATCTGTCTTGGATTGTTATCGGTTGCTGTTTCAACTATTGCATTTGAAATAAAGTTTGCTTCTCCAAATACTTCGTCACACAAAATTTTCAATTGAGCTTGCTCATTATCATCAAGCGATATAAAAATTACTCCCTTATCACTTAATAACCTCTTCGCTATTTCAAGTCGCTTACTTATAAAACTCAACCATTTGCTGTGGCGGTAGCTATCCTCTTTATCTACAAAACTGTCGTTGTATTTAAAGTCTTTGTTGCCAGTATTGTAAGGCGGGTCTATATAAATAACATCAATCTTCGCTTCATGTGTAAACGTGAGTGCTGTTAAGGCATGCAGGTTGTCGCCTTCAATCAATATATGATTGGGGTATTCTTCTCCGTTTATGATGGCTTTTTCTTTTACCTCTTGCAGCACGGGTAAATTTTCACGCAGTTGTTCTTCTACTGCTTCGGGCTTGTCTTCCCACACCAAGCCATATTTCTTTTTGGTGTTTACCAAATTAATGAGGTAGGCCCGTTCATCGTCAGAAATGCCTTGCAGTTGTTTTAGCTTTTGTATAAGGTCAGTTTTGTTCATCTGAATTTTCTTTATCGTTGTGGTTGTTACTTAAATAAAATTGAACAATTCTATCTGCAATTACGGCTCAACCAATTTTTACATTTCGAGCTAAGATTGGATTGTTCTTGTACATGGTTGTTACTACTTACCAATTGGCTAGGTGCCAGACTTCATTACTTTTTCAACATTAACAAATCAAAAAACATCATTTTTAAAAAGAGCTCTTTGCAAACTACACAGCTGCGTTGTAAACGCAAGTTTTGAATTTCATTTACAGGCTGTATAGAAATAGCTATTGGTTTGGGCGGCATCAACTGTTATTCACATCTAGTACACAAATAGTCAATTTCATTATTATTAGTCCTATAATTCAACAGTTATTTATAGCAGCTTTAATGATTGTTTTCAATCGTCTTTTTGTCTTAATTACTAGCAATATAAAGAATTAAATGAAAATGTTTATAAACTTGTTACAATAGTATCTAAATTGGAGATTTGAAATTTTTAGTGCTAATTTTCCTAGGTTGCATAATTCTTTTACTTTCCAATACAAAACTTACTAAATATAAAATCTAGTTGATCTTCGTTGGTAATTTCGCCAGTAATGGTACCTAGGTAATGCAGGCATTGTCGTATATCAAGTGCCAATAAATCGCTCGATAACTGTTGGTGAACACCTTCTTGCACATCGGTAAGGGCTTCCTGTAATTTTTGTAATGCATCAAAATGTCGGGCATTGGTAACTATGGTGGCCTCGGTATTAATTTGTCCGTTAATAGCTGTTTGTAC
>Ga0209398_1001125_pt1 | contig 14526 bp, 11 predicted proteins | sample AshMeaBigSpring_FD_184125 | JGI IMG/M metagenome (GOLD analysis project Ga0209398, IMG submission 184125) | Groundwater microbial communities from Big Spring, Nevada to study Microbial Dark Matter (Phase II) - Ash Meadows Big Spring (SPAdes)... | ecosystem: Environmental > Aquatic > Deep... | reverse complement strand
ACCAGGGGCGCGCCACAGACGGGGCAGGTCGCCGGCATCGTCCACACCTGCTCGCTGCCATCGCGCAGGTCGGGCAGGGGGCGCAGCACCTTCGGGATCACCTCACCGGCGCGCTTGATCACGACCCTGTCGCCGATGCGGATGTCCAGGTCGCGGATGTAGTCTTCGTTATGCAGCGTGGCGCTCTTGACGATGACGCCGCTCACCTGCACCGGCTCCAGCACGGCGTTGGGGGTGACGGCGCCGGTGCGCCCCACATTGACAACGATGTCGAGGAGAGTGGTGATCGCCTCCTCGCCAGCATATTTGTAGGCCAGCGCCCAGCGCGGATCTTTACCGGTGAAGCCCAGTTCTTCCTGCATCAACAGCGAATCAACCTTGATCACGAGACCGTCCACCTCGTAGGGTAGGTCGTGACGGCGCTCGCCAAAGACCTCGACGTAGGCGACCAGTTGGTCGAAGTCGGCGTCGGTGAAGCGGCGCATGTCGTGACAGACGGGCAGTCCCAGGCTGCGCAGATAGGCGAGCGCCTCCCAGTGACTGGTGAACGCCGGGCCGCCCTCGACGATCAGCGCCTGGTAGACCCACAGCTTGAGCGGGCGGGCGGCGGTGATACTCGAATCGAGCTGGCGCAGGCTGCCGGCGGCGAAGTTGCGCGGGTTGGCGTAGGCGCGCTCGCCGGCTGCGACCTGCCGGGCGTTGAAGCCGGCAAAATCGGCCTTATCAACATACGCCTCGCCGCGTGCGACCAGACGCGCCGGTGCGGTCACATCCGCCGCGCGGCTGGCTGGGAGTTGCAGGGGCAGGACGCGCACGGTGCGCAAATTGGCGGTGATCGTCTCGCCGTACTCGCCATCGCCGCGCGTGGCGCCGAGGGCGAAGACGCCGTCGTGATAGTGAAGCACCACTGTCAGCCCATCGAACTTTGGCTCGACCACGTAGGCCAGGTGCGTGCGTTCCTCCTCGCTGAGCAGGCGCAGCAGCCGGTCGCGCCAGGCGTAGAGTTCACCGGGTGCAAAGGCGTTGGCCAGGCTGAGCATCGGCGTAGGGTGGCGCGTCTTCTCGAAGCGCTCCGCAATCACGCCGCCGACACGTTGCGTGGGGCTGTCCGGCGTGCGCAGGTCGGGATTTGCGGCCTCCAGCGCCCGTAGTTCGTCGAAGAGCGCGTCGAACGCCTGGTCGCTGATCTCCGGATCGTCGAGCATGTAATAGCGGTATTGATGATAGCGAATCTGCGCGGCGAGCGTGGCGGCGTAGCTCGCCAGATCGTCAGGCGCGGCGTGCGCGGTTGCGTCAACTGCAGTCATGGAGCGCCTCCTCACAGCATCAGTCTTTCTCCCAAATCTGGGAATTATGCTATAGTCGAGATATAACTTTGGCAAGTCGAACGACAGGGATAAATCATCATGTTTCAGACACCCACATTCGACCAGTGGCGGCAACGCTATGACGCCGCTCACGGAGACGTTCCGTTAGAAGATCAAGGTCACATCTAAACTCGCCAAGCTGGACGAAGCTGTCGAATTCATGTTCTCAGCGATGGGCATGGATGCTGACCCATTTGCCGAACTGGGGAGAGAACTGATGGAGCAGGAGACGCCGCCCGCAGCCCAGGCGGTTACACATCGGCGACCAGGCACGGACAAACCTGCGGTGACTGGGAAAGCGGCTAAGCCAGCGTCAAACGCACCGGGGCAGATTCTCCAACTCAAAATCACGCTCAAGGGCGCCAAGCCGCCGATTTGGCGGCGTGTGCTGGCGCCAGACAACCTGACGCTGGAGCAACTCCATACCGTGATTCAGATCGCAATGGGGTGGAGCGACGGGCATCTGCACAGATTCGAGATCAATGGCGTATCGTATGGCATTTACCCGATCGCCTGGATGGGAAGCGCGCTTGTCCTCCGGAGGATGTCGGTGGCGTCTGGGAATACGCCGAACTATTGGAAACGCTCAATGACCCCGAGCACCCAGATTTTGATGAAATGTCGAAGTGGGTGGGCGGTTACTTCGACCCCGAAGCCTTTGACATCGACGAGGTCAATGCGCAGTTGCGCAGCATCAAACGACGTTGAGGCGCCAATAAGCGAGCGGGGCAGCCAGTTGGGTGCCCCGCTCGCTTATTGACTTCGCCACCAGATGCCGGGCAGCATACGTAGCTTGCGTCTCGTGGTCACAAATGCGCGGCGGCCAAAGTTGTCGTAGCCATTCCGCTCAATGGCGTCGAGAATGCCCCGATACAACTCCGCAGCTGCGCCGATGGCAAAACGACCGTCGGCATTCAGCAGCGCGATTCCCGGCATCGCCTCTGCGTACAGGCGACGGTTACGTTCAATCTGGAAACGCATGAACTCCCGCCACTGCGAAGTGACCACCCCGGTAGCAATGTCGGCGTCGGTCAGCCCGTAACGCTCCAACTCCTCACGCGGCAGGTAAAGTCGCCCGGCACGCCAATCCTCGCCCACATCACGCAGGATGTTCGTCATCTGCAGCGCCACGCCCAGCTTGATGGCGTAGGGGATCGCTTCCTGACCGGCAAAACCGATAATATGCATACTCATCAAGCCGACGGTAGAGGCGACGCCGTAGCAATAGGCCGCCAGTTCCTCGAATGTCGCATAGCGCACCGGCTGAAAGTCGCGCGCCACGCCGTCGATTAGTTGCTCGGCGTAGCGTGGCGGCACGTTGAAACGCACCCGTGCGTCCGCCCAGGCAATGGCCACCAGATCATCCTGCGGAGGGTGCGCCGATGTCGCATGGCGCCGCCACGTCGTCAACTGTGCGTGTGCATCTCCCTGCGCGCGATCGACAATATCGTCACTTACCCGGCAAAAAGCGTAGAGCGCGCGCGCTGCCTTGCGTTTCTCCGCGGGCAGTAAGCGCGATGCCAGATGAAAGGAACGGCTGTTGACGGCCGTGATAACCTCACACTGCTGATATGCTTGCGCCAACAACATCTGGTCGAAGGTAGTTGCGTGCGCAGGCGTATCGCCATACGACGCCTCGTGCGCAAGATCCAACAAAGTTCGTTCCCAGGCGTGTTGCAGTTGCATGTTGACATTCCTCCTCTGTGCTGTACGTCAGTCGATGCGCGCAGTGCTACTACGTATATGTGGAAAATTAACATAGACAAGATCGATTGTCAAGGAGTCCCCACCACATTTGTCCAACTAATATCCAGAAAAAATATAGAAAAAGGTTATGCAAATGGTTGACAAGCTACATAAACCATGATAAGCTAGTGGTAATATGCACAAACAAAGAGAACAATCGTTTCAGGTTTTGCAGGCTTGAGCAATGACATACAGAGGCAAGACGCCAATCTACAATTTGAAAGCTGTCGTTCAGGAGACAGGGCTAAAGGCCGACACATTGCGCGCATGGGAACGCCGTTATGGCGTGCCGACGCCGCAGCGGACCGATAGCGGGCATCGACTCTATAGTCAGTATGACATCGACATCCTTAAGTGGCTGATCGAACGCCAGGATGAAGGCATGAGTATCAGCCGTGCCATCGAATTGTTGCACCGACTAGAGGAAGAGGGCAAAAACCCCTTCGACGCTGTCGGCGCGCCGGGGATGGTGCATTCCGAGATGCACCCGCACGACGTTCGCACGGCGACATTGCTGGCGGAAACGCCCCGCCTGGGCGAGAGCGGCACGGTGGCGCAGATGCGCGAAGCCTGGGTGAATGCTTGTCTCAACTTCGACGAACTCCAGGCCGAACAATTGCTGGCGCAGGCATTTGCCCTCTTTCCGACCGAAGTGGTCTGTCTGGACTTGATTCAGAAAGGATTGCACGAAATCGGCGCTGGCTGGTACGCGGGCAGAATCACCGTCCAACAAGAACATTTCGCTTCGGCGCTGGCAATCCGCCGGATGGAGGCGATGCTTTCCTCGACGCCGGCGCCCACACGCCCTGGCCGTATCCTTGTGGGATGCCCGCCCGAAGAGGAGCATACTTTTGTGCCGCTGCTGATCTCGCTGCTGTTGCGCCGTCGTGGGTGGGATGTAATCTACCTGGGCGCCAACGTCCCGCTAGTCAGCCTGGAGACGACGCTAAGCCGCGTTCGCCCCAACCTGGTCGTGTTGACGGCGCAGCAGTTGCACACCGCCGCCGGGTTGATGGAAATGGCTGAAGTGCTGTTGCAGGCGCGCATCCCAGCCGCGTTTGGCGGTCTGGTCTTCACCGAAGTGCCAGGGCTGTACGCTGCGATTCCAGGCTACTACCTGGGAGACAAGCTGGAAAATGTCCTCGCCGAAATTGAGCACATTATGACCAACCTGCGTCCACAGCCAGCGCGGCGCCTGGTCAGCTATGATTACAAAGAAGCACTCGAGCACTTCCGTTCCCGGCAGGCTCTGATCGAAGCAGACATTTGGCAGCACATGCCCGACGTAATGTCACAGCGGCTGCTGGCGATTGCTAATCTCAGCTTTGGCCGCGCGCTCATCGCCGCCTTGACGTTAGGGCACATGGATTATCTCAACACGAATATTGATTGGGTGGAGGGGCTACTCGTCAACCATCATCAAATTCCGGCGGAAGCGCTCGATGGTTACCTTACTGCCTACTACGAGGCCTCACTCCGCCACCTGGACGAGCAGGGCTACGTTGTCCTGGAATGGCTGTCACGGCTGCTTGGCCGGCCGCTGCCCGCCCGCTATCAACAATTGCACAAGGAAAGCAATCAGATCGCCCAGCGTCAGGCATAGAAGCGGGTAACGTCTGCAGAAACAGTGGTTCGTCAAGACAAGGTTGAAGGAGACAAAGATGCGCATCCTTATCACAGGTGGAACCGGCTTGATCGGGCGCCCGTTGAGCCAGGCATTGACAAGTGAAGGACATGAGGTGATCATGCTCTCTCGCCAGCCCGAAAAAGTGAAGGATGCTCCGGCTGGCGTCAAAGTACAGAAATGGGACGGCAAGAGCGCCGAAGGGTGGGGGCAGCTCGCCGATGGCGCCAGCGCCATCGTCAACCTGGCGGGCGCCGGCATTGCCGACCAGCGCTGGTCAACGGAACGTAAACAGTTGATCCGCCAAAGCCGCATCGACGCTGGTAAAGCCGTAATGGCGGCAATTGCGGCGGCGACGACCAAACCCGGCGTCTTGATCCAGGCATCCGCCGTCGGCTATTACGGCGTCCAGAACGGCGACGCCCAGCTCGCCGAGACAGCCTCACCCGGCGCCGACTTTTTGGCGAAGGTCTGCTTCGATTGGGAGGCCTCGACCGCGCCTGTCAGCAAATTCGGAGTGCGCCGCGCCATCATCCGTACGGGCGTCGTGCTCAGCAACGAAGGCGGCGCCTTCCCCAAACAGGTGATGCCCTTCAAGTTTTTCGCCGGTGGGCCGGTGGGTAGCGGCAAGCAGTGGTATCCCTGGATTCACATCGACGACCAGGTGCGCGCCATCCAATTTCTCATCGCCGATGACAAGGCCAGCGGCGCCTTCAATCTGACCGCGCCCAACCCGGTCACGAACAAGGAATTTGGGCAGATCCTCGGTGAAGTGATGGGGAAGCCGGCTATCATGCCCGCACCCGGCTTCACTATGAAGACCGTCTTTGGTGAAATGTCGATCATTCTGCTCGAAGGCCAACGTGCGATCCCGCAAAAGCTGATCGACCTGGGCTTTAAGTTCAAATACGCGACGGCGCAGGAAGCATTGCGCGCGCTGCTCGGCGCACAGACCGCGACAGCGGCGCCCGTAGCCGCGCAGGAAAAAGCGTCAGCCGCAAAGGAGTAGAACACCCATGCGCTATCAGCATCGTTTTAGTGTCAACGCCTCGCTGGCGACGGTGGCGATTTTTCACAGCCAATCGGCCAGCATGGGCGCGATCACGCCGCCGCCAATCATCGTGCGCGTCCACAGCGCCCCGGCCACCCTGGGCGAAGGCGATCGCATGGATTTCACAATGTGGCTGGGGCCACTGCCGGTGCGCTGGTTGGCGCAGATCGAACAAGTCACGCCGGTCAGCTTTGTCGACCGCCAGATCAGCGGACCATTCGCCACTTGGGAGCACCTCCACACCTTCCAGCCAGTCGACGACCACACGACGCTGGTGATCGACCAAGTCACGGCCACCTTTCATCAACAATGGTTCTGGAAGGTATTGGGGATGAGTATGTGGTCTGGGCTGCCGATTCTCTTCACCTATCGCGCCTGGAAGACTCGCACCTTGCTCGCCCGCACCACAACCACGCCACTGCCGACCACGCCGTGACAGCTGTCCAGCGCAGAGAGCAAACTTTATGTCACCGCATATACCTGTAGTCATCATCGGTGCTGGCATCGGTGGGCTTACGACGGCGGCACTGTTGGCGCAGGCCGGGCTGGACGTGACCGTGCTCGAGGCGCATGTCTACCCCGGCGGCTGCGCAGGCACCTTCTTTCATAAAGGCTATCGTTTCGAGGCTGGCGCCACGCTGGCCGGCGGCTTCTATCCCGGCGGGCCGATGGACATCGTGGCACACGCCGTAGGCATCGAGCAGTGGCCGGCACATCCCAGCGACCCAGCGATGACTGTGCATCTGCCCGACGGTCAATCCGTGACGCGCTTTGGCGACGACCGTCGCTGGGACGAGCAGGCACGCGCCTTTGGCGAATCGGCCAACACCTTCTTTCGCTGGCAAGAGCAGACCGCCGATGCGCTGTGGGCGCTGGCGCTGCGTGCACCATCCTGGCCACCACAGACGCCCGGCGACGTCGGGGCGTTGGTGGGCGACGGCTTGCGCTGGCTCTTTGATGACCTGCCCGCACGCCTCCACCCGCGCCTGCTGGCCGATGCCTTCCGCCCTGTCGCCGCACATCTGCACGACGCGCCGCGTGCGCTGCGCCTTTTCATCGACGGCCAACTATTGATCGCCGCGCAGACGACGAGCATCAATGCCAACGCCCTTTACGGCGCCTCCGCTCTCGATCTACCGCGGCGCGGCGTCGTCCACCTGACGGGCGGCATCGGCGCCATCGCCGCAACGCTGGCGGAGGCGGTGCAGCGCCATGGCGGCACAGTGCGCTATCGGCAAGAGGTCAGCCGCATCGTCTGCGAAAAGGGCCAGCCGGTGGCGGTCGAAACCAAACGCGGCGAGACCTTCCCGGCGCGCACCGTGATCGCCAACCTACCGCCCTGGAATATCGCCAAACTCACCGGCGAACAGACGCCGGCGTCGCTGCACAAACTGCCCGCCGCACCCACACCGGGCTGGGGCGCGTTCATGGTGTACGCCGGACTGGATGCGCGCGCCGTGCCTGTCGACGTCCCGCTCCACCATCAGGTCATCGTGCGCGAGCCGCTGGGCGAGGGCAACAGCGTCTTCCTCTCGCTCAGCCCGGCGTGGGACAGCGGGCGCGCGCCAGCAGGTCGCCGTGCGCTGACCATCAGCACGCACACGGCGCTTGCACCCTGGTGGCGACTCTTTCACAACGATTCGCGCCACTATGAACGCCGCAAAGAACATTATGTCGAACGAATGGTACGCGCCGCCGAACGTGTGCTGCCAGGTCTGCGTGCCGCTGCCGACCTAATCATGCCCGGCACACCGGTGACCTTCCAACGCTTCACACGGCGGGCGCAGGGCTGGGTGGGTGGCTTCCCGCAGACGAGCATCTTCCAGGCGTGGGGGCCGCGCCTGGGCGCCGGACTATGGATGGTTGGCGACAGCATTTTCCCCGGCCAATCGACGGCGGCCGTTGCGTTAGGGGGAATGCGGGTGGCGCGTGCTATCCTTGCGGAAGCGGATGTGAGGCGTCAAACGTCAAGCGTCACTCGTCAGCCACAACCGACACAGGTAACACGCAACGCCTGACGTGTGACAAATGCCTGACGAATGACCAATCGAAAGGAAACAGTCGATGCTGTTACGTGACAAAATTGGGATTGTGGGCAGTGGTTTCGTCGGTTCGGCGGCGGCCTATGCAATGGTGATGCGCGGCGTCGGGCGCGAGATCGTGCTTGTCGATCTCAATCGTAAACGCGCCGAGGCCGAGGCAGACGACATCTATCACGCCGTGCCTTTCGCCCACCCGATGAGTATCCACGCCGGCGACTACGCCGATCTAGCCGGCTGCCGGGCGGTGGTGATCACGGCGGGCGTCAATCAGAAACCGGGCGAGACGCGGCTGCAACTGCTCGAACGCAACGCCGCCGTCTTTCGCCAGATTGTGCCTGCGATCCTGGAGCACGCCCCGGCGGCCAAATTGATCGTTGCCACCAACCCTGTCGACATCACCACCCATCTGACTGCGCATATCGCCCGGTCGTTGGGCGCACCGGCGGGCAGCGTCTTCGGCTCCGGCACCACGCTCGACACTGCGCGCTTTCGCACCCTACTCGGTCAGAAGATCGGCGTCGATGCGCAGCACATTCACGCCTACGTGTTGGGCGAACATGGCGATTCGGAGGTGCTGGCCTGGTCGCAAGTGACGATCGGCGGCTCGCGGCTGGATGACTTTTGCGAACGCCAGCACGTCATGCTGACTAATGCGGATCGCGCCGAGATCGACGAACGTGTGCGCCGCGCCGCCTATCACATCATCGAAGGCAAGGGCGCCACTTACTACGGCATCGGCAGTGCGCTGGCGCGCATCATCGAAAGCGTGACCGAGGATCAGCGTTCGATCCTGACGGTGTGCGCGCCGACTGAGGACGTGGCGGGCGTCTGCGATGTAACGGTGGCGCTGCCGCGGCTGGTCGGCGGCGACGGCGTCATCGCCACCTTCCCACAGTCGCTCAGCCCCGACGAGGAGGCTGGGTTACAGCGCAGCGCCACCATTGTCCGCGCAGCGATCTCCAGCTTGGGGCTGTGAGGCAGATGCACACAGCCATCTGGTGGATCCGGCGTGATCTGCGGCTGACCGACAACCAAGCGCTGACTGCGGCCTTGACGCGGGCCGAACAGGTGATCCCGGTCTTCGTGTTCGACCTGACGCTATTGCAATCGCGCCATGTCGGCGAAAAACGGCTGGCGTTTCTGCTTAGCGGTCTACGCGCCCTTGCCGCCGACATCGAAGCGCGCGGCGGACGGTTGATTGTGCGCAGCGGCGCACCGGCGCAGGTGCTCGCCAGCTTGTGCGCTGAGTGCGGCGCCAGCGCTGTCTACGCCGAACGCGATGTCTCGCCCTACGCCGTGGCGCGTGACGCCGATGTGACCGCTGCGCTCCCCGTCCCTCTAGTCCTGACCGACGGCATCACCATTCGCCGCCCGGACAAGGTGCTGAAAGACGATGGCGCGCCCTACACCGTGTTCACCCCTTACAGCCGCCGCTGGCGCACCCACGCCCCGATTGTGGGCAGCGACATTGCGCCGGCCCCGCGCGACTTGTGTGCAGAGCCGGCGCTGGCAAGCGAACCGCTGCCGATACATCCCGGCCTACCCCTGACGCCGCCCTTCCCGCCGGGCGAAGCCGAGGCAAAGGCGCGCCTGGCCGCCTTCGTCAAGGGCGACGCTGCACCGATCTACACCTACGCCAAGCAGCGCGACCGCCCGGAGTTGGAAGGCACCTCGGGGCTGTCCCCCTATCTGCGCTTTGGTATGATCGCGCCGCGACTGGCGGCGCTGGCTGCATACACGGCAATTGAGAGCGCGCCCAACGCCACTGCCCGCGCCAGCGCCGAGACGTGGTTGAACGAGCTGATCTGGCGCGACTTCTACTTGGCGATCCTGCACCACTTCCCCTACGTGTACCGCGGCAGTTTTCGCCGCGAATATGACGCCATCGCCTGGGGAAACGACGAGATGCTGTACGCCGCCTGGTGCGCCGGTCAGACGGGCTACCCCTTTATCGACGCCGCCATGCGCCAACTCGCTGCACTCGGCTGGATGCACAACCGGGCGCGCATGGCAGTCGCCTCGTTTTTGGTCAAGGATTTGCTTATCGACTGGCGATGGGGCGAACGCTGGTTCATGCAGATGCTGCTCGACGGCGACCCGGCGGCCAACAACGGCGGCTGGCAGTGGTCGGCTGGCACGGGCACCGACGCCGCGCCCTATTTCCGCATCTTCAACCCGGTGGCGCAGGGGCAGAAGTTCGACCCCACCGGCGCCTACGTGCGGCGCTGGGTCCCCGAACTACGCACCGTGCCAGATAAATTCATCCACGAACCCTGGCGAATGCTGCGCAGTGATCAATTGCGCGCCGGCTGTATCATCGGCCAGGACTATCCCGCCCCGATCGTGGATCACGCCCAGGCACGCGAGCGCGTGCTGGCGGCGTATAAGGCGGTGAAGAGTGGGGATTGAGAGATTGGGAGATTAAGGGATTAAGAGATTAGAGATTAGACGCCGGAGATCGTCCGCGTCTTAGTGCGCTAATCTCCTAATCCCTCAATCTCTTAACCTTATGCTACGATGCTGCCTATGAAAGACGATCTTGATCTCTACATCCGCGCCCGCTATCCCTTGCTGTGGGTGGTGACAGCGGAAGAAACGCGTGCGATCAAAGAAATCGAAAGCCTGGCGCAGACGCAACGCAAGCGCCTGCTGCTCTGGAGCACCACGATTGGGCTGGTCAATCCGGCCGTACCTGACCGTGAGGATGCGGGCAAGCGTGACCCGTTAGTGCTGCTCAAGACGATCTTGGAAGACAAGGAGCCGGCGCTGTGGGTGCTGCGCGACTTTCACCCCTTTCTCAAGGATGCTGGCGTCGTGCGGCGGCTGCGCGAACTGGCGTTCAACCTGGGCGCCAGCGCCAAGACCGTGATCCTGTTGGGGCCGGTGCTCAAGATTCCGCCAGAACTGGAAAAGGAAGTCACTGTCGTTGACTTTGACCTGCCGACCGCCGCGCAGTTACAAGAGGTGGTCGAAGGCATCATCGCCAAGCTGCAGGAGACCAAGCGCGTCGACCCGGGGCTGGATCGCCGCCAACGCGCGCGGTTGGTGCAGGCGTGTCTGGGGCTAACCGAGACCGAGGCCGCCAACGCGCTGGCGAAGGCGATTGTGCAGGCAGGCGGGGTGTTGGGCAGCCAGGCAGTCGAGGCCGTCACCGCCGAGAAGAAGCAGATCATCCGCAAAAGCGGGCTGCTGGAATACTACGACAACACCGAGTTGATCGACAACGTCGGTGGGCTGGGCATCCTCAAGGAGTGGCTGCGCAAGCGGGTACGCGCCTTCACCGACGAAGCGCGCGCCTTCGGGCTGCCGGCGCCCAAAGGCATCCTGCTCGTCGGCGTGCAGGGGTGCGGCAAGTCGCTGATCGCACGTTCAGTAGCGAACATGTGGCGGCTGCCGCTGCTGCGGCTGGATGCTGGGCGACTCTTTGCGTCACTGGTAGGGTCGAGTGAGGAGAATTTGCGCCAGGCGATCAAGACGGCCGAAAGCATTGCGCCGGCCGTGCTGTGGGTCGATGAGATTGAGAAGGGTTTTGCGGGCGTCGGCTCCAGCAACGTCAGCGATGCGGGCACGGCGGCGCGCGTCTTTGGCAGCTTCATCACCTGGCTACAAGAAAAGCAGAAGCCCGTCTTCGTCGTCGCCACCGCCAACGACATCTCCAACCTGCCGCCAGAACTGGTGCGCAAGGGACGATTCGACGAGATATTCTTTGTCGACCTGCCGACCGTCGATGAACGCACTGCGATCTGGCGCATCCACCTGACCAAGCGCAACCGTGCGCCCGATCAGTTCGACCTCACTTCGCTGGCGATGGCTTCGGAGGGACTCTCCGGCGCCGAGATCGAGCAGGCGGTGGTCGCCGGCCTCTACGAAGCGTTCGACGCCAACCGCCCGCTGGAGATGAATGACCTGCTGGACGTGCTCAACGAGACAGTGCCGCTCAGCACGATGATGAGCGAGGAGCTTGGCGCGCTGCGGGCGTGGGCGCAGCAACGCGCGCGGCCAGCTAGCAGCCGGGGATAGGAATTCACGCGTCAGGCGTCACTCGTCATCCCTTTACGGCGCCTTCCACCATCGCACTAAAGAAGCTGCGCCGCGCAAAGATGAAGAGAATCACGATCGGCAGCGCGATCAGGATGCACGCAGCGGCGATCACCTGCAGGTTGATGATGTTCTGCCCCAGAAATTCATAGATGCCAAACATGGCCGGCTTAAGTTCATTCTTGGGGATGAGCAGATAACCGGCGATGAACTCATTCCAGACATTCACAAAGGTCAGCAAAAAGATCGCCATCAGGCCGGGCAGCGCTAGCGGCATACTGACGCGCAGGAGCGCGCCAAAGGGCGAACAGCCGTCGATCAGCGCAGCCTCGTCCAGGTCGCGCGGGATAGCGTCGAAGAAACCTTTGGCAATCCAGACGCTGAGCGGCAGAAAGAAGCCGACATAGACCGCGATCAGGAAGAGACGGTCATCGTAGAAGGGGATGCCCGCCTTGCGAATCGTGATCCCCATCTGGTAGAGCGCCAGCAGGTTGGTCAGCAGCGGCACGCCCGTGATCGCCAGGATTGCCACCATCAGTGCGCGATGGCCGCGAAAGCGGTAGCGCGAGAACGCGTAACCCGCCATACCCGCCAGCAGCACCACCAGCAGCGCCGTGGAGGTCGCGTATAAAAACGAATTTGGGATGTAAACGCGCACCATATTGCCAGTCAAGGTAAATGGCAACAGCCCATCGTCCGTTGGCTTAGGCGCCAGCACACGCAAGTAGCCCTCGATCGCCCAGCGGCATGCCGTCAAATCGAAGCTGCTAGTCGGTGTATCACAGGGAAAGATGATCGGCGGTTTGCGTATGGTGTCTTTTTCACCTTTGAAGGAGATCAACACCGTCGTAGCAACAGGAATCAGGGCAATGAGGCAAATGGCAATCAGGGCGCCGTTAACTAGCAACGTATTGATACGTTTGCGTGAGAGGAGCTTCATCTCAGTGGTTCCTTTCCTCAACGCGTGTCACGCGCAGCGTCGCCATGATCAACGCCCAGTTGACAACGGCAATCAACAAGGCAAGTGCTGCCGCACGCCCGAAGTCTAATTGCGACCAGCCCAAGCTGTACAAGGTGTAACTTAACACCTGCGTCGCCGAGCCTGGCCCGCCGCGCGTGAGGCTGAAGACCATGCCGACCCCATTCATGCCGCTGAGGGTGAGGCTAAAAACCGCCACCACCAGCGTCGGCAGCATCAGCGGGATCATGATGCGACGCACCACCTGCCAACCATTGGCGCCGTCGATGCGGCTGCTCTCGATCACTTCGGTGGGGACGGTCTGCATCGCCGCCAGCAACAATAGCGTGATGAAAGGCAGTGCTCGCCATGACGAAGCCAGGATCAGGTAAGTCATCGCCGGTGCGGGCGGGAAGGGAAACTCGCCAAGCCACGGCTGCGGCGGCACGGCTGTCAACACCGAGAGACCGTCGGGCGGAAAAAGGGCCGGGTTCCCCAGAAAGCCGGTCAGCAGCCCGTAGTCGGGAATGACCAACAGCCGGAAGACGATGCCAACAATGATGTCGGCAATGATCCACGGGATGAAAAGCAACGTAATATAGAAGCCAGAGAAACGCAATTTGCGATTCAGCAACATAGCAATAACGAAGCCGAGCACCAGCGTCAAGCTGACATAGCCCACCAAAAAAATGATTGTGTGGCCGACGCTCTCGCCAAAAATTCCCATACCAAAGAGCAATTGAAAATTACGAACTCCAACATATTCCCATCCTTGCGGCTTGCGTTCATGAAAGCTAAGCCAGATGGTGTAGAAGGCCGGGTATACCTGGATCGCCAGCAAAACAAGAATGGTGGGGAGAATCAGCCAGAAAGGAAGCGTGTCACGGAATCGACTTTTCGATTTCCTGCGAGTTGCTGTCGCTTGCATTGCGTGAATTACCTTCTTGGGTTGGCGTGGGGAAGGCGTAGTTTTAGATTGTAATTAGTGCGCTGGTGTGGCACTCGGGGGCTGGGGTGACAGGGCTATGCAGAAATTTGTAACTCTGTAGCCCTGTCACATCCCAGTCCGGGCGATCAGACCATTGTCAGATCGGCGCAATGCCTGCTAATTCCCGGCATTGTACTCGTCTTGTGCGCGCTGCAGTTCGGTGGCAATATCGAGGGTCGGATCTTCTTTGATCAGTCTGTAGACAGCGCCCATCGCCAACGGCGCGGCTTCCGCAGGACGCTCCAGCGACCCTTCCCAGGGGCGACAGGAACTTTGCACAAGCACCTCGCCTGCCTGTGCATAGAAGGGCGTCTGGAACGTTTCGGACGCCTGGATCGACTTGAGCACGGGGAAGCCCGCACCGGGGCGCAGCACCCAGTCGGCATTCTGAGCGGCATCGGTCATCAACCAATTGAGATAATCGTAGGCCGCTTCGGGGTTCTTGGCGCCGACCGGGATCCCAAAGCCTGCGGACGCGATACCACAGCCAGGCACCTGACCTTCCACTGCAAGGAACGGTGACAGGTAGACATCACCCGCCGCGATAGCATCGAGCATATCCTCTTCGTTGCCCTTGGTGTACTGATTGCCATTCGGCGCTGACAACGGGTTGATGTAGCGATAGCCAAATAACCCGGTGGGGAAAGAGCCTGCCGAAGCATCCTTGAAGGCGTTCTCTTCCTGGAAGCCACCGGCAAACGCAATCTCTGGC
>Ga0209398_1001124_pt1 | contig 14526 bp, 8 predicted proteins | sample AshMeaBigSpring_FD_184125 | JGI IMG/M metagenome (GOLD analysis project Ga0209398, IMG submission 184125) | Groundwater microbial communities from Big Spring, Nevada to study Microbial Dark Matter (Phase II) - Ash Meadows Big Spring (SPAdes)... | ecosystem: Environmental > Aquatic > Deep... | reverse complement strand
AACCGTGGGCTAGCGCCCGGCGGCTGATGAGTGATTTCGGAAACTTGTTGTTTCACAGCGACCAAGCGAAGACGCGAAGGCCGAAAACATCTTCCTGACCCCCTCGAATCCGGCGATATGCTCAACCGGGGTGTGAACCGTTACCCAGGTTCACGCCACGCGGAAGGCGGCCTGTCCTGCGACAATTTCTCGCTCGCTGTCATGCCGCCGGAGTGCAAACGGGTGCGTCGGTGGCGATCGCCCGCATCACGTCGGCCAGCGGGGCAAATTCGAAATCGTGCAGCAGCCGCCGCAGCTTGCCTTCGGTCGTCGACAGGTTCACGTAGTGACGCAGCCGCGCGAGGCGCGGAGCGCTTGCCAGGCGAGGCTGGTCCGGGTCGATCTCCCAGGGATGGATGTAGAAGACGAACGGCCGGTTACTCCGCCCGTTGATCGCCCGCAACCAGCGCCGCGTCAAGGCGTAGGGGTACAAGCGAAAGTAGCCGCCACCTCCCACGGGCACGCTGCAGCCCGCCACGCGGGCCACCGCCAGCGGGAACTCCCACAGCCGCCCCGCCGGGGTGTCGATCGGATGAATCTGCCGCGGGGCGCCCGGCATACCGTACCGGTCGTGGCGGACCGGAAAGATGCTGGAATCGAACTGGAAGCCCTCCTCGACCAGGATCTCCAGGGCCCACCGCGAACGCTCGGTGATCGAGAACGAGGGCGCCCGGTAACTGACGACCGGCTGGGCGATCAGTTCCTGCAGCTGGTCCCGCGCGCGGCGCAGGTCGTCACGCAGCGCGGAGGGAGTCAGCCGATAGATCAGCTGGTGCCCCCAGCTGTGCGACCCGACCTCGTGTCCGGCCTGGTGGATGTCGCGCACCAGCTGGGGAAACCGATCCGCCACCCATCCCAACACGAAGAACGTGGCCCGCACCTCGTGCGTTTCCAGCAGCTCGAGCAGCCGGTACGTGTTCCGTTCCACCCGCGGCGCATGGCGATCCCACTGGCCGGGCGGGATCTGGCCGGCGAACCCCGAAACGTGGAAGTAGTCCTCGACGTCGATCGTCAGGGCGTTACGCATATCCGGCGGGGCGGCAAAGCACTCGTGTTCGGTCCATTTCAAATGTTCGGGTTCGGCAAATTAGCCGGAGGGCGCTAGCCCCCGGTTCTTCCCGGATGAACCGCGGGCTAGCGCCCCGCAGCTGATCCGAAGATTTGACTTGGACGATGCACTAGTACCCAGTACCCAGTACAGCGGGGTGGCAGTGGCGATTTGGGACCAGCAGGTGTGTGCCACTCGCTTTGCCAGTGCCACCCTACGCCGTTAACCGTCGTTGATGCAAGGACGACGGATGTCCAGAGCCGCTGAGAGCCAACGGCCGAGCCAAAACTCGCTCCCAGCGGCGTTCGGAGAACGCCGCCTACACTGTCGCAAGTGGGTTCACGGCGTTGAGTGCCACCCTGCCGCGTTCTCCCGAGAAGCCCGCGGCTCAAGACCGTTTCGTGATTCCGGGAGGGTGAGGCTCCCGCCGAGCCGGCGTGTTCCGCCGGTTCTCGGCTCGGCAGGAGCCTCGCCCTCCCCAGATCCTGCACCTCGCGTTGGCGCGTACCGCCCACGAGGGTGCCGCCGCGGACAGCACGCCTCCGCCCGGCCGTCAATCGGCGCACGGATCTTGACCGCGGTTCTCACCCCGGGGGAGCCGCCCTGGGGATGGTGCGGGCAGCGGGGGGACCAGCACCGGTGCCAGCGGCGATGTCAACGCCACGCTGCGACCGTTGACCCGTTGTTGACCGCTCGTCCCGTGACCATTCGTCCCGTGACGGCTTGTCCCGTTGACGGCAGACGCGTGTGTGCTGCTGCCGTTGCCGTTGCCCGGGAGGGCCGACTTCCGGCTCAGGATGGCGGGGATCGTCAGGGCGCCGTCGTCCGGCGCGTGCCCCGCGGGGCGCGTCTCGGACAGCTCCAGAGCGTCCGCGGGGCGGCGCAGTCCCAGGGCGGAGGTCGCCAGGCGGAACGGCGCACCGGCCAGGCGCAGCACGGTCCAGCAGACCATCCGCAAGTCGAGCCACAAGCTGGCCGTCCGGATATACTCCAGGTCCAGGGCCAGCTTGCGGCGCACGCTCTGGAGGTCGGTGTCCGGCGGAAGATTGATCTGTGCCAGGCCGGTGATCCCTGGCAGGACGGCCAGGCGGTTGTAGTAGCCGGGGATTTCCTGTGCCAGCACGTGGACCAGCTCGGGGCGCTCCGGACGCGGCCCGATGATCGCCATCTCCCCCTTCACGACATTCACCAGCTGGGGCAGTTCATCCAGGTGGAACTTGCGCAGCAGCCGGCCGATCCGGGTGGTGCGCGGGTCGTTGATCCGTGCCCACTGGGCTCCGCCGCTGCGTTCCGCATCCTCGACCATCGTGCGGATCTTGTACATCACGAAGATGCGTCCGTGCTGGCCCACGCGCACCTGGTGGTATAACCCCGGCCCCCGCGACGTGAGCCGCACCAGGGCTACCAGCAGCCCGATGATCGGGGCCCCGGCAACCAGCAGCAGCAAGGCGGCGATCCGGCCCAGCCAACCACTCCCCAGCAGGTACCTGTTCGGCCGGACGGTGATCACGCCGCGGCGCACCGGCGTCGGGAATCGGGCCGCGGATCGAGAGACGGGAAGAGGACCGCAGGGCTCGCAGCTAACCGCCGAATCCATGAAACAGGCTCCTTCAGGCACAGGGGTGTCAAGTCGTAGGTGGTGGTTCGGTTCCGGACTTGGGGCCCGCCAGATGCGCGCCGATCAACGGCAGAAAATCGGCGAGAAAATCGCGGACGGCGGCCATCTGCAGCGGGTCATCCACCGCGTCGCCGGGCACGGCCAGTTGCAGCTTGTACAGCCGCGGCTGGCCGGAAAAATGCAGTCGCGGGTGCGCGGGCGCCTGCCAAGGGCCGCCCTCGCTCCAGGCGTAACTGACCAGCAGCATCCGCGCGTCGACGTCGTTGGCCCGCAGGGCCACGGTCCAGAACTGGTGCTCCGTGGCCCCGCGATCCTTCAACCGCAGGCGCTGGCGCTCGCCGGGGCGTGCGTAGTTCCGGCTGGAGTAGCAGACCTCGGGCGTATGCACGGAGATCGGACCGGATGGGCCAAGCAGCACCGCCACGCGCACCATGCGGCCGGTCGCGGGGTGGAGGTAGGCCCGGTTCACGTAGCCCGCACAGGCGAGCATGTCCGTCGTCTGCTCGTCGAGCGAAAACTGCTGGACCAGTTGCCAGTCGCCACACGCCTCGGGCAACTGGGCCAGGCGCTCCGCGGCCTGGGCCAGGCCGGGCCCCGCGCCCCAGCGCCGGGTCAGCCGCCCGTCCAGCGCGCCCGAGGTCCAGGTCACGAGGCCGCCCGCGGCCAGCAACAGGAGGAAGCGCGTTCTGGAGACAGGTCGCGGCACGGGCGGCGTACTCAAGATCCAGCGGGTTCGGGGGTCAACTGCGCCGCCAGCTCGGCGTGCAAACGCTGTTCGTAGGGGGTCAGGTAGGTGCGGGACAGGCCCCGCTGCTGCGCCTGCTCCAGCGCCTGCTGGGCCTCGGCCGCACCGCCGGTACGCTGGCAGGCGATCGCCAGGTGCAGCCAGAAGCGGGGATCCGTACCCTCCGGCATCTCCACCACCTCGCGCAGGATCACCAGGGCCTCCTGGTGCTCGCCCCGCGTCAGCAGGATGAACGCCTTGGTATCCAGCAGGGTCGGCATCCGCGTCGGCGCCCGCTGCAAGGCCTCGGCGATCAGCGCCAGCGCCTCGTCCCGCGCCTCGGGCCTCTCGGCCAGCACGGCCGCCAGGTTGTTCCACGCCAGGAAGTTCTCGGGCGTCAGCGTGATCACGCGTCGCAGGAGCAGAATCGCGTCGTTGATCCGCTGCTGCTTGAGCCGCACGTGGCTGATGGCAAACAGCAGCTCGCCGTCCTCCGGGAAGCGTGTGACCGCAGCGGCCAGCAGCGGCTCGACCAGCTGGTCGGCGGCCGCGTCGACGGCGCCAGCCAGCAGCACGGCCGCCAGCCCGCGGACGACCGGCGCCTCGACGACCTGCGGCGCGGCGGCCAGGACGACCTCTACCGCCGCGCGGGTCCGGCCCATCCGCGCCAGCTCCAGGGCGGCCGCGTCACGCCGCGCGGAGCTGCGGCGCGCCAGCTGACGGTACCACGATTCCGCCTCGTCGTACATTTCCAGCTGCCGGTACAAGCCGGCCACCCAGGCCACCAGCGCCTCGGCTTCCGCGTCGGACCTCGGCTGGGCCAGGGCCCGCGCGGCGTACGGTTCCAGCAGGGGCGCGATCTCGCCGAAGCGATCCACGGCCTTCAGCCAGCGGCAGCGCAGCTCGATCGCCAGCGGCGCATCGGGTGCCGCCTGTTCGATCTGGGCCAGCAGCTCGGCCACCTCCTGCGGCGCATCGCGGCGGAGCAACAGGTCGGCCAAGGCCGCGACATGCTGCGGTTGCGGGTGCGGAGCCTGGGCCAGCAGCCGCGCCAGCTGTTCCTGGACGGCGCCCAGCGGCGCCCCGTGGAGGAGCGCCAGGCGATAGGCCTCGATCGCCTCGTCCCGCTGCTGCCGGCGCTCCGCCAGCTCCGCCTGCAGCAGGTGATTCTCGACCCAGGCCGGGCGCCGCTGCTGAATCTCTTCCTGCAGCCGGGCCACCTGTGCGAGCGATGACGGCTGGTCCCCGGAGGGCGCGGCCAGCAGCCGCCGGGCCTGGTGCAGCCGCCAGTAGACGCCGTCTTCACCCTCCAGCTCGCGCAGCCGGGTTTCCCACCGTTGCTGCTCCGCCCGCGCGCCCCGCGCCCGGGACAGCTCGGCCGCCTGGTGGACCAGCCCCACGTCCTGGGAGCTGGACTCCAGCAGACCCGCCAACAAGTCCCGCGCACGCTGGTGATCGCCGCGCGACCGCCAGAGCGCGAGCTGGGCGTACGCCAGCCGCCGCTTCTGGGCTGCGTCCGCCTGCCCGCGCGCCAGCTGCAGCTGGCGCTCCGCCCCTTGCGCATCGCCCCGCCGGGCCAGCACGTCGGCCCGCACCACGGCGGCCTCCACCGGATGTGCCAGCCGGGCGAATCGGTCGAGCGCCCGATCGGCATCCTGGCGGCGACCGAGCTGATCGTAGAGCACGACCGCGCTGCGGCAGAAATCGGCATCTTCCGGCTGGCTCGCCTCGGCGGCCTGCAGGATGTCGACCGCCTGCTCGCCCGCGGCGGCGCCGCCGCGGGCGAGGGTCAGGCGGGCCCGGACCAAGGCGGTGGCCGGCCGCTGCGGATCGCACTTCTCCAGCGCCCTCTCCGCGGCCCCCCAGGTGCGCTGGTTCGGGGGGCGGCGCAGCTGAAGTTCCAACTGCAGCTGGGCCAGCTCCAGCCTGGCCTCGGCCGGCGCATCCGGCAGGGCCAGGACCTGCTGGCAGCGCTGCACGGCCCGCTCCAGGTCGCCAGCCCGGGCCCATGCCCGCCCGGCGGCCTGCAGGGCCTCGGCGGAATCCGGCCGCTCGGCCGAAGCTTGATCGCAGGCGGCCGCGGCCGCATCCCACTGGTGCAGCTGGGCGTAGGTCTCGGCCAGCAGCCGTAACGCTTGCTGCCGCACGGAGCGCTCCAGCGCGTCGCCCGCCGCGCTGGACGTGCCGAGCACCAGCTGCTTCAGCCGGTCGATCGCCGGCAGCCGCTGGCCGCGAGCCAACAGCCAGCGGGCCTCGATCAGTTCCGTCACGGCGGGCGCCGCGTCGCGCTCCAGTTGCCCCGCGCGGCTGGCCAGCTCCGCGCGGACTTCATCCAGCATCTGACGGGCGGATTCCAGTTGTCCCAAGGCGACCTGGGTCTCCGCGATACGCAACTTCAGCGTCGTCCCGCCCGCCTGGACACGGGCCAGCCCGCGCTGCCAGACCGCGATCGCTTGAACCGGCTGGTGCCCGCCCAGCAGGCAGCCCCCCGCGCCCAGATATCCGCGGTCGTCGTCCGGAGCCGCCTCGATCACGCGCTGGTAGTGTTGCTGTGCCTCAGCCAACTGGTCGGTCCGTTCCGCCTCTTCCGCGGCGGCCAGCAACACCGTCACGTCGTCCGGGGCCAGGCGGAGGGCCTGCGCGAGGTCGGCCGCGGCCCCCGAGTGGCCCGCCTGGCGGCGATGGCCGAAGCGCGCGAGGTAAGCCCGGGCATTGTCGGGGGCGGCCGCAACCAGGGCGTCCAGCACCGCGTCGGCCTGCCGGCGGCGCTGCGCGTCAGGCAGCCCCGGGTCGCCCGCGCGGTAGGCGTGCGCCAGGGCCAAGGCCGTTTCCAGATCCGCCGGCGCGGCCTGCTGGGCCGCTTCCAACGCGGCGACCGCCTCCTCGCGCGAGACCACGCCCGTCGCCACGTGCTCCGCGTAAAGCGCCCGGGCCAGCAGCCGCAGCCCGGCGGGGCTGTGCGCATCGCGCTCCAGCAGCTCCCGCGCCTGCTGCTGGGCGGGCAGCAGCCGCCCGAGGTCCAGGAGCAGCTCGGCCAGCCGCGCCCGCAGGTCGTCACGCTGCGGCGCCAGGCCGAGCGCCCGGTAGTACCAGTGCACGGCCGATTTCTTCTGCCCGGCATCCCGGGCGGCACGATCGGCGTTCTGGGCAATCGCGATCATCGTCTCGGCATCCTGCGGATCGATCTGCAGGTACAGGTAACGGTACTTCGCCGCCTGACCCCAGTTCCGCTCCGCTTCGAGCGCCTCGGCCCGCAGCTTCAACGAACCAGCCAGCCGCCGCACCTGGTGGGCGTGCCAGAAAGAGACCGCCACGCCCAGCACCCCCAGCACGAGCAGCGACGCGGCCACCCAAGGCAGGTTCACTTCCCGCCGGATCGGCGCGCCGACCGTCTCGTCCACCGTCGGCTCGGCGGACGGCGGCGGGCAGCTCGTCACTCGCTGGTGCTGGGTCAGCATGCCTTCCGTCCGTAGTCATAGCTGCCGTACTTTTCCGTGTACCGCCGCAGCGAGATGCCGCTGAGCACCGCGCCCAGCGGCCGGGCGCCGGCGGAGACCAGCCGGTTGTAGGCGTGCCGCAACTGTCCCGCGCGGCTGACGTCGTTCATCGCGCACACGAGCGTGGCGTCCGCGTCCTTGGCCAGCACAAGGGCCTCGCTGGCCGCCAGCACCGGCGGCGTGTCGACCACGATGTAGTGGTACCAGAGCCGGGCCTCGTCCAGCATCTTCTTGAAGGCCCCCTCGCCCAGCAGCTTGTGCGGGCTCCTGCCCAGCTCGCCGGCCGGCAGCAGATGGAGGTCGTCGCTCCAGGTGGTAACGATCGCGGCCTCCAGCGAAGACTGCTGCTCCAGGACCGCCGCCAGGCCAGGCGTCCGCGGAATCTGGAACAGGCGATGGATGTCCGGCGAGCGCAGATCGCCGTCGATCAGCAAGGTGGGCTTGCCGCACGCCCGGGCCAGGCTCACGGCCAGCTGCGACGCCACGCTCGTCTTGCCCTCGCTCGCGACGGCGCTGGTCACGGCCAGCACCTGCACATCGTGGTGGTCGTCCGCCAGGACCAGCCGCACGCGGAGGCTGTCGATGCTCTCCTCGTACACCCCGGTGTCGTACCCGCCGCGGGCGGTGCCCGGCACGTTTTGCGCCCGCCGCCGCGGCAAGCGCGAGACCTCGCCGACGACCGGCACCTCCGACTGCTGCTCGATGTCCTCCGCCCCGGTGATCCGGCGGATCGACTTCTCCCATCCGGCGGCGATGCCGAACGGCAGGCCGAAACTGAGCAGGACGCTGAGCGCCAGGTATTTCCAGGGAATCTCCTCCACCGGCGCCCCCGGTTTGTCGGCCGGCTGCATCAGCGACACGCGGCCCGGAGCCCGCATCTCGGTGCGGAGCGACGTCGCCCGCTGGGCAATCATGTCGAAGACCTGCTCCTCCCGGGCCAGCTCGGATCGCGCGAATTCCAGGTCGAGCGACTGGCTGCCGGTCTGGCCCAGTTCCTTCAGCTGGTCCTCGTAGCGCGTGCGGAGCAGCTGTTCCATCAACTTGTGGCTCGCGAGTGTCGACTTGAGCCGGGCCAGTTCGTCTTTTTTCTCGAGCAGGGCGACCGCTGCCAGCTGCTGGCCGATGCGCGGCCGGGCCGACTGGCGAAGCTCCTCCAACTGGTCCTCGAACCGCGCGACCTCGCGGGCCAGCCGGTGGTACGACGGGTCGTCAGCTCCCTTGACCGACGAGGTGGCGATCTGCTGCATCGTGGCCCGCCGCTGCGCGATCAGCTCGGCCAGGCCCTTCCATTCGTCGCTGCCCCGGATCTCTTTCTCCAGCATGGCATCCGGCACCGCCGCCACGCCCTCCGCCTCCACCTCCTCCAGGGCCTGCACCTGGGCCTCCAGCAGCCGGCGGTCGACCTCCGCCTGCGCCAGACGCTGCTGGAGCTCCTTCAGCGGATGGTTCAAAACCAGCACGTCGCCGGTCGCGTTGACCGCCAACGGATCGCTGGCCAGCAACTGCTGGCTCTGCTGCCGGACCTTCTCCCGCAGCCGCCCCAGCTCGTGGAATCGCCGGTCCTTCTCCTGGTCCAGCAGCTCCAGCACCCGCCGCGCCCGCGCCGCGCTGTCCTCCGACCGCAGCTTGAAATAGGCCGTCACCACCGCGTTCACCACGATCGCCGCATCGTCGGCCCGCCGATCCTGGAACGACACCTTGAACAGCTCCGAATCGCCCAGCGGCTCCACGCGCACCTTCTTGCCCAGCCAGGCAATCGGATCCTTGCGCGTCCGCACGCAGGACAGCCGCGCCACCTCGGGCCGGCTGACCACGGGCCCCAGCACCAACGGGCTGCGCAACAGGGCCGTCTGCGTTTCGACGAACCGTTTCGATTCCTCCTGCGACTCAAAGGCGATGTACGGCGCGCGGTCCTCGATCTGCAGCCAGGCGGTCGCCTCGTAGACCGGTTCGAAGAAGTACCAGACCAGGCCGCCGGACACCGCCGCCAGCAGCAGGGCCGCCGGCAAGCCCCACCGCCACCAGCGACCAACCACCGACAGCAAGAAGCGCGCGGACACCCCGTTGTCCGCCGACCTCCGCTCCGGGAGGCCAGGCCCCGCGTACGGCCGCGCGGCCAGCGGAAATTGCGGAGCGGACGGGACCGGGAGACGGGACGCGGAGGTCTCAGGCTGAGGTCGGTCGGACATGTTGCTTTGTCTCTCGCGGAAAAGGGTCAACGACGAGCAAGAAAAGAAGGCGGAAAAGGATCAGCGATCAGGGGGAACCGGTGACAAGGCAGGATCCGCTCCATCTGCCAGTGGGGTAACCGTTCACGGGTCGGGGGCTGGTCCATTTTTCGGCCGACAAACTCGACCTTGCAAATACGCGCTGGCCGAAAACATGGACCTGACCCCCTGGAATCAGGCAAAATCCTCCACCGGGCTGTGAACGGCTACGTCGGCGGGTAAGGCGCTGCACGACAATTACCTACCGGTTTTGTGGATCAGCCGCGGGGCGCTAGCCCGCGGTCTTTCGCGGATGAACCGCGGGCTAGCGCCCGGCGGCTGATGAGTGATTTCGGTAACTTATTGTTGAACAGCGCCTAACTGCTCCCAGGTCGAGTTCGGATCGATCGTTCGGGCGATGAACGCCGCCACGGCCCAGATGGGCTGGCCGATACCAGGCATCTGACCGCCGGAACCGGTGCAACTTCAGGCCGCGCCGGCTCCCGCCGGCAGGCGGACGAATCAGGCCGACGCACCCGGGGCGCGCTCGCGCCGCAATAGCTCGCCCACGTCCACGGGTCGGACCTCGCGCAGGGCCCGGCTCAAATAGGCCAAGACCAGCGCGAACAGCAGGGCTGCCAGCGGGACCATGAACCAGCCGGCCAGGTCGTGGCTGAACCTCCGCGCCGCCTCGCCCGACACGTGACGGTAAAGCAAAGCCGTGATGACGATCCGGATCGCATTGGCCGCCAGCGCGATCGGAATCGCACTGGCCAGCAGCAACAACTTGTCGCCCAGCGGCCGGCGCGTCGCCACCACGTAGGCAAACGCCAGGGCCAGTATGCCCACGAAGATGCGCAATCCCGAACAGGCCTGCTCCACCTCCAACTGCTGCTCGTCCAACAGGATCGTGGTCCCCTCCGCAAGGGCCGGCTGGCCGAGACACTGCAGGGCAAAACAGCTGGTCTTGGTGGCAATCTGCTGGAGCGGCACACTCAACGTCTGCTCCAGGCGAAACGGCAGCGGCACCATGAAAAACAGGAAGGCGATCGAGGGGAGACTCCACCGCAAGAGGGCGGGACCACCCAACAAAAGCACCGCCCCCGCCACCCAGGGCAGGATCGACCAGCCGTCCAGCGCTTCGAGATAGACCCGTGCCGCAACCAGGCGCATCCCCAGGCTGACCGCCAACAACAACAGTCCCAGCCAGCTGGCACCCAGGCGCCCCGCCGGAAAGCGGTCGCGATCGAGCCAGAGCAGCAAACCAGCCAGCGGCACGACGAAGAACCCGTGTGAATAGTCGGGCTCGCGGCTCCAGGCGGCCACCAGCCGCTCGAGCGTCGGCCAGTACGACCAGACGAAAAGCGACCCCAACAGGAAAACGCCGGCCAGCACCGTCCGCGAGGTCGGTGCACCGGTCGGGAGCCGGCTCGTCGTTCGGCCAGAGGAACCGCTACGCATCAATCGACGTTCCCGCGGTGTGAACGGCTCGAACGCCAAGGACCATCCGCACCACTATCGTCCGCGGACCTGTGCACCCGCGCCGAGCTGGAAAACTTCCGGCAACCCAACGACCGTCGTGTCCTGTCGGGACGTACTCCGTCCCCGTGGGGTGTGTCCTTAGACCCCGGAACACGCCGGGCGTGCGTGCGGCACTCGCCACCAAGAGACGCTCTGTCCACGACAGATGGTCCCGTGCCAGCTGCCTGGCGGGTCGCTGGACGACCCGCATCCCGACACGTCTGGCCAGGCCACCCGTGTCACCGGGCCCGTCCGTCCTGGATCTTGCAGGGGACTCTATCGAACGGCACGATCCCGGGAGGTTCAGTGGTCTGGCCCCTCGTTCGGCCCTCGCCGCCATCGCACCGGCTTGGCCCAATCGCCGAGGCACCTGCCGCAGCCCCTCCGATCCGCCGGTACGTCCCACGATCGAGCAAGTCTCTTCAGGTGCACCCGTCCGCTAACCCACGCGAGCAGCGTCTTCCGTTCCGCCACCTGACAACACCGCCCATCCTGGCGACGATTCCCCGGAAACCCCTCCTTACGCCCGCCCTGCGCGATGCCGGCGGCGGGGAAACAGATTGGACCTGCCCCGGCCCCATGCGCCGGGGCCGGGCGTTCTTTGGCGTGATATCAACCCCGTGGCCGCGCTTTCGTTCTGTCGCATCTCCCGGGCCAAGGGTGAACGGTAGGAGTCGTGAAATCTGCGGAGACATCCCACCGCCGGGGTCGGCCCCCGTCTCCCGCATCGTGGGCGGGAATCTTCAGTCTAATTAGGCCCGCCACCGTGTCAAGAAACTCTAGCGCAATGCGGGAACTCTACGGGCGATTTTGACGATTTTCAGGGCTGGATCGGCACCGCCGGCCGCGGACACGGCCGCAAGCCTTGACTAGCTACCAGGGTACGCAATACTCAAGGCAGGTTTCCCTGCCAGGTGGATTCCAGGCGGGTTCGCGGTCTGGCACCTGGATCAGGTGCGGACAGCCGTCGCACCGGTTCGACGCAGCGGCCGAAAAAGGTGCCCCCCCTCGATCGTGGAACCAAGGGAGCCGCGACATGCCCATTCTTGAAGCGGAAACTTCGCTCTACCCGGACCGGCTGCTCGACGAGCTGGCGGACAATCCCGGGGAGCGGTGCTGGTGGGCGGTCTATACCAAGGCGCGCCAGGAAAAGGCGTTCGCCCGGCAGCTGCTGGCCTTCAGCGTCCCTTTCTACCTGCCGCTGATTCCCAAGGACAACGTGATCCGCGGCCGGAAGGTGACCTCGCACATTCCGCTCTTTGGCGGATACTGTTTCCTGTTCGGCAGCGAAGAGGAGCGGGTCCGCAGCCTGACGACCAATCGCGTGTCCCGCATCCTGCCCGTGGACGACCAGCGACAGCTGGTCCACGATCTGCGGCAGGTTCAGACCTTGATCCTGGCGAACGCCCCGCTGACGGTCGAACGGCGGCTGAAACCGGGTCAACCGGTAAGAATCAAGGCAGGGCCGATGGAGGGGCTGGAGGGTCGAGTGATCTCGCGCCGAGCCCAGGCCCGCGTGCTGGTGGCCGTCAATTTCCTCCAACAGGGCGTCTCGGTCGAGATCGACGACTTCCTGCTGGAGCCGACCGGCTGATCAAGTCCCACCGTTGATCCATGCCTCTCGCGGGGCGGGATGGAGGGGGGGCAGGCCTTCTTCTTGTCCAGGCACGTCTTTCGGCGGTTCAGCCCAGGCCGCATCGCCTTGCGTGATGCTGGGGCGGAATTACGAGATAGGGTGGCGTGATTCCAGGAGGGCAAGGCGCCCGCCGAGCCGCCACAGCTCGATTCAGGTGCCGATGTGCTGGGAGGGCGAGGCTCCCGCCGAGCCGCCGCAGTTCGATTCAGGTGCCGATGTGCTGGGAGGGGTAACCGTTCACAGCCCGGTGGAAGTTTTTCCCTGATATTCCAGGGGGTCAGGTCCATGTTTTCGGCCGGCGCGCATCCGCGAGGTCGAGTTGATCGGCCGAAAAATGGACCAGACCCCGACCCGTGAACGCTTACTGGGAGGGCGAGGCGCCCGCCGAGCCGAGAACCCGTCCCACGCCCCGGCTCGGCAGGAGCCTCGCCCTCCCAGGATCCTGCAACGCTGGTTCGCTCGTCCCGTACCTCCCCGAATCATCCGAGGCAATTCGGCGCCTAGCCGCAGTTCGATTACCGGAAGAGCGGCGTCCACCCTCTTCGTCCTGAATCCTTCATCCTTCATTCCACCTGCTCCGCGCGGGCTGCGGCTCGCCGCGGATTCGCAGCGTCGCGTGCCCAGCGGCTGTCGCGGGAACGCGTCCCGGTAACTCCGCTGCGGCGCCCGTCGACGGGACATGACGGAAGCTCACCGTGGACGGATTCGTGCTGCTGCCGCTCGCGGCATCCGCCGGTCTGGCCGCAGGAGCCGGCGGTGAGACGGCGTCGGGAGCGCTGCCCGTTCGAGCCTCCGGCACACGGGCGCCTGGCTCGGCCTCTTGGGCTGGTTGCGCCTTACCGTCCTCCCGCTGCTTGTTCGTCACCAGCGCCAAACCTCGCGCAGTCCGCTCGACGAACATCATCTCGCCCCCACCCTGCGGCGGCTCTTTCGCCCGGCGGCTGGTCGCCACGGCTTGCTCCGCGCCCGGCTGGATGCCGCGCGGCGGACCGGCCAGGGCAACATCGGCCGTTGCCCGCGCCGCCTCCCGCATGGCGCTGTTCGTAGCCGAGGTCGACGCGGCCGCCGCATCCACGGCGCCGGTCGAGCCCGCGTGCTGGTCCGGCATGGACCACGATACGCTTCTGGTGTACGGGTCCGACGTCGACGCCTGAGCCTGCTGGTGGGCAGCCGCTCCGGGCGCCGCGGCCCTGGCGGTAGCCGGCTGGAGGGTGGTTGGAACGATCGTCTCGGCCACGGCATCCCCCGCCAACGCGGGTCTCGACCGGCGCGAGGAGGCGTCGTGCGAGGTCGGCTCGTCCGTGGGCGGCAGCAACTTCGGGGAAGCGGGCAACACCTCGGCCTCGGCCGGATGAAATTCGCCCGTGACCTCCTTGATCGGACAGCCGACCCAACCTTCGGGCCACTGTCTCCAACAAGTTGCCTCGAAACCAAAGAAGGCCGGCTCGACGGCAGGCTGGCAGGGACAGGGTGCCCGCTGCGGGACCAACTGGCCGCAGTGCCCGCAGTGGTAGTACGGGGCCTTGGCTTCGTGCATAAGCCGGAAGGTCGTATGCCGGTGCAGGTGGTGGGAGATGGGCCCACAGCAGCCGCCCGCGGCGATCATCACGAGCGCCAGGGCGGCCGACGTTCTGCCGATACCTCGAGTCTTCATGGGTGCCTTGCCTGAAACCTTCGCGGAAAGAGGAAGTATCCCGGTGAACCCGGATTATTCATGAGCCGCAAGCGCGCTAGCGTCCGGTCTTGATGGAATTGGGGAGAACCGGACGCTAGCGCGTGCCGGCTGATGTGCGCGGTGTTTTTGGGAAGATAGCCACATCCTGTTTTTCTGCTTCACCTTGCAACTTTACTCGTTAGGTTGATGAAGAATCCGGGTTAACCCGAACCAGGCACGCCGACCGGAAAATGGTCACGCCCGTGACGGCCGCAGCGGCACACGCCTCCACTCGCCTGCGCGAATCGCCGGGGATGCCGATCGTCGCCGTCTGCGACCCTTCGGCCGCCACGCGGGGCGTTCGGCCTCTTCCTGCCCGCGCAACCTGGCGAACCAGGCGTCTCGAAATTGGGTTTCGTGTCACCGGTCGGGGTCTGGTCCATTTTTCGGCCGAACGCCAGCCGTAACCGGGCGGCGACGATCGACTCTCCATGGCAAATCCGGCCAACTTCGCCGCTCCGGTTCACGGCGTTGTGCGGGCCGGACTCGCGAGTCCTACTCGTACTCAGCATCGCGGTACTC
>Ga0209398_1001122_pt1 | contig 14534 bp, 12 predicted proteins | sample AshMeaBigSpring_FD_184125 | JGI IMG/M metagenome (GOLD analysis project Ga0209398, IMG submission 184125) | Groundwater microbial communities from Big Spring, Nevada to study Microbial Dark Matter (Phase II) - Ash Meadows Big Spring (SPAdes)... | ecosystem: Environmental > Aquatic > Deep... | reverse complement strand
GATCGCCGCATCCGCATCGACGAATGCGAGGCCGAAACGCCGGGCCAGCTGCCGCCCGACCGCGGTCTTGCCCGACCCCATGGGTCCCACGAGGAAGATGTTCTCGGCGTTCAGCATGCCCGAAACGAATGCGGCCGCAGGGTCGCTGCGGCCGCATTCTCCCATCGGTCCGGGCGTGCGTCAGTAGATGTCGGCACCCTCGCGCAGGATCTTCGGCGTGACGAAGATCAGCAGCTCGTTCTTCAGGCTCTCGTTCGCCTTCTTGCGGAACAGGAACCCGAGGCCCGGCACGTCGCCGAGATAGGGCACCTTGTTCACGGTGTCGCGGTTCTCGGTCTCGAGGATGCCGCCGAGCACCACCGTCTGCCCGTCGTTCACGAGCACCTGCGTGGTGATCTCGCGCGTGTCGATGCTCGGCACGAAGCCGCCCGTCGCGCTCGGCACGACCTGGCCCACGCTGTCCTTGGTGACCTCGAGGTCGAGGATGATGCGGTCGTCCGGGGTCACCTGCGGCGTCACCTTGAGCGAGAGCACCGCCTTCTTGAACTGCGTGGTCGTCGCGCCGCTCGAGGCCGACTCCTGGTAGGGGATCTCGCGGCCCTGCTCGATGTAGGCTTCCTGGCCGTTCGCGGTGATGACGCGCGGCGAAGAGATGACCTCGCCGCGGCCTTCCTTCTGCGCGGCCGTGATCTCGAGGTCCACGACGTAGTCTGAGTCGAGGAGCGTCATCGCGACCTTCATGGCGGGGTTCACAACCGGCAGGTTCACGAGATAACGGTCCGGAGCCGGCCCGGTCGCGACCGCGTTGCCGTCCACACCGACGCCGCCGGGGCCGTTCGGGCTGATGATCGGTCCGCGGTTGCCGTCGGCGGAATTGAGGCCGTTGTTGCCGACCCACATCAGGCCGTCGTTGCTTCCGTAGTTGCCCACGAACGCGCTGCCGAAGCGCACGCCGAGCTCGCGGCTGAAGTCGTCGTTCACGATGACGATGCGCGCCTCGATCAGCACCTGCCTGACCGGGATGTCGAGCGTGGTGACCAGGCGGCGGATGTCCGCGAGGCGGTCCGCCGTATCCTGCAGCAGCAGCGTGTTGGTGCGCTCGTCGATGGCCACGCTGCCGCGATCGGAGAGCAGCGAGGTCTTGCCCTGCGCCTTGATCAGCGAGGCGAGGTCGGACGCCTTGGCGTAATTGACCTGGACGTACTCGGTGCGCAGCGGCGCGAGTTCGGTGAGCTGCTTCTGCGACTCGAGCATCGCCTTCTCGCGCGCCGCGAGCTCCTCCGAGGGGGCGACGTAGATGACGTTGCCTTCCTGCCGCTTGTCGAGGCCCTTGGTGCGCAGCACGATGTCGAGCGCCTGGTCCCACGGCACGTTCTGCAGCCGCAGCGTGACGTTGCCCTGCACGCTGTCGCTCACCACGATGTTCTGGCCGCTCGTCTCGGCGAGCAGCTGCAGCACGGCGCGGGTCTCGATGTCCTGGAAGTTGAGCGTCAGGCGCTCACCCTTGTACTCCTTCCGGCTCGGATCGACGACGGCGGCCTTGGGGCGCGGACGCACCTCGAGCACGTAGTCGCGGTCGGTCTGGTAGGCCATCTGCTCGTACTCGCCGGCGGCGGCGACCACGATGCGGGCGCCGGTGGCCGTGCTGGTCACGTCGAAGCTGCTGACCGGCGTCGCGAAATCGACGACGTCGTAGCGGCGGGCCTGATCTGCATCGACGGCGGCGCGCGGGAAGTCGACGACGATGCGCCCGCCCTCCTGCTTCAGGCTGGCCTGCGCGCCCGCGCTCGTGGTGCGGACCAGGATGCGGCCTGCGCCGTCGGCACCGCGGCGGAAATCCACCTTTTCGATCGCGAGCGCGCCGCCGGCTGCGGCGGCCGCGTCCGCAGCGACCGGCGACCCGGCCGCGACGGCGCCGGCGACGCCCTGGCCCACCGTGACGATCACCGTGTTGCCGGCCACGCGGGTCTGGTAGGGCTTCAGCTGGTCGAGGTTGAACACCAGCCGCGTGCGGCCCGAAGCTTCCGCGGCCACGATCGTGTCGACACCGCCGGCCTTGACGTCGATGCGGCGCGAGTCGAGCGCGATGCTCGTGCCCGGCAGGTCGACCGCAAGCCGCGCGGGATTGTCGATGGTGAAGGTCACCGGCTGCGGCGCGGGACCGTCGAGCACCAGGCGCACCTCGAGCTGCTCGCCGGGCTGCGGCTGCAGCTCGACTTTCTCGAGGCGGGTGCCGACCTGGGCAGCGGCGACCTGCGCGGCGAGCGCGGCCATCCCGGCCAGCGCGGCGAGGCCCAACCGACGCAGCGCCCCGGACGGGCCTCCGCGGCGGTCGATCGTGTGCAACGAAGCAGCGGTCATGCTCGGGTCTCCTTGGAGATCATTCGCTCAGCGCGAGTGCGGCGGGTCGCTCGATGAAGCCGCCCATGCCGTCCGGGACGATCTCGATGAGCGAGATCTTGCCTTCCTCGATGGCCGTGATGCGGCCATCGTTCTGTCCGACATGGTTGCCGGGCAGCACCCGGTGTACCAGGCCGTCGTTAGTCTGCACCAGTCCGTAGTTGCGGCCGCCGAGGCGCAACGTGCCGACCATGCGCAGCGTGTCGAGCGAGAACTGCTCGAGGAACTCGCGTGGCCGGTTGGCGTCGGGCCGCAGGGCGCCCGGCGCGTTCAGCGATGCGGGCACGCCCGCCTCGAACGGCGAACGCTCGTTCTGCGCGGCGTAGGCGAACGTCTCGTACGGCTTCACTTCCGGCAGGGGCTCGATGCGGCCGCCCGGCCGGGACTTGACCTCCGCGATCTTCGCGCGGAGCTCTTCGGTGTCGTCGACACAGCCCGCCAGCGCCGCAAGCACGGCGGCCGCGAGGGCGATGCGCTTGGTCGTACTCATGTGCAACGTGCCCTCCGCCATGGCCGCCTCACTTGCCGTCGGCAGGCTGCGCAGGCGCCTGCTCCTCTTCGTCGAGGTAACGGTACGTCTTGGCGGTGACGTTGAGAGTCAGGTCGCCCGGCGAACCGCCAGCGCGCGCGTCGCGACCCGTCGGCACGATCTCGATGTCGTGCAGGGTGACGATGCGCGGCAGGGCCGCGATGCCACTCGCGAAACTACCCATCTGGTGATAGCCGCCGGTGAGCCGGATGCTGATCGGCAGCTCGGCGTAGAAGTCCTTGCGGTTCTCGCCCTGCGGCTGGAACAGCTTCTCCTCGAGGCCGGCGGCGAGCCCGGTCTGCGAGATGTCCACCAGCAGGTTCGGCACCTCGGTCTTGTTCGGCAGCTGCCGCAGCATGGCGCCGAACGACTTCTCCATCTCGGCGAGCTGGTCCTTGTAGGCCTGCAGGTTGGCGGCCTTGCGCGCCTTCGTCTCGAGCGTGCTCCACAGCTCGGTTTCCTTGGCGCGCGCCTCGAGCAGCTCCGGGCGCTTCGCCTTCCAGACGAAGTACCAGTATCCCGCTGCCGCCGCGATGACGAAGAGCAGCACCACCGTGCCGACCCGCACGCCGAGCGGCCAACGGCCCGGGTCGTTCGGGTCGAGGTTGCGCAGCTGCTCGAGCAGTTCGTTCAGCTTCTTCATTTGGCCGCCACCGTTTGGCCCTCGGCCGCTTCCTCAGGCGGCACCTTGGCGCGCTGGTTCGCGAACAGCGTGAACTCCGAACCGCCCGAACCGGGGCGCTGCACGATCTGCAGCGACGGGTCAGCGAGCCACTCGGAGCCGTCGATGTTGCGCATGAATGCCGACACGCGCGTGCTCGACTGCGCCACGCCGCGGATCTCGAAGCGGGTGCCGCTCTGCTTGAGGTAGGTGAGGTACACGCCCTCGGGCAACACGCGCACCAATTCGTCGAAGACGTGGACGATCTCGGGGCGGCTGCGCTGCAGCGTCTCGATGATCTCCATGCGCGCGAGCAGGCGCTCCTTCTGCTTCTCGAGCCCGAGGATCTCCTGGATCTGCTTGTCGAGCTCGGCGATCTCGTCGGTGATGACCTGGTTGCGCGCGTTCTGGTCCTCGATCGCCGCGTTCATCTGCCAGCGCCCGAGCAGGATGACCAGCGCTGCCGTGGCGATGGCCGCGCCGATCGACAGGAAGAACTCCTGGCGCTTGCGCTTGCGCTCTGCCTCGCGCCACGGCAGCAGGTTGATTCTTGGCATGTCAGTCGAAGCTCCTCAGCGCCAGACCGCAGGCCGTGAGCAGCGCGGTCGCGTCCTTCTTCACGCCCTGCGCGAGCGCGCGGGTCGAGATCTTCATCTGGCCGAGCGGATCGCCCCGCTCGGCCGGGATGCCGACCCGGCTCGCGATCACGTCGGCGACGCCCGGGATGTTGGCGCAGCCGCCGCAGATGAGCAGCATCTCGGGCTGCTCGCGACCGCTGCCGGAGGCCAGGTAGAACTGCAGCGAGCGGCTCACCTGCTGGCACATGTCGTCGATGAACGGGTCGAGCACCTCGGCCTGGTAGTTGGCCGGCAGGCCGCCTTCCTTCTTGGCGCGCCCCGCCTCCTCCATGCTGAGGCCGTAGGTGCGCATGATCTCCTCGGTGAGCTGCTGGCCGCCGAACGCGAAGTCGCGCGTGTAGGTGACCCTGAGGTCGCGCAGAACCGAGAAGGTGGTGCTGCTCGCGCCGAAGTCCATGACGGCGATGTTGCGGTCCATGCCGCCGTCCGGCATCTGGTGCGTGAGCAGGCGGCAAGCGTTCTCGAGGGCAAACGCTTCGACATCGACGATGCGCGCCGTAAGCCCGGCGGCCTGCACCGACGCCTGGCGCTGCTCGACGTTCTCGGAGCGCGTGGCGACGAGCAGCACGTCGAGCATCTCGGGGTCCTTCTCGGACGGCCCGACCACCTCGAAGTCGTAGCTCACCTCTTCCATCGGGAAGGGGATGTACTGGTCGGCCTGCATCTCGACCTGCGACTCGAGCTCGGCCTCGCGCAGGTTGCGCGGCATCTGGATGACCTTGGTGATCGCGGCGTCACCGCTGATGGCGACCGCGCACTCGTTGCTGCGCGCGCCGGCGCGCTTCACGGCGCGGCGCACGGCCTCGCCGACGGCCTGCGCGTCGACGATCGCCTTCTCGTTGATCGCGTTCGGCGGGGAGGGCTCGGCCGCGTAGGACTCCACGCGATAGCCGTCCCCAGTGCGCGACAACTCGATCAGCTTGATCGAGGACGTCGTGATGTCGAGCCCGATGACCGGTCGTGACCTGCGCTGGAACAACACGAGTGAGTCCTTCTAGTTCAAGAGGTTGCGCAGCGATCGTGGAGTGAATTCCATGCCCCCGCGGCACTATATAACAGCGCCCCGACAAATAGAATTGCGAGTGGCTTGGCAGATTGAGCCGTGCGCCCCATGCGCCCCCCAAGGCGATGCACCAAATTGACGACACCGTCGCAAGGGCGGCTCGACCACACCGTGGGTACCGGGGATCCCGGAGGCTCTGCTCGCGAGACGACCCGACACGTCGCTGCGTGACGGACTCGAACGCGTCGCACTCGTCCGGACCGGCAACCCCGCTGTCCCGTGCCCAATGCCCGGGACCGGTGGCTTTGCGTCCTCACCTTTCGATGAGTTTGCCCTTGATTCGCGAGCTACTATGCACAACGGCCGCAGGAGCGGCAAGGACTGGGTCGCAGATTTGAGCACGCGTTTTCTCGTCGCGAGACTGCTCGTGACTTTGCTCACGGTTGCGCTGGCACTCGCCGGATTCGTCGCGCTCGGCTTCGCGGGCGCGCACCAGTTCCTCGCGCCGGAGATCCCGGCGGCTGCCGAACTGCGCGAGATCCGCACGCAGATGCCGCTCGCCGTGTACTCGCGCGACGGCAAGCTGATCGCGCAGATCGGCGAGCAGCGCCGCATTCCGGTGAGCTGGGACGAGATTCCGCCGCTGCTGGTCGACGCGTTCCTCGCAGCGGAGGACGACCGCTTCTTCGAGCACCCCGGCGTGGACTGGCAGGGCCTCGTGCGCGCCGCGATCAGCAACGTCTCCGCCGGCGGCGTGCGCGAGGGCGGCGGCACCATCACGATGCAACTCGCGCGCAACACGCTGCTCAGCAACGAGCGGACGCTGCGCCGCAAGCTGAAGGAGGTATTCCTCGCGCGCCGGCTCGAGCGCGAGTTCAGCAAGCAGGAAATCCTCACCCTGTACCTGAACCGGATCTTCCTCGGCCAGCGCGCCTACGGCGTGGGTGCGGCGGCGCAGGTGTATTTCGACAAGCGGCCCGCCGAGCTCACGCTCGCCGAGGCGGCCCTGATCGCCGGACTGCCGCGTTCACCGTCGCTCGACAATCCGGTCGCGAGCGTCGAGCGCGCGAGAGAGCGGCGCGCCTACGTGCTCAGGCGCATGGTCGAGACCGGGAAGATCGGCAGCGCCGAGCGCGCGGCCGCGGAGGCAGCGCCGATCGTGGCGCGTATCCATGGACCGGTGGTCGAACTCGAGGCGCCCTACGTCGCGGAGATGGCGCGCCTGGAAATGCTGCAGCGGTTCGGCGAAGGCGCCCTCACCGAGGGATATCGCGTCACCACCACCGTCGACAGCCGCCTGCAGGCCGCGGCCGACGCCGCCGCGCGCCGTACCCTCCTCGCCTATGACCGGCGCCACGGTTACCGTGGGCCTGTGGCCCGGCTCGGCACACCCTCGCCGCACGACCCGCAAGCCGTCGCCGACGCGCTCCGCGAGCGCCCGGACCGCGGCGGACTGGTCGCGGGCGTCGTCGAGTCGGTGGGCGAGCGCAGCGTTGTCGTGCGACGGCGGGACGGCGTCGCGGTCGAACTCGGCTGGGACGACCTGAGCTGGGCGCGACCCGCGTTGCCTGACGACGCCCTCGGCCCGGCACCGAAGATCGCCGGCGACGTCGTGACCGGGGGCGACATCGTGTACCTCGAGCCGCTGCCGGACGGTCGCCACCGGCTGGCCCAGATACCGGCCGTGGCGGGCGCGCTCGTGGCGCTCGAGCCGCGCGACGGCGCGATCGCCGCCCTGGTCGGCGGCTTCGATTTTCGCGACAGCAAGTACAACCGCGCCGTGCAGGCGAAGCGCCAGCCCGGCTCTGCGTTCAAGCCGTTCGTCTACTCCGCGGCGCTCGAGCGCGGCTTCACTCCCGCGAGCCTGATCAACGACGCGCCGATCGTCATCGAGGGCGGCGCAGGCACCGAGGAGTGGCGGCCCCAGAACATCACCAAGCGGTTCTACGGTCCGACCCCGCTGCGCGAAGCGCTCGTGCGCTCGCGCAACCTGGTCTCGATCCGGCTGCTTCGGGCCACCGGCATCGGGCCCGCGATGCGCCACATCAGCGCGTTCGGCTTCGGTCCGGAGGCGCTGCCGGCCAACCTCACGCTCGCGCTCGGCACGGGCCAGGTGACGCCGCTCGACATGGCCCGTGGTTTCGCCGTGTTCGCGAACGGCGGCTTCCGGGTGACGCCCTACCTGATCGAGCGAGTCACGGACGGCCGGGGCCTCGACGTCCACGCGGCGGCCCCCGAAGTCGCGTGCGCCGATTGCCCGGACGAACCCGCCGCGCTGCAGGCGATTTCGCCGGCCAACGCGTTCGTCATGACTGACGTAATGACCGACGTCATCCAGCGCGGCACGGCGACGCTGGCGAAATCGCTCGGCCGCAGCGACCTCGCCGGCAAGACGGGCACGACGAACGACCGGCGCGACGCGTGGTTCGTGGGTTTCAACGCCGACTATGCCGCCGCCGCGTGGGTCGGTTTCGACCAGGAGCGCTCGCTCGGGGACAACGAGGAAGGCGGCCGCACGGCACTGCCGATGTGGGTCGGCTTCATGGAGGAGGCACTCCGCGACCGACCCGAGCACCGGCTGCCCGAGCCACCGGGCGTGGTCCGCATGTGGGTGGACCGCAGCACGGGCCGCCCGACCGCGGCCGGTGCGAGCGGTGCCGTCTTCGAGGCGTTCCTCGAGTCGCACGTACCGCGGGCCGACGCGCTCGGCGACGTCGACGAGGTCGGCGCGGAAAGCGCCGAACCCGCGGCGGCGGACGATACGCTCTTCTGAGGGACTCGACCGATGAGCCGAAGACCCAATCCCCGCGCAGACCTGCTGCGCCAGGCAGTCGCCGAGGAGGCGGCCCGCGTCATGCGCGAGCAAGGCATCGACGACTTCCTGCTCGCCAAGCGCAAGGCCGCCGAGCGCCTCGGCGTGACCGACGCGTCGATCCTCCCGCGCAACACCGAAATCGAAGCTGCGCTCGTGGCGCACCAGCGGCTGTTCGGCGCGGATCGGCACGAAACCGAGCTTGCGGCCATGCGCCGCTCGGCGCTCGAGGCGATGCGGCTGATGTCGGACTTCCAGCCGCGGCTGGTCGGACCGGTGCTGAACGGCACGGCGTCGGCGCACTCCGAGATCAACCTGCACCTGTTCACCGACAGCCCGGAAGCGGTGTCGATCCGTCTCGAGGAGCGCGGCGTCCCGCACGAGGTGCTCGAGCGGCGGTTGCGCTACGAGCGCGATCGCGTCGTGAGCTACCCGGCACTGCGCTTCGTCGCCGGGCGTCAGACGGTGGACGCGGTGGTGTTTCCGCTCGACGGGATCCGGCAGGCGCCCTCGAGCCCGGTGGACGGTAAGCCGATGCGGCGCGCCAGTGCCGCGGAGGTCGAGGCGCTGCTGTAGTCAGCGCGCCGCCGATACCGGTTCGCCTACCGGGCGGAGCAAGGGCTTCGGCTCGGGAGTCATGCCCGGGACCGCCATGAACACATCCTTGTGGGCTTCGGCCGCGGCGTCGAAGTCACGCAAGGCGTGACTCACGCGGAGGCGCGGGTTCGGTACCTGTCGGCGGGATCGTGCGCGACATGGACGTCGCGCACGAAGCCTACACGGACGTACTTGCGGCGGTCCCGCCGACAGGCACGGAAGCCACGACTTCGCGTTCCGATACCTTGGCGGGACCGGCTTTATGCGCTCAGCCGCGCTTCTCGACGTCCAGGTAATCCCGCTGCGTCGGCCCCGTGTACAGCTGCCGCGGCCGGCCGATCTTCATGGCCGGGTCCGCGATCATCTCCATCCAGTGCGCCACCCAGCCCGCGGTGCGCGCGATCGCGAACATCACCGTGAACATCGAGCGCGGGACGCCGAGCGCGCTGTAGATCACGCCGGAATAGAAGTCGACGTTCGGGTACAGCTTGCGCGAGATGAAGTACTCGTCCTTGAGCGCGATCTCCTCGAGGCGCAGCGCCAGCTCGAACAGCGGGTTGTCGGTCTGGCCGCGGCGGCCGAGCACCTTGTGGCACATCTCGCGGATGATCTTCGCGCGCGGGTCGAAGTTCTTGTAGACGCGGTGGCCGAAGCCCATCAGGCGCTTGCCGCCGTCCTTGTCCTTTACCCGGTCGAGGAACTTCGGGATGTTGTCCACCGTGCCGATGTCCTCGAGCATCGCGAGCACGGCCTCGTTCGCGCCGCCGTGGGCCGGGCCCCACAGGGCCGACACGCCGGCGGAGATCGCGGCGTAGGGGTTGGTGCCCGTGCTGCCGGCAAGGCGCACCGTCGACGTGCTCGCGTTCTGCTCGTGGTCGGCATGCAGGATCAGCAGCAGGTCGAGCGCCTGCGCCGACACCGGGTCGACCTCGTAGTCTTCCGCCGGCACCGCGAAGAACATGCGCAGCATGTTCGCGCAGTAGTCCATGTCGTTGCGCGGATAGACGAACGGCTGGCCGAGCATGTGCTTGTAGGACGCCGCCGAGATGGTCGGCACCTTGGCCAGGATGCGGTGCGCGAAGATCTCGCGGTGCCGCGGGTTATGGTTGTCCATGGAGTCGTGGTAGAACGCGGCCATGGAAGAGACGACCGCCGACACCATCGCCATCGGGTGCGCGTCGTAATGGAAGCCGTTGAAGAAACGCAGCAGCGTCTCGTTGATCATCGTGTGGAAGCGGATCGAGTGGTCGAACTGCTCCAGTTGCTTCGGCGTCGGCAGCTCGCCGTAGATCAGCAGGTAGGCGACCTCGATGAAGCTCGACCTGGCGGCGAGCTGCTCGATCGGGTAGCCGCGGTAGAGCAGGACGCCGGCGTCGCCGTCGATATAGGTGATCTTGCTCTCGCAGGAGGCCGTGGCCATGAACCCGGGGTCGAAGGTGAAGGCCCCGAAGTCCTTGGTGACGTTGCCGATGTTGAGGCAGTCGGGACCGACCGTGCCGCTGCGCGCGTCCAGGGTGGTCTTCTTTCCGGATTCCAGGTCGACCAGTTCGTATTTCTTTCCGCTCATCGTTTTCTACCTGTCTGTGGCTCCCGGGTAAGTACCCCCGGAGAGGTTCCCGAGCCTTGCACGGCAGGCCAGAGCGATCAAGTAAGGACTATTCCACTACCTTGAGCCAGCTGCCCGGCGTCGGCTCCTTGTCCGGATAGAGGTCGTTCAGGAGCTTGAGGCGCTCGGCAGGGTACTTCTCGATGGGAGACACCGCGGCCAGCGCGGCGATCCGCGTGCTGGCCGTCGCCTTGACCAGCTTGATCCGCTGCGGCTCGGCCAGCTGTAACTCGTTGTCGCGCAAGCGCCGGAAAGTCTTGATGCTGGAAAGGAACAGTGCGTCATTGGCGGCGAAGGCGCTGGTGAGCCGGCTGGCGCCAGTGAAAACGTAGGCCAGGCCGTTGTAGTAGATGACGGCGCCGCGGGCGGGCCCCCGGTTGCCCCAAGGCAGACCGATGTCGCGCGCGACAGCCGTGTAGCCCTGGAGACCGTTGACGGTCAGCGGTTCAGCGCCGGACAGCGGTGACCCGCCCAGGCTTCTCGCCAGCAATTCCTGGGGCTTGGCGCCCGGGGGCGGCGGTACCGCGGTCAACTGCAGGACGGCGTCTTTTTGCGGGGTGCTCGCGACGACCTTGGTCGGTTGGTTATCGACCGTCCAGCCCGTCGGGAACGCGACCGTCATGCCGAGCGTGCCGTGGTAGAAGCGGCTGCCCTTCACGACGCCCTGCTCGCGGCTCGGGCCGAGCGGCAGTCCGGCGATGCGCTGCAGATAGGCGTCGCGCCCGTCAGGGCGCTGCTCACCGGCACCCGGCGTCTTGCGGGCTGTGGCCACGACTTCCTTCAGGCGCGTGTCGTTGTCGGGGTGGGTGGAGAAGACGCCGTGGTACACGCGCGGTTCGCGGCCCTCCTGGCGAGCAAGCTGCAGCTCGAGCATCTCCTGGTTCTTGAGCAGGCGAACCACGTCGATCATGGCTTCCGGCGAATAGCCGAGGCGGTGGAGGTACTCGGCGCCGAGCTCGTCCGCCTCGAGCTCCATGTCCCGGCCGTAGCCGCGCACCAGCGCCGTGCCAGCCATGTTCGCGATGCCTGCGAGATCGCCACTGCCCGTGAGGATGCCGATCAGCGTCGCGCCGACACCCGTGGCCGTGGCCCCGGTCTGCTGGCGTACCGAGTGGCGTGCCGTGATGTGACCGACCTCGTGGCCGAGCACCGCAGCCAGTTCGGCCTCGGAGTTGAGGTAGGCCATGATGCCGCGCGTGACGTAGACGTAGCCCGGCAGCGCGAAGGCGTTCACCTCGTCGCTGTCGAGCACCGTGAACGTGTACTGCAGGTCCGGCCGATGGCTCTGCGCCGCGATGCGCTGGCCGAGTTCGTTCACATAGGCCTGCAGGGCCTCGTCCTCGTAGCGGCCGTACTCGCGCAGGATCTGCGGATGCATCTTGCGACCGAGCTCGATCTCCTGCGCCGCCGACATCGTGACGACGTCGGGCTTGCCGGTGACCGGGTTCGTCGCGCAGCCGCCGGCCGCGAGCGTCGCCGCCGCGGCGGCTGCAAACAGCAGTGCACGGACGATCATGATGCAGTCTCGCGGCAGGAATACCGGGGATATTCTCCTATTTTTCCGCCGGAAAAATAGGAGCACGTGCCCTGAAACGAAACGGGGCGCCCGCGCGCCCCGTTCGCCATCGGCAGCCGAACTGCCGCTCAGCCGCGCGCGTACTTCTTGCGGAAGCGGTCGACGCGACCACCGGTATCCACGATCTTCTGCTTGCCCGTGTAGAACGGGTGGCAGTTCGAGCAGACTTCGATCTGCAGGTCCTGGCCCAGCGTGGAGCGGGTCTCGAACGTGTTCCCGCAGCTGCAGGTCACGGTGATGGCCTTGTACTCAGGATGGATTCCGCTCTTCATGGCCGCGGTCCTTGGGAGAAGTCGTCTGGGAAAAGGGCGCGAAGTATAGGAGGCGCGCCGTGCCCTGACAAGGCGAGGATGACGTCATCGGCGTGGCGGTCGTTGGTTATCCACAAAAGCTGTGGATAACTCTGTGGACGGTCCGCAGGCACCCTGCGTCGGACGCGAGCGCGAGAGTGCGATTCTCGCATTGGTCAATTTTTGACCAGTAATTTTTCACTTGTTTTTTCAAGAAGTTATGCGCGCTGTCTAACATGTCACTTCGACTACAGTCCGTAACGTGCCGTATCTTGGTCATCCGCCGGATCGTGTGCATAACTGTCGACGCGCCTAGCCGATCCGGGCGGGGTACGCAAGTCCGGGCGCTTGCGTCCGCGCTAGCTGTCGACCGGTCCGGGCAGGAACATCGCCTGTAAGTCGTTGAGGAAGCGGGCGCCCAGCTCGGTCGGAACCCAGCGTCCGCCCGGCGTGGCTGCAAGCAGGCCCTTGTCCGCGGCCGCCGCGATGGTCCCGGCGATCGCCGACCAGGGCTGGCCGGTGCTCGACTCGAACTCCTCCGGGCCGAAACCTTCGCTCAACCGCAGCGCATTCATGCAGAACTCGAACGCGAGGTCCGCGGCAGGCACCTCGCGCAACTCCTCGAGGCGCGCGGCCGGCCCCGCGGCGCCGAGATACCGGCCGGGCTGCTTCACGCGCGCCGTGCGGACCACCCGGCCGCGAGCGGCATCGCTCACCTTGCCATGCGCGCCCGCGCCAATCCCGAGGTAATCGCCGAAGCGCCAGTAATTCAGATTGTGCCGGCACTCGCGCCCCGGATGCGCGTAGGCGGAAACCTCGTAGTGCCGGTAGCCGGCCGCGGCCAGTCGCTGCTGACAGGACAGCTGCATTGCGTACGCCGATTCATCGTCCGGCAGTCGCGGCGGCCGCCGCTCGAATGCCGTGCCCGGCTCCAGCGTGAGCTGGTAATGCGACAGGTGCGGTGGCCCGAGCCCGATCGCCTGCTCGAGGTCCGCGAGCGCCTCGTCCACCGACTGCTCCGGCAGCGCGTACATCACGTCGAGGTTGAAGTTGTCGAGATTCGCCGCGCATAACTCGTCCACCGCCGCCAGCGTCTCGTCGCGCGCGTGGATGCGCCCGAGCGCGGCGAGTTGACGGTCGCTGAAGCTCTGCGCACCGAGCGACACGCGGTTTACCCCGGCATCGCGGTACGCCGCGAACCGGCCGCGCTCGACCGTGCCCGGGTTCGCCTCCAGCGTGACCTCGAGGTTCGCCGCGGTACCGAGCCGCTGCGCGGCGCGCTCGACGATCCGGCCGATCGAGTCTGCCGAGAACAAGCTCGGCGTGCCGCCTCCGAAAAAGATCGACACCAGCGGGCGGCCCCCGGCGTCTCGCGCGGCGTATTCGAGGTCGTCGAGCAACGCTGCGAGGTACGCGGCCTCCGGCACCCCGCGTGCGGGCACGGCATGCGAATTGAAGTCGCAATACGGGCACTTGCGGACGCACCACGGGAGGTGGACGTAGAGCGACAGCGGCGGCGCCGCGAGCATCAACCGTCCTCGCCCGGCTCCGTCAGCGCCGCAACCAGGGCGCGCAGGGCCTTGCCGCGGTGGCTGATGGCGTTCTTCTCAGCCGCCGGGAGTTCCGCGGCCATCACTTCGCCGTCGCCGACCAGGAACAGCGGGTCGTAGCCGAAGCCACCGGTGCCGCGCGGCAGCCGCGCGATGCGTCCCTCCCAGCTCGCCTGGCGCACGATCGGCGCAGGATCGAGCGGCCAGCGCATGAACACCATCGCGCATCGGTAGCGCGCCGTGCGCGCAACCTCCGGCACCGCGTCGAGCTCGCGCAGCAGGCGCACGTTGTTGCCGGCGTCGTCCGCCCCGGGGCCCGCGTAGCGCGCGGAGTAAATGCCGGGCGCACCGTGCAGCGCGTCCACCTCGAGACCGGAATCGTCGGCGATGGCCGGCAGGCCCGACGCCTCGGCGGCATAGCGCGCCTTGAGGATCGCGTTTTCGACGAAGCTCAGGCCGGTCTCGTCGGCAGCGGTCGCCGTGAACCCGGACAGCAGCAGCACCTCGACGCTCCAAGGCGCGAGGATCTCGCGCATCTCGCGCAGCTTGCCCGCGTTGCCCGTGGCGAGCACCAGGCGCGGCGGCAGCGCGGGCCCGCGCGGACTCATCGGCTCGTCCGCACCGGCCGGTCGGGCAACGGCTGGGCAAGCGCCTCGGCCTGCGCGGCGAAGAGCCGCTGGCACGACGCCGCCGCGAGGTTCAGCAGTTCGTCGAGCTCGTGGCGACGGAACGCGTGGCCTTCCGCGGTGCCCTGCACCTCGATGAAGCCGCCGCCGTTGTTCATCACGACGTTCATGTCGGTCTCGGCGGACGAGTCCTCGACGTAATCGAGGTCCACGACCGGCACGCCGTTCACGAAGACCACCAACACC
>Ga0209398_1001120_pt1 | contig 14547 bp, 16 predicted proteins | sample AshMeaBigSpring_FD_184125 | JGI IMG/M metagenome (GOLD analysis project Ga0209398, IMG submission 184125) | Groundwater microbial communities from Big Spring, Nevada to study Microbial Dark Matter (Phase II) - Ash Meadows Big Spring (SPAdes)... | ecosystem: Environmental > Aquatic > Deep... | reverse complement strand
ACGGCGGAGGCTTTGGAGGTGACTTTGCCTACAACGGCAATACCCTACAATTCACGGTCAACACCGTGCCGGAGCCATCAACCTGGGCGCTCCTGATCGTCGGCGGACTGCTCGCAGCCGTTCGACTCCGCAGGCACACCCGCATCCCGGTTTTAGATGCAGAAGTTGTTCGCCCACCGCGTTGATTCGAAAACCTTAACGAGGTTGGCAGCGCGTACGGGATTCGAATCAGGACCAGTGATAGGCGATTCTGCGTAAGTCTGCGTGTTCATGGCAGTTACAACGTTACCCGAAAAGTGGCTCCAGGCAAGGTTTCGCACGGATTACCCTCGATAATTATGATTTTTGCATGATTTTCAGACTGGCGCGAGAACGTGCGAAATTCAGCGCTTCGCTCTCCCGTTGGCATCTACCGGCGAGGAAGGCAAAAATCGTTTCCCGCATTCGCCGGCGAGGCGGATGGCGTTGACGAAGCTTGGGTGATTCCGCATGCTTACCTCAATGGAACAGACTCTCCCCAAACAGCGTATGACCGGTTCGGAGGTCCGCAGGGTTTTCTCCGAAGCTCGGCGCAAGCGATTGGCGAGTCCGTCAGCTATGACGTCGGAGAAAGTGCGCCGGAATCAAGCGACGATGAAAGCCGGGCACTGACCTGATTTGCCCACGAGTCCGGGCTGATATTGGATGCGGATACGCACGACGAGGAATCATTACTGAAATCCTGCATCGCTGTTGCGGATTTTCAAAGCCGTTTCGAGCCTTATCTGCCAGTTTTCTCAGTGGTGGAATTTTCTGGATAAAAACCTAGGTAGATGTGAATATACACCTTGGTTTTTATCCAAGGCATCCCATGAGCACAAGCATCCAGCGGGCGGAAAAGCTGTTCAAATCGAACGGCGGCATCATCCGCACTCGTGACGCGATCAAAGCAGGGGTGCATCCGCGAACGCTTTATGAGATGAGGGACGCAGGATTCGTGGAACAAGCCGACCGTGGAATTTTTCGTCTTGCGGGGCTTCCTCCGCTGACCAATCCCGATTTGGCGCTGACGGCCAAACGGGTTCCATCGGCAGTGGTTTGCCTCATCAGCGCACTCGCATTCCATGAGCTTACCACCCAGATCCCCCACACGGTGCAGATCGCGCTGCGGCCCGGAAGCTGGACCCCAAAAATCGCGCATCCGCCTATCGAGGTGTTCCACTTCTCTCCAGAATCCCTGTCGAGCGGAGTCGAAAATCATCTCATCGATGGCGTGACGGTCCGAGTCTTCAGCCGGGAAAAATCGCTGGCTGACATTTTCAAATTCCGCAACCGGATCGGAATGGAAGTCGCCATGGAAGCGCTTCGCAACTATACCCGTGGCAGACGGCGGCGATTCGACAAGATTCTGGACTTCGCACGCGTGTGCCGGGTGGAGACCATCATGCGCCCATATCTGGAGGCCGTGGCGTGAGCGCGCTCAAGAATGTCGGGGCATCGGTTCACCAGCGTCTCAAAAATGTGTCGGAGGAATCGGGCCGTTCCTTCAACGACCTTGTTCAATACTATGCGTTGGAAAGGTGGCTTTATCGACTCTCCCGGTCCAGGCACCGGAATACTTTCATTCTCAAAGGGGCTTTGATGCTTGTCGCCTGGCGGGCACCTATCCTGCGCGTGACCCGCGACATCGACTTGCTTGCCAGAACCAGCAATGATCTCGATGCAATCAAATCCATCGTTTCGGATATTAGCCGGACGAAGGTCGAGGAGGATGGCGTGGTGTTTGCCCCGGAGAGCGTCGCCACCACCAGAATCGCAGAGGATGCCGACTACGAAGGGGTAAGGGCAACCTTCAGCGGACGACTCGCCACCACGAGGCTTGCGATGCAGATAGATATGGGGTTCAGCGACGTGATAACGCCCGGTCCAGTGGAAATCAGCTACCCGGCTATCCTCGACTATCCCGCCCCCGTCCTTCGCGCCTACAACCGCGAAACAGCCATTGCTGAAAAATTCGAGGCGATGGTTTCCCTGGGTAGGCTCACCAGCCGCATGAAGGATTTCTTCGATGTGTGGATGCTGGCGAAGACCTCGGATTTCTACGGATCTGATTTGAGCACGGCGATTCTTGCCACCTTCCGCAAGCGGGGGACGGAATTTGCCACCGCTCCGCAAGTGTTCGAGGCGGATTTCTCCATCGATCCCTCCAAGCAATCGCAGTGGGCGGGCTTTTTGAGACGGATGCGCCCCTCGGAAGCGCCGCCCGCGTTCCCCGATACCGTTGCGTCGATCCGCATCTTTTTGGAACCTATCCATCTGGCTTTGCGATCAGGAGATGCCTTCGCCGGGACGTGGAAGCATCCGGGGCCGTGGACTTGAGCTATGTGTATGTGCACTACAGGGCGGATGCATGACAAGAATATCCCCGTTGCAGAACCCCTCGTAGATGGCATCGTTTGTGACGCAAGGGACTATTCTCCCATGCACGTGTGTTTGCAGCGCGGCTGGCAAGCACCCTGAAGAAACAGGAACAAGAAAGACAGTCCGGACACCACCCGAGGAAATCCGCCGGCGTGCCCCGGCGGTTGTCCCACCCCACCTGCAAAAATCCGCATGAAAATCGAAATGAAAAAAACAAAACCGCCATCGTTCTTCGCCATCATCAGCGACATCCACGCCAACATCGACGCTCTGGAAGCCGTGCTCGCCGACATCGGGCAGTGGCCGTGCCGGGGAATCCTCTGCCTGGGGGATATCGTCGGCTACGGCCCCGGGCCGGCGGCGTGCGTTCAGCGGGTGATGGACACCTGCGCGGTCTCGGTCTTCGGCAATCACGAGGCCATGCTCTTTCTTGCCGACCAGTTTCCTCCGGAGGAAATGCCCTCATCGGTGGGCGATCCGATCACCTTGGCCTCTGAGCAGCTAAGCGATGAGCAGATGAAATGGCTGCGCGATCTCCCTATCTCGGCCGACCTCGATCCTATGACGCTCTCCCATGCCGCCCTCAACGATATCGGCAGCTTCCACTACGTGGATGACGATGAGATGGCGAAGGCCCACTTTGCGGTCCAGAAGACATTCATAAGCTTCCAGGGCCACACGCACGTCCCCATGATCTGGGAGAAGACGAAACGCGGCCGCGTCGCCGGTTTCTACCCGATAGAAAAGGCCGTGCAGCTCGAGGCCGGCTCCCGCTACGCGATCAATGCGGGAAGCGTCGGGCAGCCGCGCGACGATGATCCGCGTGCCAGCTATGCTCTTTACGACTATGAGAGCCGACTGCTCCTCCACCGCCGGGTAGAATACGATATCACCCGTGCCCAGGCGCGGTTCAAAAAATCCAGCTTGCCTGCCCGCAACGCCAACCGGCTTGCAAAAGGACAATGACCCCGATCAGAACCGCTTACTCCGACGCCTACTACTGCGAAACCCCGCAGCCCTCGATGCGGAAGCTCCCGCTTGTGGCACGCCTGGCCGAGGAGCGCGGATATGCGATGCTCGTCTCTCCCGAACCAATATGCAGGAAAGATCTGGAGAAGGTCCACCACCGCCGCTACGTGAAAAACATCATTACCGGGAAAGGCGATCTCGCGGAATGTGCGTTCGGATTTTGGAGCGAAAGCTACCGCGACGGCGTGCTTGCAATCAACGGCGGCAACCTTCTTGCCGCGAAGATGGCTCTGGAGGATGGCATTGCTGCCAATATTGGCCAGGGATTTCACCATGCGAGGGCTTCATTCGGCGCGGGATTTTGCACGTTTAACGGGCTTGCCCTCGTGGCAGCGCTCAACCCCGATCTCCAGGTCCTCGTCATCGACTGTGACGAGCATGCGGGAGACGGCACCGCCGAGCTCGTCGAAAGAATCCCGAACCTCTCAAACTTTTCAATCTGCGGCTGCCTCATGGGCTCGCGGACCGGCCCTCGTTCGATCGTGCGCCACGTCGCCCCCCAGGACGAGTCGGCACACCGGAGGTATCTGAATGAGGCGTTTGACTTCGCCGCCGCAACGAAGCCTTCGCTCGTTATTTATCAGGCAGGGATGGATCCCCATGAGCACGATCCGCTCTCGCGCTCCAAGATGACAGCGGCATTTCTTGAACGGCGCGACAGGCGGGTCATGGAAACTCTCGCGCTCGACCTTGGCATTCCGTTCTTCTTCGTCCTCGCAGGCGGATATCAGGAACCGATGGAGGAAAGGCTCGTGCCGCTGCATGTGAAGACATTCGAGATTGCGGCAGAGGTCAAAAGCCTCGCCGGATGAACGTGCAAAACATCCAAGAAAAAACATCCCGTTAGCAGTAGTGACTGTCAAGAGCAGCGTCGGGATCGAGCTGCACGGGTTAACCAAAAGCCCCTGTTTTGATTTTATTCAGGGTAACGGAGGAAATTGGCCCCGGCAATGCCCCTCCCTCAAGGAATTGGACGGTACCGTGCTAATTCACTCGGGATGAAAAATGGGACCATCCAATTTGAAGTATTGAACCGGCTTGCCACAGATCACATTTGGGAATTGACCAGAGGAAGACTTCTTGACGGGACGCGCTTTTTTGAAAATCACAAGCTCCTCCCGGAATTCAAGAGAGCCGATGTGAAACTCGCTCTTCTGCTGGTTGTCGCCGGAAATCCCGACGAGGTTTTGAGCGATGACGAAATGCGTTTGCTGGAGCGCCGTCAACAACAAATTTAGCGCATAGAGCCTCTAATTTGGCGCATAGGGCTTCAAATTTGGCGCACGGCAGATTTTGAGGAAACTCATCCCCTATACTGTGCGGCATTCAAAGGACACATCATGCCCGCAAGCGACCACACCCCCATCCGAACCGTCACTCCGACAACAATCAAAAGCCCGGCGTGCAGGTAACTGATGAACCGCTCTGACTATGTTTTCTTTGCTGATTACCAGTAGGAACAGCCTATGTGAGCATTATTCTCCTTTGAAGCAACAAGGGCCTCTTGGGAGGTGTGCCCGAAACACCGAAACATCCGCCGTGAATCCTGCGGGTGCGATTCCGCTGAGTGGAATTTTATTTCACCGGCAGCATGGCAACGGGTTTTGTTCTTTATTAGTTGGAGTCCCGTCACAAATGCCTCCGGGCAGGCTCAACCGCTTCACGCTTGTCCCGGAGGCAACTCCATTTCCTGACTGGATATGAAATCATCCGACTCATCATCGCCGACCGCACCGCTGATCCCGGCGGCGGCATATGTCCGGATGTCGACCGAGCACCAGAAATACTCCACCGATAACCAGATGGATGGGATTTACCAGTATGCGAAGAAATACGGGTTGGAGGTCGTGAAGGTTTACTCGGACGAGGGGAAAAGCGGGCTGAACATCAAGGGGCGCGCGAATCTGGCCCGCATGATCGCGGATGTGCAAGGCGGCAACCCCGGCTATGAATACATTCTTGTCTTCGACATCAGCCGGTGGGGACGGTTTCAGGACGCCGATGAAGCCGCGCACTACGAGTACATCTGCCGGAGGAGCGGCGTCACCGTTCAATACTGCAATGAACAATTCCAGAACGATGGCAGCATTGGTTCGACGGTATTCAAGAATGTCAAACGGTCCATGGCCGGCGAATACAGCCGCGAGCTATCGGGTAAAGTATTTCACGGCGCGTGCAGGTTGATTCGACTTGGCTACAAACAGGGCGGCACGGCGGGCTACGGTCTGCGTCGCATGCTGATCAATGAAGCCGGCGAGCGCAAGGGTCTCCTGAAAATGGGAGAGCACAAGAGCATCCAGACCGACCGGGTGATCCTGGTGCCGGGCCCGGAAGAGGAAGTCAAAACCGTTCGCTGGATGTATCACGCATTCGTGAAGCTGGGTAAACCGGAATCTGAAATCGCGCAAATCCTGAACGACCGCGGCATCCTGACCGACTTCCAACGTCCGTGGACGCGTGCCACGGTTCATGAAGTCCTGACCAACGAAAAATACATCGGCAACAACGTCTATCACCGGACCTCCTTCAAGCTGAAGGCGAAGCATGTCGCCAATCCCCCGGATAAATGGGTTCGGGCGGATGGCGTGTTCGAGGCGATAGTGGCACCGAAGCTTTTCCTCGCGGCCCGTGAGATCATCCTTGCTCGAAGCCGGAAGCTCACTGACGACGAGATGTTGGAGAAGTTGCGGCAGCTTCTGCAGAAGCACGGTCGCATTTCTGGGATCATCATCGACGAGACCGAAGACTTCCCATCAAGCTCCGCCTTCCAGCACCGGTTCGGCAGCCTGGTAACCGCATACCGGCTAATCGGCTACGACCCGCAGATTGACTACGGCTTCATCGAGGTCAACAAGCGGCTGCGGTTGAAGCATCCGGAATTTGTCAAATCCGTCATCGAAAAGATTCAGGAACTGGGAGCGTCTGTTCTCTACGACACCAACACGAACCTGATTCACGTCAACGGGGAGATTCGTGTTTCGATTGTGCTCTGTCGTCATCAAAACACTGCCGCCGGCTCATCCCGGTGGGTGATCCGCTTGGAAGAGGGACTCAAGCCAGACATCACGATTGCCGTCCGCATGGATTCCACCAACGAAGGCATCCGGGATTACTACCTGCTGCCGGCCATTGACATGTGTTGGGAAAATGACCGCATTCGCATGGCGGAGATGAACGGCATTTATCTGGATGCCTACCGATTTGAGTCTCTGGATTACTTTTTCGGCATGGCCCAACGCACCCCCATCGAGGAGATCGCATGAAACACGAAGTGAAAATGATACCGATTGACCAGATCGCGATCATCAATCCGCGCCACCGCGATAAGAAGCGGTTTGAACAGATCGTTCAAAGCATTAAGAACCTCGGCTTGAAGAAGCCGATCCAAGTGAGCCTGCGTTCGGTGAGGGATGGAGAGGAGGAGGGATACGACCTTGTCTGCGGCCAGGGCCGGATCGAGGCATTCCGTGTTTTGGGATTTACCGAGATACCGGCGGAGGTAGTCGAAATTTCGAAGGAAGACCGGCTCCTGCGCAGTCTTGTGGAAAACATGGCGCGGCGGTTTCCGTCCACCAAGGATTTGATTCGCGAGATCGAGCGACTCAAGGCCGAAGGTTATAGCAATGTCGCCATCGGAAAGAAGCTCGACATGGCGGACACGGCAGTTGGCGGCTACCTGGCGCTCAGCAAAGCCGGAGAGGCACGGTTGGTGGATGCGGCAACCAAGGGCTTGATCCCCGTCAGTGTGGCTGTCGAGATCGCCAAGGCTGACACACCGGAATTGCAGAGGGAACTTCTTAAGGCTTACGAAAACAAACAACTCACTCAGTCGTCGATTCGCGCCGTCAAAGGCCTCATGCAGCAGCGACGTTTTTTGGGCAAAGGCACGGGTATCGCAGCCGAGCGCAAGAAGACGACTACCGCTGACGGGCTTGTAACCGCCTACAAGCGCGAAAGCCAACGCCAGAAGCTCTTGATCCGGAAGGCGCAGATTTGCGATACCAAACTCCTGTTCATTGTTACCGCATTCAAGAACCTGCTTGAAGACGAGACTTTCGTGATGCTCCTCCGTGCCGAGGGTCTTGCCACGATGCCGAAATACCTTTCCGAGAAGATCAACGTCAAACTCAAGGAGGTTGCCTGATGAACGGCCCAAAAATCGGTTTTGAGATGAGGAAGGTTCGGCTGCCGCTGGATTCCATTCTGCCGATCCATGAAATCAAGGACCCGGCGAAGAACATCAAACGCTACCAGGCGATTGCCTGTTCCATGAAGGTGGTCGGGGTTGTCGAACCGCTGGTGGTTTATCCGCTTGATAAGAAGGCCGAAACCTACCGCTTGCTGGAAGGGCACCTGCGGTATTTTGCCTTGCGCAAAATGAAGAAGACCGATGCCGACTGCTTGATCGCAACCGACGATGAGTGTTTCACCTACAACGCCCGGATCAGCCGCCTCTCGCCGATTCAAGAGCACCAGATGATTGTCAGGGCTGTTAAAAGCGGCGTGAAGCCGGAACGAATCGCCGCCGCATTGAATCTGGATCTCAAACAGGTTCTGGCTTCCATGAATCTTCTGGAGGGCATTCATCCCGAGGCGGTCGATCTGCTCAAGGACAAGCCGATCTGCCCAAAGGCGATTTCTCTGCTGCGGCGGGTCACCCCGGTTCGCCAGATTGAAATGGCCGAGCTGATGACCAGCGTAAATAATTTCAGTCACGCCTATGCCGATGCGCTGCTGATGGGAACGCCCGCTGACCAGCTTCTCCATCCCAATAAGCCGAAGCTGAAATCTTCAATGTCTCCCGAGGACATGGCTCGCATGGAAAACGAAATGGAGACGCTCGAACACGATTTCAAGGCAGTCGAGGACTCCTACGGGCAAAACATGCTCAACCTCACGCTGGCACGCGGGTATGTGAAAAAGCTCCTCGAAAATGTCAGGGTTGTTCGATTTCTCAGCTCCCGGCATTCCGAGGTATTCAGGGAGTTTGAATCGATCGCATCTGCCGACGCATTGTAGCGGTGGTCATGTAAGCAAACAAACTCACCGTGGGACGCGCTGTTACAGAATGATGCGTTGGGCGTGAAAACGTGAATGCCGCCAAAGCTCCCATTCAAGATATCAAGATTCGAGTCTGCGGCGGATGAATCAGTTTTCGCGGGAAGCTCATCATTTTCACTCCAGGGTTTCTGGGTCCGGGTCGGAACTCTCATCCTTTTTCCACATCGCCGCGAGTGCTGCCTCAGCCTGATCGTCGGCAAATGCTGGAGACATCCTGCCGGAAAGCACGCTGGTCAGGTAAGGGAAGGCCGCGTTGGCGGTCATGAGCATGCAATGAAGCATCGAACGGAAGATGCGGTCGGTCAGAGGGCCGTTCACTGTGTCGGTGTAGGCGGCGAGGCGGATCTCGCCATCATCATGGTCGAGTTCCCAGAACTTCCGCCGCGAGTCGAAGTTGAGCCGGTGGAGGAACTCGCCGGCGGCGGGCCGAAATTCCGGGGCAGCCCGGACCGGGAGGCGGACGACGATCGTGGCGAGGTCGTTCGGTTCGCCCCAGCTGATGACATGAACCTCGACGTTTTCGAGGTTCAGCCGGGTGAAGATCGTGTCGTCGTCCTCCTGGAACGTGATCTCCATATCCGTGTAGGCCAGCCGCATGACCTCCAGCGGATGGGGTGGCGAGGCGGTTTCAGTAGATGCCTTTTCGTGATCCATAGTAATTCGTTGAGTTGAGGATTTCATGCAGGGCTTTAAGCAGCGCCCGGGCCTCCGAGCTGGTGAATTCGGTTTCCGGAACGCCCGCGCGCAGGAGCCGGAAAGAGAGCTTGTTGGTGTCGCCGATGAAATCGACAGCCGCAGTCAGTTTTTGCCCGCGAACGATGAGGTCCTTGCTGTAAACCGGCGGACCAATGTCGGGATGTGTTGGAGTCATTCGGCCTCCTTCGACCTCTGGTAGGTCATGAGATGTGACCACAGGCGGGAATACGCCGACAGCTTGTCCCGCTGATCGGGCGTGTCGTGGATGCGGTCCTTGAAGTTCGGGTAATCGATGGAGACCGCGAAGGCGGCCATTATCGAGTTGACCTCATTTTGCCCGACGATGATCCGCCAGGCGTAATCGCCGTCGGTCGTATGGTGCATCTGCGCCTCGATTCCAGTAAGGCGGATCAGGTTTGCGAGGTCGGTTTCACACCGGGTCCGGACATGGAAATGCCCAGGCGGTTTTTGGACGATCGAGTAGAATCCGTGTTGGGTAGCGAGCCACATATGGATGTTTTCAGTGTTTGGCGTTCAGTTTTCAGTTGGAGCGGCGGAAGCGGGGCTTTTACTGGGCGAGGATGCTGAGGTGGATCGGTTCGACGAATGCCGTGTCACGGGTTTCGAACCGGAGCTGGGATTTCGCCCTGCGGGTCGAGAGGTGGGTCCGGGGCGGGAGGTTCTCGACCTCGGGAGCGACCGTGAGCGATTCATCGAGCCAGGCGGAGACCTCCGCGATATCGCGGGGCTGCCCGTTTGCCGGCTGGGATTGCTCCCCGATGGCCTCAAACGCCGCTGCACGAAGGAGCTTTTTCCAAACCTTCTTGAACAGGGCGGGATTCGAGTAGATGTCCGCGTGGCTGAGCTTACCGTTGATGGCCCAGACGACACCGGCGGCTTCGGCCGAGGGCACGGTCTCGAAAATTCGGAGATAGTCCTCCAAGGCTCCCTCCTGTTTCTCGTAGGAAAGCTGGAGACTGGATGGCGATTCGGCGGAAGCAACGTCCTCCCCGAGGGCCGCGCTCATTTTTTGCTGCTCCTCCTTCACCGATTCCCAGACCATGCCCTGATTCTTGCTGGACCTGACCGCCGCACGTAGTTTCTTCGATGCCGTGAATTCGCTGGATTTCGAGAAGAAGACATCTGATTCGCTCCGGCGCTTGTGCCAGCGGGACGCCTCGACGCAGAAAACCGGGACCGGCACCTTGCCCGATTTCGCGGGAACGATGAAATCTGCCCCGAGCGTGCGATCCTGGCGGCCGCCCTTCACGATATCGCCGGCTTGTATGAAGAGGTCGATTTCGCCAGGGTTCTCGATGAGGAGTTCGTTTACATCGCCGGTTTCATGGAGGAGCCCGGCCTGCTTTTCCATAGCCTCCTCAAGGACGGTGTATTCGGTGCTTTCCTTGCCCAGCGGGACGGAAATAAACCATGCGGTGAGGTTGCGGGCGGTGACTGGCTGGGTGAGAGTTTTCATGTCGCCCGCAACTGTAAATGGCCAGATGGGTCAACGGCTGTCCTATGCCAGAAATGTGCGAAATATATTTTGCAGCGAGGGTTTTTTGCCCGGGGGCAGACATGCTCTCGAGCGACGGAAGTGGATCCGCTCGGCCGAATTGGCGAACGCCGCCTGGAATTCTTGCTCAAGGAGTATGAGAATCCCTACAACACTGCGGCCGCACCAAAGGCAGGGCAATCCCCCATGGAAAACAGCGAAAAACCTGCGCTTCAGCTCCACGAGGCATCAGGATTTGTTTTCCGAGTTTGAACGGATTGTCGCGACTCAGAGCGTTGAAATCTATTCTGAGTCGGCGTTGAGCGCGTCCAAGTAGGCCGCGTATGCGAACAGATGCGTCGTCCCTTTCGTAGGCAACTCACGAAGGATACCCAGGCGGACCAGATGCTTGGCTGCCGAGTGAAGAGTTGGGATCGAGAGCTTCAAGGATGTCCTGGCTTCCCGGACGGAACCCACCGGATGGGCTTGGAAATGTCGGTGAAGTTCCAGCGCGGAATGCGCAGCCCGGCCGATTCCGGCAATGCGCTCCCGATCCGTCTTGAATAGATCGATGAGGCGGGTGGCGGTTTGGAAAGCCTGCTCTCCCGTCACCGCAACCCCCTCGAAAAAGAACAGGAGCCAAGCCTCCCAGTCACCTTCCTCCCGGATTTGGTTGAGCAGGTCGTAATAGAGGTTCCGGTGCGTTTTAAAGAACAGGCTCAGATAAAGCAGCGGCTGCCGGAGCGTCCCTTCCGCGCAAAGCAGAAGTGTAATCAAGAGGCGTCCAACCCGCCCGTTGCCGTCGAGGAACGGGTGAATCGTCTCAAACTGAACGTGCGCCAACGCTGCCTTGAGCAGAGGCGATGTCTTTTCAGGATCGTCGTGGAGGAATTTCTCCAACCGATCCAGACAAGGCATGACTTCCTGCGGTGGAGGCGGCACAAACCGGGCGTTTCCCGGGCGCGTTCCGCCGATCCAGTTCTGGCTGGAGCGGAATTCTCCGGGGCTCTTCCGGCTGCCCCTGCCTTTGGAGAGCAGGATCTCATGCAATTCACAAATCAGCCGCAGGGAAATAGGAAATCCTTCCTGCAATCGCCTCATGCCATGTTCAAGAGCCGAGACGTAGTTGGAAACCTCCTGGACGTCGTCAAGCGGAACTCCAGGGGCCTCCTCGTTTTCAAACAAAAGCAGATCGGACAGAGAGGACTGGGTTCCCTCGATCTGGGAGGAAAGCACCGCCTCTTTCCGCACGTAGCTGTAAAGGAAGACAGATGTTTCCGGCAGGATGGAAGCGATTCCGTCCAGACGTCCGAGCGCCGCATGGGCTGCCGCAAATTGGGACTGAAGCTCAGGGGACCAATCAACTGGCGGCGCGGGTGGAAGTTGCGTTGGCACGAAGGCTCTTGCCCTCTCCCCGACTGTGGAGATGGTGACATATTGGCCTTGGAGCCCGCGTTTCATGCCAGAGATAATTGCGCACGAAACTTAACGACGCAAGCCGCATTGTTAAGGAAACGGATTAATCCTTAACGAAATGAGAGTTCCTGGTAACCTTCCTACATCAAAGTCGTCCGAAGAACTTCAGCACCGCCACCACCGCGACGACCACTCCTGGCAGGCTCGTGCCCACCGCGATCCAGCGGATTGCCTTCTTCTCGAAGACGTCGAACCGTTCGCAGAGCCCTGTGAGCTGTGCCTTCATTCCGTTGCGACCATCCTCGCCGCGGACGATGATTTCGAGGGCGAGTAGCCGACGGTCGAATGCGGCAAGGCGGTCGCGGACAGATTCGCGGCAAAGGTCGCAGCGGTCGGCGAGATCGTGAATGGGATCGTCGTTGCTCATTGCCGTGCGATCCATGCTTTTGCCGCCACCACGTTCTCGTGCGTATCCCCTTTCGCCCGGAGTGCCTTCTGAATCATGCGGCCCTGGTAGGCGAGCGCGTTGGCCGGGTAGAGCTTGGCGATCATCGGTTCCATGGAGGCTGCGAGTTCGCTCCCGCGCATCATGCGGGAGGAGTCGGACAGCGAGGTCACCGGCATAGGCGTCGATGCCACCACCGTCAGCGGAACCGTCACCCTGGGGATGACAGGCTCCGCCGCGAGGGCACACCCACTGGCGAGAATGATGGCGAGAATCGTTTTCACGGAAGTTTTGAGAGTTGATCGCGGATTTTCCCGACGACGGGGGCACTTTGGGCATTGAGCTCGGTGCGTTTGAGCAACTCAGCGTAGAATGCTTTCAGTTCGGCGGGAGTCGCCTTGGCTGGGTCGTAAGCACCATAGAGAGCGCTGGCCGTGCCGGCCTGGATATAGCCGGGAATTGAGTTCATGAGAGCAAGCACATCGGCATTGACGTTCGCTCCCGTGCTGAACTTGGCATAAAGCAGGGCTGCCTTGACCGAGTTATTGCCGGGATCCTGCGCCAACTGACTGGTACGGTCTTCGAGGATCTGCTGGGGGGTTGCCGCGACGGAGGCAGCGCCGCTAAAGCATTGGGTCCTCACAAACCAATCGTGGGCAGCCTCGCGGCCCTTGGTGTGAATCATGGAGCGCCCCTTCAACCAAAGGAGCATGTTCTGATTCGCGTCCCCCTTCGGGTCATACTCGCTGACCTTGAGCAGGGTGTCGATTTCCGCAATGGCGGCAGCATGGTTGCCTGCCTTTCGCTTCGCCTCAATGCTGGCGAGTTGGGCGGGAGTCTGGCCGACGGCGGCCCCGATGGAAGTCGCAAGAGCGACGACGAGGAGTGTGATGTGGGTTTTCATGGTGAGTTAGGGTTGGGTTGTTTGGTTGCCTGAGAGTGTGCCGTTGCCGGAATTTGTGGTGATCGTGACCGTGCCGTCGGGGTTGATCGTGTGGGGCGGCACCATCGCCGCGATGCGTTCGAGTTCGGCGAGCCCGCCCGCGTCGCCGGCTTGAGTAAGCAACTGGGCGCAGAACTGCATGATCGCCGTGTTAAGCGCGAACACCTCGCCGGCTCTTGGACCAAGGATGTCGAGCGCGCCCTGCGGGTTCGGAGACTTCCAGATCACCTCGTTGCTGTGCCGGAGCTGGCCGATAATGACCTGCTTGGTCTGCTGGATGTTCTGGACGACCGCCCTTGCAGTTGCCTGCTCTGGCGTTTCCGGGTTGGTGACAAGAACGCTCTGCGCGTTCAAGCTGGCTGCCGCCAGAAGGAGGATGATTGTGGTTTTCATTTGTAGAGTCGAAAGTTGCAGATGTAGCCGCGCCACCACATCGCCCAGGGGCCGTTGTATTCAGCGGAGCCCAGGTTGTATTGGAGGCTCGCACCGCTGTTCACGTAGGTGTTCGTCGAGCTGCTGCCGACCGGGAAGCCATTGAGAAAAATGGTGGTCGAGGTGGTTGCCAGATCGTAGGTCACGGCGACATGCACCCATGCATCAAGCGGGAATGCTGCCGCGGATGAGACGATACCCACTCCGAACATGCACAGCCGCGGAGCGCCATTGATGACCTGAACACCAAACCTCGGGCAGCCGCTGCTGGGTCCGCCGCCACCGTAGATGATGTTCTGCTGCCACTCGTAGTCGGTATTGAGCTGGTTGGCAGGAAGGTAAACCCAAGCCTGAATGGCGAAGCTGCAATTTCCCAAATCGTTCCATGAAGCAGGCATGCCGAGGATCCACCTGGCTCCGAGTGGGGTATATCCAGAGTACGACTTCCCACTGCGCTTGACCGTTGACTGGATCAGAGGACCACCTTGAGAAATTAACGCGGGAGTCGGGTTGTATGCCTGATTGGGCGGAGGATTTGTGGCTTCGCTCGTCATTGGCAAGTCCACGCTCACCGCGAGCCCTTGAGGCAGGGGCAGGGTCATGTAATCGGGCAGCATGAGCGCGAAGGCG
>Ga0209398_1001118_pt1 | contig 14561 bp, 22 predicted proteins | sample AshMeaBigSpring_FD_184125 | JGI IMG/M metagenome (GOLD analysis project Ga0209398, IMG submission 184125) | Groundwater microbial communities from Big Spring, Nevada to study Microbial Dark Matter (Phase II) - Ash Meadows Big Spring (SPAdes)... | ecosystem: Environmental > Aquatic > Deep... | reverse complement strand
TACAATTGGCATCGGCCGCACGGCAGCTTAAACTCAAAGCCACCCATCAGCCGCCTCAATCTAAAAGAGGACAACCTGTTGAGGCTCCACAGCTAGAGCGTTTCCATCGAAGATCGAGTCACCGGAAACGCTCTATCTCTTTGTTTTAAAGCAATTCCGGACGCGAAACCGGTTCCCACTTTCGCTGGAATTGCTCTAGGGATAAGATGTTTTCGTGACGAATGCCAAAGAATCATTTTCGTGTACCTTTTGGTATGAGGGGACAAATTTCGGGCGTGCAGCGCAAACAGGCTTGCGCTTTTGGCTTCGTCCCGCTAGTGAACGCTTCTTGTTTGGTTTTGGCTATGCATTGCGCCCGTAGCTCAGCTGGATAGAGCACCAGACTACGAATCTGGGGGTCAGAGGTTCGAATCCTTTCGGGCGCGCCATTTCAGAACAGAACTGCGAACGCCGGTTTCCCGCTTGAGGCTGTAGCGCGCCCTGGTGTAGCGCGCCCTTGTGAGGGGCCATGACTGTGAGGGGCCATGACATTCTGGAAAACGCAAAGTTATGAAAAGCGACTGTAGAGATATGAAATAATTGAGAAAATTCGAATATGAACAGAAACGGAGATTCTGGAAAATTCTGGTATATTCTGGCAGTTTCCGAAAAGTGCGGGCAATTTTTTTCAAGACAGAAATGCAGAGCATCCTTTTGAAATAAAATGGAAAATTGATGATTTCCATCAAAAAATGAAAATGAGCAGATTTGGCAAAAAATGGCCGAACTGTCGTGATGGCGCGACAGAAAGAATATAGCCACGACAGTTTAAAAAAAACAATTATATCAGAAAGATAGTGACGTAATTAACCTGCGCGGGTATTTTAAACTGCCGTGAACCTTGAAGGCGTTTACCGCTTGCAGAGCATGGGCAGATTATTGAAAACGGGTTGATGCTCAACTACGCGTAGAAATCCCGCCCGCCTCACAGGCAAAACATCCTCAGATCATTCCGCCCGCCCAGAAGGCGCGGCCTGCGACGTTGAGGGTTGATAATTCAGCCGCCGAAAGGCGCAACGGCGCATAGCGCGCGGCGTTATCCGATGTCAGCATGACCGAGCCATCGACATGGCGCTGGAAGCGCTTCAGGAGCAAGCCATCGGGCGCGGTGATGACGTAAATGCGGCCTTCCTTCATCTGCCGCTCGGCCTTGTCGAGCAGGATGAAATCACCCTCCTGAATGGTCGGCTCCATACTGTCTCCGCGCACGCGGATGGCTTCCACCTGTGCAATCGAGCGCCCCCAGCCAGCGATAATCGCTTTTGGAAAGGGCAATGTTCCGATGATGTTCTCGTTCTCATTTTGTGCGCCGCCCCCCGCCGAAGCGAACACATCGCGCAACGGGATTTTGAGGAACAGCTCTGGTTCACTCGTTTCGCCGTAGGAAAAAAAATAGGAGATATCGACCAACTCAGAAGCAGCTACTGTTTCTAGGAATGAGATTTTCGGGTCGCTTTCTCCAGATACGTATGCCGCTAGCGTCCGAAGAGGCACATCCCATGCCTTTGCGGCCTGAGCCATCCCATCTTTTTTTGAGATTAAAGCTCTCAAAGCATCTTTTATGCGATTTTTTGCATTTACTTTCAATGCCGTGCCCTTTTTGCCGAATAATGCAAAATTTCGCTTGACCTATCGTGCGAATTTTCGCATTATTCATCAAGTTTAGCAGTCAGGTAACGTTAACACGGCCTCGGCAGGGGATGAAGAGGGAAATCATGGGTGCTGGCTGGCACAGGGAGGACATCAAGGCCGCGATCCGTAAAAAGGGGTCAAGCCTGCATGCCCTGGCGCGGGACAATGGCCTTGGCAAAGTGAGCATGACGCAGGCTCTTATCCTGCGCTACCCGACCTATCATGATGTGATTTCAGAATTTCTCGGGGTGCCGCACCATGAGTTGTGGCCGCATTGGTATGATGAAAACAACCGGCTGCGCGGCAAAACGCGCCCCGATGCGCGCACGAAGCGGCGGATAAAAGTCAACCATTAAAAAAACGAAGTGAGCGACATGCGCGAGATCAATCCCATTTTGCCCCAAAGCGGCCAGCCAGAGCCAGCAAAAAACGCCTCACGCGATGGTTTCGCGCGCATTAGAACAAGCCGTTTTGGAGCGGAGAAAACAACGAGCTGCTGAACGGCGGCGAGATTTTGTTCGACAAATTCTCGCAGAACATCGCTCAAATCCTCTTGCTGCTCAAAAGGGTGAAACGCCGCCCATTCCGGTTCAAAACGCTCATCCTCAAGGCGTTGGCGCAGGCTTTCGGCCACATCAAGGCAAAAACGAACATCTTTTGACATCTGCAAGCCTCCTGACGCGCGTCAGGCCGTATTTTGCGCGATTGCTTGCCGCGATCAAGCGCCGCTTCAGAGCCTGATGGCCATGGGGAAGCGTTTTTCCGCCAGAGAGCTTGCGAATATGAAGCTGCCGGGGCTTTCGGCAAGAAGAGACGGTTGTTCGCTCTTCATCACCCGCATCCGCGAAGTCTCGCCGGAGCTTGTTTCGCCGCGCAAGGGGCGCGGCGGTGGCTATGTGGTTGATATCGCGGCCCTTCCCCAGGCCGCGCGGGATGAACTTGCGAGGCGCAACAGCCCTGAACAGGCACCCTCGCCCGATATTGCCGATCAGGAGGTTTTTCACGCCGTCCTTCAGAGGATGCAGCGGGATGCCGAACGGATGCAGCGGGATGTTGCGTTTCTGCTCGCGCATGCCGCGAGCAATCCTCCTTGCAGGTCGTGACGGCGGCCATGGGGATGCGTTTTTCCGCCAAAGAGCTTGCGAATATGGGTTTGCCGGGGCTTTCGGGAAACCGCCAAAATTGTGCAAGCTTCATCACCCGCATCCGCGAAGTCTCGCCGGAGCTTGTCTCGCAGCGTTCCGGGCGGGGCGGTGGCTATGTGGTCGATATCGCGGCCCTGCCCGAAGCCGCGCGGGATGAGCTGAGGCGCCGCGAGGCGCAGGTGATCGCCGCGACCCGCATCGGGCAGGACGAGGCAGACGCCATCGAGCATTCGCAGCGTCAGATCGCGACGGCGGTGATGCCGAACCTGACGGCGCGCGAGCGGCTGGTGATGGAGGCGCGGGCCAATATCCTGCTCTCGATCGACGCGCTGGCGGGCTTTGAGGAGATGAGCCGCCATCAGGCCATTCTCGCCTTCGTGACCTCCATGAAGGAGGGCAGGCTCGACCGGGAGGAAAAGCGCATCCTCCGCGTGGCGAATGACAGGGCGGGCGGGGAGCGCGTCCTCTCGCGCTCCACCGTTTATGCCTGGTATAAGGCGCGGGATGCACGCGGCATCATCGGCCTCGTGCCCGAGATCGTGCCGCCGAAAAAGGGGCTGCCAGCATGGTTCGAGGCCTTCCGGAAGGAATATTGCCGCCCGCAGAAGCCCAGCATCGCCGAGGCCTTGCGCGCGGTGGCAAAAACATTGCCCGAAGGCGCGCCTCTCCCCACCGAAAAGCAGGCCCGGCGCGCGATTGCCAAAGCCCCCGCCCTGCTGAAGGTGAAGGGCCGCGAGGGCAAGCTCGCGATGCGGGCGCGGCAGGCCTATGTGAGCCGCGATGTTTCCGACCTGCTGCCCACATCGGTTTATGTGGCGGATGGCAAGACGTTTGACGCGGAAATCGCGCACCCGATTCATGGCCAGCCGTTCCGGCCCGAAATCACCACCATTCTCGATGCCGCAACGCGGAAATCCGTCGGGTGGTCTGCCAGCCTCGATGAAAACACCTTCGGCGTGGTGGATGCGCTGCGCCTCGGCTGCGAGACCTGCGGCGTTCCGGCCATTTTCTACTCCGACCGTGGCCCCGGCTATCGCAACAAGGCGATGACGGCTGACCTGACGGGGTTTCTGGGCCGCGCGGGCATCACTCCCATGCGGGCCTTGCCCTATAACAGCCAGGCCAAGGGTGTCATCGAGCGCCTCAATCAGGTCTATACCGCCGCCGCCAAAACGCTGCCCACCTATATGGGCAAGGATATGGACAAGGAAGCGAAGCTTCTGGCCTTCAAAACCACGCGCAAAGAACTCGCGCTTACCGGTCAATCCCGGCTTCTGCCCGAGTGGCAGGCGTTTCTCAAACTGATATCCGATACTCTCGCGGCCTATAATGACAGGCCGCATAGCGACCTGCCGAAAATTCATGACGGGCAGCTTGGCCGCAAGCGCCACATGACGCCAAACGAACTCTGGGCGCAGAAAACGCAAGGCTTCGACCTCGTTCTGCCGGATGCCGACGAGCTTGACGAGATGTTCCGCCCCTATGTGGTGCGGCGCACGCGGCGCGCGCTCGTCGAATGGCTCGGGAACAGCTATTTCGCGATCGAGCTTGAGCCTCACCACGGGCAGGATGTGGTGGTGGGCTATGACATCCATGACGCGAGGCGCGTGTGGGTGCGCGCCATCGACGAGGTGGACGGGCAGCGTTTTCCGGGCAAATTGATCGCGGTTGCGCGGTTCGAGGGGCATAAAACGCGCTATGTGCCGCTTTCTTATGAGCAGGCGGCGATTGAAAAGCGCGCCAAGGCGCGGCTCGGGCGGCTGGGCAAGAAGGCCGATGTTATCGAGCAGGAGCTTCGCCCCTCCGTGCTGCTTGAGCAGGCCCCAGCCATCCCTCTTGATCTCATGCCGGAACCTGCGGCTGCGCCCGTTCTGCGCGTCATCACGCCTGAAGCGCCGCGTGAGGTGCCAGCAGGGCAGCGCCCGATTTTCAAATCCGACACGGAATTCGCCCGCTGGGTCGCAGGGAACGGGGACAAAGCCACGCTGGCCGACCGCGACTACCTGAAGGAGCTGCTGAACGGGCACTCCTCACATGAATTACTCCGGCTGTCCGGCCTCGACCTCAACCGCCTGCGAAGCATTGCGAGGAACGAACCGGAAAGCCGGAGCGGAACCGAGGAAACCCTCAGAGAAGGACAGATTATATGAAATCCGCATTCGTTGAAACAGAAAATGTGCGGCGCTTCCAGACAGCCTTGACGGGGCTCGAACGCCGGGGGGCGCAGGAGGCCTGCCTGATGGTGGTGGATGGGCAGCCGGGGCTTGGCAAAACCACCGCGCTGCATCGCTGGGCCGCGCAATCGAACGCTGTTTACCTGCGCTCGAAGAAGGAATGGACGCCGGGCTGGTTTTTGACCGACCTTCTGACCCAGTTCCGGATCGACCCCGCGCATAGCTATCAGAAGCGGTTTGCACAATCGCTCGAGGCGATGGTGTCGCGGCAAACGGCCCTCTCCATCCAGAAACGCACCTTCGCGGTGGTGGTGGATGAGGCCGACCATATCTCGCGCAACGCGCGGGTTATCGAGAGCATCCGCGATTTTTCCGACATGGGCGATATCGTCTTCGTTCTCGTCGGCATGGGCAAAATCCGCGACAATCTCGGGGCTTTTCCGCAGGTTGCGAGCCGCATCGCGCAATATGTGCGGTTCGAGCATGCCAGCCTTGCGGATGTTGCGCAGTTTTTCGAGACGCTTTGCGAGGTGCCGGTCGACCCGGCGCTTGTCGAATTCACCCATCGGGTGACGCAAGGGTATAACCGCGAGATCAAGGAGGCGCTCGCCACCGTCGAGCGGTTCGGGCGGCGGAACGGTGCTGGCGAGGGCAAGCCTGTCACGCTCGACCAGATGCGCGGGCAGGTGCTTGTCAATGATCGCCGCACCGGCGCGCCCATCCATGTTCCGGGGGGTGTGTGATGCGGGGGAATGCCACACATCAGGCGGCGTTATTGGCCATTATGGCCACAGGCAATGGTAGCCCGATGCTGCTCGACCAGCTCGATGCCGCCTTGCCGATCGGGCGGAAGCAGATTGCAACCGCAGCGGCAGAACTCATCGCCCGCGCCTATATCGAGCGGCGCGAGACAGGCGTTTACGCCCTGACGGAGACAGGCAAAAAGGCCCTTGAAGACGGGCAATCGCTCACCTCCGGGCCGCATCGCGGCAGGCGGAAGCATCCCGTTTACCCCAACAGCCTGCAGCAACGTGCCTGGAGCGCGATGCGTCTGTCCTGCCGTTTCACGATCGGCGATATTGTGACAATCGCAGCCACAGAGGATGACCAGAGGCCGGAACAGAGCCTGCAACGGTATTTCCACCGCCTGACGCGCGCGGGTTACCTTGTCGAACTGCCAACGCGCGTCGCAGGCAACAAGGCGCGATCGAATGGCCTGAAACAGTGGATGCTGGTGCGCGATACGGGAGAGTATTCGCCGCGCTGGCTCGAAAAACAGCAGGCTTTCAAAGACTGGAATACCCGTGAGGTGTTCCTGCTTCCCGGCGCATCCACGGATGAGGTGGCGGCATGAGCGTGCTTTACACCCGCATATTCAAGCAGCTCGATGATGATACGCTGGCCCTCCTGAAGGAAAGGGTGAGTGTTGTCGGCTCCCGCGCGGCGGTTGCCCGTGAACTCGGATATTCGCGCGCCTCGATCTCGATGCTGCTCGACCGCAAATACCCGCACCACACGCATCACCTCCGGGCGAAAATCATCGAGCTTTATGCGAGCCGCATCGCCTGCCCGCATCAGCGCATCGATATTCCGCCGCGCGAATGCAGGGCCCTGCGCGAGATGACGATGGCGCAGGCCAGCGCATCACCCTCCGATGTCGCGCAGTGGCGCGCCTGCCAGGCATGCCCCAACAACCCGGCGCGAATCTCTTCGGGAGGGGATGTGTGATGGAGAATGTCAAACCCCACCGCGTCGAGGACGAGCTGCTGTTCTTGGCGGCGCAATGCCGGGCGCAGGCGCAGGAACCGAACCGCGCGCGGGACAGGCGCTTCGTCGATCTGCTCTGCGACATGCTGCACCGCATCGGCGGGCCAGCCTCGCACGGGTTCATCGCCATATTCGTGGCAGAAACCCGCATGCCGGGAGCCGACGTGCCCCTCGCCCTCACCCGTATCGCCACCGCGCTGGAAACGGTCGCCGCCCGCAAACCCGAGCAGAGAAGAGACGCGTGATGCTCATCGAAACCTCACATGCCGAGGCAAACCCGCCGCTCCCCTACCCTGCGGCGTTCAACCGGGTGAGCAAACGGGTGCCTGTCCGGCTCATCATCGAGGCCGGGGCGGAGTATCTGCGCGTGCCCGTATCCCAGATCCTGTCGCCCAGCCGCCGGGCGGATGCGGTCGAGGCGCGCATGATCATCACCTATGTGGCGCGCGGCATGACAGGGCAGTCGCTGCCCCAACTCGGGCGGATGTTCACGCGCGATCATACAACTCTCCTGCACGCCATCAACAATGCCGAGCAGCTTTACGCCACGGATCAGGCGTTCCGGCACCGGGTCGATGCTCTCTGCGGCATCGTCGAGCGGCTGGGAGACATCAATGTCAAACCCGATGCCGACCCGTTCAGCACCGCGCGGGAAATCATGCAGCAGCCCAACCTCGCGATCATGGTCTCTGTCGAGGCGGTGCATGCCATGGCCGCCGTGATCGATGCCAGCAAGCCCCTGGTCGCAGAGGTCGAGCGGCTGGGCACGGGAATGCAGCGTCTCAACGAATTCGTCGCGCGCGCCGAGGCTCTCGATGCGGAAATCAGGCGGAAAGAGGCAAAACTTGCCGCGATCAACGCCAAATCCGCAGCCTGCGACATCGTTGCCGCCGCGCGCGCCTGGCTGGGCGAACGCAAAACCCTCGACCGCTCGCTCGACACCCCGCATGAGCGCGCGGCGCGTCGGCGGGTTGAAAAAGCCGAAATCACCCTCCTCACCGCCCTCGAAAAGGAATTCCCCCATGGCTGATCATGCAGAAAATGGCCGCGTCACCATCGCGCAGCGCGAATATCTCGTGGCTCCGAACGGCGCTCTCATCCCGGTTGAAACCGTCAAGGCCCAGCATCTGCTGGAGGATGAGATGGTGCGCAAGATCATGGGCTTTGCCCGTGAGCTTTCCGCCCAGATCATGCGGTTCAAGGCGCATACCTTCGAGGATGTAAACGCCTTCCAGAGCCTGCTGGAACAGGAATACGGCGCGCGGGCCGGTGGCGCGAAGGGCAATGTCACCTTCCAGAGCCATGACGGCACGATGAAGGTGCAGGTCGCTATTGCGGATCAGATCGCTTTCGGCCCGGAACTCATGCAGGCCAAGAAGCTGATCGATGAATGCCTCATCGAATGGGGCGCACAAAGCCATGAGGCGATCCGCGCGCTCGTGAACCGCGTGTTCTCGGTCGAAAAAGAAGGGCAGATCAACCGGGGCGAGCTTTTCAGCCTCCTGCGCCTCGATGTGCAGGATGAGCGTTGGTCGCGGGCGATGGATGCCATCCGCGATGCGATCCGCGTCACCGGCACCAAGGCTTATGTGCGCTTTTACGAGCGCCCCGCGCCGGATGCGGCATGGAAAGCCATCACTATCGATCTCGCAGCGGCATAAGGGGAGAGTGTGATGGCTATTACAGCGACTGTTCAACACACTCTTTGTGATCGTGAGATCGCGGATATCCTTTTGGATGATACCGAGTTCTTTGCCTCGGTGTTTGACAAGCTTGGAAGTGAGCGCCGCGATCTCACTGAAGTCAAAGACTATATGACGCCAGAAGGCATCGCCTTCCTGCGCCAACTCCTCGCTGCTTGCGAAGAGGAGGTCGCGCCATGATGGACGATGATATCTTTGACGATCTGGATGATGCCAGTTTTGCTGAAGTGACGAAAAGCGTCTCCGCAAAAGCTCATGCGCCACTTGTCATCAGCACGGGAAATCCGGGCGGCGGCAAGGCAATCAGGCTTATGCTGAGGTTTTCACCCGAGCTTGCGGAGCAGTTTCTCGCGCTTGATCCCGGCAAGCACCGCGTGAAGGTTGAGTTCAACCCCGTGGCCATGGTGCTGCGCCTCACGCTTGATAATGCAGCGGCTTTCGAGCTTTCGCCTTGGCATGGGCTGAACAAGAAAAGCGTTTTCCTGCGTATTCCTCTGCCCAATGGCCTTTATGCGCAAGGCGTGAAATTGGAGGCGAAATTCACGTTTCGCGGCAAGGCGATGCTGGTTGAAGTGCCGGATGTGTTCGGCCGCAAGCCAGCGCCGGTGTCGAGAGACCCCGCGCCAGCGGCGGCTCACCCGCAGCGCCGCGTCATCGTCCATAGCGGCCCTGCGCATAGCTTCGGCGACCCCGAGCCGGGCCGCTCCGCCCTCGATCAGAAGCGGGGTGTGTGATGGCTTTCATGCACACAAACCTCGGCGGGGCCATTGTCATCGGCACATACACGCCGGAGGGGGCAACCCCCCTCGGCAAGGGCAAGGCGGAAGACCTCGCCCGCCTGCGCGATCAATACGCCGAAAAGCATGATGATGGCTGGTTCGTGCCCGGCATCAAGGCCATCAAGGCCGCGCCGGTGGATAGCTACTTCGAGCGCAGCGCCCTGATTTCCGCTTTCGCAACCAAGGTGAGAAACGCGCCATGACCCGCGCCGCCCCCAAATCCATCAAACCCGCGCCCACACCGGCCGAGGCGCATCGCAAATCGCTCCTCGCCAAAATCCACATGGGCAAGAAGGCGCTCAGCCTTTCGGAAGAGGATTACCGCGAGGTTCTCCTCACCGCCACGGGCGAGATCAGCGCCGCCACCTGCACGCCCGCCGGTCTTGAAAAAGTTTTGAAGGTGTTTGCCAAGCTTGGCTGGACACCGAAGCCGAAACAGCCTGGCCCGAACAGGCTCTCCACCCGCCCCGGCGTGCGCCTCGTTTACGGCCTCTGGGCCGAACTCGGGCGGCTCGGCGCGATCGAAAAGGCCGACAAAGCCGCCCTCGCGGCCTTTGTCTATCGCATGACGGGCGTCATGTCGCCCGAATGGCTGGAAAACGCCAACCTCAACAAGGTGATCGAGGCGCTCAAAGCCATGAAGGCCCGCGCCCTCGCAAAACAGGAGCAAACCTGATGCCCCGCCACCTCTTCCCCGTCATTGCGAGCGCCGAAGGCGCGCGGCGCGTCATTGCGAGGAGCCTCGAAGAGGCGACGCGGCAATCCATCTTCCTTCATCATCCACCCTTGCCAGCCTGGATTGCTTCGGCTGCGCCTCGCAATGACGGAAGGGCCATGATGCGCGCCCTCGCCCTTGCCCTCCTCATCGCCACGCCTGCTTATGCCGAAAGCCCGATGAAAACCGGGCAGGAGGCGGCGTTTTCGCCCCGCCCTGCCATGGTGGCGCTCGCCATGGAGCATCTTGGCAAAACCGGCCCGCAACTGGGCCTGCCCTCGCGCCTCTGGTGTGCGGATTTCATCAACCGCCTGCGGCGCGAGGCGGGCTATACCCCCGTTCCCTCCCGCCGGGCGGTTGATCAAGCCCGTGGCGGGCGGCGCATCGCCTCGCCCCGGCCCGGCGCCCTGATGATCACGCATCGGCGCGGCGGCGCGCATGTCGATCTCGTGCTGGCCGTGCGGCCGGACGGGGCCGTCACCACCATCGGCGGCAATGTCAGCCGCGTGGTTTCCATCCGCGAGCGCGCGGGTAGCGGTCGCGCCATCTACATCATGCCGGAGTGAGGATCATGCTCAACAAACCCGCCCCGCCGCATGTTCTGAAGCTGCGCGAAGAGATCAAGGCCAAGCTCACGGAGCTTGATGCACTCACCAAAGCCAACGCGGCGGCGGATGGCTGGGGCGCGGCCCTCACCGCCCGCAACGAGCGGATCGCCGCCCTGCGCCGCGAACTCACCACCATCGCCACAGGCCGCGCCTCGTTTCACAAGCTGACGGTGGAGAACGAGGCGTGATGCCCCGCCCCCTCTTCCCTGTCATTGCGAGGAACCGCGAGCGAAGCGTGGCGGGACGCGGCAATCCATCTTTCCTTTTTCACCCTTGTCAGTCTGGATTGCTTCGGCTGCGCCTCGAATGATTGCAGGGGCCCTCGGGCCAGAGCCGCCCGCAGCCCGGTTACGGAGTGATTGAGATGCGTGATCACATTGCCGACGTCGGCAAACAGATAAAGTCGTCATCGCGAGGAACTGCAAGCGCAGCGCAGCGGGACGTGGCGATCCAGTCTTTTGCCTTTTCTGGATTGCTTCGGCTGCGCCTCGCAATGACGGGAGAACCGCGTGATGCCCCGCCCCCGCGTCACGGATCATGCTGTTCTGCGCTACATCGAGCGCGCGCATGGCGTCGATGTGGAGGCGTTGCGCGCGCATATCGCGGTGCTGGTGGCGCGGGGCGTGGCCGAGGGCGGCTCCGCCGTCATCGTCGGGGGCGTCAAATTCGTGCTGGAGCGTGAAACCGTGGTGACGGTGCTCGACCGCCGCTGGCCGCATACAGGAATACTTCGCACGCAGGATGCGGAGTGAATTGAGCGTAACCCCTGCGTTTAAACCCCGAAAAGGAGATTGACAATGACAGATGCCCCCAAAAACCCGTGGTGGGATGATCACATGCCGCCCTGGAGCACACGGCGGATATCAGAGAGCAACGGCTCCATGGCTTCTGCCATGGCGTTCGAAGCACCTGTTTCCCCCACGGCTTCGAGCCGCGCAATACCCATGGTTACGTGCTTTTCAAACAAGGCGGGGCTTAACGCCTTGCTCTCCAGAAGCGCAATCACCAGTGCGCGATATGCCGTTAAAATCGCCAGGGCTTTTTCATCTTCCGCGAAAACCATTCTCACCCTCCTCAAGTTGCGTGGAGCCTGAGCATGGCGCGATTCTCAACCCGGAGCGAGTCCGATTCCCGCCTGGGCTGGGAGTCGTTTTTCACCGCATTTGACAAACGCCCAGCGAGAAGAGGTCGTCATCGCGAGGAACTGCAAGCGCAGCGCAGCGGGACGTGGCGATCCAGTCTTTTTTGCCTTTTCTGGATTGCTTCGGCTGCGCCTCGCAATGACGGGAGAACCGCGTGATGCGTGATCCTGCCCCGGTTGACCCGCGCATCGCCGATATGCCCGAATGCATCCGCCCGGTGGCCGAGCATCTCGGCTATGGTGTTGCGCGTGCGCTGGTTGATAATTTCCCCGGTTATGAGCTTTATATTCCGCATAAAATGCGGCCCGGCCATGTTCTTGAGGCTCTGGGGGCAGATGCGGAACGGCTTTGCGCCGATTTCGGCGGCACGAAGATCGATGTGCCCCTGAAGCTCATCACGGCGGATGCGCGGGCGCGCCGCGCGCGTGACATGGCGGCGCAGGGGCTGACGAACAGCCAGATCGCGGGCAGCCTTGGCCTCACGCGCTCCGGCGTCAAGCGGCTCCTGAATTCCGGCGCACCTTCGCCCCGCCCCATGGGCCGCAAGGGGCGCGAGGCCGACCCCCGTCAGATCAATATCGAGGATTTCCTGAAATCTGACGCGTCCCGCTGAGAGGACGACTAACAGCTATTGATCTGCTAACCAACGCTACCATACGCTAACCAACGGTGAGGCGCATGGCAGACTACGCACCGACTAGGGAGGCATGCCGAAGGCTTGGCATGCACCCGAATACCCTGAGAAGGCTTGCGGATAATGGACAGATTGGACACATTCGGACAGGGAGCGGCCAACGTCGATACGACATCGATGGTTATCTTGGCGCATCCGCTGCCGCGCGTGTCGTCTGCTATTGCCGAGTCTCAAGCCCCAAGCAAAAAGACGACCTCGCGCGTCAGGTCGCGTTCATGCGAGAAAGGTTCGCCGAAGCAGAAGTCGTCGAGGACTGCGGTTCGGGCCTCAATTTCAAAAGGCGCGGACTGCGTTCCCTATTGGACAGATCAATGCGCGGAGAGAAGCTCCGCGTTGTGGTTGCCCACAAAGACCGACTGGCTCGCTTCGGCTTCGAGCTTATCCGCTACGTCATCGAGCGGTCGGGCGGCGAGGTTGTGGTTCTCGATGACCTCGCTCAAAGCCCAGAGCGAGAACTCGTTGAAGATCTCGTTGCAATCGTCCACGTCTTCTCCTGCCGCCTCAACGGGCGTCGAAGTTACAAGGGCAAGGGCCAATCGGCTCTATCCGACGGCGGCACAGCGGCAGTTGTTCAAGAGCTGGATCGGCTGCGCGAGGTTTGTCTACAACAAAACCGTGGAGCACCTGCGCGCTCCGGGGACGCGGGCGGACTGGAAGGCGATCAAGGGTGAGATTCTTGCCGCCCTGCCGGAGTGGGCAGGCGCAATGCCCTACCAGATCAAAAGCATAGCGATCAAAGACGCATGCGATGCGGTGAAGGCCGCGAAGCGTAGATACCGCGAGACCGGGAAAATCTGCGAAGTCAAGTTCAAGTCCCGGCGCGACGCGCGGCAGTCCTGTTACATCCCCGGCAGCGCGATACGCGGTGCCGGTATCTACCACACGATCTCCGGCAACGGTCTTCGATATGCCGAACCGTTGCCGGAGCCCAGGAAATTCGAAGCGGGCAAGCTCGTGCAGAACGATGCGCGGCTCGTCTTTGAATACGGTCGTTGGACGATCAACATCCCGGAAAAGATCACGATCAATCAGCCCGAGAACCAAGGGCGGATCGTGGCGATTGACCCCGGAGTGCGGACGTTCGCGACCTGTTTCAGCCTTGACGAATGCGTGCGGATTGGCGAAGGCTCGTTCGCCCGCATCGTCAGGCTGGCGCACCACCTCGACGACCTTTTCTCTCGCCTCGATCCGAAGTGTAAGATCGGCAACGTCGGAGCAAGGCGCAGGCACCGCATGCGAGAAGCGGCAAGCCGCATGCGGGCCAAGATCAGGGATCTCGTGGATGATCTACATTGGCAGACGATTTCTCGTCTGCTGGATCGATACGACGTGATCCTGCTGCCGACATTTGAGACGTCGCAGATGGTAACTCGCGCGACACGGAGAATTCGGAAGAAGTCCGTCCGTGCGATGCTTACTTTGGCTCACTATCGTTTTGCCCAACGCCTCAAATGGAAAGCCGAAGCGCTTGGAAAGTCAGTGATCAGCGTCAACGAAGCCTACACTTCGAAGACGGTGAGTTGGACTGGCGAAGTGATTGCCAATCTTGGCGGTCGCAAGTCGATCACGCGCAACGGCGTCACGGTCAATCGCGACGACAACGGCGCACGAGGCATTTTGCTTCGTGCTTTGGAAGATTTCCCTGATCTCCTGAAAACGGAGATTTGCACTTGTTAACGATTGTTAACGAAAAAAGATCGGAAGTCTTGTGCGCGGCCCTCACGGCCCGCAACGAGCGGATCGCTGCCCTGCGCCGCGAACTCACCACCATCGCCACAGGCCGCGCCTCGTTTCACAACCTGACGGTGGAGGCCGCGTGATGCGTGATCCTGCCCCGGTTGACCCGCGCATCGCCGATATGCCCGAATGCATCCGCCCGGTGGCCGAGCATCTCGGCTATGGTGTTGCGCGTGCGCTGGTTGATAATTTCCCCGGTTATGAGCTTTATATTCCGCATAAAATGCGGCCCGGCCATGTTCTTGAGGCTCTGGGGGCAGATGCGGAACGGCTTTGCGCCGATTTCGGCGGCACGAAGATCGATGTGCCCCTGAAGCTCATCACGGCGGATGCGCGGGCGCGCCGCGCGCGTGACATGGCGGCGCAGGGGCTGACGAACAGCCAGATCGCGGGCAGCCTTGGCCTCACGCGCTCCGGCGTCAAGCG
>Ga0209398_1001116_pt1 | contig 14572 bp, 12 predicted proteins | sample AshMeaBigSpring_FD_184125 | JGI IMG/M metagenome (GOLD analysis project Ga0209398, IMG submission 184125) | Groundwater microbial communities from Big Spring, Nevada to study Microbial Dark Matter (Phase II) - Ash Meadows Big Spring (SPAdes)... | ecosystem: Environmental > Aquatic > Deep... | reverse complement strand
AATTTTTTGGGCATCGGGAGCTGCCATGTTTGTGAAAAGCAAAGTGTATCATGAATTAAATGGGTTTGATGCTACTTTTTTTGCTCATATGGAAGAAATAGATTTATGTTGGAGAATGCAATTGGCGGGCTATACTATAATGGCTTGCCCACAGTCTGTAGTTTACCATGTTGGTGCGGGCACATTGCCAAGGGGAGGACGAAAAGTGTTTTTAAATTTTAGAAACAATTTGCTGATGCTTGGTAAAAATTTATGTACAAAAGAAAAAATTTGGAAAATCCCTTTTCGATTTTTACTCGATGCCATCAGTGCATGGAAAGGTTTGTTACAAGGCGATAGAGATTTTTTTGTTGCTATTATGCAAGCCCATGCGGCGGTATTATACATTTGGTTAAAACAAAGTAGTACTAAACACCAACTGAACCGAAAGCCAATGCTTCAACTAAATGGTGTAGGGGCAAAAAGTTTGGTATGGGCGCATTTCATAAAAGGGAAGAAAAAATTTTCTGAAATTTTTGAAAACTAGCTTGTTTAATCAATTGGACACCCTTATTTTTGCAACGCAATTGAAAATTATGGCAAACGAAGTAAACGAAAATGAATCTAAAGATTTTACCAAAAATTGGGTAACTTCTTCTCGCTTCTTGTTTTTTCTATCTGTTTTTGCATTGTTGATTTTTGTAAATGCAGGCTGTTTTAAGTTGTATACGCAACGTTACAAAGGAACACCTGATGTTGAAGTACAATCGAGCAGTAAATTCAAGCCAGAGTATAAATAAAAATAAAAAAAAGATTTGGCTGTTAAATAAAAACACTTATCTTTGCAATCCCAAAACAGAAAATAGCTCTTAAATAAACAAAGAAAGTATAAGCGGAAGTAGCTCATTTGGTAGAGCACGACCTTGCCAAGGTCGGGGTGGCCGGTTCGAGCCCGGTCTTCCGCTCAAAAAAAATTCCATCACTTTGGTGGATTTTTTTTTGGACTGCCTTGGTGGTGGAACTGGTAGACACGCAGGACTTAAAATCCTGTTCGCCGCAACGCGAGTGCGGGTTCGATTCCCGCCTGAGGCACGTATTTAAAATCGACATGCAGCCCTAACAATGTATTTGTTAGGGCTGTTTTGTTTTATCTATTATTCATTTACTGTTTACATTTTTAATGTGGACATTTTGCTTGCCGTTATTTTCTTTCCACGAAACACAGTAGTTACTTTCAAATCCTATGCTTTGCATGTATATTCGCTTTATGGCAAGAAGCATTTTTACAGACGACTATTATCATAAAGCAAACCGAAACCAACTCATTGCTTTATTGCGCAATAGGGGCATTACAGACGAATCGGTATTGAATGCAATGAACCAAGTACCGCGTCACTTTTTTTTAGATAATGCTTTTGAAAAACATGCTTATCAAGACAAAGCCTTTCCGATAGGTGAGGGGCAAACAATTTCTCAACCCTATACGGTAGCATACCAAACCCAATTGTTGCAAGTAAAGAAAAATGATAAAATTTTAGAAGTAGGTACTGGAAGTATTTATCAAGCAACTATTTTAGCTGAGTTGGGTGCTTGGGTTTTTACCATTGAACGACAAAAAAAATTATTTGAGTTTAATCAAAGGCAATACCATTTTAAAAACAAGTATCTGAACATCAAGTTTTTTTATGGAGATGGGTTTGTTGGATTGCCTACTTACGCCCCTTTCGATAAAATTATTATCACTGCTGCCGCGCCTTTTATTCCTCCTAAATTGGTAGAGCAATTAAAAGTTGGCGGAATAATGGTGCTGCCTGTTGATCAAGAGGCAGGCGGGGACCAAACTATGATGCGTTTAACTAAGCAAGCAGATGGCACTTTATTAGAAGAACACTTTGAATCGTTCTCTTTTGTACCTATGCTTAGTGGGAAAAATGGATAATCAACGTCCAAAAGCACAAACACTTCCCGTGGATGAGCCTCGCTCTTAAAAAAGCAAACTGCTTTTGGTAAAATTGGAGTATCGTATTTGCCTCATCAACCAACATTGCTGTATATTGGTTGATGAGGCAATTTTTTTCATAAAATCTATCAGTCTATCGGTTGGTTTTTATTTTTTGAGGCATGGTAGCTTTGGGTTTTTCTTGGGGCTTAACGTTCGCCGGATTGAGTGGCTTGGGCTCCGGAACTTTTCTGGGAGTGGGTTTATTGTTGTCGGCAGGTTGCTTGGGAGCGTCGGTATTGATGTACTGCGATTCAGGAGCAATGTCATCGGGTTTAATATTGGCAGGCACCTCGTAATCCTGAGATGTGCCATTGCCTGTATTTTCCCCTTCAGCACCTAAAGGAGCTGTTGTTCCATTAATTTGATCGAACAAAATGTCATTGCTCATTACTTCCGGCTTAGTGAATGTAGCATTAGGATCAATACCAAGGATGTTGCGATCTTGTGATACTTTTTCATAAAAGTAACCCCAAATTGGCATTGCTGCATGCGAACCTTGTCCTACATCGGTGGAATTGAATCGAATAAAACGGTCATCGCAACCCACCCAAGCACCGCAAAGTAGTTGTGGTGTGTAGCCAATAAACCATGCATCACTATTGTCGTTGGTTGTTCCCGTTTTGCCTGCTATTTCGTTGATGTCGCAATAGTTGACCATGCCCCTGCCGGTGCCATTTTGCATAACACTTTGCATCATTTTGATAACGGAATAGGCTGTAACATCGCTAATGACTTCACGACGTTTGGGAGCGAAACTTTCAAGGGTATTGCCGTTTCTGTCTTCAATGCGTGTAATGAACATGGGTTTTACATTAAATCCTCTGCCGGGTAACATGCTATAGGCCTGCAACATTTCGAATAAAGATATTTCACAGGCACCTAAAGCAATGGACGGATTGGGATCTATTTTGGTTTCTAGTCCGCATTTATTGTTTAAAAAATCTACAAAACGTTTTGCTGCGTTGTTGCCCGTACCATCTAATTGTTTCATGATATAGGCTGTTGCACAGTTTTTGGAGTAGGTAAGTGCACTCATCATGCTCATGGCACCTCCGTTACAACTTTTGGGAGTAGCAGGTACCATTCCATAGGACCCAAAGCTTTGCTGTTGGTCGTATACAATGGAATTGGGTGTAAAACCGGCCTCTTCAATTGCAAGACTATACAGCAAAGGCTTCATTGTGGAGCCTACTTGGCGTTTGGTATTAAAGTTGACGTGGTCGTATTTGAATGTTTTGAAATCGATGCCACCAACCCAAGCCCTGACTTCGCCACTTTGTGGATCCATTGCCATAAAACCGGTTTGTAGCATTTGTTTAATGTATTTAATGCTATCTAATGGCGACATCACTGTATCTTTTTGTCGGTTGTTGTTCCACGCAAATACTTTCATGCGTACCGGTTTGTTAAACGATTTTTCGATGTCTTCTTCTGATAGGCCTTCTTTTTTTAAATTTCGCCAACGGTCGCTTTGTTTCATTCCGGCTTCTAATACATTTTCAAAGCCATTCCATACCGAACCATCTTTAATATTGCGTTGAAGATTGAGTATTTTTTGCATATAGCTCATGTGCTTTGCTACAGCCTCTTCGGCATAATACTGCATTCTTGGATTGATAGTGGTGTATATTTTTAGGCCATCTTTATATAAGTCGTAGTTGTCTCCATTATTTTTTTTATGTTCTTTGCACCATTTTTTCATCTCTTCGCCCAAAATCATTCTAAAGTAAGGACCAAGGCCGGTTGTTTCGTCCAGTTTTTTGTAATTGAGCTCTATAGGTTTTAGCTTCATTACATTGGCTTCTGCTTCGGACAAAAATTTATTGCGCACCATTTGTTCCAAAACCGTGTTCCTCCGATCGAGCGCTTTTTTGGGGTTAATACGAGGGTTGTATAACGATGAACCCTTCAGCATGCCCACAAGTACGGCGGCTTCTTGTACATTTAAGCGGTCAGGCTCTTTTTGGAAAAATGTTTTGGCTGCATTTCTAATACCAAACACATTATCTCCAAAAGGCACTGTGTTTAGGTAAAGAGTGGCTATTTCATCTTTGGTAAAATGTTGTTCTAATTTAATGGCAATAATGCCTTCTTTTAATTTTTGAAAAATACGTACAAACGCATTGCGCTTGTAATTGGTAAATAGATTTTTAGCCGTTTGCATGGTAATAGTACTGCCCCCGCCATCGCGTCCGAGGCCTGCCAATGCCCGCATCAACGAGCGAAGATCAATGCCGCTATGGTCGTAGAAGCGTTCGTCCTCTGTTGCTATTAATGCATTGATTACGTGTTTGCTGATATCTTTATATTCTACATTGATGCGGTCCTCAAGGTAGTACTTACCCATTAGTGTGCCATCTTGTGCATATACTTGACTAGAAAGAGAGGCGGAAGGGTTTTCAATGTCTTCAATGCTTGGCATTTGACCCAATAGCCCAAAATTAGCCAACGTGATGATTAAAATTATTAATCCGATGCCTCCTCCAAGTATTTTCCAAAAAATGTTAACCGATTTGCTCATGTACGTATGGTTTTGTTTGACCTGCTATATGTGTTGCAGGAACAGAATTAAAATTTATCAGGGAATATAGATTTTAAAAAGAGATTGTACGCATTGATGCTATTGTTTTTCTTCAATAGCGCTAAATTACTATTGCTAATGATTGAATAGTGATAGCTGTTTTTGGGAATCCATGCCATGATGCTAGCCGGTGCTTGCAGTTTTAGTTTGTCAAAATAGTCTAGTGCGTCGGAAGGATTGTCGAATGATCCCATCAATAACCATTTATTGTTAGCGTCGAATGTATGTGTTTGCTGTTCTATGGTTTGGTTGTAAAATTTTTCTTTGTTGTATCGGTTGATGGCATTTTTAGCCTCATTAAAGGCTTCGCTATTGGCATTGAAAATAACAGCTACCCAAAATGGTTCGTTATTGTTGTGAACAAATGTTTTTTCTTGTTCAGCCGGTGCTATTTTATTCGGTTGCAACTTTAAGGATGGAGGAGGTAAGCTAGTGCTAGGTAACGTATTAATACCGGGAATGTTGTTTTGGTTTACCAATACATCGGTTGGGGTAAGATTAACTCTTGCTTCTACGGAATCAATCATTTTCTCTTCTGTAGAATAGGTAAGATGATCTTCAATAGACTCGCGTCGGTACAATGTTTGCAACATGGTGGTTGCTTTTTCGGCAATCGGCGATGTTGCATAGTTTTCAATGATGTATCTTAACTTTTCTCCAGCGGTAGCGTATTGTTTTTCTTGTATGTAGCCAAGGCATTCTAGGTATAGCAATTGTGCCGACCATATATTTTGTCCAAACATAACCTCGGCTTCTTTTTTTTGCAAACGGGCGGCTTCTACTTGTCCTTCTACAAATAGCTGATACACTTTGGCATACACCTGGGTAATGGAGTCCTTACGAGAGATTTGTTGTTGTGTAAGTAAGGCGGTGTATGGGCTTTTGCTAAATCCTTCCAACAAAATATCTTTCATTTTTGCTGCCTTAGTCGAGTTATTAGTGAGTTTGTAACAACCGTATAACTGATAGGCTAATTGGTCGAAAAAGGGCACTCGCTTGTAACGCTGTAAAATGCTTTCATATGCTAGGATTGCCTGCGGAAAGTTTTGAAGTTCGTATTGAAAAAGTTGCCCATTTTGTAATAATGAGTACATGATTAATGAATCCGAACGCATTTTTAGCTCCTTTGAAAGGGGCAATTTACTCATCAGGCCTTCAAACGATATATCCTTTATTTCCGGCACTTCGGTGTTTGTTTCCATGCCTTCCTTTCTTTCCAATGGACGAACAGGGGTTGGTACATCCATGTCGTTTACGTCGGGTAAATTCATTGATTTTGGGGCACTTGTTTGCGCTTCTACCGCCGATTGACGGCGCCAATTATCTACATTCGGCCTATTACCCCACCGTGCTTTAAATTCTAGTAACCCTTTTTGTAAAAGCGATGTGTTATTGAAGTACGATTCTGTACTTTGTGAAGAACCAAATAGGTCTGCATTTTTACTATTACTGCTAATGTCGGTAAATGTTTCTTCTTTAAGGCCTTCTGCTTTGCGTAATTTTTTGGATAATTTTTTTACATACAAAATGCGTTCATCATCGGGTAAGGCCGCAATATTTTGCAGACTGTCTTCTTTTTGTATGGTTAGAATATTGGTGGCTATTTTTTTCAGAGGGGTTTTCCTGAAGAGGTTTTTTTCTATAGTAATGCTGTCAAGTTGATCGATTTTAATGCTGTCAAAATATTGAGCCGAAAGAACAAATTGGTTGGCTCTATAGGCAACATCGGCCATTAGTAAAAAGCCTTTTTGACGTAGTGGTGGATTGTCGGTATTGTTTTTTAAACTTTTAACAAGTGCCTTTGTAGCTGCTTCCACATTTTTTTGCTTCGCTTCCAAAGTTGCTATCGCATAATAAATAATATCTCTGTAGTTTTCATATTTTTCTCTTCTAGCCAAGTGGTATAGCTCAGTTAAGTTTTCTGCAAGTGCATTTTTCTTTTTGGCATTATTGATATCTACAATGTTTAGTCTTGCATACACTTCAAGCATTGGATCGTTGGAACTGCTAATACTTTTTTCAAAGAGGTGTATAGCGGCACTGTCCTGTTTGGATCGTTGGTATAGCTGTCCGCATAAGTACCTCCATCTCGCAGCTTCCTGACGGTTTTCGGCATTGTCAAGCGCATGTTCCAAGTGCCATGCAGCGCTATCGTATTTTTTTTCTTTGTAATAAATATAGCCTGCTAATTCGTGAACGAAGGGGCGTAGTTTTTTAGGGAAAAAGGTATCGGTGCGAATGTCTGCCATTAACGCTGATGCTTGAGACAATTTATTTTCTTCTACATAGTTGCGCACCATCCACAATAATGCTTCGTTTCGACTGCTTGGTCGGGAAAAGAAATCTTTTACAACATTTCTTTTTTCCTTGGTGGCTATGGTAAATATGCCGTTTGTGTTGCTACTATTACTTGCCAATGGTAAAATGTATCCTTCATCATTGGGCGACCATGCATGGTTTAAAAATTGAAATACATGTGCGGCGCTATCTAATTGTTTGTTTAAAAAAAAAGCTTTTCCTAAAATAAGGTACATGTTGTCTACCCAATCGCTTCTTAAATCATGCAGCAGTATGGCTGCATTGCACTTGTAAATGATGCTATCGATGTCTTGTTTGTACTGCGATGTTGCATCGAGTGTGTAGTTGTAATAGGGCAGTAATTGGGTATAATCTTCTTTAAAAGAAGCTTTTGCCCGCTCTAGTATATCATTTATTTTATTATTGGCGTTGAAATGATAATTGTAATGCGTGAAACCGTTCTGAAAAAAACGTCCAACTCTACTAAGCGAACGTTGTTCTGTTTTTTCGCTGCGTAAATTTCTATTTTCGTATTGTTTGGGCTTTTGGTTGTATAAATTTACACTACTATACGGTTGCGCATTGCCCAAATAGGAACACACAAGCACATAAAGCACTATTAATAAAGAGGGTGTTTTCATGTGTAAATAATCAAACCTATAGGCACAATAGTATTGTTTTTAAAACTACCGTTATTTTGCAAGCAAATATACATCTCTCGCAATACATTACTACCTTTAAATCCTGATTTAACAAGATGGCAAAACTCGATACGGCAACTACCTTAAAACGTTTACAAAATAGATACCGTTTGGTAGTAATGAATGATGATACTTACGAAGAAATGGTTACGTTTAGATTAAGTAGGCTAAGTGTATACATAACCTTAAGTATGGTATTTGTATTTTTGGTCAGTTTTACGGTTGCATTGATTGTGTTTACGCCCATGAAATATTACATACCAGGATATGGTAGTAGGCATAGTAAAACCGAATTGCAATTACTGAAAATACGAACAGATAGTTTGGAGCAAGCAATGAAATACAAAGATCGATATTTGCAAAGTGTAAAAAAAGTACTAGCAGGCGACAATTTAATAGTGCTTGATACAACGGTTGTTGATGAAGGTGGAGCCGATATAATGAAAGACTAATGAAATCGAATAAGCAACTTTTATTGCAATATGCCGGTTTTGGATTTCAATTGATCAGCCTCTTGGGTTTGATGGTGTATGCGGGCTATTGGTTAGATGTACGAAAATTAGGCCCTTCATTCCCTTTTTGGGTTTGGTTATTGCCATTTGTTGCGTTGATTGGTACTATTGTTAAAGTGATAAAAGATACAAGTAAAAAATAAAAATATGGGCAAGGGTTTATTTTCGGTAAGTGGGAAGTTGTGGATACTCTTTGCAATAGTGAATTTGCTATTGTTGGTAGGAAATACCGTTTTGTTGACTATTGGCATACAAGCCGTTGTAGTTGCAGGTGCCAATTCGTTGCTTTTTGCCATTGCATTATTCAATGTGCGCATGCACGGAAAAGCAGTGCAAAATCCCAATCCGCATGTTTTTTCGCGCAGCATTATGGCCGGAACTTTTATTAAATTGATGGTGCTTGGCATGGCAGCAGTTATTTATTTGTTGTTAGCCAAACAAAATAGAAATGTAGCAGGTTTGTTTGTAGGTATGGCGCTTTATCTTGTGTATACGTTTTTAGAGGTAAAGATAGCCTTGCAATTAAACAAACAATAATTTCTCGTATGGCAATTACGCAACATCCTATGCAAGCTTTAGCGGCGTATTTGCCGGAGCGCTGCTTTGAACCGGTGGTGCAATACATACACCATTACAAGGTACAGCTAACCGTAACACGCAAGCGAAAAACCGTTTTAGGCGATTACCGGAACGACCATACCGGTGCCAATCATCGTATTTCTATTAATGGAAATTTAAACAAGTACGAATTTTTAATTACGCTACTCCATGAGTTGGCACACCTGCTCACCTTTGAACAGTACAAAAACAGGGTAGAGCCGCATGGTAAAGAGTGGAAAAATTGTTACAGTAAGTTATTGATAGACTTTGTGCAGAAAGGTGTTTTTCCCCCCGATATTGAACAAGCACTTGAAAAAAGCATTATCAATCCTGCTGCAACCGCAAATGGCGAAACGGCATTAATGAAGGTGTTGAAATTGTACAATACACAAAGTCGCGAGGGATACGTAATTGTTGAGCAATTACCCGACGGTGCCTTTTTTCAAACAGAAAATGGGAGAATATTTCAAAAAGTAGGCCGACGTAGAAAACGATACGAGTGCGTTGAGGTTGCTACCGGGCGCCGATATGCTTTTAGTCCGCTAAGCGACGTACAACCAATTGCCGAAAACGAAAAGGCCTAAATCATTACTAATTAAGGCCTTTTGTATAAAAATAAAGTGAAAAATAAGGAATGCTATTAAGCAACTGCTTTTTTAACCAAGTCAGCAGCTTCGCTCAATAAAATAGCCGATTGTACTTTTAATCCGCTTTCATCAATAAGTTTTTTGGCTTCCACTGCATTTGTTCCTTGCAAGCGAACGATAATAGGTATTTGAATATCTCCCAATTTGTTGTAGGCTTCAATAACACCTGCTGCAACCCTATCGCAACGAACAATACCGCCAAAAATGTTGATTAAAATAGCTTTCACGTTAGGATCTTTCATGATAATTCTAAATCCTGCCTCAACGGTTTGTGCGTTTGCTGTGCCGCCTACGTCCAAAAAGTTAGCAGGCTCGCCACCACTCAATTTAATCATATCCATAGTGGCCATAGCCAAGCCAGCACCATTTACCATACAACCTACGTTGCCATCCAATTTTACAAAGTTGAGGTTGAATTCGCCTGCTTCTACTTCTGTAGGATCTTCCTCAGAAATGTCTCTCAATTCTGCTACAGCTTTGTGACGCATAAGGGCATTGTCGTCAATATTCATTTTGCAGTCAACTGCAATGATTTTTTCGTCGCTAGTTTTAAACAAAGGATTGATTTCAATCATGCCTGCATCTAAACCTACATATGCGTTATACAAATTGGTAACAAATTTCACGCAGTTTTTAAAAGCCTCGCCACTTAATCCCAAGTTGAAAGCAATTTTACGTGCCTGAAATCCTTGCAAGCCACCGGAAGGGTGTACATATTCTTTAAATATTTTTTCAGGAGTGTTGTGTGCTACTTCTTCAATATCCATGCCGCCTTCGGTGCTATACATTACCACATTTTGTCCTGAACTTCTGTCAAGCAAAATACTTAAGTAAAATTCTTTAACGGGATTAGGGCCTTCATAGTAAACATCTTGAGCCACTAAAATTTTGTTGACCAATTTACCAGCAGGGCCAGTTTGTATGGTTACCAAAGTGCCACCCAAAAGATTGGTTGCAATTTCTGCAATTGATTCGGCACTTTTAGCAACGGCTACACCGCGCTGTTCGGTTCCTTCAATTTTGCCTTTACCACGGCCACCAGCATGAATTTGGGCTTTTACAACCGCAAATTTGTTGTTGGTTTGTTCTTTAATTTGTTCGTAGGCTGCTACAGCGGCTGCTACATTGTCTACCGCTGTACCTTCCTGTACGGGTACATTGTATTTTTTTAACAGGTCTTTTGCTTGGTATTCATGTAAGTTCATACTACTGAAAATTTTTGCGAAGATAGGTGAAACCACTTTTGATAAGTTGGTTTTTTGGGTTATTTTGGCAATATTTTATACATTTAAAACTTACGCCATTTTTAGTACTCGCAAAAAGCAAACTGACTTACCTAATATCACCAATTTGTAATTTTTTTGTAAATTAATGGCCCTATCATTGTTGTAACATCAATTTGCTTATTATTGCAACTGCAATCTCGCACATCATTCACTAAACATTTGAACCTCACATGAAAAAATTGTTTTTGGCACTTACTGCCATCGTTGTAGCTGCAGGTATTTATTCTTTTACTCCTGCAACCACTGTTAAACCTGCTGATGCTTACACCGTAGATGTGAAAAACAGCAAAGTAGAATTTGTAGGAAGTAAAGCCGATGGTTACCATCCTGGTTATTTTAGCTTGAAAAGTGGCGAAATAAGTGTTGCCGCAGGAAAACTTGTTGGTGGACAATTCGTAATTGACCTAGCAAACTTAAAAGTAACCGATGGCGCAGGTGAAAGATTGGAAGGACACTTAAAAGCCAAAGACTTTTTTGATGTAATCAATTTTGGTACTGCAACTTATCAAATTACTAGCGTAAAATACACTGGCGAAAAAACTGCCGATATTGAAGGTAAATTGACACTAAGAGGTGTTACTGCTCCTGTAAAATTTGCAGCCGTAATTCGTGGTGCTGACGATAAAAAATTCTTTGCAACAGCTTCCTTTAACCTAGATCGTACTGTTTTTGGTATGACTTATGGTGTTGGTAAAGTTAGTAGCGATGTTCAAATAAATGTATATTTGTTTGCTGCCAAATAGTCTTTGTATACCCCCTATATTTATAACTAGCCCTGCATTTGCGGGGCTTTTTTTTGTGCCGATGCTTCAAGTACATTTCTTTGTTGGAGAGTTCATAGGCTGTCTTTTTGGATATACTTTTTATTAAGTGAGCCCGATTGTATTTACGGACAACTAGAACAGGCGGTATTAACATCGTCACTCTACTGCATTTCCTGCGTTTCATTATTCAAACGGCATTCCTATTACCCCAAAAGCTTTCTTCTGTCAGGTTGTTTTATGGGTGTGTAAAAGGCTACACGGTAGCCTGAAAAAGATGATGAGCCAAGGGCCGGTGGTACTATTTAGCTGTTTGGGCGTTGGCACCGTTCAACGGTTGATTTACTATGTGGCTTTTTGCAACCTTGCCTGCATTTTTCAAACAGAACTATGTGCAGCAACTTATTGGTATGTAGGTTTGGTTTTATTGCATAATATTGGGGTATTATGACGTTTGTACAGCTAGAATACATCGTGGCACTAGATACCTATCGGCATTTTGCGCATGCTGCCAATCATTGTTTTGTAACGCAACCTACTTTAAGTATGCAAATACAAAAGCTAGAAGAATCGTTGGGGGTGGTACTTTTCGATAGAGCCAAACAGCCCATCATGCCCACAGAAATTGGAAGCGAAATCATTGCACAAGCACGTAAAATATTGGGTGAGCGAGATATGGTGGAGCAAATCATACAACAAAAAAAAGGGGTGCTTGCCGGCGAAGTAAAACTCGGCATCATTCCCACTTTGGCGCCTTATTTATTACCGCTTTTTTTACATCAATTTGTACTCAATTACCCCCATGTAAAACTGCACATCAACGAATTAACAACAGAAAATATAGTAACCCAACTGCGCGACGGTAGATTGGATGTGGGCATTTTGGTAACGCCGCTCAATGAAGTGGATTTGAAAGAATGGCCTATGTTTTATGAAGAAATGGTGGCATATGTTTCTACAATCAACAAAGCCTATCAAAAGTCGTATGTGCTTACATCGGACATCGATCCTAATAAACTTTGGCTATTAGAAGAAGGGCACTGCTTTAGGGCGCAAATCATGAATTTGTGCGAACTGCGTAGGGGTAGTAAGGATGGTATAAACTTTGAATACGAGGCGGGTAGTGTAGAAACCTTGCGTAGAATGGTGGATGTAAGCGATGGTATTACCATCTTGCCGGAATTGGCTACATTGGATATGCCCGAAACACAGTTGGATCATTTGCGGTATTTTAAGCATCCGGCACCGGTACGCGAAGTGAGTTTAATTACCCATCGTACTTATTTGAAAACCAAAATAATTGAAGTGTTAAAACAGCAAATATTGGATTGTATTCCGCCTAAATTATTGAAAAATAAAAAACGATTGGTTGTGCCAATTGAACAGGTATAGCCAATGCTGCAACTAGCTATTATAAGGATAAGCGGTATAAGTTTGGTTACTAACGAACAAGTACGGCATTGGCAGTTGGTTGTAGGGTTTAATGGTTTTAGTCAATTGAAATATGTGTTAATTTAGAGAATTTATGTTACAACATTGTGCAATTTTTTTGCCGGGAAACACACAAGTTTCATGGGTTTTGGAGCAGTTGCTACTAGGTAAATGGCTGATACAAGAAATGGCTTTGCCAAAGGACAATGTATTGGTTTTTTCGGAACAAGCGATTGCTGCATTTATTGAGGAGGAACAAAAGCACGATCGTTTTTTGGTGACCAATCATACCAATCAAAGCCTGCAATCTATGTCGAGCGGAGAGCGGAAAAAAGCGTTTTTAGCCTATTTGTTGGCACAACAACCAGCGGTTTTGATTCTTGACAATTTGTGGGATAATGTAGATACCGAAAGTGTATTGTATTTGCAAAAGCAGCTAACGCAATTAAGCGAATCGTGTACCATCATACAATTGTTTTACCGTATGGGCGATTTGCTCCCCTTTGTAGAAAAGGTTGCCGAATACAATACCAAAGGCTATTTACAACATTGGCAAAGTAGGCAGCAGTTTAGTACCGTTCAGCCAATTGTGGCCCAATCGGGAGCCGACTTTAATTTGCCCCTGCCGCCGCCTCTAGGGCAAATACCGATTGTTCAAAAAGAGTTAATTGTATTGCAGCAAGTAAATGTGCAATATGATGGTCGGCCAATTTTAAATAGTATAAATTGGACGATTGTTCAAAATAGTTTTTGGCAACTAAAAGGTCCTAACGGTGCCGGCAAAAGCACGTTACTCAGTATGTTGAATGGAGACAACCCCAAAGGGTATGGACAAAATATGTGGTTGTTTGGCAGGAAAAAAGGTAGTGGCGAATCTATTTGGGATATAAAGAAAAACATCGGTTATTTTTCGCCACAATTGGTGCAACAGTTTGAACGCCTCGATTCAATAGAGCAAATGGTGATTGGAGGCTATTTTGATTCCGTTGGTTTGTACTTAGTGCCCTCAGAATTACAAATCAAATTTGCGCAACGTTGGTTACAAATATTGGGATTGTTCAATGAAAAGCATCGTCCTTTTCGGTTTTTTTCGCCGGCACAGCAACGTCAAATTTTAATAGTCCGGGCAATGGTAAAGCATCCGCCGTTGTTAATCCTCGATGAACCCACTGCCGGTTTGGACGATGCACAAGCTGCAACAATTGTTCGGTTAATAAACAAAATAGCTGCCGAAAGCAATACGGCCATTGTTTACGTATCGCACAGAACTGAAAAAGGACTTCAAGCTACTCAGGTGTATGAATTAGTACCTGGAGCTGAAGGGTCGATAGGTAGGGTGGTAGCATAGAATTGACACTGTTGAACGGTGCCAACGCCCATGCCGCCCAATAGTAGTACTAGCCCTTGGCTCATAACCCCAAAAAGGCTACGGTGTAGCCGATAAGTGACACAAAAAAATCAAAACTGAAAGATGGTTAATTGCGGCGAAAAGCCCATTTCCACATTTCTTTCCAAGTGGGTTTTTTGCCATACATGAGTATGCCTACCCTATAAATTTTGCCACTTAACCAAGTAGTGCCAATAAAGCCAAGCACTAGCAGCAGCATACTGACAATCAGTTGCCAATAAGGGACTGTTTCGGGTACGCCAAACGGTATGCGAGCCATCATAACAATAGGTGAGGTGAGTGGAAACAAACTGCCAAACAAAGCAATGCCACTTGTAGGGTCGTTAACGGCTTTGGTCATGATAACAATGGCAAATATGATGGGCA
>Ga0209398_1001115_pt1 | contig 14577 bp, 12 predicted proteins | sample AshMeaBigSpring_FD_184125 | JGI IMG/M metagenome (GOLD analysis project Ga0209398, IMG submission 184125) | Groundwater microbial communities from Big Spring, Nevada to study Microbial Dark Matter (Phase II) - Ash Meadows Big Spring (SPAdes)... | ecosystem: Environmental > Aquatic > Deep... | reverse complement strand
CCACTCATCATCCGCAATAACACCCCCCGTTATCCAGCAAGCGGTTCCCACTTGCCACACAACTGGCGGTGGCATTGGCAATCTCCCGCGCTAGATGTCGTGGTGAGGCGCCCGCTCTTGGACACAACCTACGCTCTTATCCACAGTACGACGACTACGATCTTTTATACTTTTACGGTTCAACTGGCTCTCATGTGGTTACGCACTGGGGGCGGGCTAAAAAGTATTGGGCTGAACAAGTGCGGTGCAGCCCGACCCCGGCACGTAAGACGCGCCCCCTTGAATTCCGATTGAACTACCTTTGCTCAGGGGCGGCGCAAGCCTTTTGTTTCTACAACCATCGGCGGCAACATGAATGACGGCGTAGAAACAGCATCCTCAGTTTCGAGAATAGGCGGCGTCAGTTCTACTACGTAAAGAAAGGGCGTCGGATCATTGAAGCCTCCCCAGCCGTCAAAGCGGTTGAAGGGGTGAATCCGAATGGCAAAATGGAGATGAAGCGGAAACGGGCGCCGCAGCAATTCAGCCCGTGCTAATGGGTCGCCGCGTGTCACCGTCTGCCCTGTTTCCACTAACAGTTCGCCCAATTGCCCATAGAATGATTCCCCCCAGTGGTGGTCGACTTTGACGTAGCGCCCCAGCCCGCCCGGTTCGTGGCTAATCTCGATGACACGCCCGCGATCGGCTGCCAGAATCGACGCCCCCGGCGATGTCAGCAAATCAAGCCCAGGGTGTCCTTTGAGCGGCACGCCATTGTAGGTGAATTGCGCGTGATAGCCCGGATTGTCGCCCCATCCCTGGAGTAACTGCACTGTTTCTGTGTCGAGCGGCAGCGCCAGATGAATGCCCTCTGGTTCGGTTTGTCCGGAAAATTGAATATACCGTAGGTTGCGCGCAGCCATGAAGATTTGTGGTTTCCAGCGTGTAGAAAAACTAGACAGGCGTGTGTCTGTCGCATATACTCAAGACTTGGCGTCGCTACAGAGGCCTGTTGGGCGTTCGTAGCTTGAACGAAGTATACGGTCTGGGTGTATTGCATACCAAACACCCGCCGGTGAGGAATGCACAGCATCTAATGCGCTGTGCAGCGTCGCAAGGGGGAATGCACCATGCCGATCTACGAGTTTGTGTGTCACGATTGCGGTCACGAATTCGAGAAGATTCAATCATTTTCCGACAGCAGCACTCCAACTTGCCCCAACTGTCAAGGGGTGCATGTGCGTCGGCGTATCAGCCAGCCGGCGATCCATTTCAAGGGCAGCGGCTGGTACATCACCGACAGCAAGAACTCCTCTAAGGCTTCGGCAAATGGCAAAAAGGAGGAGAGCGGCGAAAGCAAGCCCAGCGGCGCTGCCAATGAGAGCGCGCCTGTCCCTGCCCCAGCGCCTGCCGCAGAGAAACCAGCGAAATCGGCGTGATGCGCGCCGGCATCCAGTCCGTGAGCAGAGTAGGCAGATGCCAGGTACGCTCATGCACGTCTCAGGGTGTGCGTGCCTCTTTGCAATCAAGCTGCTTCACGGCTACACCAGCTTTCGTGTACAATACGTTTGATAACATGCTTTCCCAACCCGGCGCCGCCCCGCGTGGATGCGCCCACCGGCGGCAATCAGTGACCACACGCACGGAGGAAACCTGATGACTGTTCCCAAGCGATTTGATGTCCTGCGCTTCATGGGCGCAATGTTCAAGGTCTTTGCCTGGATTTCGTTGATTCTGACGATCTTGAGTGCTATTGCCATTGTGCTCTTGCCACAGATCAGCGGGCTGAGCGAGGCGCTGGGGCCGTATGCCGGGTTTGCGGTGGCAGCAGGTGCAGGTGCGATTGTGACGGGGCTGTTGGTGTTGTTGGGCGGGCTGCTGAACTTTGTCATGCTTTATGCGCTGGGTGAGATCATCCTATTGCAAATTGCCGTTGAGGAGAACACCCGTCTGACTGCAGCGTTGCTCCTAAAAATGCACCAGGACACCCAGCCAGAACCAGCGCCAGCAGCCGCCTACCCGCCACCAGGTGGCTTTGCCAACGAACCTGCGCCCTACCGTTGATCGCCGGTTTTTCCGTGCGCCTGCCCGCCGCTGCCGAGATTGAGCCATGACCGAATCTGCTGATTTCCTGTTCGTCCACGCTCACCTCTTTACAATGGAGGGCGGCGGCGTCGGCTACATTGCGGATGGCGCCGTAGCTGTCCGCGCCGGGCGCATCATTGATGCAGGCCCGACGCCCGCCCTGCACGCGCGCTTCACCGCCAGTGAAACTATCAACGCGTCGCATCATGCCTTGCTGCCGGGCCTGATCGATGCGCACATGCACACGCCCTGGGCCGTCGTGCGCGGCGTCGCGCAGGATGTCGCCCACTGGATGCAGAAAGGGCTGGCGCCTTACGCCCGCCACCTGCATCGCGAGGCAGCGCTGGCCGGCACCTGGCTCAACGTGCTGGAGGCGCTCAAAGCCGGCACCACCACAATGGGCGATTATGCTCACCCCATCGAAGGCTGGGCGGAGATTTTCGCCGCTGTCGGCGTGCGCGCTGTGCTGACCGCCACGATCAACGCGCTGCCCACCGGCCAAATGGCAAGCTGGCGCGTTGGCGATCTTTATCCGCTCGATGACGCCGTCGCCGAGCAGGGTATCCGTGACGCGCTGGCGTTGGCCGCCGAATGGCATGGCGCCGAAAATGGGCGCATCACGGTAATGTTTGGACCGCAGGGCGCCGACATGCTTTCACTCGACCACCTGCGCCACATCAAACGCCTCGCTGCCGCCGAGGGGCTGATGATCCACATGCACGTGGCGCAGGGCGACCGCGAGATCGGCCAGATGGTCAAACGCTACGGCAAACGCACACCGGCGTTCCTGGAGCAGATCGGCTATCTTGACGACCAACTGCTCGCCGTCCACCTGACCGAAGCCACGGACGACGAAACCGCCCAGATCGCCTATAGCGGCGCGCGCATGGTGCTCTGTTCGGGCAGCATCGGCATCATCGACGGGATCGTGCCGCCGGCGGTGGCCTTTCGCAGCGCGGGCGGGCTGGTGGCGCTGGGGTCGGATCAGGCGGCGGGCAATAACTGCAACAACATTTTCAACGAGATGAAGTTGACCGCCCTCTTCAACAAGATCAAATATCGTGATCCGACGGTGCTGCCAGCGTGGGAAGTGCTGCGCATGGCGACCATCGAAGGCGCTCAGGCGCTTGGGCTGGGCGACGAGATCGGCTCGATCCGCCGCGGCAAAAAGGCCGACCTGATCCTGGTCGACCTCGATGCATTCAACTTGATGCCGACCTTGACGACGCCGATTCGCAATCTTGTGCCCAACCTGGTCTATGCCGCAACCGGTCACGAAGTCGATCTGGTGATGGTGGATGGCCGCGTGCTGGTGCGCGGTGGGCGCGTGGTGGCGGTCGATGAGGATGCCGTGCGGGAAGAAGTGCAGCAGCGCGCAGATGAAGTGGCGGCGGCGGTCAAACGCGACCCGATCCACCTCGACATGGCGCTGCTGCAGGCGATGGAGGAAGGCAAGCTGTGAAGTGAGCTACTCCTCGCCCAGGATCGAATTCAGGATCATGGCGATGGCGCTGATGATGATGCTGGCCAGCAGCGCCCACCAGAAGTTGTCGATCGTAAATGATTCCGGGAATATCCAAGACGTCACGTAAAGAATAAAGGTGTTGATGACTAGCGTGAATAGCCCCAATGTTAGCACTACCAGCGGACAGGTCAACAGCATCAGGATCGGCTTGAGTACAGCCATTAACAGGCCAAGCACGGCTGACATCAAAAACAAAGTCCAGATGTCGCCTGTGAAGTTCAGCCCCGGTAGCAGCCAGGTGGTTACCCCGACAGCGATAGCGAGGACTACCCATTTGATTAGAATTGACTTAAGCACAGTTTTCTCCTCTTGAATGATGATCGGTTGCGCATGGAGATTGCTTGAGGATGCCTCTCACTGCCCTGCATCAATAGTACTACACATCCACAGATTTTGCATTTCGTCCACCGCCGCCGACCAGCCGGGCGCCAGTACGATGGTCGTGTCGTATTGAAAGATGAGCGCCGCCCCTGCCAGGCGATGCCCATACTGGAGCCGATCACGCGCATAGCAGGCAGTCAGCATTGGCTCAGGCGCTGCAAACCAAACTGGTTTGGCGCCAACCAGGGCGGCAGATACATCCGTTGTCGTTGGCGTTGCGGCGACGGGCAGTGCAGGTTTAACGCCCGGCGCGGTGGCGCGTAACCGCACCGTCACCGCCTCGACGCGCTCTTGCGGCATGGCGTAACCATAGCGTTGTGCGTGAGCGGCATGAAACGCCGTCACTGCGCCGGCGACGGCTGCAGGCGTGACCGGCAAGGGAAGCGCCACGGTCAATTCATAACTCTGCCCGCGATAGCGCAAGTCCAGCGCGGCGGTTGTCGTCACTGCGGTGACATTTTCGCGCGCCAACACCGTCTGCGCCTTTGCCGACAACGCGGCGATGGCTGCCGCTAACGGCGCCGGATCATCAAACAAGGTCGGTGCGTCGGCTAGCAACGCTTGCGACGCCTCGCTCGTCACGTCCGCCATCAACATCCCGTAGGCGCTGAGCACGCCAGGATTGGGTGGACAGAGGATGCGCGTGACGCCTAGACTTGTCGCTAGGTCACAAGCGTGAAGTGGGCCAGCGCCGCCGAAGGGCAGCAGCACGAAGGCGCGCGGGTCGTAGCCGCGTTCAACGGAGACGCGGCGCAGCGCCCGCTCCATCGTGGCGTTGGCGACGCGCACCACGCCGAGTGCAGCCTCTTCGACGCTCAGATGAAGCTGGTCGCCTAACCGCTGCAAGACGCGCCGCGCGGCGTCCTCATCCAGCGTCACCTGGCCGTGCCCGCCGAGGAAGCCCGCGGCCTCGAGACGCCCCAGCACCAGGTTTGCGTCGGTCACGGTCGGCAGGTCGCCGCCACGCCCGTAGCACGCTGGCCCCGGCACGGCGCCGGCGCTGCGTGGCCCCACCTGGAGGGCGCCGCCCGCATCGACGAAGGCGATGCTGCCCCCGCCGGCGCCGACGGTGTGGATGTCGATCACGGGCAGGCGCAATGGCAGGTCAGTGATCGTGCTTTCGGCGGTCGTGGGGATGTGACCAGGACAGAGCGCCACGTCGGTGCTCGTCCCGCCCATATCGAAGGTGATGAGGTTGACGGCGTTGTGTGCGGAAAGGGGGAGGTGGGGAGCGCGGGAGCGCATCGACTGTTCGGCAATGGCGAACGCACCGACGGCGCCACCCGCCGGCCCGCTCAGCACGACGCGCGCGGCTTGCGCTGCCGCCTGCGCCAGCCCGATCACGCCGCCGTTGGATTGCATGATGTGTACGGTTGGATGCGCCCCTGGCAGCTCCGTCGCCAGCGTCTGTTCCAGGCGCGCCAGGTAGCGCGCCACCAGCGGCTGCACGTAGGCGTTGATTACGGTTGTGGCGGTGCGTTCGTATTCGCGGTATTCGGGCAGGATGTCGCTGCTCAGCGAGATCGGCAGGTCGGGCAGGGCGGCGTGCAGCAGCGCTGCTGCACGCTGTTCGTGGACAGGGTTGCGAAAGGAAAAGAGGAAGACGACGGCGAGGCTCTCGATCTCGGCAGTGCGCAGCTTTGCGGCCAGCATTGGGATGTCAGCCTCCGCCAATGGCGTGATAACATTACCCTCATGATCCAGCCGCTCCGCGATTTCCAGCCGGTGCGGGTCGGCCACCAGCGGGGCCGGACGCGCCTGGTGCAGCCGATACAACTGTGGGCGATTCTGACGGCCGATCACAAGGGCGTCGGCAAAACCTGCGGTCGTCAACAACGCCGTCCGCGCGCCGCGGCGTTCAAGGAGCGCGTTCGTCGCCACCGTCATGCCGTGAACGATTGCCAGCGCCGGCGATGGCGCAAGCGCGTCGCTGGTCAACAGCCCCAGATCGCGCAAGCCCTGGATGATGGCGATGCTCTGATCTTCGGGCGTCGTGGGGACTTTATGTACGCTCAATCGGTCATCGCGCCAGACGACAAAATCGGTGAAGGTGCCGCCCACGTCGATGCCCACGAGAAGTGCGTTGTTCATGCTTCACAGCCTGCGAGGTGATAGGCCAGCGTCGGCCAGAGAATCGGGACGGCGCCAAAGTGACCTGTGTAGGTTTGCTCAATCGAATGCTTCCGCTATAATAACAATTACTCGCCGTCGTGTCATCTGTGGCCGCCATTGAAATAGATGCCAGAGGTAGCGCACGTACGGCAGACCCCACTTCTGCTGTTGATGATAAATTTTGATCGTTAAATCAGCATTTCATGAAATCCGTAGGAGGATTCAAACCCATGAACGAGAAGCGATTTGCCATTGTCGTATCACTGCTGCTCGTGTTCACGCTGCTGCTGTCGGCCTGTACGGCGACGCTGCCTGCCGCCCCCGCCGCCGAATCTGGCAGTGAAGCCGCCGCCCCTGCCGCCGACATCAAGATCGGTTTGGTGACGGATGTCGGGCGCGTCAATGACCGCAGCTTCAACCAGTCGGCGTGGGACGGCGTGGTGCAGGCCGGGACGGCGTTGGGACTGACGGAAGGCGAGGGCTTCAAGTACATCGAGACGCAGGACTCGAAGGATTACGCTGACAACATTCAGCAGTTCGTCGAAGCGGGATTCGACGTTGTCGTCACGGTTGGCTTTGCCCTGGCCGAGGCCACCACTAAGGCGGCGCAGGAGAACCCCGACATCTACTTCATCGGCATTGACCAGTTCCAGGGCGAGGCGCTGCCCAACCTGACGGGCCTGGTCTTCAACGAGGATCAGTCGGGCTTCCTGGCGGGTGCGCTGGCCGCACAGCTGAACAAGACCGGCACGATTGCCGCCGTGTTGGGCACTGACCTGGTGCCGCCAGTGGTGGCGTTTGGCCAGGGCTACGAACTGGGCGCCAAGTACATCAACCCAGACATCACCGTGCTGACCACCTATCACCCTGGCGAGATTTCGCAGGCTTTCGTCGATCCGGAATGGGGCGCCGCCACCGCCAAGCAGGCGCTCGATCAGAAGGCTGACGTGATCTTTGGCGCCGGCGGTTCGACCGGCAACGGTGCGCTGCAGGAAGTGGCAGCCGCGCCGGGTGCGGGCGCTGATGTCTTCTGCATCGGCGTGGACACCGACCAGTGGGAGACGCTGCCGGCAGCGCACCCGTGCCTGGTCTCCAGCGCCATGAAGCTGATCACGCCGTCGGTGATCGACCTGATCAACACCTACGCCGCCGATGGCACGATGACCTCCGGCAATTACTTCGGTGGCGCAGGTCTGGCGCCGTTCCACGACTTCGAGGAGAAGATTCCGCAGGAGATCAAGGACAAGCTGGACGAGATCGCCGCCGGCCTGGCGGATGGCAGCCTGACCACCGGCTATCAGCCGTGACCGTCCACTAATTGAACTCCAGACAAGAGGCAAGGCGTCAACCCTTGCCTCTTGTTTTCCCCGCCCACGGTTCCATTCCCAGGAGCGGCTATGAATGTTTCCTCTCTGCGCCGGATTGGGCAGATGTTGCTGATTCCAATCCTTGCCGTCTTTACTGCCCTTGTTGTGGGCGCCGTTGTGATGTGGATTTTTGGTGACGACCCGCTGGCGGCCTATCGCGGGTTGTGGAATGGTGCGTTCGGCAACGCCCGCAACTGGTCTGAGACAATCCGCAAGACGACGCCCCTCATCCTGACCGGCCTTTCCGTCGCCGTCGCCTTCAAGGCTGGTCTGTTCAACATCGGCGCATCGGGACAGTTCATCATCGGCACGGTGTGCGCCGTGGCCGTGGGCGTCAATTTTGAGGGGCTTCCCACCTTCATCCATCTGTCGCTGGCCATGCTGGCCGGTATCGCGGGGGGGATGTTCTGGGGCTTCATCCCCGGTGCGCTCAAGGTCTTCACTGGCGCACACGAAGTCATTGTCACCATCATGCTCAACTACATTGCGAGCCTGTTTGCAGGCTGGACCGTCTACGCGGGCGGCACGCAAGGGCAGACGCCTGGGCCGCTGTGGGATCCGACCGCCGGCCCGATCTCGGAAACCGCCGATGTTTTCATCAGCGCCCGACTGCCGTGGATTTTTGGCGACCCGTACCGTGTGCATTGGGGCGTCGTCCTGGCGCTGCTGGTGGCGCTGCTCATGTGGTGGATTATCTTCAAAACGACGCTGGGCTTTGCCACGCGCACCGTGGGCGCTAACAGCAAAGCGGCGCGATACGCCGGCATCAACGTCAACTGGACGATCATTCTGACCATGATGATGGCGGGTGGTTTGGCAGGGCTGGCGGGCACGATCGAGACGCTGGGGCTGAATCACAAATTTGCCCCTGAATTTACCGGCGGCGTTGGCTTCGACGGTATCACCGTGGCGCTGCTGGGGCAGACCAACCCGATCGGCGTCGTGCTTTCAGCCTTTTTGTTGGGCGCACTGGATGCAGGCGGCTCCGGGATGCAATTCGACTCCGGCGTGCCTGCCGACATCATCCAGGTCATTCAGGCGTTGGTGCTGGCCTTTGTGGCGGCGCCGACGATCATTCGCCAGATTTACCGCATCCGCAAGCCGAGTGATCAGATCGAATCCACCGTCTTCAGCAGCGGGTGGGGGAGGTAGCGCAAGATGGGCAAGCGACGAACGCGCGTCACATCCTATGTCATCGGTGGGCTGGTGCTGGGCTTTCTGGTGATGGCGCTGCTGGTCAACACCACTGCGCTGGGTGAAAACACCTGGCTGCGCGTCTTCTTTGGCGTCAGTGCGCTGAATTTTACGCTGCGCGCCAGCGTGCCGTTGATCCTGGGCGCGATGTCCGGCATCTTGTGTGAACGCACCGGCATTGTCAACATCGGCATCGAAGGCATGATGCTGGCCGGCGCCTTTGCCGCCTTTGTCGCCAAGACCAGCACCAACAGTTGGCCGCTGATGAGCAGCCTGCTCTTTGGCGTGGCGGTCGCCCTGGCCGTGGGTGGGGCGATGGGGTGGCTGCACGCCGTCTTCTCGATTCGCTACCGCATGGATCAGATCATCTCCGGTACGGTGTTAATCATCCTGGCGGCGGGCCTCAGTTCTTACTTGTTTGATCGTAATGCCGTCGCCGAGGGGAAGTTTGGCGCGATTCCAATTCCGGGGCTGGCGCAGATTCCAGTGCTTGGTGAGGTGCTTTTCTCCAACCCGCCGCTCACCTACACGACGCTAATCTTGGTGGTGGTGATTCATATCTTGCTTTTTTACACGAAGTGGGGGCTGCGTTCGCGGGCGTGCGGCGAGCATCCCCGCGCGGCCGACACGGTGGGCATCAACGTCAACCGTTTCCGCTATATGAACACGATCCTTGGTGGGATGCTGGCGGGGCTGGCGGGCGGTTTCCTGGTGCTGGAGGCAGTCGGCCAATTTCAGGAAGGGATGACGGCTGGGCGCGGCTTTATCTCGCTGGCGGCCATGATCTTTGGCAACTGGATGCCCTTTGGCGCGATGGGTGCGGCGATGCTCTTTGGCTACACCCAGGCGCTGCAGAATGAGCTGCTGCTGGCCGGCGTCACCACCGTGCCGCGCCAGTTCGTCAGCATGATCCCTTATCTCGTCACGATCATCGCTGTCTCTGGCTTTGTCGGGCGCGTGCGTGCGCCGGCGGCGGAGGGCAAGGTGTACGAGACCGAAGGTGGGTCGGAGTAACTGTTCGTGTTCAGCATTTGGAATGTTAGCAACGTGCCAGAATCTGACTGGACAACGGTTGATCCGACTGTGCTCAACGAGCCAAAATCGAAATACTCGGCGTCGTATACGGTATACGTTGATATGAGTGCGAAGTTGGAGCAGTGGTCAAAAGCTAGCGCTGCTGCTGTATCGAATGGGGATACCGTAGTATGTTTTGTATCTGCACGCGTGAAACAGCGTCTTAGGCAGACGCTGCTGAACCGATACAGCGCAAAAACTGTGAAGTACCGGGCTTTTGCAATTCTCGTTTATATAGCCATCAAGGGGGAACTGCTTCACATCAAACAGGTGGTTCTCGATCAGGACTACACCGGTAATGAAGCTGAGGTCACGGTGCGAAACGTACTGCTTTCTCTATTGAGGAAGCAGAATCCAGATATTCCAGCGAGCTTTGTGAGGTTTCAACGTGTGCGTGGAAGCAACGCCGACAGACTGGCAAGGGACGTTTATATGGGAAAACGGGCGCCCACAAGAGTGATTTGTTTCTCAGAATTGGAACCTATATTGGGAAAATGAAGAAGCTGGGGATGTCCACGAAGGGAACATAACCGCTGCACGCTCGGAAGTTGCCTTCCGCTACCCAGATAGGGCACTAGTGGGCCTGCAGCCACCCAGCTATCGATTCTAGTATATCACAATCGTCAATCGTGTTCATCCAGGAGTAGCGAAATTTGAACACATCCGCCATACCCGTGCTCGAAGTACGCAACGTCACCAAGACTTTTCCGGGCGTCGTCGCCAATGAGGATGTCAACCTGCAGCTCCAGCAGGGTGAGATTCTGGCGCTGTTGGGCGAAAACGGCGCGGGCAAATCGACCTTGATGAACATCATCTTTGGCCTTTATCACCCGACGCACGGCGAAATTCTGGTGAACGGCCAGCCGGTGCGCATGAAGACCCCGCGCGACGCGATCAAGCTCGGCATCGGCATGGTGCATCAACATTTCCAGCTTGTGCCCGTGATGACCGTCACCGACAACATCATGCTCGGCGATGAGAGCGTCAAGGGCGGGCTGCTCGATCGCCGCGCCGTGGCGGCGCGTATCCGCGAACTCTCGCAGCGCTACAGCCTCGAAGTCGACCCCGACGGCGTGATCGAGGATCTGCCCGTCGGGGTACGCCAGCGCGTCGAGATTCTCAAGGCGCTCTACCGCAACGCCAACATCCTGATCCTGGACGAGCCGACTGCCGTGCTGACGCCGCAGGAGATCGACGGGCTGTTCCGCGTGATGCAGACGCTCAAGGAGCAGGGCAACTCGATCATCTTCATTACGCACAAGCTCAAGGAAGTGCTGCACATCGCCGACCGCATCATGGTGCTGCGCGGTGGGCGCGTCGTGGGCGAAGCCGATCCCAGGGTGACCACACAGCAGCAGCTTGCCTCGATGATGGTGGGGCGTGAAGTGATTCTGACGGTCGAAAAAGTGCCGGCGCAGCCCAAAGACGTTGTGCTGGAGATCGAAGGACTCAAGGCGACCAGCGACCTGGGCGAGCCGGCGCTGCGCGGCGTCTCCTTCCAGGTATGCGCCGGCGAGATCGTCGGTGTGGCCGGCGTGCAGGGCAACGGCCAGACTGAGCTGGTCGAGGTAATCACAGGCTTGCGCAAGGCCGACGCCGGGCGCATCCAACTGGGCGGCGTCGACATGACCAACGCCAGCCCGCGCCGTATCACGCACGCGGGGCAAAGCAGCCATGTGCCCGAGGATCGCCACGCCTACGGGATGGTCGATGCCTACTCGATTGCCGACAATCTGGTGCTCAACCAATACTACCTGCCGCCCTTTGCTAAAGCCGCCACGATTCAACAGGGCGCCATCGCCGCACATGCCAAAGCGCTGGTCGAAAAGTTCGACGTGCGCACCCCCAGCATCTACACGCACGGCGGCAGTCTCTCCGGCGGCAACCAGCAGAAGATGGTGGTGGCGCGCGAGTTCAGCCGCTCGATCCAGTTGCTGATCGCCGCGCAGCCGACGCGCGGCATCGACGTCGGCTCGATCGAGTTCATCCACAACCAGATCGTCGCCAAGCGCGACGAGGGCGTCGCTGTGCTGCTGGTCAGCGCCGAGTTGGACGAGATCATGGCGCTCTCCGACCGCATCGTCGTCATGTACAAGGGCGAGATCATCGACATTGTCGACTGCGCCGACGCCACGCGCGAAGGGTTAGGCCTCTTGATGGCTGGCGTCAAACACGAACCGGCGTAATGACGATCAGCCCGATTCTTGACCAGCCCCAGAGCATCGACTACGCAGACCTGCCGCCAGGTCCGCTCAATCGGCTTGCCAATCACGAGCTAATCTGCTGGCTCGACGCTGCCTGCAACCCGCACACCATTCACTGGCCGTGGGGGGATCGCGTCTATGCGCGCTCGATCACAATGCGCGTGATCGACATCCAGGAAGGCGAACTGACGCCACTGGTGACGCGCTTCTTTCCCGGCCACCAGGAGGTAATCGCCGGCTCCGAGGGCGTCATCGTGACGAAACGCCTGGGTATACCCTACAAGACGACCGACGACCGCGCCCTCTTCTGGCTGCTCGAATGCCAGGCCGAGGGCGACCGCGTGCTGCGGCTGGAGATCGACATCGACTGGGGGGAGCCGTTGAGCCAACGCATCGTCGACGGGCTGCTGGTAGCGCAGCACAATCCTGGCCCGGCGCGCGGCCTCTATCAACAGAGCAATGCTGAGAGCACACGTATCTTTGGCAACCCGCACGGGCGCCCCGACCAGGTCGATCTCGATGACCCGGCGCACGCGCATCTCGTCTACCACGTACTGGTCAACGGCATCGTCGAGGTGCCACTGATCTTCACCGTCAGCGATGTGGGCGAACAACTGGCGTGGAGCAGCTTTCTGGCGTTGCGCGAGGTTGAGGAAATCTTCGACATCAGCAGCCGCAACTGGGCGCGGCGCCTTCACGCCGGCCGGCTGTGGACGCCCGATCCAAAGTTCAACCTGGCTGTCGAACGCGCTCGTCTTGAGGCAATTCGCCACCTTCAGCGCCATCGCAGCGGCACGGCGCCCTCCGACCGCCGCGTCGAGCATATCCCGGCGTTGGTGGCGGCGTGGGACGCGCTCGACCCGGTGCAGAGTCGCAACTTGCTGGCGCACCTGTGGCGGACAGCCGAGGCGACCGCTGGCCGCCTGCCGGAGGTGCTGCCAGGGCTCCCCGACGTCACCCTCGCTGGCCGCATCGAATCGATTTTGACGACAAATGCGGTCTATATCCACACCCTGGCGGCGCACGTGCAGCGCCACCGCACCCTGCCGCAATTCCTGGACGAGCACTTGAACGGCGTGCGACTATGCGCCGAAGCCTTGATCCAGTTGCGCGTGACCGCGCCGGTATGGCTGGCAGAACCTGCGCTGCGCCAGCAATTGGCGGGCACTTTGCGTGTGGCCGCAAGCCTGGCCGCGCGCGCGGGCGACGAGGTGAACGCCGCCCGCTGGGAGAGCGAGTGGCGCTATCTTGCCGATAAAGAAGGTGTGGCCGCTGTCGGCTTCGTACATGATTATGATCTGGCAAATTGGGAAGGCGCGGTACAATGGCGCCATGACCGCTTATCTGGCTTTGGCGACCCCTGGGTGGGAATGCAACTCGCCGGCGCCGTGATCTGGCGCGGCGTCGGTTTGCGCGACCGCGGCGACGCCATTTTTGTCGAGCCAACCTGGATGGTGCAGCGCTGGTCCTGGTGGGCGCTGCTCGGCGTCACGATGACAGAGGAACGGCGCCTAAGCATGGTGTGGGACGGCGCCACCCTCCATACCACGCGCCCGGTGTACAGTACATTTCCGACGCAGGTACACAAGCAGATTCAGCTTCTACACACCGATGAATTTGACTTCGATCCTGTTTTCGAGATGATCAAAGGCGAGGCAAGTTCTACGGAGGAAAGAGTTCGCTTCAAGCCCAAGTTTTAACAAGAACGGTGATGTGTGATTCGTGACTTTTACGCATCATGCATTATGCATTACTGCAAGGCTCCCCAGAGTATGAACCGGACTGCAATCACTTACGATTCGTACAACCTTCGGCACACGCTGGAAGGGCATCCTGAGAATTTTCGTCGCCTCAAAGGGGTGATGGAACTGCTCGCCGAAGAAGGTATGTTGGACAAACTGGTCAGTGTGTCCAGCACACCAGCGCCAGTTGAGTCGATTTTAGCCGTGCATACGCCGCAGTACGTGGATCGGCTGCAAGCGATTGCGCAGCGCGGCGGCGGGCATCTCGACCCTGACACCTATGTGAATGTCGACAGCTACGAAGCGGCGCTGCGCGCAGCCGGCGGCGTACTCAACCTGATCGATGCGGTGATGTGGCGGCAGGCGGACAACGGCTTTGCCCTCGTGCGCCCGCCTGGGCATCACGCGTTGGTGCATCAGGGCATGGGCTTCTGCCTCTTGGCCAACGCTGCGATTGCTGCGCGGTGGGCGCAGCGGCATCACGGCATCGACCGCGTGCTTATCGTTGATTTCGACGTACACCACGGCAACGGCACCCAAGACATCTTCTATAAGGACCCCAGCGTGCTCTTTTTCAGCACGCATCAGTACCCCTATTATCCCGGCACCGGCGCCGCCACTGAACTGGGCGCCGATAAAGCCTACGGGGCGACGGTCAATGTTCCTTTTCCGCCGCATGTGGGTGACAAAGGCTATCTCGAAGCGTTCCAGCGCATCCTGGCGCCGGTGGCGCGCCGTTTCCGCCCGCAGTTGATCATCCTTTCGGCGGGTTTCGACGCCCACTGGCTCGACCCGCTGGCAAGCATGGGGCTGAGCATCACCGGCTATGCAGCGCTGACGCAGGAACTGATGTCGCTGGCTGACGAGTTGTGCGGCGGTCGCCTGGTCTGCGTGCTGGAGGGCGGCTATCACCT
>Ga0209398_1001107_pt1 | contig 14657 bp, 9 predicted proteins | sample AshMeaBigSpring_FD_184125 | JGI IMG/M metagenome (GOLD analysis project Ga0209398, IMG submission 184125) | Groundwater microbial communities from Big Spring, Nevada to study Microbial Dark Matter (Phase II) - Ash Meadows Big Spring (SPAdes)... | ecosystem: Environmental > Aquatic > Deep... | reverse complement strand
TTGCTTTTTGAAAAACCGATGATCGGCGGGAAGGCATCGGCCTTCCCGCTGGCGATCAATACCATGGGCTCGCGGCGGCGGATGGCGATGGCGCTCGGACTGGAGAAAATCGACGAGCTTGCCGACCAGATGCAATTTTTGCTGAAGGCAAAGCCGCCGCGGACGATCCGCGAGGCGATCACGCTGCTAAAGAACGGGATCGACGTCATCCATGCCAAGCCGCGGCACGTGCGCAGCGGCGCCTGCCAGGAGGTCATTCACAAGCCCGGCGGATCGTTCTCGCTGGCCGACCTGCCGGTCCTGCATTGCTGGCCGGACGACGGCGGACGGTTCATCACGCTGCCGACCGTGTTCACCAAGGATCCGGACACCGGTGAGCGCAATATCGGCATGTATCGGATGCAGGTCTACGATGGCTGGACGACCGGGATGCATTGGCAGGTCCACAAGGTCGGAGCGCGGCACGGACGCCGGTATTACGAAAAAGGCGAGCGCATGCCGGTGGCTGTGGCGCTCGGCGGCGATCCGGCACTCACGTTCGCCGCCACGGCCCCGCTTCCAGACGGGCTCGACGAGATCCTCTTCGCCGGGTTTGCGCGGAAAAAATCCGTCGAGTTGGTCAAGGGCGTCACCGTCGACATCGATGTGCCCGCCAATGCGGACTTCGTTTTGGAGGGCTACGTCCAACCCGGCGAGCTGCGGCCGGAGGGTCCGTTCGGCGACCACACCGGCTTCTACACCAACATAGACGACTACCCGGTCTTCCACCTCACCGCGATCACTCACCGCAAGGATGCCGTTTATCCCGCGACGATCGTCGGAATTCCGCCGATGGAGGACTTCTACATGGGCGAGGCGAGCGTCCGGGTTTTCCTGCCGGTCTTCAAAATGAACTTCCCGGAGATCGTGGACATGGCGCTGCCCGCCGAAGGCGTCTTCCACAATCTGGTCTTCGTCTCGATCCGGAAGCAATACCCGCTCCAGGCCTACAAGATCATGCACGGGCTCTGGGGGATGGGGCAGATGATGTTCGCGAAATACATCGTCGTCGTCGACGACGACTGCGACGTGCAGAATACCAGCGAGGTCCTCTTCCGCCTCTGTGCCAACACCGACCCGCAGCGCGACAGCACGTTTATCAAAAACCCGTGCGACTCGCTCGACCACGCTCCGACCGTCGCCAACATCGGATCGCACATGGGATTCGATGCCACCCGCAAATTGCCCGGCGAGGGCTACATGCGCGGCTGGCCGTCGCTCGTCAAGATGTCGCCGGACGTGAAGTCGTGGGCGGACGGGTTCCTGCAGAAGCTGCATGGGACAGGCTCTGTCGGTAAATGATCCCCCGAAGGCAAGACGCTCTGGCGGTGTTTGTGACAAAATACTGCCTGCGTCTTTCAGGATTTTCGATGTTGTGGTAACCTCCCTGCATCATGAATGTTTTTCTCATCAACGCCCACGCCGAGCCGAAAAGTTTTAACGGGGCCATGTTCCGAACGGCCCGGGAGACGATGGCCGCGGCTGGCCACGCAGTCCAAGTCTCCGACCTCTACGCGATGAAATTTGATCCGGTGTCCGACCGCCGGAACTTCACGACAGTAAAAGATGCCGGCTACTTCAAGCAGCAGATTGAAGAAATGTATGCCAGCGAGGTCGGAGGATTCGCCCCCGACATCGAGGCCGAGCTGCAAAAGGTGGAGTCGTGCGATCTGATGATTTGGCAGTTCCCGCTCTGGTGGTTCGGGCTTCCCGCGATCTTGAAGGGCTGGGTGGACCGGGTCTTTGCCATGGGGCGCACCTACGGTGGGGATCGCTTCTACGGGAACGGGGTCTTCAAAGGCAAACGCGCCATGCTTTCCGTGACGACCGGAGGCCCTCTACAGGCGTATCAGCCGGGCGGGTTCAACGGAGACATCGACGCCGTCCTCCGGCCGATCCACCGTGGGATGCTGCGCTTCACCGGCTGGGATGTGCTGGCCCCCCACATCGTCTACGGCCCGGTCCGCTTGTCCGACGAGGAGCGCCAGGCCAGCTTGAATGCCTGGGCGGACCGGCTGCGCGCGATTGGCGGCGAAATGCCGATTGATGTTGGCGAATACTGAGCCGCCAGGCCAAAGCCCATGTGGGTTCGGGAGGTCTGGATGGCGCGCACCTTTACTGAGAAGGCATGCCTTGAGAGACCTTTCAGCCGCCTCCTGAAGAAGCTCGCAGACGCTGTATGTCGCGCCAATTGAGCCAAACAACACGTTTGCCGCGCGGAGCCCGCCATGCCGGATTGTCTTGATTCGCGGATCTGTGAGGATAAATTATATTTTCCTGCCGGGAAGTTAGCTCAGCGGTAGAGCGGCTGCTTTACACGCAGTTGGTCGGGGGTTCGATCCCCTCACTTCCCAGGGACTCCACCCCCGTTAGACTTCAATTATGCAAAAATTTTTTTTGGCGGCATGCTGGCTGATAACCGTGTTCGGGGCTTACGCGCTCCAGGCTCAGGAGGAGGTGAACCCGCCGGACGACAAGGCCGGGGCCGAAGAGGTGAAGCCGGCGGAGAGCGAGGCGATCGACGGGAAGACTGCGGCCGAACGGGGGGCGGCATTCGTCAACAAGGTGGCCCGGGAAAAGCCGGCCCCCGGCTCCGAGCTCTACCCGAAGGCGGCCGTGCCGTGCTACGCCGCCCGCCTCGTGGCCAACGTTGATACGGATTACGCCCTCAAGATGCTCGACGCCGCGGTGACCGAACAGATCTCGAAGACCAAAAAGCAGATGGCGGCGGTGGCGGCCTACGCAGCCGCTCCGGATAAATCGAAGAAGGCTCCGCGAGTGATCATGGATCCGTTCGACAAGGTGGCCCTCGTGAACACGTATTTCCTCGCTAAGGATAAGATTCCGAAAGCCACCGCGCTCAAGATCCGCGACTACGTCGCTCTCTGGGACCAGCACAAGGCACTCCAGGGCTATGCGCGCGGCGCATGGAACTACAAGCTCATGATGGACGCCTCGGGCTATCTTGCCGCCGAGGAGTGGCCGGAGATCGTCGACCGGGACGGCCTGAATGCCGCGCAGATCAAGGAGGCGACGAGAAAGCGCCTCATGGACGACTTCGACGAGATCGTGACGAAAAACATCGGGGAGTATGGCGCGACGATCTACCAGGCGGTCAATCTTTCTGCGATCCGGATGCTTGCCGAGTATGCGAAGGACCCCGAGATCCGCCGCCGGGCGGCGCTGACTCTCGACGCCATGATGCTCGACATCGCCTGCACCTGGAATAACGGCTACAATATCGGTACCGCCTCGCGCGCGAAGTATTGGTATTCCACCGACACCGGGCTGGACAGCATGGCCTCGACGGCCGCGGCGGCCTGGGTTTTCTTCGGCGCCAAGCGCCCGGTCTCCGGCCTTGGCTCCGGCCACTCGTTCTGGATGGCCACACCGGGTACCTACAAGGTTCCGGAGCTGATCGTGAAGGTCGCCCAGGACCGTGAGAAGCCGTTTGTGCACCGTTCGTATATCGCCAGCAGTGGAAGCTCGGAAGTGCGGAGGATGACCTACCACTCGCCGAACTACGGGCTTTGCAGCCAGTGGGACCACGCGGGCAGCCCGACGGCCGGACTCTACAAGGAGGCGCGCCGGAACATGCTCAAGTGGGTGTCCGACAAACCCTCTTCAACTCTCGCGGTCTGCATGGAGAACCCCTACCGGCCGTATGCGCTGCAAGAGAAGCGCGCGAACAAGCTCGGGTATGGCGAAAACGGCTTCGCGCAATACATGCAGGACGAAGGGGTTCTTCTCGGTCTCTATGCGATCCCCGAGACCGTGAAGTCGGGCCGGAACACCTTCGAGTATCCGTATAAGAAGCTCTATGTTCCGTTTCCGGCGACCGGCAGCATCGTCAAGCGGATCGAGAAGGATGGTTGGGTCTTCTGCCATGCCGGCACGATGCTTTTCGGGTTCCGGTCGATCAAGCCATACACGTGGGACAAGAAGCCGTGGGGACAGCACGAGCTCCTCTGGGTCGATGCGCGCAAGAATGGATGGATCCTGCAGACATCGGAACTGGCACCGTTTGCCGGCGGCGGGGCGGATGCGGAGCTCGCGCGCTTCGCCAACGCGGTTCTGACGAAAACGAAGATCGACGCTTCCGGGGTTGATCAGGATGTGCCGGTTCTAAAATACACCGGTCTCAACGGCCGCACGCTCGATTTCACCTATGTGCCGCACGGCACCGCCTATAAGGACCAGTCGAAGGTGGATGGCAAGCCGGTCGACTACTATGCGGTCCCGCTCTTCGGCAATCAGTGGGTCCGGCAGGATGTGGGATCCCCGGTCCTGACCATCAGGCACGGAGGCCGGACGCTGACCTATGACTTTTCCAAGTGGAGCAAAACAGAAAGTTGAGACGATGAAAAACCACCTCCTTCCCACCCGGATTCTGGGCTTCGCGGTGCTCGCTGCGGCCCTCCTAGCGCCGGCACGGTCCGCAGAGCAAATCAGTGCGCAAGAGATCGATAAACGGATCGACGAACTGGTCGCGAAGATGACGGTCGAGGAGAAGCTCCTCCAGCTGGCATCCTCATTTCCGAACGCCAACGTCCGCCTGGGCATCCCACAACTACAGTCTGGCGAGGCGCTGCACGGCGTCTGTCTTCCCGGGGCGACGAGCTACCCGCAATCGATCGGGCTGGGCGCGACGTGGGATCCCGATCTGGTGGGGAGGATCGGACGCGCGATCGGCAGGGAGGGCCGCGCGCTTGGCATGCACCAGTGCTTCGCCCCGATGCTCGGGCTGGCACGCGACCCGCGGTGGGGGCGCGTCGAAGAGACCTACGGGGAGGATCCCTACCATGTCTCCCGCATGGCGGTCGCCTACATCAACGGCGTGCAGGGGACCGGGGACGAGCGCTACGGCAAGGACAGCATGATCTGCACACCGAAGCACTTTGTCGCCGACGGGGACTCGCTTCGCGGAGGAAACGCGGAGGCGGTCGAAATCTCCGAGCAGACGCTGCGCGAGACGGCGATGGTTCCCTTCGAGGCCGCCGTGAAGGAGGCGCGGACCGGATCGATCATGCCGGCGCACCACGCGCTCAACAGGATCCCCTGCCACGTGAACAAGTGGCTTCTCGGGGACGTGCTGCGCAAGGAATGGGGGTTCGACGGGTTCATCACGTCCGACTTTGCCGACATCGCCAAGAACTTTCATTACGACGTGGCCTCCGGGCATTACATCGCCAGGGACTATGAGGACGCGGGCCGGCAGTCGCTTCTTGCGGGCGTCGATGCCGAGCTGATGGGTGCCGCCCCGTGGGATGCGCCCCGGAGGACCTATGGCGAGCAAATGCTGCGGGGGGTGAAAGAAGGCAGGATCCCTGTCGCCGCTGTCGACGCGGCCGTGCGGAATGTCCTCCGCGCCAAATTCCGCCTCGGGCTTTTCGGCGGCGCGGTCCCGCCGGAATATGACATCACCAAAAGCGGTCCGCTGGCTCAGGAGCAGACGGAGGCCGCCATGACCGACAAGGAATTCGACCCTTGGGCGGCGGCCGTGCAGAAGGGAACACCAACCGGGGTCAGGATCCAACCGCGCGACGGGTGGGAGCAGGTCGTCGGCTCCAAGGATCACAGGGCCCTGGCGCTCGAGGCTGCTGAAAAGAATATCGTCCTGCTGAAGAATTCCGACAACCTGCTGCCGCTCGACCCCGCGAAGATCAAGTCCATCGCTGTGATCGGACCGAATGCGGACACGATGGTCCTCGGCGGCTATTCGAACAAGCCGTCGTATTTTGTCTCTGTGCTGGACGGAATCCGGAAGGTGGCCGGCGAGGGGATCCAGGTCTCGTTTGCGCACGGCTGTGGGCTCGTCTCTGCCCCCGACGACGACATCCCGGCCGCCGTCGCAGCAGCGAAGGCCGCGGACGTGGCGGTCGTTGTGATCGGGACCGCCCGCACGACAATGGGTGAAAACCTCGACCGGGCCAGCCTCGATCTCACCGGGGCCCAGCAGCAGCTTGTCGAAGCCGTGCACGGCACCGGCAAGCCGGTGGTCGTCGTCCTCATCAATGGCGGCGCGCTGACGATCCCATGGATCAAGGATCACGTTCCGGCCATCGTGGAAGCCTGGTATGCGGGGCAGGAGACCGGAACCGCCGTTGCCAATGTGCTCTTTGGCAAAGTGAACCCGGGCGGCAAGCTGCCGGTCACGTTTCCGTTCACCACCGGCATGGTGCCTTGCTACTACAACGCCCTTCCGCCTGGTGGTCCGCAAAAATACCAGGAGGGGAAGTTCCGAGTGCTTTATCCGTTCGGCTACGGTCTCAGCTACACAACGTTCGATATCTCGAAGCCGGAGCTCGACCGTGCGGCGATCGCGCCCGACGGGTCCGCCACCCTGAAGGTCAAGGTCACAAATACCGGCCCGCGCAAGGGCGACGAGGTCGTGCAGATGTATGTGAAGCGCCGGTTCGCCTCGACCGTTCGTCCGGAAAAGGAGCTGAAAGGCTTTCAGCGGATCACGCTCGAGCCGGGCGAAAGCCGTGAGATCGCGTTTCCGATCGGCTTCGAGCAGCTCAAATCCTGGCTGGGCGGGAAGTGGACGGTCGAGCCCGGCGAATTCGTGCTGGCGGTCGGACCGGACTCGGAAAACACCAAAGAAACGGCCCTTAAAGTCGAGTAGACTGGCGAGCGGTCAGCGGCCGGCCTCGACGCATGGCGGTGGCGGACCGCCGCCCAGAACCCAGTCGTAAACGGCCTTCATGTCGCTGGCTGTGCGCGCGGTGTTGAACCGCTCGGTGACGAGCCTGCGCCCGCTGGATCCCATGGTCGCGCGTTCGGCGGCCGACATTTTCAGCATTTCGTCCAATCCTGCAGCGATCGATTCCTCGTCGCTGGTGACGCGGATCGCAGCGCCGGATTCGAAGCCCTCCGGCAGGTTGCAGGCATCGGTCATGATCATCGGGAGACCATAGGCCCAGGCCTCGAGCACAGCCATGGGCAACCCCTCGCTCAGCGAGGGCAGAATGCAGGCATCCGCCGAGCGCAGCAGGGCATCCTTCTCGTTTCTCAGGGCGGGTCCGAAGAGGACGACATCCTCTTCCGTATGGGCTTGGAAGAGCGGGTGCAGGTCCGAAAGCCCCGGTTCGCTGAAGACCCCGTGCCGGTCCTCCTTGCAGGAACCCACCTTGAGCCCCAGCTCGCGACAGAGGTCATTCAGCAACGCCTCGTGTCCGCCATTGTCCCAGCCGGCAATGACAAATTTCCAGCCGGCGCGACTGATGCCTGAGCGCGCCCATGCGCGGAGTGCCGCTGGCAGGCCCTTCTTCGGGTTCAGGCGCCCGAGAAACAGGAGGAGCTTCGCTCCCTGGAACTCACGGGCCGGCGTTGCGGGCTCGGCCGGAAGATCGATGCCATTCGGGATCAGGCACACCGGGTTCCGGAGACCGAACGCCCGGAGGGCGTCCACCTCCGAGGAACAGAGCGCGCGCAGGCAGGCGGATTTGGCCAGCTGAGCGCGCTTGTAAAGCATCGATGCGAGGGCCTTTTTCACGCGGGAATGCCGGAGGGCCCACGGGTCGAGCGATCCATGGGGCGCAGCGATCATGGGTTTGCGGGTCTTCTCGTGCCAATGCAGCACCGCCATCGACGGATACCGCCAGAGCGTGGCGCTGTAGGCCAGATCGGCGCCGGCGTCGAGCAGGCCGGGCAGGGTAGGGGAATAGCCGACGCCCGGTGGGCCCGCAACGCGGGCAAAGCGGGGGGCGAGCGGGGTCCACTGGTTGCGGTCCTGCTCGGAGAACTGATCGTGCAAGCCGACGACTTCAACCTTTACGCCATGGTCCATGGCCAGCATGCGCTGGAGGGTGCGCTCGGCGACAAAGACGCCTCCATCCACCCGCGAGGCTGACTCCATGACGCAAAGGGCTTTCATATCCAAGGCGCCATTACTTACATATCAGCCGGAGCCCGGCAATAGAAGAAGCCTGGCAAATGGATTCTAGGCCTCCATCAGCGACTCGATTGTCCCCTTCCATGTGGCCTCAAGGGCATCCAGCGGCCAGGTGAACGAGCCGCCTGAGGTCTCGATGACGAGGGCGGGATCGTTCGAGACGCTGCCCAGCCGGGTGCCCGGGACACCGAGCTTTTGCAGCCGGTCGAGAACGTCGTCGGCGCAGCCGCCGCTGACGGAGATGATGATGCGGGATTGCGACTCGTTGAAGAGGACGACGTCGGCGCGCTCGGCTTCCGGAGCGATGGTAATGCGGGCGCCGCGCGGCACGGGTCCGGACATGCAGGATTCGGCAAGGGCAACGGCGAGCCCGCCCTCCGCGCAGTCGTGGGCGCTGCGCACGAGACCCTCTCGGATGAGCGTGCGGACGGCATTCTGCACGGCCAGCTCGCGGTCGTAATCGAGCTGCGGCGGGGCACCGGCCTTCCGGCCGTGGACAGCCAGAAGGTAGTGGGAGGCTCCGAGTTCGTCACCGGGTTCGCCGACAAGGATGATGGCATCGCCCGGATCCTTGAAGAACTGGGTTGTGATGTGGCTGGCATCCTCGACAATTCCGACCATGCCGACGGTCGGGGTCGGGTCGATCGAGCCGGCCGGGCTTTCGTTGTAGAGGCTGACGTTCCCGCCGGTGACCGGCGTGTTGAAGAGCCGGCAGGCCTCGGCCATGCCCTCGACCGCTTCGCGGAGCTGCAGGAAATTCTCGGGCTTGTGAGGGTTTCCGAAATTGAGGTTGTCCGTGAGTGCCAGCGGAACCGCGCCGGTGCAGGCAATATTTCGCGCGGCCTCGGCGACGGCGATCTTCGCGCCCTCGCGGGGATCCTGCAGGCAGTAGATGGCATTGCAGTCCGTGCTGGCGGCCAGGATTTTGTTGGCTTCCCGGACGACGAAGACCGCGGCATCCGAGCCCGGCAGGACGGTGGCTCCGAGGCGGACCATGTGGTCGTATTGCCTCCAGACCCACCGCTTCGAGGCGATGCTGGGGTGGGCGAGGAGGGCGGTGAGCGATGTGGTCACATCCGCTTGCGGGACGCCGGCCAGGTCGAGCGGAACGGGGGCCGATTTGGCCGCCGCCTCGCGCGAGTAGAGCGGGGCGTCATCGGCAAGCTTGCGGGCGGGAATTTCGACTGCGACGGAATCGCCCTCGCAGACACGCATCATCCCGTCGTCGTTCACCACGCCGACAAGGGCGTAGGGGAGATCCCATTTTTCGAAGATGGCGCGGACCGTGTCCTCCTCGCCTTTCTTGACGATCACGAGCATGCGCTCCTGCGATTCGGAGAGCAGGATCTCGTAAGGAGTCATGCCCGTTTCGCGCTTGGGAACGAGGTTGACGTCGATTTCGACTCCGGTTCCTCCGCGGCTGGCCGTCTCGCACGTCGAGCAGGTGAGGCCGGCGGCTCCCATGTCCTGGATCCCGGCGACGCATCCGCTGGCGAGCAGTTCGAGGCAGGCTTCCAGGAGGAGCTTTTCCCGGAACGGATCGCCGACCTGCACGGCCGGGCGGTCCTCCTTTGACTCCTCGGTAAGCTCGCGCGAGGCAAAAGCGGCTCCCGCGAGGCCGTCCCGGCCGGTCTCCGCGCCGACGTAGAAGACCGGGTTGCCGATGCCCACCGCACCGCCGCGCGCGATCTGCTCGTGCCGCAGCACCCCGAGGCAAAACACGTTGACCAGCGGGTTGCCGGCGTAGCTGTCATCAAAATAGACCTCGCCGCCGATCGTCGGAATGCCGATGCAGTTGCCGTAGTGGGAAATGCCTGAAACCACGCCCGCGAAGAGCCGGCGGTTCGTGCGGGCCTCCGCGCTCTTGCCCCGGATGTCGCCGAACCTCAGCGAGTTCATCGAGAAGACCGGACGTGCCCCCATGGTGAAAATATCGCGGATGATTCCGCCCACGCCTGTCGCCGCACCCTGGAACGGCTCGACGGCGCTCGGGTGGTTGTGGCTCTCCATCTTGAAGGCGACCGCCCATCCGTCGCCGATGTCGATCACACCGGCATTTTCCTCGCCGGCCTTCACCAGCACCCGCGGCCCGGTTGTCGGAAACTTCTTCAACTCGAGCTTGGAATTTTTGTACGAGCAGTGCTCGCTCCACATGACCGAGAAGACGCCAAGTTCAGTAAAGTTCGGGTCGCGTCCGAGGATCTCCCGGATCCTCTCGTATTCGTCCGGGGTGATGCCGTGCTTGGCGATGACGTCGGGTGTGATTTGACTCATAAACCGGTCACGATAACTGCCGGATGCCGGGGAGAAAAGTCCGGAAATCGGATTTTCAACGCGGCCGCATCCGCCGGCGGATGAATAATTCAGGATCTGACCGGGACAACGACGACCGGGCAAGGCGAGTGCTTGAGCACTCCGGTGACGACGCTTCCGCTGAACATGTGGTAGAGGGCACCGTGCCCGTGTGAGCCGACGACGATATAGTCGGCCGCGAGAAGTCCGGCCTGCTCGACAATCTCCTCCACGGCGATGCCGAGAACCGCCTCGCAGGTCACTTCAAGACCGGAGGCGCGCAGGGGTTCGGCCAACTTCTCCAACCGGGACTTCGCAAGACCGGTTTGCTCCTCGATATCGATGAGAGGCGGTGAGGTCGAGATCGCATCCATCGACGTCCCGACCGGGACATACGTGGCGATCGGTTCGACAACGTGGAACAGAGCGATGCCGGCTCCGAGCTGGCGCCCCAGCTTTTCTGCCTGAGCGAGGACTTTTCCGGAAATGTCACTGGTATCGAGGGGGACGAGGAGCGTGCTCATGCGGAAAGCATGCACCATCGCTCCTTGGCTTGCGAGAAAAACCCGCGATAATGGCCAGCGTGGATGACCTGTTTTCCAGCACTCCGGAGGATGAGATCGCGGCCGGCGCGCCCCTGGCCACGCGCATGCGGCCGCGAACGCTCGCGGAGTATGCCGGCCAGCAGCACATCCTCGGCCCCGGCAAGCTCCTCCGGCGCGCGATTGAGGCCGACCGGATCTACTCGCTCGTTTTATTCGGCCCGCCCGGCACTGGGAAGACCACGCTCGCCCAGGTGATCGCCGGGGCCACCGAGTCAAAATTCGAGCGGCTGAGCGGGGTCGAAAGCAATGTTGCTGACATCCGCCGGGTCGTTGCGACCGCCGCCTCGCGCCGGAAGAATGCCGGCACGAAGACGATTCTCTTCATCGATGAGATCCACCGCTTCAACAAGGCGCAGCAGGACGTCCTTCTGCCGGAGGTTGAGAACGGCATCATCCGCCTGATCGGCGCCACGACGCAGAACCCGTTCTTCAGCGTCAATAGCGCGCTCCTCTCGCGGTCTCAGGTTTTCCAGCTCGAACCGCTTGCGGAGGAAGATCTCCTTGCCGTGATGCGCCGAGCCCTCGCTGATCCGGAGCGCGGCCTCGGAAAGCTGCGGATCACGCTCGATGCGGACGCCGCAGCCCACCTCGCGCGGCTCAGCGACGGCGATGCCAGAAAATGCCTGAACGCCCTCGAGATTGCCGCCCTCACGTCGCCGGCCGAACCGGACAGATCGATCCGCATCTCGCTGGCCTCCGCGGAGGAAAGCATTCAGCGCAAGGCCCTCGTCTACGATGGAACCGGCGATGCGCACTACGACACGATCAGCGCGTTCATCAAGAGCATGCGGGGCAGCGATCCCGATGCGGCACTTTATTGGCTCGCCAAAATGCTGCATGCCGGTGAGGAGATCCGATTCATTGCACGCCGGATCGTCATCTGCGCGAGCGAGGACATCGGCATGGCGGACTCGAACGCCCTGGTGGTCGCGATGGCGGCGCAGCAGGCGGTTGAGTTTGTCGGTCTGCCTGAGGCGAATCTGATCCTCGCCCATGCGACCGTCTACCTGGCCACCGCGCCGAAGAGCAACCGCTGCACGGTCGCCATCGGAAAGGCCTCGCAGGAAGTCCGCGATGGCCGCTCGCTCGCCGTCCCCTCCCACCTCCGCGACGGCCACTACAAGGGGGCCGAACGGCTCGGCCACGGCAAGGGCTACCAGTACAGCCACGACTTCGAGGGGTCGTATGTCCCCCAGGCCTACCTCCCCGAGGGCCGCGTGTACTACGAGCCGACGGAAAACGGGATGGAGAAGCGCGTCAAGGAACGTCTCGACCACTGGCGGGCTCTCTTCGAGCAGGCGCAGAAGGGCCTGAATCCCTGACGGGTATGTCTCGTCGGCGCATCCGGGCGCCAGGGAATCCCCTAGAGGGTGCCGTCCTCGCGGGAGGCCGATTGCCTGTCCAGGAACCGCAGCGCCAGCCCCATGCCGGCGGCCCATGCAAGGGCCTTGAACTCTCCGCGGTCGAGGGCGGATTCGATCTCCGGACGGCCGAGCAGCATGAGGTGTTGATCCTCAAGATCACCGCAGGTGACGTCCCTCGTCCGGGTTGCGCCGAGGGCGAGAAAAAGGTGGGCGGTTCCGGCACCACGGTTTGCATCGACCGGGTATCCGCCGAGTGAATGCCATTCGGCAGCTTCGAATCCGCTCTCCTCGAGGAGTTCACGCCGTGCGGCAGCGAGCGGGGCCTCGCCGGCCTCGATAAACCCACCCACCGGTGCCAGGGAAGTTCCCTCAACCGCATATTTGGTTTGGCGGAAGCAGATGAAGCGGTCCTCGCCGGTGACGGCGATCACGATCGCGAAGTCCGGCACAACCAGCCACGGCCAGTCGTCGATCCGGCGTCCGTCGGGCAGTCCGATCTCATGCATTTCGACGGTCAGGAAGCGGTTCGGCGTGCAGAGAACCCGTCGGGAAAGCGTGGTCCAGGGTTTCATCAAGTAGGGCGATTTGCGCGCCGTCAGACCAATTCCGGGCCGAATTGTTCACCGACTTTTTTATGGAGTTCCTTGATCGCCTCGGCGCGGTCTTTCCGGCAGACGAGCGTCGCCTCGGGCGTGTGGATGACGATGAGATCGTCGCAGCCGATCGTGGCGATGAGGTGCCGGGGATCGCTGCTCGCCACAAGCGTGCTTTTGGTGTCCACAAGGATCGAGCGCCCGGCTCCGAGCGCGTTGCCTTGTCCGTCCTGCGGGCATGTGCCGGCAAACATCGGCCATGAACCGACATCGAGCCAGCTGAGCGGCATCGGCACGGCCGCGACGGTGACAAGCGGATCGTGCGAGGCGGGTTCCATTACGGCAAAATCGACGCTGATTTTCTTGAGTGCCGGGAACGTGGCGTCGAGCACGGCCTCGCGCTGCGGGGAAGTCCACGCCGCGCCGATCTTCTCGATGCCGGCATAGTTTTCCGGCTCATACCGCCGGATGCAATCGAGGAGGGTTGAGGCCTTCCAGACAAACATCCCGCTGTTCCAAAGGTAGCGGGTCGGGCCGGCGGCGAGGTATTCCCGGGCCACAGCCGCCTCCGGCTTTTCCTTGAACTGCTCGACAACGCGGGCGGTCCCGTCGATCGCCGCTCCGAGCTGCAGGTAGCCGTAGCCGGTCGCCGCCTCTGTCGGCGCGATGCCAAACGTCACCAGAGTGTCCGGCCGTTCCTCCGCCAGCCGAAACCCATGGTCGACAATTTTCAGGAAGTCCTCCACCGGTTCGATGATATGGTCGGCGGTGAACACCGCAATGACTGCATTCGGGTCACAGGCTGCGATCGCTGCGGCGCTGAACCCGACCGCGTTGAGCGTGTCGCGGCCGGTCGGCTCGCCTAGAAACTGTTCGCTCGAGAAACCCGTCAGCGCAGCCTTGATTGCTGAGGCATGCGACTTGCCGGCGCAGATATGGCGGTTTTCCGCGGGCACGAGGCCCTCAAGCCGGTCGAACGCGAGCTGCAGGAGGCTTTTCCCATTGATGAAAGGGATGAGTTGCTTCGGAAGGCCAGCCCGGCTCATCGGCCAGAGACGGGTTCCGGATCCGCCGGCAATAATTAATGCATGTCTCATGATTTGGTCAGGGAATTGGAATGCCGAACTCCGGGATTGTCGAACAGAATTGGCGCGGGTGTGGAAAATTGACGCCGGGAGGCATACCGGCCGAGTCCTGTGCTAAACATTAAATGTCTCACCTGTGACATTTAATGTTGGCGGTGCAGACGTCAACCGGCGGGCGGGCGTGCTTCTTAAAACCCGCGCAGGTCGGTGCTCGATCGCTTCGTGAGACCGGGCTTCGGCGTGCGTTTGAGGACGGCGTATTCGAGCCCGTTCTTCTCACAGAACTCGCGCTTTTCCGGCTTGTCGCCATCCTCATTGACGGCGTAGATATCGGGCTTGATGCGCGCGATCTCCGGAGCGGCATCCATCCATCCGGTCCCGGTTGAGATCAGCGCCTCCGTGACATAGCGGAGCGAACCGGCGATGTAGCGGCGCTCGTCCTCCTTGAACATCGGATGCCCGTCCCCTTTCAGGAGGCGGATATTTTCATCGTGTCCGACCACGACATAGAGGTCGCCCAGCTCCGAAACCTCCTCGAAGAAGCGGACGTGGCCGGTGTGGAACCAGTCGTAGCATCCGGTGACGACGACTTTCTTCTTTCCGGTCGGAGGCAGCGCGTGCGGAGCGGGATAACCCGCGCAGTCGGACTGACCGAGGATGTGGAGTTCGATCCCGTTTGCCGCAGCGAATGCCGCCTTTGCCGGCGTGACAGACGATGCCTCCACCGCCCAAATGTCGGGCCTCACCGATCCGATGACAGGCAACTCGTCCGGCTGGACGCC
>Ga0209398_1001106_pt1 | contig 14662 bp, 11 predicted proteins | sample AshMeaBigSpring_FD_184125 | JGI IMG/M metagenome (GOLD analysis project Ga0209398, IMG submission 184125) | Groundwater microbial communities from Big Spring, Nevada to study Microbial Dark Matter (Phase II) - Ash Meadows Big Spring (SPAdes)... | ecosystem: Environmental > Aquatic > Deep... | reverse complement strand
TATTAGAAAAAATAAAGCGAAATAATAACAAGGTTGAAGGCTTTACTGCTTTTGCACTTATGTCTACGAAAGCCTGGAGTGACTGGAAGAGTCTCGGACTAGATAATATGTTTTATGGAACATAGCCAAAAATTATCTAATAAATGGATAAAAATTTGGCAGAATTGATATTTATCAATATCTTTGCAACGGGAATAAACCCAATCATTTTAAAAAACACCAATTATGAAAAAGATTTTTTCGATTTTCGCGCTTATTTTTGTAGTGGCATTCAGCAGCCTATCCACTTCTGCTCAACACAGATTTTTTATTGGGGGTGCCTTGAATTACAATGTTAATTCTGAAACACCTAATGATGATGACAAGTACACTACCTATGGTTTTATGCCTTATATAGGTCATATACTCAGTTCTAAAATGATTATTGGTCTAGGCTTAGGCTATTCAGGTGCAAATGATTTTGAAGATGATGACAACTATAATAAGTCATCCTTGGTAAAAATCACGCCATTCTTTCGCTATCGCAAGCAGGTAAATGAAAACCTCGGTGTTTATGGTGAATTAAATGTGCCCGTGGGCTTTGGTAATAGCAAAGGAAAAGTAGCCAGTACAGAGTATGATGGAAATAAGACTACCCATTTTGGTGTAAATCTAGGTCCTGGTCTAGATTACGCTTTTTCTGATCGTTGGGTTATCAATACGATGTGGGGAGTACTCGGTTATCACACAGAAAGCATAAAAGACGTGGATAATTCTGGATTCAGCAATTTCGGATTAAACTTAAATCCTGCTGCCCTTACCTTCAGTCTTAACTACTGCTTCTAATTTTATTTCATCTCTTTTTTATCAAAGCCATCGGGTACATATCTGATGGCTTTTTTACTATTGTGAGATAATGAATACTAGATTAAGTGTAAATATAAATAAAGTGGCCCTTCTTCGCAATGCCAGAAATAATAATATACCGGATTTATTACAATTTGCCAGCGATTGTGAAGCATTTGGTGCAGATGGAATAACGATACATCCCCGACCCGATGAGCGTCACATTCGCCGCAGGGATGTGTACGCACTAAAAAAAAGGATTACCACTGAATTAAATATAGAAGGCTACCCCTCAGAGGAATTTCTTCAGCTCATAGAGGCTACAAAGCCGGACCAGGTAACCCTAGTACCCGATGCACCCGAGGTAGTTACCTCCGATAATGGCTGGGATACCATAAGACACCAGGACTTTCTTATCGGAGTCATTTCCAGACTAAAAAAATCTACCGGTAGGGTATCTGTATTTTTAAATGCCGATCCCCATCTCGTGCCGGCTGCCGCCGCTACCGGCGCAGATCGCATAGAACTTTATACCGGCCCTTATGCTGAAAATTTTGGGAAAAATCCCGAAAAAGCCATAGAGCCATACTTGCTCACCGCCCAAAAAGCCGGTGAATATCTGCTGGGCGTAAATGGCGGCCACGATCTAAATCTTAAAAATTTAAACTATTTCGCTGAAAATATTATTCATTTATTGGAAGTTTCCATAGGACATGCCCTCATTGCCGATGCGCTTTATTTTGGAATAGAAAATGCCATACAAATGTATAAAAAACAGCTTAAATAAATGTAATTCAATCAGTTATAATTATTTTTAATTTGTATTTCCCATAGATTATAAGAACATATTCACAGGTGTTGAAAAATAATATGCTTAAAAAATGGAAGATAATATTAATATTATTACCTTCGCCTTGTCAAGGGGTTAATTTTTTTTAAAATATTATTACAAAAATCTCTATTTATGAGGAAAATTTCTCTTATTATCTGCCTGCTCATAGGCATAGTGTGGCAAATGCAAGCGCAGAAAGGTCGCATGGTGAGTGGGACAGTTTTAGATGCCGATGGTAACCCTATGATAGGGGTTACAGTAATCGTGAAAGGAACGACTATCGGAACGGTGACGGACATAGATGGCAAATATGCTATTCGCGTACCTGATGATAAGTCCGAGTTGCAGTTTAGCTCCATGGGCTACCTTGTTCAAATGGTAGATGTCACCAATGGTGGGGTAATCACAGTTACACTCGAAGAGGATACGGTGGGATTAGATGAGGTAGTGGTCACAGCTTTAGGAATCTCACGTCAGGAAAAATCTCTCGGTTATGCAGTAACCACCATAGGGGGCTCTGAGATGGATAAGGCCCGCGAACCTAATCTTATAAATTCCCTCTCCGGTAGAGTAGCCGGCGTGCAGATCAATAACTCCTCCGGTGGAGTAGGATCATCTTCTCGTATCCAAATACGGGGCGCTCACTCCCTTACCGGTAATAGCGAGCCATTAATAGTAGTGGATGGTTTTCCCATAGATAACCGCAATCTCGGAACGGCTGGTAGTGGGGATGGATATGATCTCCCCAATGGTATGGCCGATATTAATCCCGATAATATCGAGGAAATGACCACATTAAAAGGTTCTAATGCTACCGCTGTCTATGGTCTGAGAGGAGCTAATGGTGTTATACTCATAAAGACCAAAAGGGGAAGTTCAAATAATAAAGGGGTCGGTGTTAGTTTTAATTCTTCTACTACTTTCGAAACTCCCTTAGTTCTTCCTGATTTTCAAAATTCCTACGGACAAGGCCCTTCACCGGATTATTTTGAATTTGTAGATGGTTCTACAGATCCTGCCGGAGTGGACGAAAGTTGGGGGCCACCCTTAGACAAAGGATTAGAGTTTACACAGTGGAACAGCCCCATAGTAAATGGGGTACGACAGCCATTGCCATGGGTATCTCGTCCGGACAATGTTCGCAATTTCTTTGATTTGGGACTTACTAATACGAATAATGTGCGTTTTGCATCCGGCAGTGAAAAGCTCAATTACGCCCTCTCTTTAAGCAATTTTAAACAAAAGGGTATGGTGCCTAATACTGAAATGAGAAGATATGATATTATGGCCTCTGCCGATGCCAAATTGACTCGCCGTATTACCGCTAATTTTATGGGTAATTATATAAAATCATTGAGCGATAACCTGCCCTTTACCGGATATACTGCAGAAAATCCTGTACAGCAGATGATATGGTCCGGTCGTAATGTGGATTTCGAAGCCCTTAGAGATTATGAAAATCTACCCTTAGCTCCGGCTGGTACTGCTGCCGAAGGCACGCCCGCTAACTGGAATACCGTGTTCCAAAATAATCCTTACTGGGTATTGGACAATAACCTCAATACCTTGGATAAAGATCGCTTGATTGGAAATTTTGGATTGAGTTTTGCCCTTACTGATTATCTCGCCTTAGCTGGAAAAATAGGAACAGATACCTGGACCTCCCTCAATACTCAGCGCAAAGCCCATGGTTCTAATCAGTATCCTTTTGGATATTACAGTGAGACACATCGCAATACCGCAGAAACAAATAGCGAATTAACTTTGAAATATGCTAAAGATATTTCGCAGGATTTCGACTTTAGTATTATATTAGGGGGCAATGCACAGCGGCTTTATTATCGTCGTATATTTGGCGAAGTCCAACAGTTAGAGCTGCCCGGTAATTATAATCTATCCAATGTGAAAAGCGGAACCAATGTAACCTTGACAAATCGTTTGGACAGAAGCCGTATCAATAGTGTTTTTGGGATGGCCCAGCTAGGATTTAGAAAAGCCATTTATCTCGATATTACCGGTCGTAATGACTGGGCTAGCGTACTTCCTTTAGAGAACAATTCATTCTTCTATCCTTCCGTTTCATTGAGTGCCGTGATCACAGAACTCTTAGATTTAAATAGTAATACGCTGTCCTATTTAAAAGCAAGAGTGAGCTGGGCAGCTACCGGAAGTAAAGGAGTGCTTAATCCTTATGATACCCAGCAGACTTTTTCCTTCCGTGACGACAAATGGGGAGTCGTACCCCTCGCTTATAATCCGGATAGGCTAAATAATCCTAATATAAAACCGGAATCTACCCATTCTCTTGAAGGGGGTATAGATGCCCGTCTTTTCGAAAAACGGGTGCGCTTAGATCTGGCCGGCTATAATACCGTTCATACTGATTTGATCGTACCGGTAGAGGTATCTGCCGCCTCCGGTTATACCAGCGCATTTCAAAATGTGGGAGAAATGTCTAATAAGGGAATAGAACTCGTATTGGGTTTCACCCCGGTACAGACTAAAAATTTAAAGTTTGATGTGGACTTTAATTTTGCAAAAAATAAAAATAAAGTTGTATCGCTCGGCGGATTGGAAAGCCTTATCTTAGGCGGTCAGTGGAATATGACCCTCGAGGCACGCGTAGGTGAGCCCTTCGGCTCTATCGTGGGACCGGCGTTTGATCGCGCTCCTGATGGTCAGATTATTCACATGAATGGTTTGCCTCAAATCGCAGCTTCTACCGTAGTTCTTGGAAATATACAGCCCGATTTTACCGGTGGCGTAAATTTTGGCCTTACCTGGAAGCAAATAAATGTCTCCACTTTGTTTGATTATAGAAAAGGCTCTGATCTGCATTCTATGACCACTTCCTGGGGTCGTTATTCCGGTGTTTTACAAGAGACATTATTGGGTCGCGAAGACGGTATTGTAGGTGAAGGGGTAATGAATGTGGGCAGTGAGACTGAGCCTAATTATGTTTCTAATAATGTAGTGGTAAATGCGGAATTATATAATAAAACCGCTTATGGTAATCAGGTAGTAGATGGTGCAGTATTCGATGCATCTTTTGTAAAATGGCGTTCCTTGGTTTTGGGTTATCAATTGCCAGATCGCTTATTTAAAAGAGGATATATCCAGGGTGCCGGTATCAGTCTTATAGGCAGAAATCTGGCCATACTCCATCGCAATGCTCCGCATATAGATCCGGAAACAGCATTTAGCAGCGAGAGCGGTGAGCAAGGTCAAGAGTTTGGTCAGGTTCCAAGTGCACGTAGTATAGGATTTAATGTAAATCTGCGTTTCTAATTTATAAAAATTTTCCCGATATGAAAAATATTAAATTATATAGTTTATTAGCCTTTGCCTTGTTTTTCTTCTCTACCTGTACCAAGGATTTTGAAGAAATTAATTCTAATCCTAACAATCCCGCTTCTGTACCCGCTGGTCTTTTATTAGGGGATATGCTTAAAATTACCGCTGATAATATGTATTCTACTTTTGTAGGTGGCGATATGGGCGAATGTTGGATAGGTCACTGGGCCAAAGTGCAATATAATGATGAAGAGCGCTATCAGCCCCGGCTGAATGTGATTCGCGAACTCAGCTGGAAAAGCAATTATGAAGATGTCATTTCCGATGCCCGCACGATGCAAAAATTAGGAGAAGCTGAGGGAAATAATAATATTCAGGGAGTAGCCTTAGTAATGCAAGCTTTTATGTTTGCCCATATTTCGGATCTATTTGGCAATATCCCCTATAGTGAGGCTATGCGTGCTGAAGAAGGTATTTTTTCTCCCGCTTATGATAGCCAGGAAGAAGTCTATAACGGCGTATTAGCCACCCTGGATAGCGCAGTAGAATTGTTGAGCACCGATGGTGGAATCATCGCCGAAGCCTCTGATTTATTATATGGCGGTGACCCAGAGGCTTGGGAAAAATTTGCCAATAGCCTTAAATTCCGTTGCCTTATGAGAATTTCCAATAAGCGCAATGTGAGTGCAGAATTGAATGCTTTAATGAATATGCCTATGTTTATGAGTAATGAGGAGGAAGCAAAACTGAGTTATCTTTCTGCCTTTCCAAATGCTAATCCTATCTATGAAACCGTAGAATATGAGACCCGCAAAGAATATAAACTGAATGAAGAATTAGTCAATAGATTAGTAGATTTAGGCGATCCTCGGCTAGAAGTATATGCCCAGCCTAATACCGATGGAGAATATCGCGGTAAGCCCGCCGGAATCGCTGATGTACCTAATGATGCGTATAATTATGACAATGTATCCCCTATCGGTACTTTTTATGTAGATCCCGAATTGCCAGGTGTATTACTTAGCTATGCCGAACTGGAGTTTCTTATCGCAGAAGCTGCTCATAAAGGATGGATTGCGGCGGATGCAGGAAGTCATTATGCAGCCGGTGTAGCAGCAAATATGGCTTGGAATGGAATAGAAGATGCCTCAGCCTATTTAGCACAGGCAAATGTGACCTATGATGCTGCAAATGGTCTGGATAAAATCTTAACCCAAAAATGGATAGCCTTATTTGGTCAAGGTCAGGAAGCCTGGGCAGAGTGGAGAAGAACGGGTGTGCCTGCACTGCCCATCGCTATAGACCCTTTTGGCGGTATCAATAGTATCCCATCGCGGTTTACTTATCCTACCATCGAAGCTTCCGTAAATGCTGCAAACTATGAAAATGCAGTGGATGCCCAAGGCCCCGATGCACTGGATACCAAGATTTGGTGGATGAATTAATTTATTGACAACTAAAAAAATAATCAAATAATGAAAAATATAAAGTTTTTAGGATTGTTTTTAATGGCCATTTTGGCTTTCACAGCTTGTAACCCAGAAGAAGATGATCTGGTAACCGGTAATGCCACTACCGGAGGATTGGTATCTCCTAGTGTATCAGTAAACTATGTGGTAGGAAATCCCGGTCCTTATACCGTAGGGTTTAGGGTTTTTCAGGGTGCTGTTAAAACTTCCCAAGTAAAAGTGTCTAAGCAGTATATAGGATCTTTGGGTAGTTCTAATGAAGTGGATTTTAAAACAGTGGATATCACCGGATCTCAAACGGCAGATTATTCTATGAGCTTTACCTACGAAGATCTGCGTGAGGGGCTCACCGTTACCGGAGGCGGAATTCCCGCGGATGATACACAATTAGCTATTGGAGATAAGTGGGTGATGTCTTATACTTCCATTACCTCTAATGGTACTGCTGTAAATAGTTCTACTACTGAAGTGATTGTTTCTACCCGTTTAGCCGGCACCTATGAAGTAATCGCCAGTGATTATTATAGGCTGGGTGTGCAAAGTGGTGCGGCTAACTGGGTAGGTCAGGAAAGAGTTATAAAGTCTGTAAATAGTACCACTTATCTTCACGAAGGATGGGGTCCTTTTACTACTGCCGATTTTGAAACTGCTTTGTTTTACTTCACAGTAAATGAAGGCAATGGGATAGATATACCGCTAGAATATGATGGAGAAGTACAAACAGGACCAGGTACTTATGCCATCACCTGTGTCTCTAATCCAAATGATTTTACGCATGTTTCCTGTGCCGGTTCTAATATCGTGGTGCTCGATGATGAAACAGGTAGAGATATATTATATCTCACTTATGGATACATTGTAGAAGGCTCCGGGGTAAGGGAATTTTATGAAGTGCTGAAGAAAAAAGTAGAATAATTTTTTAACATCATTATAAGAATCGAATGAAAAATTTCAATAAATATTTTTTAGCCGCTGTAATAGTTGTCTCTATTTTTACAGGTTGTAAAAAGGAATCCTTCCAGAATGACAGTATTATAGAGGTGCCCTCCGTTACCGGCACCTGGTCCTATACCTTACCTGCCGATATGACAGAAGCAGATAGTACCTTTCTAATCACACTTACTTTAGATAAAGCCCAGGTAGTGGATATTCATGTTCCTATTTCAGCAGGCGATGGCACTGCTGCAGAAGATGCAGATTTTGCATTGTCCGATCACGCTATCGTAATTCCCGCCGGAAGTACGAGTGGCAAAGTGAAGCTAAATATCTACACCGATGCTGAAATAGAAGAAGATGAAACAGTGGTGGTAAATCTGGGAGATGAATCTGTAGCTAATGCTGCCATACCTATACAATCTGTAAACCTCATCCTACATAACTATGTGGCTCCCTATCTCGATCTTTCTTTTGACTGGTCTGGTACTGCTACGGTAGATACGGTGAATGTGGTAGATCTTTGCGATGTGGATCTAGATGTTCTGGTCTTCGATGTAGATGGAAATGATCTCGGTATTTATGGTGCTGCCACTGGCAACTGCCCTGAGCAATTGTCCACCGATGGATGGGACGATGGCGATTATTATCTGAAGGCCAATCTTTGGGATAATTCTGTGGTTCATCCTACGAATGGCGAAATTATTGGATTCCCTATACGTATCGGTATCGTCCAGGCTGGGGCTTTTGATGAAGTTTTACCCCAAAATCCCAATAATATAATAAATAGTTCTGAGCCGGATGCTGCTAATGATGGCGGTGATACCACCAAGGGATTGATAAGAATAACCAAAACCGGGAATAGCTATACTTACGAGCTTCTGTAATGATAGATAGGTATGATTAGATAAAAGGGTCACTGATTCAGTGACCCTTTTTTTTCTATAAATATTGCCTCGTATTTTAATACTATGGTTCCTAGCGCGACTTTCCTGCGCTCCATTATCACAAAAAAACACAATTCCGTATTTTCCCTTATTTTCACCCCCAAAATTACTGCTATGCAAGGAGCTGGAGGTACAGAAGGCGGTTTTATCCGCTTTTTTATGGGATTTATAATGCTGGCCGGAGGAGGATTTCTCTTCCTAGACCGTCTCAGGGTATTGCACCCCATATTTGGCGGTGGGCGAGGCCTCTTTAGAATCGGCGGCTTTGAGGTCACCAGTGGGTATGTACTCATCCCCTTTATGTTTGGGATAGGGATGATATTTTTTAATGGCCGTAGTATGCTGGGCTGGACACTCATACTAGCCAGTCTCGTCATGCTCATCTTTGGCATTATTACAAATGTAAATTTGAGTTTAGCCGGCGTTTCTGCTTTTGAGCTGCTCACTATGCTGGTGCTCATCTGCGGCGGACTGGGTCTTATGCTCAGCAGTCTTCGCAGAAGTCGTTCCGTTTTTTAGTTCATTGTAAACTTCATCCTGTATTTTAGCGTTTTATAGATAGCATTTATAGTGCTGGTAATTTTATATTAATTTTACATCCTATGAAAAAGTCTTCTATCATTATTCTATTTCTGATAGGTGTGGCCATTGTTTTTTTGCTCTCCACCACCACTAAATCTTATAGCCGCTATGCTGGATTCGGGGAGGCTGGTCATTATGCCGGAAAAGAATTTCAAGTAGTGGGCAATCTCTCTAAAGATAAACCCCTGGAATATGATCCGCAGGTAAATCCTAATCTCTTTGCCTTCTATATGAAAGACAAAGAAGGCAAAGAACAGCGGGTAGTATATCACAGCAGCAAACCCGCTGATTTTGAGCGATCGGAAGACATTGTTATTACCGGTAGTATGCAGGGCAATGAATTTGTAGCCTCTAAGATTCTGCTAAAATGCCCCTCTAAATACGATGATGGCAAGCTAGAGACCACCGAATTTAAGGCGAACGGATAATTATATTTTGGACACAAAATTTATAGGTGAACATCTATTTCCGGGAAATCTCGGACATTTTCTAACTATTCTCAGTATGATGGCTGCCATAGTGGCGGCTATCTCTTTTTTTTCGAGTGCCTTTGGCAAGGATTCCTCTCGCATAGCTTGGCTATCGCTGGGGAGATGGTCCTATTATGTGCATTCGCTGGCGGTGGTAGGTATCATTGTTCTTCTCTTTTGGCTTATAAGTGCGCATTACTGGGAGTACCAGTATGTGTGGCAGCACAGCTCCCGCGATCTGCCCTGGTATTACCGCATTAGCTGCTTTTGGGAAGGCCAGGAGGGGAGCTTTTTGCTCTGGACTTTTTGGAACATGGTATTGGGCCACCTAGTCCTTCGGAGAGCAGATAAGTGGCACTCCTATGTGATGGGTACTGTAGCCACTGTTCAGGTGTTTTTGGCTATGATGCTCATAGGCATCTATTTCTTCGAGTATAAGCTGGGCAATAGTCCCTTTATCCTTATGCGTGATCATCAGCTGGGAGCACCTATTTTTCAGCGGGCAAATTATTTGCAATTTATACAAGATGGCAATGGACTGAATCCCCTGTTGCAAAACTACTGGATGGTGATCCATCCACCCACCTTGTTTTTGGGTTTTGCATCCACCCTCTTTCCATTTGCTTATGTTCTAGCGGCTCTATGGTCGGGGGTTTATAACCGAGAGTGGACAAATATCACCTTGCGCTGGGCACTCCTAGGTGCAGGGGTTCTCGGCGTAGGGGTACTCATGGGAGGAGCCTGGGCCTATGAAGCACTCAGTTTTGGCGGATTCTGGGCTTGGGATCCGGTAGAGAATGCATCTATTATGCCCTGGATAGCCCTTATAGCCGGATTGCACTGTCTGCTAGCTTATAAACACAGTGGATATAGCCTGCCGGTAACCATGTTTCTCTTGCTTACCGCTTTTATTCTCGTTCTATACTCCACCTTTCTCACTCGCAGCGGCATACTGGGCGACACCTCCGTACACTCCTTTACCGATCTCGGGATGTCTGGGCAGCTTCTGTTGTTTTTGTTTTTCTTCATCCTCTTAGCTACGGTATCTCTCCTCCTCGGCTGGCGTCATCTCCCTCAGCCGGATAAGGAAGAGGCCTCTAGCTCCCGCGAGTTTTGGCTCTTTGTGGGCTCCCTCATCCTCACTATCTATGGATTTATACTCACCCTGGATACCAGTTGGCCTGTAATCAACAAAATAACCTCGCTGAGCTGGTTTAAGGCCATACCCTTACTCTCTCATTATGCCGACAATAAAACCGCCATAGTGGACCCTATTAGCCACTACAATAGCCGTTCTATTTGGTTTGCCATCGTTATTTGCCTACTCATAGCCCTCGTGCAATACTTGCGCTATAAAAATACCCATTTTCGCCGCTATGTCCGGGCCATTACTCCTTCCCTTGTACTAGCCTTTTTACTTAGCCTCACCTGGACCTATGTTTCCGATATGGAAATCATCTCCAGATACCACCTCGGCGGCGAAACCGGACCGGCTTTTTACTTCGTTTCGCCCTATTTTATGATGCTCCTCGCCGGACTCTTTGCCATCACCGCCAATGTGCAGTATATCTTTTCCGGACTTAAAGGAAAACTCTCCCTCGCCGGCTCATCCATAGCCCACCTCGGCTTTGGCCTCGTAATGATAGGCGCACTGCTATCTAATTTTCATAAGGAAGTATTGTCTATAAACACCATCGGATTAGATTTTGGCGATAGCTTCGATGAAAAAAATAAAAGAGAAAACATCTTCCTGCCCTTCGCCCAGCCGGTACAGATGGGGCCTTACTGGGTCACCTATATGAGCGACTCCTTATCCAAGCCGGATCAGTTCTTTAAGATAAAATTTGAAGAAAAAACAAAAGCCTCTGATCCCCCTCAAAACCAGTTTTACCTAGCCCCTAATGCCCAGGTAAATCCTAAAATGGGCCTTATCTCTAACCCCGATCGAAAATCCTATCTCACCAAAGATATTTTTACCTATATCTCCTCTATACCGGATAATAAAGCCAATGACACCACCGAAGTATTGAACCACTATGAAATGGCTAAAGGCGATACCGTATCCGCTAAGCAGGCCCTCATCATCCTCAAAAATATAGCCCCGCATCCCGCTCATCCGGAGCTGCCCACCCAGCCAGGCCTCATGAGTGTAGGGGCAGAGCTGGAAATAAAAACCTCCGATGGACATTCCTACTATGCCGAGCCCATCTATTACATTGATGGCAGTTACGAAAAGCATATCCCCGCCACCGTGAGCCAGCTGGGGATGCGCATAAAATTAGAAAAACTCCTCCCCGAAAAAAATGCCATCAAACTTTCTGTAGTAGAGGAAATTCTGCCCCAGCGTTTTGTCATTCTCAAAGCCATTAAATTTCCTCTGATAAATCTCCTTTGGCTGGGCTGCCTGCTTATGGGGGTGGGCTTCATTATCGCTATGGTGCGCCGCCGAAAAGAATACCGTATCATTACTAATGGATTTCCTTCCTGATTCTCCCCGCATCGCCATCCTGGGAATGGGCAAGGTGGGCCGGGCTCTCCTGCATGCCCTCTATCCGGTAGCCACCATATGGCAGGTCTATAATCGTTCCCCACTGCCACCCCAGTCTTTAGATGCCTATCCCGGCCTCGCACTCACCCATCAAATAGCTGCCCTGGATACAGTGCTAGATATGATTCTCATTTGCGTAAAAGACGATGCCATAGCCGGCATAGCCGCTGAGCTACCCCATACCGATGCCCTGGTAGTTCACAGCTCGGGTACCGTACCCTCTTCTGTGCTCAGCCGTTTTAAACATCACGGGGTTTTCTATCCCCTTCAAACTTTCAGCCCCGGAGAAGAAGCCGATCTCAGCACTACCCCATTCTGCCTTTTTGCCCAAACGCCTCAGGGCCTCTCCCTCCTCACCCGGCTATGCACCTCCACCAGATCGCCCCATTATATTATGGACGATACTGAGCGCGAAAAACTGCACCTGGCCGCCGTGATCATAAATAATTTTACCAATCATCTCATCGCCATCGCCCGCCAGTATATGGAAGAAGAAAAAATGGATTTCGATATACTAAAACCCCTTCTCACAAAAACCCTCACTAAAGCCCTCTTCGAAGATGCCCGCCTCATACAAACCGGCCCTGCCCGGCGTCACGATCTTCATACTATGAATCGCCACCTCGCCCTCCTGCGCCACCACCCCCAGTGGCAAAAAATCTATAGCGAAATGAGCCGTAGCATCCAGCTTATGTATAGACCATAAAGCTATGCCTAGGCAGGTATAGGAGACAGATCTTCGGGTTCACTATTCCTATTTCCGTCCTCCATGATTCTTACCTTGTCTTCTATTTGGGCGTGCCTCCGGGCACCGGTGCTGCTATCTGTTATCCGCAGTACTGGATCTCATAGCATCGGGTCTTCTTCTTACTTTCCATTATCCCGCTTACCACGGTATCCGCAGCACCGCTGCCCGCAGTCGCTCCCTTCCGGAGTTCCGTGCTCCGCTACGCTGCGCACCGCCTACTACGTAGGCGTCCTCCAGGCAGCTCACGCATAAGACCATTATTATAAACGCTGTACCTAACTTACCCAGAGAATTCACAGCCCTACACTAAACCTTTGCGAAGAGGATAAAAAGGTACAGTTGAAAAAAGTGTGTCTTTTTTTGCAGACTGTATTATTAAATTTGAGGTCAAAAATCGCTTTGGATTTTTGAAAAACAGGTTATGTTTGACTATTTCTTTTTAATTTGGGTTCAAATTTAAAATTATTTATTGGATATCGATATAAATTATTTTCCCTGTCCATTGATACTTTACTTAGTAACGCAAGAACAGATTCTACTGAGGGCATTGCACCCCTGATTTTTAACACCCTTCTATAATCCTTGTTCAGCCTTTCTATCCAGTTGGTCGTGTAAATCATCCTTCTGATGTTAAAGTCAAACCCTAAATAGGTGGTGTAATAGTGTAGGTCTATATTTCTTAATTTTTTTACAATTGCAGGGTATAATTTCTGCCATTGTGTACAAAAATTGTCTAATCTGTCTTTTAATAAATCAGGCGTATCGTGCTGTAAGTTTAGGTTAAATACTTGTTTAAAATCATCTGCTACGGCCTGCTTGTGTTTAGGATGAACCTGTGTTAGTACATTCCTGTTTAAGTGAACCACACATTTTTGATGGGGAGTCCTGAACACTTTTGGTATCGCGTTATCTAATCCTGTTAAATTGTCGCTGACTATTAAACCAATACTTTTAACGCCTCGTTTTAAAATGTCCTCCAAGGCTAATTGCCAGCCTGCAGCCGATTCTGTGGGGATACTAATCAATCCAATTACCTCTCTTGTGTAATCTTCTTTTAAACCCAAGAGAACATAAATGGCTTCGGCACTTATGGTTTCTCTACATATTTTTTGATGAATAGCGTCTATGTAAACCACTAAATAATGTTCCTCTAATGGCCTATTTCGCCATTGTTCCATTTGATGGTAAAATTCTTTGTTAATTAACGAAATTGTAGATGCCGAATATTGCCGCCCGTATATTTTCTCCATTACTTCGCCAGTTTGAGTAGTGGTCAAGCCTTTGCTATACAACTCAAAACAAACCTCTCTTAAAAAAGCTTCCTGTTCGCGTATTAGAGCTAAAACTACTGGCTTAAAATTCCCCAAACGATCCCTGGGAATACGTAATTCTATTTCATGACCCAACCCATATGCGGTACCATAACGATACCCATTTCCCTTGTTTGACCCATCATTGGTGGACAAAAAACCAGCTCGTTCTCCTAGCATCAAAGCGTTGATAGTGAGACCCAATAATTCATTTAAACCACCTTCCCGGCTAACCATTTTGGTTAATACCTCTTGAATTTGTACATTTGTTAACTGCATGACTATGTTTATTAAACGTGAAAAATATCTAAAAAAATACTCAAATTTAATAATATAGTCTGCAGCCTTTTAAAAAAAAGACACACTTTTTTGGCCGCTATCTAATTTCACGATTGGCAAGCTGAATGATGGGCTGATAATGAGTAGCCTCTATGTCTGAATTCGATTGCCATACGAATGCACGATTGTTTGATTTCTTGCCACGAATGCATTAATGATTTTTTTGCCACGAATGTCAAATGTTTTTATTCGTGAATTCGTGGCATCTTATTAGTATCCGCTCTAATAAAAAAGTATGAAAGAACTCCCCGCTCTTCTTCCATCTTCGCAAAAGCCGAACCATTGTGGTCTTATCCATAGAGAATAAATTTTCGGCAAATCTAGTACTCTTTAAAGGACCCCGAAAGTATGTACTTAGTGGGACG
>Ga0209398_1001105_pt1 | contig 14680 bp, 8 predicted proteins | sample AshMeaBigSpring_FD_184125 | JGI IMG/M metagenome (GOLD analysis project Ga0209398, IMG submission 184125) | Groundwater microbial communities from Big Spring, Nevada to study Microbial Dark Matter (Phase II) - Ash Meadows Big Spring (SPAdes)... | ecosystem: Environmental > Aquatic > Deep... | reverse complement strand
TTCACAGCCCGGTGGAGGATTTTGCCTGATTCCAGGGGGTCAGGTCCATGTTTTCGGCCAGCGCGTATCTGCGAGGTCGAGTTTATCGGCCGAAAAATGGACCAGACCCCGACCCGTGAACGGTTACGTTGCGGCCCATCACCTCACACTTAAACAGGTTTTCGTGATTCTGGGAGGGCGAGGCTCCCGCCGAGCCGAGCTCCGGCTCAGCGCGCCGGCTCGGCGGGAACCTCGCCCTCCCAAGATTGTGCAACTCTGGTTGCCGCGTCCCGTATCTCCCAGGATCACGTAAGGCTATTTGGTCCGATCCCACTCCGGGTGTAACCGTTCACAGCCCGGTGGAAGGTTTCCTCCGATTCCAGGGGGTCAGGTCCATGTTTTCGGCCAGCGCGTATGTGCGAGGTCGAGTTTGTCGGCCGAAAAATGGACCAGACCCCGACCCGTGAACGGTTACACAATAAGTTGCCGAAATCACTCATCAGCCGCCGGGCGCTAGCCCACGGTTGGAGCACCAAAACCGCGGGCTAGCGCCCCGCGGCTGATCCACAAGGCCGGTAGGTAATTGTCTTGCAGCGCCTTTGGGCGCGGGACATATGGGCGCCGCGAGCCCGGGGCAGAACTACCGCGACCAGGAAACCGGCAGATGGCCGTAGAGCGTTTCGTTGTCGCGGAGGATGTAGAACTTGATCGAATCGCTGGCGTTGAACTCGGGGCGGTTCAGGATGTACTGTACGTTGCTCAGCGAGACCGTTTCCCAGATGTGCATGCCGACCAGCACATCGCCCGTGCGAATCCCCTGGCGGGCGGCCGGTCCGTCGGTTCGCACGGCGGTCACCTTCAGTCCGCCGCGGTACCGCGAGGTGACTCGGCGGAACTGTTCCGCCGACAGCGGCACGAGCTTCATCCCCAGCGTCTGCCAGACCCGGTCGTCCGAGGCCTCGCGACTGCGGGGGGCGGCGGAGAGCGCCAACTCGACAGCCAGCGTCGCGTTCTGGCGTTGAATCTGGATCGGGACCGTCTCGCCCGGCCCGCGTCCAAGCAAGGCCCGCTCGACGTCCAACTGCCGCTGGACGCGGACGCTGCCCACCTGCTGGATCACGTCGCCGGGCTGGATGCCGCCCTCGGCCGCGGGGCTGTTGGCCGCGACCGTCTGGACGACAAAGCGTCCGCCCTGTTCGGCGGTGCCGACCAGGCCGTGCTGCACGCCCGCGGTCCGCTCGGCGCTCAGCAGTTGCGTCGCGACCTCGATCACCTTGTCGACCGGAATGGCGAACCCGATCCCTTGGGCCCCCACGCGGACGGCGACGTTGATGCCGATCATCTCACCGTCGATATTCAACAGCGGGCCGCCGGAGTTGCCCGGGTTGATGCTGGCGTCCGTCTGGATCAGATCGTCGTAACGCTGCGCCTCGCTGACCTGCACGTTGCGGTGCAGGGCACTGATGATGCCGCGCGTGACGGTGTGCTCGTAGCCGTAGGCATTGCCCACGGCGATGACCGGCTCGCCCGCCATCAGATCCGCAGAGGTGCCGATCGTGACCGTGGGCAGGGCCTTGGTCAGCGGGATGTGAATGATGGCCAGATCGGTCTGCGGATCGTGAGCCACGAGCCGTGCGGTGTACGCCTGGCCGTCCGCCGTGGTCACTTCGATCTGCCGCACGCCATCCACGACATGGTGGTTGGTGATGATGTAGCCCCGCTCGTCGAGCACCACCCCGGTGCCCATGCCATTGACCTCGCGCGTGCCGTCGTTGCTGAGGAACTGGTCGTTGTCGGCCGGGACGATCTTATGGCCCTGGATGTTGACCACCGCGGGCCGCGCCTGCTCGACCGCGCGCACCTCGGCCGACCGGCGGAGGCTGGACGCCAGCAGCGGGTGGCTGGCGGCGCAAAGACTGAGGACGGCAGCCGCAGACAGCAGCCGGAGACGGAGCCCCCGGAGGCTCTCCCTGCGTTGGGCGGCGGGTCGAAGGCGCATCGGCAGCCTGGTTCTGGTGGGCAGCGCGGGGAGTGCCCCGCGTCGTCGTACCCCGCCGGCGATCAGGGGTGATACGTACGGGCAGCATCGGGTCTGATGGTCCGCTGACTAGATCGGTACGCTCGATTGGCGTGCTTGATATGCTGCTGACTTCGCCCGCACAGTTCGCCCAGTTCCCCAGCGGCGGCGATTCCCGCGGCGGGGGGCTTTGGCGAGGCTTTGACGGTGCGAAAAAGTGGGTGTTACCAGTGTCGGAAACCAATCTCGGGAGGGCGAAGCTCCTGCGAAATCGGTTTTCGTGGCCCTGGGAGGGCGAGGCTCCCGCCGAGCCGAAAACCGGCTGTACGCGGCGGCTCGGCGGGAGCCTCGCCCTCCCAGACAGGGCTCGGCGGCTCGGCGGCTCGGCGGGAGCCTCGCCCTCCCAGACAGGGCTCGGCGGCTCGGCGGCTCGGCGGGAGCCTCGCCCTCCCGGACAGGGTTCGCCCTCCCAGACAGGGTTCGCCCTCCCGAACAGGGCTCGCCCTCCCGGAGGCACGCCGTGTGATTCAGGAGGAAGGCGAATTCGGCTTCTGACCGGAGTCGGTGGGAAACAGCAGGCGCAGGGTCTGCAGCAGCAGGAACAGCGCCAGCGGCGCCACCAGCAGCACGGGCCACAGCCGCCACAGCGGATGTTCGCGAAATGGCAGCCGCAAGCCCTCGGCCACCGCCACGGCCAGCGGCACCAGCAGCGCCAGCAGCAGCAGGCCGCAACCGCCGGCCGCCATCATGCCCTTGAACGTGCCCTCTTCCGTCACGATGTCCTGGTAGAGTTCCTCCGTGCGGCCGCGGCGCCGGCTGCGTTCGGCGGACTCAGCCACCTCAATCGCGCGGCAGGCTTCATCCCACGTGGGCGTGGCGGGTCTGGCGTGATGGCACGCGTCCTGCACCAGCTGGATGGCCGCCCGCACACTGCTGGCTTGCGGAAAGGTCAAGCTGCGCGGCTGGGCGCCTGCCAGCTGGACCGTCCAGCGTTCCTCCTCGGGCGGCATCGTCAGCGTGACCTGGCCCCGGTGGCCCTGGACGATCAGCCGGCCATCCGCCGGCAACTTGTCCGCGGGCATCAGCGACCAGACGGCCAGTACCTCGTCCTGTGCGAACATCTGCACGTTGAAGCTCGCATAGCCGCCGCCCGCATCGATGGCCCCCATGCCATGCACCTTGTGGATCGCGCCCAGCAGCGAGCGCACGAAGTCGGCATCCCGCGCCAGCTGGGCCAGCACCGTCTGGCGGCTCGTCTCGCTCATCCGCCGCTCGAACGTGACCTGCCGGATGCGGCCCAACCCGCCGTTGTCGCCCGCCTGGATCATCTGGGCGACCTGCGGCAACGCCGGGTGCAGACGCCCTGGCCAGTACGGCACCAGGACGCAGCCCGTATCGCGACGGATCATGTCCAGTTCGTAGCCGACGATCGCCTCGCAGGCGGGGTGAACCAGGATCAGGGGGACCGCGGCTTGCACCAGTTTGCGCAACTGGTCGTCACGTTCGGCCGCCGGGCCGCGCGCCACCATGACCGCGTCGGCCACGGTGCCGTGCAACAGCGTCTCCCAGGAGTCCGCCCAGGCGGCCTGCGGTGCCCACGCGCGGAGTGGCTCGGCCAGGGGCGCGGCGTCGTAGATGGCCACCAGTTCGTGCTCCGCGGCCTGTGCCACGCAGCGGGCCAGCGGCAGCAGATCGGCGTCGGCACCCAGCAGGGCGAACTTCATCCGCGCGCCGCCTCACAATCTGCGGAGATGAAAGCCGCCGTCGACATTGATCCGCTCGCCGGTGCTGAAGGGAAACGCCCCGCTCGCCACCGCCGACACGGCCCGCGCGACGTCCTCCCCCCGCCCCCAGCGGCGGATCGGGGTCAGCCCCTCGGCGATCAGGCGGTCGTATTTCTCCCGCACGGGAGCCGTCATGTCGCTGGCGATCACGCCCGGGCAGATTTCATAGACGAAGATGCCGAATTCCGCCAGCCGATCGGCCAACAGCCAGGTCATCATCCGCAGGCCGGCCTTGGCGATGCAGTAGTCGGCCCGGTTGGTCGAAACGGTGTACGAGGAAATGGACGATATGTTGACGATCGTGCCCCGCCGCTCGTCGCGGGGCGCCTGTTCGATCATCCGCCGGGCCGCCAGCTGGGCCAGGAAGAAAGGCCCTTTGAGGTTGGTGCCGAGCACCTGGTCCCAGCTGTCCTCGCTGGCCTCCAGCAGGTCCACGCGGCCGGGCGAGGCAATGCCGGCGTTGTTGACCAACAGGTCCAGGCGTCCCCAGCCGCGGTAGGCCTGCGCGATCAGCTGCTCGCGGTCGGGCGGCCGGCTGACGTCCGCCTGCACCGCTTTGGCCTGCCCCCCGCGGGCCTCGATCGCCTGCACGACCTCCGCGGCCGCCGCGGACCGCGACACGTAATTGACGATCACGGCGTAGCCGTCCGCCGCCAGCCGCTCGGCGGTCGCCCGCCCGATCCCGCGCGACGATCCGGTCACGATGGCCACGGGGTGTTCGCGGGTCATGCGGGGCGCTCTCTGGCGGGGCCGGTGCGGGGCCGGCCCTCGGCCGCCAAATACGGTTGCGTGATTCCGGGACGGACGACGCTCCCGCCGAGCCTTCGCGGTAACCGTTCACGGGGTGGACGCCAGATCTGCTGCACCGCAAGGGGTCAGGCACATTTTTCGGCGGCAGCGTCGCACGACGATGACCGGCCTTCCCGCCGAAAAATGAGCCAGACCCCGGCCTGTGAACGGTTACCCTTCGCGTCCCTGGCTCGGCAGGAACCTCGCCCCCCCAAGATCGTGCCGCTCGAACTGGAGTCCTGGCAGCCCGTTGAAATACGGGCACGACGCGCAAGCGAGCGGGTAGACCGGCCACAAAGTCCCGGTGATTCCGGCACACTCGCTCGCGCTTCGCGCTGGTAGTCGATCTTTTTCAACGGGCTGCTTCGCCCCGCGAGGCGAGCAAGCCAGGCGCATCTTGCCGCTCGTCCAAGCCTGGCCGGAAGCCTGTCCCAAGTTAGGACGGCCCGCCGGGAATGTCAACGCGCGCCAGGCCGTGCGCGTGGTGCCCGAGAAGCAGGGCAGGGGAAGGAAGAAACAGGAACGCGGCAGCCGGCGGGGGGAAGCTGCTGCGCGGAACGCGGAGGCCGGAGCGAGCCACGAACAAGAAAGCGACGAGGGCCGGCTCCGCCAGCGGAGCCGGCCCTCGTCCGGTGTTCCCTGGAACACCGGAGCGGCTATGCGCCGCTCCGGTGCCCAGTAAAAGCTTCACCGTATCGCAGCCACCGGAGCGGTTGACCCAGAAACCGCACGTCCCGGCAGCTGCGCAGTACCTACCCAGGAGGGAAGGACGGACCGGAATCCCGCAATCCCGGTACGAACGGTGAAGCCTCAGCGATACGTGGACTGCCCCCTTGCATGACCATGTTCTGCCCCCACGCGGTGAATCCGCCACGAAACGAGCGATTTGTCAGAGCTGGATCATGGGGTCGGCCCCAACCGCCGCAGGACGGTCGCACCTGGCGCACGCGGCTCGGGGCGATTCCAGGGGGGTCAGGACCATGTTTTCGGCCAGCGCGTTTGGGTCTGGCAGAGCTTGACAGCCGAAAAATGGACCAGACCCCGCCCTGTGAACGGTTACGTATGGAACAATTGTCAAGTTCGTATTCGTGTTCGTCCTGGACCGACTCGGCGCCGCTTCGTCACCGGCACGCCCGTGCCACGCAACGCCGTGAACCCTCTTGCGACAGTGTAGGCGGCGTTCTCCGAACGCCGCAGGGTGTGAGTCTTGGCTCGGCCATTGGCTCTCAGCGGCTCTGGACGTCCGTCGTCCTTGCATCAACGACGGTTCACGGCGTAGCGTGCCACCCTTGCCGCGGCTGCCCACTCCCTCACGCGGCCGCCCGCGTGTCGCCGGAGGCTTCTCCGGGGGGCAGCTGCTCGCCGAGCGCCGCCTCCAGATCGGTCAGCGAAAATCCCGACATCCTCGCCACGGCGCAGGCGGCCAGCAGGTACGGCGCCCGCGGACCGGCCGGCACCGTGCACCGCAGCCGGACGCCATCCACGACAACGGCCAGGGCGTCTGGATGCGTGGCCGAGCGCAGCGTGCGGACGCGGCAGTGCCGCCCGACGCCCACGCACAGTGTGGGGACGGTGGCGGTTCCCGTCGTGGCCCATATCCGCTCCAGCCGCTCGTCCAGCACCGCGTAACCCTCGCCCGGCAGCGCCGCCAACAGCTCGGTGTGTGCCGCTGCGACGCACATGGTTTCGGCCTCGGTGGGACCAGGGCGGCGATGGCTCGGCAGCAACACCGCCACGTCCGGAGCGCACAGTTGAGCCAGCTGCGGGGCCAGTTCGTCGTCAACCGGCTGCCAGGGAACGATGCCGTAGTCCAGGTCGTTTGCCAATTCCAGCAGGGACAGCGGCACGCTGACGCTCTCTGGCGGCTGCGCCTGGCCGCAGGCGCCGCGGAACCTCGGCCGCAGCAAGTCGTCCACGGCCCCGGCGAGCAGGTTCGGTTTGTCTCCCGCCGCCACAATCACGGTGCCCTCGAAAAGCTGCCGCGACCAGGTGGCCAATTCCCAAAGTGCGGCGCGGGTATCGGGGACCACCATCGAGAACCGTCCCGCCCACGGCTCGACGTGGCGCTCCGCCACGACGCCCAGGGCGCCGCGGGCGAAGGCCTCGTCCGGCAGTTGTGGCAGGGAGCGACGCGAACCGTCCCCCGCGCCGGCAAACACGACGTCGCCGGGGCACGCCTGGCTGCAGGCCGTCGCCACCCGTCCCGCGATCGGCTCGTCCGCGCCGCCGAGCGGCGGCAGCGAGCCGAGGCACAGCTGGCCGCCGATCACGTCCGCCAGTTTCCCGATACTCAGGTCCATCATCGTCTCAGGCCGCGGCCGACGGACGGCAGCGGTCGTTGGCTTGCTGGTTCAGCCAGTACCGGACGACCTCGCGATCGTCGAAGACCCAGGTCTGGCCGTCGCGCGACTGGCTGGCGGCGGCTGGTCGTCCCGCGACCAGCACCACGTCGCCCCGCCGCGCCTGGCCCAGCGCCCAGCCGATGGCCCGAGCACGATTGGGCAGCAGGTGGGCCTTGGCCGGTCGATCAAAGCCGTCCAGGATGTCGTGCGCGATCCGCAGCGGCTGGTCCTGGCCCGGGTGATCGCTGGTGATCACCGCCAGGTCGGCCAGCCGCTCCGCCGTGCGTCCCAGTTGCGGGCGGAGTTCCTTTCCCGCCAGATCGCTGGCGCCGAAGACGCAGATCAGCCGGCGGTCGGTGACGGACCGCAGTGTGCGCAGGGCCGTGGCGAGCGTGTCGGGATGGTGGGCCGCGTCGACGAAGACGGCCGCCTCCTGCCCGCACTCGATCCGCTCCATGCGGCCCGGCACGCGGTCGACCGCCTCCAGTCCGCGCACGATGGTCGGCAGCTCGATCCCGTAGACCAGGCCCACGGCCGCGGCGCAGAGACAGTTATAGATATGTGCGTCGCCGATGATCCGCGTCCGCACGGGAACTGCCGCGGATCCCGCTTCCAGCAGAAACGTCTGCTCGCCGCAGTGCCGCTCCAGCAGGGTGGCCGTCAGTTCGGCCTGGGACTTCAAGCCGATCGTGATGACGGGGTGATCCAGGCCGGCGGCCAGCTTGCCGCTGGCGGCATCGTCGGCGTTGAGCACGATGAAGCCGCCCGGCCGCAGGTGGTCGAACAACCGGGCTTGGATGCTGCGGTAATTCCACAACGACCCGTGGTCCTCGACCTCCGCCCGGCGCAAGTTGGTCAGGATGGCGGTGTCCAGCTGCGTGCCCGCCAGCCGCCACTGGGCGAGCGCCTGGCTGGACGCCTCGACCACGGCGCTCGTACAGCCGTCCAGGCGGGTGCGGGCCAGCCAGTGGGCCAGGTCCGCCGCGGCATGGGTGACGTTTGAGCCGTCCGCCGCGTCACGCTGTCCGAGGGAATTCCGCACCCCGGTCCGCGTCCCCGCGGCCTCGAGAACGGCGGCCACCAACAGCGAGGTAACCGTCTTGCCGTGCGTGCCCGCCACACCGACCACCTGGAGATGGCGGCTGGGGTCGCCCGCCACGGCATGGCAGACGCGGCCGTAGGATTGCCGCGTGTCCTGGACGATGCACTGCGGCACCCGCACCGGCAGCAGCCGCTCGGCCAGCAAGGCTGCCGCGCCGCGGTCGATCGCGTCGGAGGCAAAGTCGTGACCGTCCTGATCCGCACCCACGAGGGCCGCGAACAGGTCGCCTGGCTGGCAGCGCCGCGAGTCGCTGCAGCAGGCCTGGACGTGGATGTTCTGGCCGCCGAAGAACTGGGCCCCGGGCAACAGTTCGCGCAGGGCGACCCCGACGGCCGGAATCACTACGTGAGACATGCTTCCAAGGCCTCCCTGCCTTAGAACGCGGTGCACGGCTGGTGGTCATTCGCGGCGGACGCTCGACCGGACGCGGTTCCCTCCTGGAACCCGACCGGCCGCGCCGCTGCCAGCACCCGAACGGGTGCCGCAGGTCGATCGATCGGGCGGGGATTGTGGCCATTTCGTTGGGGGTGTCAAGGCAGGTTTTTCCCCGCTGCGTTCGCACGTTCGCGCCCTGTTTGGCGACCAACGGCCTTTGCCAGCAGGTGGTCAGGGTGGCTCGGGCTGGGGCGAGCGAGGCTCCCGCTCAGCCGCAAGGGTGAACGTACCGCGGGGGGGAACAACTCGGGAGGGCGAGGCTCCCGCCGAGCCGAAACCGAGGTCAACGCGCCGGCTCGGCGGGAGCCTCGCCCTCCCGGAATCACGCCGTCCCATCTAAAATCACCGGTGCCTTGACCGCACAGCACAGGCCCCTGGCGACGCGGCGACGCTTCGCCACCAGCTCCGAACATGGCTAGCAAGGATTTCGACATCGAGGCCCTCGCCGACTACCTGCACTTGACCCCGCAGCAGGTGGAGCGGTTGGCCAACCGCGGCAAGGTGCCGGGCCGCAAGGTCGCCGGCCAGTGGCGATTCTCGCCGGCCGAGATTCACCACTGGATGGAAGAGCGGATCGGACTATCCGAGGAGGAGGAGCTGGTGCAGGTCGAACAGGCGCTGCACCGTTCGTCGGGGGCCGAGGGGCCGATCCCCAATTCGATCGCGTCGCTGCTGGGGGTGGAGGCGATCGCCCTGCCGCTGGAGGCCCGCACGCGGGGCTCGGTCATCAGCGAGATCGCGCGGCTGGCCGCCGGCACGGGCCTGCTCTGGGACCCGCAGAAGATGGAGGAGGCGGTCCGTGCTCGCGAACAGCTGGCCTCCACGGCGCTCGACAGCGGCGTGGCTCTGCTGCACCCCCGCCGGCCGTTAAGTGCCATCCTGGCTCAACCGCTCCTGGCCCTTGGCGTGACCAGCCGCGGCATCCCCTTTGGAGAGGGCGGCCAGTTGACGGACATCTTCTTCCTGATCTGCTCGACCGACGACCGCGGGCACCTGCAGGTCCTGGCCCGCCTGAGCCGGTTGATCAGTGACCCTGCGGTGCTGGTCGACATTCGTGCCGCGACCGATCCGGCGGCCCTGCACGACCTGCTGGCCGAGCGGGAACGGGCCCTGATTGTCGGCCCGGAGCCCGGCCCGTAGGGTCCGCCGCCGACCGTTTACTCCGGGAGCGGGCCGGCGGGTGCGAGATCGCTGCCGCCGTAACCGGTCACACCCCGGCGGAGCATTTCGCCGGATGCGAGGGGGTCAGGTACATGTTTTCGGCCTGCGCGTCTGCGCGGGGTCGGGCGGATTGGCCGAAAAATGTACCAGACCCCGGCCCGTGAACGGTTACCTGCCGCCAGTTGCTCCGGGCGCTGCATCGGCTTAGGATCCGAGGAGTCCGTGGCTGCCGAGCACCGCAACGGTTTTCCGCGCCGGGGTCTGGTGCCTTGTTCGGCCGGCAAGCTCCCCGTCGCCCAGTCGCCACGCCCGAACACAGGGACGTGACCCGTTCTGGCAGGTCCGCCGAGCGCAACCCCGGAAGTTGATGGAGAGCCGCAGCGGTGTCCAGACGCAGAATGGCCTTGCGTGCAGTCCTGGTGACGCTGGTCCTGGCCGTCGCCTGGCTGGGGTACCGCGTCCACATCCGTCGGCATCCCGATTTCTACTGGAACAGGGCCCAAGCGGCGATCGCCGCCGAGAACTGGCCGGTCGCGGAAATCCACCTGCGGAACTACGTCGAGCGGTATCCGCAGGACGCCCGCGGCCACCTGGCGCTGGCGGAGACCTACCTGCAGGTGGCGCGGCAGGCCGGTCAACCGGCCAGCTACGAGGCTCAGCCGCGGGCCCTGAACCACCTCGCGCAGGCTGCGAGCCTGCGCCCGGACGATCTGGATCTGCAGCGGCAGGCGCTGGAAGGGAACCTGGCGCGGCGCTCGCTCGGAAACGCGGCCTCTTTCGCGGCCCGCGTGCTCCGCAACGAACCGGAGAACGCGGACGCCCTGTTCGTACTGGCGTGGCAGGCGGTCGAGGACCAGCAGCTGTTGCGCGCCGAGGAGCTGCTCGAGCGTCATCGCGTGCGGCCGTCGCGACATGCGTTTCAGGCCCTCGCCCTGACGGTGCAGAACCACGAACTCGCGCGACGCTCGCGGGAGGTCCAGTTGACGATGGACCGCGCCGCACAGCTGGCGCGGACGATGACGCCCGAGAAGTGCCGCCTGCTGACCAGCTACGATCTGGAGGCGATGTTTCGCCTGATGGCCTCGGGCATCCGCCACGCCCGAAGCGTTCCGGTCGCGCACCAGCGCGCCGAGGCCGCCTTGGGGGCCCTGGCCAACGTGATGGCCGCCGAGCGGACCGACGCCGGCACCCTGGCCAGCCAGGCGAGCCAGATCGTGCTGGTCCTCGAATCGAATCACCCGCTCGCCGCCCGGGACGACGAGGGGCGCCAGGTCCGCGGGCAGCTGGTGGGGATGGCCCAGCAGCTGCGCACCGCGGCGATCGAGGGCGGGCCGGCCCCGCCGCTGGTCTACCACCAGTCGGCCCTGGCGATGGCCACCGGCGGCGATCATCGCGGCGCCTTGGCCGTGCTGGAGCGGGGCCTGCAGGTGACGCAGGACCTGCCGGCGTCGCGCGCCAAGGAACGGCTCGACCTGCACCTGCTCGCCGCCCGGCAGCTGATCGTGCTGGGCCGCTACGACGAGGCCGAGCCGCACCTGCAGTTCGCCCACCGCTTCCAGGACGGCGCCGGCTGGGCACAGCTCCTGTCGGGCAGCATCGCCCTGCAGCGGGGCCGGGTGGATCAGGCCCTGGACCACGTGCTGGAGGCGCGGCGCCTGCTGGGCAGCACCCTGCTCGTGCGGATGGCCCTGGCGGACATCTACCTGCGAACCAAGAACTGGAACGATGCCCTGCCGGTCCTCCAGTCGCTGCACAACGCCCTGCCGGAACTGACCTCCGAGCAGCGTGCCTGGGCGGACCGGCACAGCCTGTCGCAGGACAACGTGCTGTTCGGCCAGCTGCAAGCGCACCTGGCGCTCGGCCAGTTGCAAGAGGCCCGCATCGACCTGGAGGCGCTCCGCCACTCGCCGCTCGAACCGCGGGCCTGGGCCCTGACCGTCTCCCATTTCTGGCGCCAGCGCCGCCAGGACGAGGCCCTGCGGATGCTCGAGCGCGCTCGGCGGCAATTTCCCCAGGACAAACAGCTGCTCGGTGTCCAGTTGCGCATCCTGCAGCAGTCGGGAAGGGACGCCGAAGGCACCCAGCTCTTGACCGACCTGGCCAAGAAGTTCCCGCAGGAACTCTCCGCCCAGCTCCACCTGGCCGCGTGGCAGATCGGGCACGGCGAGGCGCAGCTGGCGCTGGACCGGCTGACGAACCTGAATGCCGAACTGCTGCAGGACGACGAGGCCCGGTTTGCCGTGGCCGCGTACAAGGCCCAGGCAAAGCTCACCCTGGGACTCGCCGCCGAGGCAATCGCCGAACTGGCGCCGTTCCAGGATGATCCCCAGCGAGCCGACGTGGTCGGCGTGCTGCGGGCAGCCGCGGAGATGCGGCGGGATAATGCCCAGGCCGCGGCCCGCGTCCTGCAGGAAGCCTACCAGCGGAAACCGGAAAGCGGCGCGCTCGGCCTGCTGTACGGAGAAATGGCCACCCAAGCCGGCGACATCGACCAGGCGATCCCCGCCCTGACGTCGGTGCTCGAGATTGCCGACCTGCAGCCCCGAGCCAGCGCGGCGCTGCTCATGGCCCTGCTGCAAGCCACCCGGCAACAGAACCCGCAGGAGGCCGAGGCCAAGATCGACGAGTTGATCGCCCGCTACCCCAGCCAGGCCCACCTGCTTGTCGCCAAGGCGGAAGTGCAGTTGCGGGGCGGCCAGCTGCAGGCCGGCATCAATTCGCTCGACAAGGCCGAGCTGCTGATGCCGGAGAACCTCCTCTGGCCATGGCTCAAGGCCTCGGTCTGGCTCCGCGGCGGCAACCCGCAGGCGGCGCTGCGCGAGGCCCGCCGCGCACTGGCCATCGCCCCGGACCATCTGCCCTCGCTCACCATCGCCGCGCGGGCGGCCATGCAGCTGGAGGAGTTCGCGGCGACCGATCTGTATTGCACCGACATTCTGCGGCTGGACCCAGCCTTGAGGCAGTACGAACTGCTGCAGGTCGATGCGCGCAGCCGGCTGGCAGCAGGCACCGACGACGCGTCCGCCCTGGAAGGTTTTGTCGAAAAACAATCCGAGGTGGCGGCCGGCTACTTGAGGCTGGGCGAAAAGCGAATTCAGTCCGGGGATCTGGCCGGCGCACTGGAGGCGATCCGCACTGGCCAGCAGCGTGTGCCCGATCACAAGGGACTTCTGTCCGCCGAGATTCGCCTGCTGCTCCACGCCGGCCAGCCCGACCAGGCGGCGCAACGCGCGGCCCAAGCGGCGGGAGACACCCCCAGCGCCGAGTTGTGCGCCGCGCTGTGCGATGCCTTCCGCCTGGCCGGTGATCTGGACCAGGCCCGGCACTGGGGACAGCGCGGGCTGGAGGCGGCCAGCGACGACCAGAAAGCCGCCCTGCACATGCTGCTGGGGAACATCACCCTCTTGCGCGCCAGCGGAGACAACCGCCAGCCGGCACTGGCCGAGGCCCGCGACCATTTCGCCGCCGCCCTCCAGGCCCGCCCTGGGGATCTCGTCGCGGGGAACAACCTTGCCTGGCTCCTGGCGACCGAACTGGACCAGGCCGAACAGGCCGTTGACGTTGTCCAGCAGGTGCGCGGCAAGATGCCCTTGCAAGATCTGCCGCCGATCTTCGTCGAAACCATGGCCATCGTCTATCAGAAGGCCCGCCGTCCCCAGGACGCGGAAAAGCTGCTGAAGTCCGCACTCGCCAGCCGCCCCGAGGAACCGCGGCTGCTGTTCCAGTACGGCATGATCCTGGCGGAACGGAATCAGGTCGCCGAAGCCCGCCAGGCCCTGCGGGATGCCCTCGGCCTGGGTCTGCCCGACGACAAGGCCAGCCAGGCCGTGCGCGAGCTGGTCAAACTCAGCGGCGACCGCTGACCGGCCGAACGGCAACGCCCCACAACGGCCGTCCTGCCGTCGTCCTCGGCGTCTTCACCCTCCCCGAAGGCTCGTGCCTCGCCCACACCCTCCCCGAAGGCTCGTGCCTCGCCCACACCCTCCCCGAAGGCTCGTGCCTCGCCTTCGACCCTCCCCCTGGGAGGGTGAAGAGGTTTCGGAATCGGCGTCTTCACCCTCCCCCTGGGAGGGTGAAGAGGTTTCGTCCTCGGCGACTTCACCCTCCCCCTGGGAGGGTCGGCCGTGAGGAACGAACGGCCGGGGAGGGGCGTCTGCGATGGCGCGTAGCCGGTCAGCCCACACCCTCCCCGAAGGCTCGTGCCTCGCCCACACCCTCCCCGAAGGCTCGTGCCTCGCCTTCACCCTCCCCGAAGGCTCGTGCCTCGCCTTCGACCCTCCCGGAGGGAGGGTGAAGAGGTTGCTATCTTCGCCGTTGTTTCCTTTGTGCATCGATGTTCTTCATGCCTGATCCGGTTGCTTTGCGAGGGGTGAATTCGTAGGGCAGGTTTAGTTCTCTCGCGATCGCGCGGGCAACCGCTTCTGCATCCTGTTCGACCTCCTTATCGGTGAAGCGAATGACTTTCCAGCCGAGCGATTCGAGATGCTGTTGCCGTTTTAGATCGTGGTCCACAACACGGCCGTGATAATCACCATCAAGCTCGACAACCAACATCCTTAGCGGACAGGCAAAGTCCACGATCCACGGGGCAATCGGATGTTGCTGGCGAAACTTCAAGCCGCACAACTGCCTTGCCCGCAGCACACTCCACAGGACGCCCTCGGAGACTGTTTGGGTCTTGCGTAACGACCTCGCCCGCAAGACGGGCTCGGGATGCGATTGGTTTTCAGCCATCGTTGTACCTTGCCGTTAGTTGGGTACGTTTATAGAGGAATCGGCGACTTCACCCTCCCCCTGGGAGGGTCGGCCGTGAGGAACGAACGGCCGGGGAGGGGCGTCTGCGATGGCGCGTAGCCGGTCAGCCCACACCCTCCCCGAAGGCTCGTGCCTCGCCTTCGACCCTCCCGGAGGGAGGGTGAAGAGGTTGCGTCCTCGGCGACTTCACCCTCCCCCTGGGAGGGTCGGCCGTGAGGAACGAACGGCCGGGGAGGGGCGTCTGCGATGGCGCGTAGCCGGTCAGCCCACACCCTCCCCGAAGGCTCGTGCCTCGCCTTCGACCCTCCCGGAGGGA
>Ga0209398_1001104_pt1 | contig 14685 bp, 17 predicted proteins | sample AshMeaBigSpring_FD_184125 | JGI IMG/M metagenome (GOLD analysis project Ga0209398, IMG submission 184125) | Groundwater microbial communities from Big Spring, Nevada to study Microbial Dark Matter (Phase II) - Ash Meadows Big Spring (SPAdes)... | ecosystem: Environmental > Aquatic > Deep... | reverse complement strand
GCGCACGCATCCTGGCAGGCGAGATCGAGTTTCCAAGCGTGTGAGGGAGGTTCACGCCGCCATGTCCGGGCCCATCGCATGGACATTCAATATCGGCGACGTCGGCCGCGAGGGCCGCGAGGTGCAATTCACCGCCACTCCGGCACAGTGCCGTGCGCTCGCCGACGCACTCGACATCGCCGCCTGCCGCTCGCTCACGGTGACCGCGCACCTGACACCCTTGTCGCGCGGCCGTTGCCGCGCCGAAGGCAAGCTGGCTGCCGCGGTGACGCAGAGCTGCGTTGTCACGCTTGAGCCGGTCGATGCCGAAATCTTGCGCGCCTTCGCCATCGAGTTCTGGCCCGAGGCGGACGTCGCATCCCAGTCGAGCGCCTCCTTCGACGCCCTCGGCGGGGAGGATCCCGAGCCGCTCGACGGCGGCACCATCGACCTCGGCCGCGTGGCCTATGAGCTGTTCGGCGCGAGCCTGGACCTTTACCCGCGCAAGCCGGGCGCCGAGCTCACATGGTCCGACCCGCGGCCCGCCAATGCACCCGAGGCTGGCTCCGACAGTCCCTTCGCGGTGCTCGGCAAGCTCAAGCCGAAGCCGTGAAGCGGCTCCTAAGTCGCCTTCTGCAGAGCTATTGTCTCACCGGGCCAAATCAGTATGGTCCGCACGTTCGGCATCGATGCGGGCAGGCGGCAAGAGGATGAGGACGAGGGGATGGCCGCACCGCTGACCATTGCGCTCGACGCCATGGGTGGCGACCACGGGCCGGAGGTGGTCGTGGCGGGAGCTGCGATCTCGGCCGAACGCCATCCCGGGCTCTCCTTCATCCTGTTCGGCGATGAGGCGCGCATCGACGCCGCGCGTGCGAAGTCGCCGATCCTCGCCGGCCGAGCCCGGGTAGTACATACCCCGCTCGCCATCGGCATGGACGACAAGCCCAGTCAGGCCGTCCGGCGCGGCAAGGGCTCGAGCATGTGGCTGGCGCTCGAGGCGGTGCAGAAGGGCGAGGCGCGCGTCGCCGTCTCGGCCGGCAACACCGGCGCGCTGATGGCCATGGCGACGCTGATCCTGCGGCCGCTCAAGGGTATCGACCGGCCGGCAATCGCGGCGCTCTGGCCGACGCTCGAGGCTGAATGTATCGTGCTCGATGTCGGCGCCAATGTCGGCGCGACCGCGCGCAAGCTCTGCGACTTCGCGCTGATGGGTGCCGCGATGGGGCGCGCCCTCTTCCATGTCGAGCGGCCGACCGTCGGCCTGCTCAACGTTGGCGTCGAGGAGATCAAGGGCGACGAGGAGGTCAAGGCGGCCCACGCCTGGCTCAAGGATACCGCGGGCCTGCCGATCGACTATCGCGGCTTTGTGGAGGGCGATCAGATCGGCCAAGGTGTGGTCGACGTGGTCGTGGTCGAGGGCTTCGCCGGCAACATCGCGCTCAAGACCGCGGAGGGCACGGCCAAGCAGATCAGCCACTACATCCGCTCGGCGCTCACCCGCTCGGTGATGTCGCGGCTCGGCGCATTCCTGGCCCAGGGCGGCCTCCGGGCCTTGAAGCACAAGATGGACCCGCGCCGCGTCAACGGCGGCACCTTCCTCGGCCTCAATGGCATTGCGATCAAGAGCCACGGGGGGACCGATGCGCTCGGCTTTGCGAGCGCCGTCGATCTCGGCTACGAGATGGCGGAAGCCGGCCTCGTCGAGCGGCTGGCGAGCGACCTCGATGCGTTCCACGACAAGCTTGGCGCGGAAGCCGATCAGAAATGATCGCCCGGGTGGCATCGTCCGCTGAGAGATTCAGGGAGGCCCTGTGGCCGTCATACGATCAGTGATCCGGGGCGTCGGCGCCTACCTGCCCAAGCGCGTCATGACCAACGATGACATGGCCCGGATCGTCGAGACCACCGACGCCTGGATCACCGAGCGCACCGGCATCCGCTCGCGCCATATTGCGGCCGACGGCGAGCTCACTTCCGACCTCGGTCTCGCCGCGTCGCGCCAGGCGCTGGTGCGATCCGGCATCGACTCTGGCGACATCGACCTCCTGATCTGCGCGACCGCGACGCCCGACCGGACGTTCCCGGCGACCGCCGTCAAGATCCAGGCCGGCCTCGGCATCACCCACGGCGCCGCCTTCGACGTGCAAGCCGTCTGCTCCGGTTTCGTCTACGGCATGACCGTCGCCGACAACTTTCTCAAATCCGGCCAGTTCAAGCGGGCGATCGTGGTCGGCGCGGAGACGTTCAGCCGCATCCTCGACTGGAAGGATCGCGGAACGTGCGTGCTGTTCGGCGACGGCGCCGGGGCGGTCGTGCTCGAGGCGCAGCCGCAAAAGGGCGCGCGCGAGGATCGCGGCATCCTCGCGACCCGCATCCGCTCCGACGGGCGCTACGAGGAGCTGCTCTATGTGGACGGCGGGCCGGGCTCGACGAAGACCACTGGCCAGCTGCGCATGAACGGGCGCGAGGTGTTCCGCCACGCGGTGCAGAAGATCTCCGGCGTCATCGAGGAGACGCTGGTGATGACCGGCTACGCCCCCGACGAGATCGACCTCTACGTGCCGCATCAGGCCAACCAGCGCATCCTCGACGGAATCGCCAGGAAGCTCGGCGTCGCGCCCGCGAAGATCGTCGTCACGCTCGCCAAACACGGCAATACCTCCGCGGCATCGATTCCGCTGGCGCTGAACCAGGCGTTCGAGGAGCATCGCGTAAAGGAGGGTCATCTCGTGCTTATGGAGGCGATGGGCGGCGGGTTCACCTGGGGCGCGGTGCTCGCGCGCTGGTGAGAGCCGCGCGCCGTCGGCGGTGGCACGTGCAGTTCGAGACACTGTTCAAGCCGGCACGGGAGAAGCCCGCGGCCATCGGCCTCATCGGCGCGGGCGAGTTCGGCCTCACCCTCATCACCCGGTCGCGCCGCATGCACGGCCTCGACGGCGTGGCCGCCGGATCGCCCGAGGCAGACGCCGCGCGGGACGCGATGTTCCTCGCCGGTAGAGCCGCGACCCCACGCCTATCCGTGAGCAAGGCTTTTTGCCGCCGCGCTTTTCGGCTTCTTGCTGTTGGCGCTGGTCGTGCGGTTCGCCGCGCCGCTCGGCTTCCTGTCGCCATTCGACTTCGCCCCGTTGGCCTTGGTGGTGGTCGCAATCCGCGTCCGGGCGATGGCTGGCGGCCTCGAAGCGGCTTGCGCCGGCGCGCCAAACAGGCCGGCCACCGCCTGACCAAGCGAGGTGAGCGCCTTGTCGATGGTATCGAAGAAGCCGATGTAGCCCGGCACCGAGGCGTAGGTTCGATTGCGCTTGTAGGTGGCTTCCGACGGGGACGGCGCGGCGATGACCTTGGCGTGGACCGTCGACACGCCACCCTTGCCGAAACCGAGCTTTTCGGCGGTTGCCCGCGACAGATCGAGCGTACGCTTGCCGTAGTAGGGTCCCGCATTGTTGATGCGCACGACCGCCGCTTTCTTGCTGCCGGGATGCCAGACCAGTAGCTTGGTGCCGTCGGGATAGAGCGGGCTCGCCGCATTGTCGGACTTCCAGGGCCGGAACTCCTCGCCCGACGAGGTGAGACCGCACGGATTGAAGCGGTCCTTCTTGCAGGAATCGTAGTGAGAGGCATGCAGCACCGTCCTCACGCCGACGAGCCTCTGGGTCTCCGAGATGGTCTTCACCCGATGGCAGATGCCATTGAAGCAGTACGTTTTCCCAGGTGTCTTGGCTTCGGCGATCCCGGCGCTCGCCACACCCCAGACCAAGATCGCGATCGCGCCCAGCAGGGCCCTCCAGTAGACCTTTTCGGCTCCGCCGAGCCGTTTCCCTCGACGCACCATGGCATCCCTCCTCGACTGAACTCTGCCGCACCGCTTCGCCCCGCCGAGGGAGCTGGCGATGCGTGGAAAAGATCAGCGTTAACCGAGAGATGCGATGGGTTAATGAGTCGCAGAATGAACTCTGGCCGGCACCGAGCCCGCCACGCCGCTGGCACGGACCCAATCTCCGGCCACTTTTATCGAGCGGGATGAGCGGTTTAGCGCCGGCGGCCTCTCACAGCAGGCCGCGAGCCGCGAGCTTTTGCCGCAAACCATGCTCAGCGGCTGCGAGGCGGTCCGGATCGGTCGATCGGAGCACGAGCTGTGTGCACGGCCGATTGTCGCGGAAGGTCGGATAGCTGCCCATGGGCACGTCAGGAAACTCCTGCTGGTGAGTGCCGAACAGCTCGGCGATCGCGCCCTCGGGGTAGTTCAGATCGATCGACGCCGACACCATCTTGCCGCCGGTCTTCAGCTTGGGCGTCACCGCATCGAGCATCACCTGCATGATGTTCGGCACCCCCGCCATGGTGATGACATTGCCGAGCATGAATCCGGGGGCGATCGAGATCGAGTTGTCGATCAGCTCGGCACCGTCGGGGACGCGCGCCATGCGCAGCCGTCCGGGTGTCAACTCCAGATTACGGCGCTCGTAGTAGGGCTTGAGGAGCGCGAGCGCCCGCGGGTCGACGTCGATGCCGACGCCGAAAGCCTTGGCGATGCAGTCGGCGGTGATGTCGTCGTGGGTCGGGCCAATGCCGCCGGTGGTGAAGACGTAGGTGTACCTCGACCGGAGCGAATTGACCGCAGCGATGACCGCCGGCTCCTCGTCGGGGACGATGCGCACCTCCTTCAGCTGGATGCCGACCTGGGTGCAATGGTCGGCGATGTAGCCGATATTCTTGTCCTTGGTCCGCCCTGACAGGATCTCGTCGCCGATCACGAGCACGGCCGCGGTGACGATCGCTTCGGTCACGGGACTTTCCTTTCGGCTCAGAAACGGCAACAAGAGCGGCAACCGGGTCGCCCGGTCAAGCCGTCGCCCGGGCAAGGAGGTCCGCCATGCAATTCGACCGTCCGTTGCTGCGCGGGCGCCTCGTGCAACGCTACAAGCGTTTCCTCGCCGATGTCACCCTCGACGGCGGCTCCGCCGTGACGGCGACCTGCCCCAACACCGGCTCGATGCTCGGCCTGACCGCGCCCGGCTCGGTCGTCTGGCTTTCCGAGAGCGACAGCCCGACGCGCAAGTACCGCCATACCTGGGAGATGGTCGAGGCGGACCTCGGCAAGGGACCATCGCTCGTCGGCATCAACACCGGCCACCCGAACAAGCTCGTTGCCGAGGCGATCGCCGAGGGCCGGCTCGAGCCCCTCGCCCGCTACCCGGTCCTCAAGCGCGAGCAGAAGTACGGCAGGAACAGCCGCATCGACATCCTGCTCGAGGATCCAAAGCGCGGCCTCGCCTACGTCGAGATCAAGAACGTCCACATGATGCGCCGGCACGGCACGGCCGAGTTCCCGGACAGCGTCACCGAGCGCGGGGCGAAGCACCTCGAAGAGCTCTCCGACATGGTGCGCGCCGGCCATCGCGCGGTGATGGTTTTTCTCATCCAGCGGAGCGACGCACGGCGGCTCTGCCTCGCGCGCGACATCGATGCAGGCTATGGCGCGGCGTTCGACCGGGCCGCGGCGGCAGGGGTCGAGATGCTGGCGCTCACCTGCAAGCTCGAGCCGGGTGGTATCGCCACCGACAAGCTGGTGCCGATCAAGCCCTGAACGGGAGCCAATGGGGACGGAGGGTGTGCAGGCGCTGGATTGTGAACGGGGCGACCAAAAGCGGCACTAGCGCCGCCGCAATCTGTTGCGATAAACCGGCCAGCGGTCGCCGACCAACCGCGCCGGGACCGCGCCAGCCATGACCGCAAGACACGAGAGCTTATTCGATCGCCGTCAGATGCTGCTCGCCACATGCGCCTCGGCGCTCGCGGCGGTCGCCGGGCCAGTGCCGTCTCTCGCCCAGCTCACCGGCCGCCAGACCGAGGGGCAGCTCTCGCCCATTCCGATCGCGGTGCCCGACTTCCTGAGCTCCGATCCGCGGCTCGGCGCCGACCTCTCGAACGTCGCCGCCGCCGACCTCGAGCGCTCCGGATTGCTGAAGCCGCTCGACCGGGCGGCGTTCCTCGAGCGGATCCAGAACATCAACGTCGCGCCGCGCTTCGGCGATTGGAAATCGATCGGCGCAGAGGCGCTGGTGGTCGGCCAGGTGAACCCGTCCGGCGACGGCCGGCTGCAGGTCGACATGCGCGTTTGGGACGTGATCCGCGGCCAGCAGCTCGCTGGCCAGCGTCTCACCGCCGCCGCCCAGAGCTGGCGGCGAATCGCGCATCAGGTCGCCGACCAGGTCTACGAGAAGCTGACCCGCGAGAAGGGCTACTTCGACACCCGCATCGTGTTCGTCGATGAGACCGGGCCCAAGGACAAGCGCCAGAAGCGGCTCGCCATCATGGACCAGGACGGCGCCAACGTGCGGCTCTTGAGCCAGGGCAAGGAGCTGGTCATCACGCCGCGCTTCTCCCCGACCAATCAAGAGATTGCGTTCATGCAGTACGTCGGTGACCAGCCGCGCGTCGCGCTGATGAACATCGAGAGCGGCCAGCGCGAGGTGGTCGGCGAGTTTCCGGGCATGACCTTCGCGCCGCGCTTCTCGCCGGACGGCCAGCGGATCGTCATGAGCTTCGGCCAGGGCGGTGCAACGAGCCTCGTCGAGCTCGACCTCCGATCACGGCGTACGCGCGCACTGACCCAGCCCCAGGCCATCGATACCGGCCCCTGCTACGCACCCGACAGCCGCCAACTCGTGTTTGAATCCGACCGCGAGGGCAACCAGCAGCTGTATGTGATGGGCGCAGACGGATCCGCCCCCCGCCGGATCAGCCGCGGGGAAGGGCGCTACTCGACGCCCGTGTGGTCGCCCCGCGGGGATTTCATCGCCTTCACCAAACAGCAGTCAGGCCGGTTCCTGATCGGGGTCATGCGGCCCGACGGCTCCGGCGAGCGGATTCTGACGGAAGGCTTCCACAACGAGGGGCCGACCTGGGCGCCCAATGGGCGGGTGCTCATGTTCTTCCGCGATCAGGCTGGGGCGACCGGCGGGCCGAAGCTGCACTCGGTCGATATCACGGGCTACAATGAGCGGCCGGTGCCGACCCCCTCGTTCGCCTCCGACCCCGCCTGGTCTCCCCTGCTCACCTGAGCCCGGGCCCGCGCGGCACCATTACCCCTCTGAGCGCAGTGGCATTTTCGCATCAAGAGCGTGGCAAAGCGGTGGAGAACGGGCGTCTTGCCTTGCTAACTCAGGGCAGCGCCGGTACCCAAGGAATCGGCAATTGCCGAACAGAAGTAGGAGAGTGACCATGCAGGGTGTGAAGGGTGTAATCGTTATCACGGCGGTCGTCGCGGCGGTGGCTCTGGGGGCTTGCCGTCGGGAGGTTCCCCATACGCCGATGAAGCTGGGCGCCGAAGTCCCGGCGGTGAAGGTCGCTCAATGACTGTCGGCGGGGCCAGGACAGCATAGGAGAGATGACTATGAAGGGTGCTATCGTGGTGGCGGCAGTGATCGCCGCCGTTGCTCTTGGGGCATGCCGTAAGGAGGTTCCTCACAAGCCGATGAAGCTCGGCGCCGAGGTTCCTGCAGTCCAGGTCGCGCAGTAATCCAGTCAAGCGATTCCGGTTTGCCGCGGCTCGCCGCGGTTCCCATCAAAGGCCGAGCTCTCTACGCATCTGCGTCGACAGCTCGGCCTTTTCTGTTGCAGATGGCGCATGTCGGCAACCGGGGCGTCGGCCGCCAGACCCTCCTGCGGCGCCAAAGTTGTGGAGATCGGGCATCACGTGTTGCCCGAGGGCGGGGAAGATGTTTCCTCTCGGCGGCGCGTGCGGCCTTATTTTCGTACGATCAAGTCGATAGATCACTCGAGAGCAAGTTCGGGCAACGTGCGTGCGTGCGTCGGAACCAAGTGACCATGGTCCGGCCGCAGGGTGGCAGGCCATGAAAAGAAGGAAGAAAGGGGGGCGCATGAGCACCTCTGGGCGCAAACCGGCCTCGACGACCGTTCGCGCGGCGCTGGCCGTGCTGCTCGCGTTCGGCATCTCGGCCTGCGCGAACAAGGAGCTGCAGCCCGACAGCGCGAACCTGACCGGCGGCGGCCGCAACGGCGCGCCGGCGACCCCCGGCTCCCAGCGTGACTTCGTCCAGAATGTCGGCGACATCGTCTATTTCTCGACCGACAGCGTCGACCTCACACCGGAGGCGCAGCAGACGCTCACCAGCCAGGCCCGCTGGCTGCAGCAGTATCCGCAGTACACGATCACGATCGAGGGCCACGCCGACGAGCGCGGCACCCGCGAGTACAATATCGCGCTCGGCGCACGGCGCGCCGCGACCGTCAAAGACTTCCTCGCCCGCAATGGCGTCGGCGGCCAGCGAGTCCGCACGATCTCGTTCGGCAAGGAGCGCCCCGTCGCGGTGTGCAACGACATCTCGTGCTGGTCGCAGAACCGGCGTGCGCAGACGGTGCTCAACAACCGCTCTTCTTGAACTGACCCGCGCGATCAGCTGCCGCGATAGGTCGTGTAGCTCCACGGGCTCGCGAGCAGCGGCACGTGGTAGTGCCCCTCGGGCTCGGCGATCGCGAAGCGGATCGGCACCACATCGAGGAAGGCGGGCTCGGCGGCGACGAGCCTGCGCTCGGCGAAATAGGCGCCGATGTCGAACGCCAACTCGTAGGTCCCGATGCGCAGCGGCGCGCCGCCCATGAGCGGGGCGTCGGTGCGGCCGTCCGAGTTCGTCCGTGTATCGACAAGGCGGCCGCGGCCGCTTGCGCCGATCTCCTCCAGCACCACGCGCACCCCGCCAGCGGGACGGCCGAGCACGGTATCGAGCACGTGCGTCGACAGCCGGCCGGTCGTCTGCGGCACGCCCGGACCATCGACCTCGGTGACGAGGCGCAGCCGCGTGATGTAGCCGATCTCGGCGAGCGCGGCTTTCAATTCCACCTCGCGTGCATTCTGCAGCCGGCGCGCGAACTGGTCGAGAATCGAATCCCGCGTGTGCCGTCGCACGCAGACGATGAACGGAAAGCCGAAGCGCGCGCGGTAGGCCGCATTCCGCGTCCCGAAGCGTTGGAACTCCGCCTCGCTCAGCCGGTCGAGCCCGAGGCTGCCCTGCTCGTCGACCGAGGCCGCCGTCATCGCGCCCGCGCGCGCGACCTTGCCTGCAAGCTCGGGATGGCCGACGAGGAAGGCGAGCTGGCGATCGGCGGGCGCGGTCTCGACAGCCCGCATCATCGCTCCGTGGAGGGCGGCGACCGTGGCGAACGGCCTTGACGGCGCCGCGGCCTCCGCCACCCACGGCGCATGCTCGAAGATGTCGCCGAGTGCCGCGACGAACGCCTCCCGGCTCGCGGCATTGAGCTCGTCCAGCGAGATCCTGCGCTCGGACATGATCCTGCATCCTCTCGAGGTCGGTGATGCGCCTTCCCTAACGCGTGCCGAGGGCCACCGGCAACAGATCCCGCAGCGTCCGTGTCTCGCCGATGAGGCCGGGCGCCTGCTGCGCGACGCCAGGCACTACGAAATCGGCGCCGGCACGTCGGAAACCCGCCGCACGCTGATCGGCCGCGAGCTGATCGCCGAGACGAGGTGAAGATTGGGGCGCCGTCAGTTCGTTTTCCTCGTTCCGCGCGCGGGCAGTGGTGAGCCGCGCGCTGCACTTTGCACGCCACCGGCCCCCCCGGAATGGACCGTGCGCGGCAGCGCGCGGGACATATCCGGGGTCTTCCGGGAAAGAGGTTGATCCGGCTCGGGCCGCTCGTGACGGGTGAAGACCCCGGATCGCATCGGCGTGCTGACGTGCGCCGCTGCGTCCGGGAAACCTGTATGGACGGCGCCGAGCGCGTACCACGCTGGCTCAGATCCGACGCCTTGGCCCCGCGATCTTGCCGGCGTTCCGACGGGTGCTGACGGGGCACCCGTGTCTCGGGGAGTAATCAGCATGAAGATTGCTTGTGTTGTCGCGTTTCACTCCTCGCTGTCCCGAGTGGGTCGGTGATCGGTCGGATGGCGCCTCGATCCTGATGTCAGAGCGCCGGCCGACGTGGCTGCCGCCGCTTAAACGACCTGTACGATCGTTCCATAGCCGGCGAGGCGCGCATCGTGCGTAAGAAGCCGCAACGGCTCCATCTCAGCCTGCGCGACCAATATCCTGTCGAATGGATCGGTATGGATCGGGGCCAGGCTGCCAACCGCGGCGGCATGTTCGGCCGTCACCGCCAACAGGCCGTAACCGGCCTGCCGGAAGAACGCCAACGCCTCGTGTCCCGAAATCGGCATATCGCGGCGGCGCCCTCGGGACAGCGAGTGCTTGATGGATATTTCCCAGACGCTCGCGGCGCTGATGTAGATCTCGTTGTCGAGGGTTTCGATCAGCTGGCGTGCGGGTTTCGCAAGCCGCCGGTCCGCCAGAATCGCCCAAAGCGCGACGTGGGTGTCGAGGAGCAGCCTCACGAACGCCCGCCCTTGAACAGCTCTTCGATCTCCGCGTCATGGGCGTCGATCGACTTCGGCAGTGAGAATTTTCCCTTCGCCACGCCGATGCGCTGCCCGGAAGCGCCTGCGCGCATGGGAACGAGGCGCGCGACCGGGCGGCCGTTGCGTGCGATGATGATCTCCGCCTCGACGCCCGTTTCCACCGCCTCGACCAGCTTGGACAGATTGGTCTTGGCATCGAACATGTTGACAGTGGACACGGGCGTTGCCTCGGGTATTTTGAATTAGTCTAGCTAAGTCTAGTCGACATCGTCGCGTTTGGCAAGAATCCAATGCAGGGTTGCAGCGGGGCTCTTTGGTGCATTCGAGGATGAGACGTAGGCCATGGGGACGATGGTCTGCATCCGCCATTCACCTTGCACCGGCTAATCACGCTGTAGCCCGCCGTCGCCTGCGTAGCAGGCTATGGCGGGGCGGAGGCGGATGGAGCGGGTGAAGGGAATCGAACCCTCGTCATCAGCTTGGAAGGCTGTTGCTCTACCATTGAGCTACACCCGCATGCCAACACATACGTACATCTAATCCATTGTACTCTCTGCTTTTTCTGTTTCAGCCTCCAACTTGCTGGCACGCTCGGAGCCCCTGCTACGCCGCTGCTTTGGGAGCCTGAAAAGTGCTTAAACTCCAACTGACTGATCTCAAACTCCGGTCCCTCAGGTCCGGCATGTACTGGGACACCATGGTCCCCGCTTTCGGCATCAGAGTGCAGAAGCACCGCCGCACTTTCCTAGTAACGATAGGGCGGCAGCGCAAGCGCATCCCGTTCGGCCATTGGCCGCAAACCAAGCTCGCCGACGCGCGCACCAACGCCCGTCGCATCCTCTACACCGACGAGCAGTCGGCAACCTCGTCCCTGTCGATGCGGGTCGCCGTCGACAAGTACCTCGATACCGTGCGCCTGTCACCGCGTTGGGAGAAAGAGCAGCGCCGACTTGTCACCAAGCACTTCCTCGTCAAGCATGGCACACGCGACATTGCCGATGCGGCGCCCAGCACATCCTCCACGTCACCGATGCACTGGCCGGTCGGCGCGGGCCGAAGCCGCAGAACAACCGGCAGATCCTCAACGGCATGTACTTCATCCTGCGCGCGGGCTGCCCCGGGCGCGATCTGCCCGAGCGCTACGGGCCGTACACGACGGTCTACAACCGCTTCAACCGATGGCGGATGGCCGGCGTCTGGGACATGTAGATGGATGTCATCGTGAAGGCGCACGACGGCAAGGTGCAGCGGGCCGGCGCACGTGAGCACCGGGGGACGTCCGGCAAGCCGCGAGGATGAGGAGCGGCAGGTCACTCGATGCCGTTCGTGTCGAAGATCACGAGCTCGTGCCTGGATACATCCACCTTGCCCTTGCGTAGATCGGGCGCGACGCATGACACGGTGCTCGCACGGATGGAGCCGATGGACGCCTGCACATTTCGATGAACGTGGCCGCAGTAGACGCCGCGCACCTGACGGTGCCTGGCCAGCAATGCCCCGAATGCCTCGACCGCCGCCCAGTCGTCGTACTGGAACGGGTCGGGGATGATGCCGATCTCGAACGGAGGATGGTGCAGGAACAGGAGCGATGGCCGGCCCGCATCCGCCGACAGCATTCTCTCGATTTCGGCCAATCGCGCCGCGCAGAGGTGGCCCTTGTTGCCGTCAGTGCTGACGGTGTCGACGAAGATCAGGCGCGCGTCCGGGTGCTCGACCGGGTATTGAATGAACTCCATGCCGAGCCGGACGTGGCGACCATCAGCGAACGCCTTGATCAGCTCCAGCCGGTTGTCGCGATTGCCCGGGATGACGAAATACGGCGCGTCGAGCTCGTCGAGCAGGCCGCGCGCGATGGCGTATTCCTCGGCCATGCCATCATGCGCCACGTCGCCCGTATGGACCACGACGTCCGGCGCGGGAACCAATCGATTGATGAACTGAATGCAGGCCGCAAGCTCGCTTGCGCGAGCGGTATGCTCGCGCGAGACATGGGTATCGGAAATCTGAACAATCTGCATGGTCGCCCCCACATCGGCACTGTGTTTGCGCGGCAGCAAGCGGCCTGGCCCGCCCCTAAAGATGCTCATCGCTCGCACCGCGTCAAATCGTTGCACACCGATCGTGTGATCAGCTAGCGTTGCGCCAATTGGTCCCCAGTCATGTTATCGACAATGGCCTCGATTGGCGGCAGGCCGGACGAAGCGGGCTGTGGTCGGACCGATCATCGAGCACGTCTTGCGAGGAGGTCGCGGACTTCCATGACAGCGGACAGGCCATCACTCGAAGAGCTGACGAGACGGCTGCTGGAGTTTCGCGATGCGCGCGACTGGCGCCAGTTCCATTCGCTCAAAGACCTGATCGTATCGCTCAATCTCGAGGCGAGCGAGCTGTTGGAGCTAACCCAGTGGAAGTCCGAGGCGAGTTTCGAATGCGATGCCGGCAGCGAGGATATGCGCCGTCGCCTGGCCGAGGAATGTGCCGATGTCCTGCTCTATCTCCTGCTCGTCGCCGAGCGCACTGGAATCGATATCCAAGCCGCCGCCGCGCAGAAAATCGCCGCGAACGAGGTCAAGTATCCGGTGAGCAAGGCACGCGGCACGGCTGCGAAGTATACGCGCCTGTAGCGGGGCCCGGCTGCCGTGTTGCGACGGACGCCTTGAGCGGACAAGCCTGCCCCAGCCCTCCATGAAGGCGACGCGCGGTCGGCTCACGAGCGGGGCATCACGGATTGCTGCGATAGTAGTCGATCAGGATTTGTGCGACCTCGGGACGGGAGAACTCCGGCGGGGGGGCAATGCCGTTGCCGAGCATCTCGCGCACCTTCGTGCCGGAGAGCTGCACGAAGTCCTCCTTGATGTGGTCGGGAGCCTCGCGCATCATGACCACCTTGTGCAGCTTCTTGGAGTAGGCGGTATTGTCGGCCTTGAAGATCTCGATCTGCAGCGCGTTCTCTGCAATCTGGTCGAAGATCTCCTGAGCGTCGAAGGGGCCGTAATAGTCGCCCACGCCGGCATGGTCGCGGCCGACAATGAGATGCGTGGCTCCCATATTCTGGCGGAAAATAGCATGGAGAAGGGCCTCACGCGGTCCAGCATACAGCATGTCGAAGCCGTACCCCGTGATCAGCGTCGAATTGTGCGGGAAATAAAGCTCGACCATCTTGCGGATGGCCGCGTCGCGCACCACGGCGGGAATGTCACCGGCCTTCAGCTTGCCGAGCAGCATATGGATCACGAGGCCGTCCGCCTGCAGCCGCTCCATGGCCATCCGGCACAACTCCTCGTGCGCACGGTGCATCGGATTGCGGGTTTGAAAGGCGACCACCCGGCGCCAGCCCCGCTTCGCGATCTCGTTGCGGATCTCAACAGCCGTGCAGAACGTGTCGGGAAAATCGGTCGCGAAATAGCTGTAGTTCAGCACCTTGATCGGCCCGCCAATCGCAACCCGGCCCTGGGAGAGGAACTCCGCAACGCCGGGATGCTTGCGATCCGTGGTGCGGAAGACCTGCGCTGCCAGCTCCTCGAGCTCGTCGGCGGAGAACCGGTCGACCGACGCGACGTCTTGCACCGCCAGCACCGGGCTGCCCTCGACATTAGGATCCTTCAGCGCGATGCGATCTCCCGCGCGGACGCCCGCCGCCTCCTGCACGAGGTTGAGCACGGGCGTCGGCCAGAAGAGACCGCTCGTTGTCTGCATGCTTCGACCGACGGCAAGCGCGTCGACCTTGCTCATGAAGCCGAGCAGGGGCGTGAAATAGCCGCCCGCGAGCATGACAGCATTGCCGGCCGCGGTCGACGATAGGACGAGGGAGGTGAGCGTGCGCGCCTCCTCTGCGAGCCGCGCACGGTCGCCCGCGTTCTCAACGAGGCGGGGCATGAGCGCGTCGGCACCGTGGGGTTGCATCGGGCTTGGCATGGGTGTCACCATGAACATTTCCATTGTGGGGTAGACGAGCGCTGGGGCGTCCCCTGGCTCGACCGGTAGAGAGCGGCCAGATCACATATCTCGTCGTGGCCTCAGCATGACGTCGGTTCGCGTCTGCGGACGATGAAACGCGAAGCGCAGCCCGCTGCAATCAACGACCGGTAGCGAGAGTGCCGCCGAGGCTGGCGACAGTGCGGCTGCACGCCTTGCCCCCGACCGCTTCACGCTAGCCCGCGTTCGCAGACTGGGTGATGAACATGACGATGACAAGATCAAAGTATTGCGATATGCTAATATAACTCTGTCGAGCCTTGGCTGCGGCCCCGCCGGGGGCGGTGGACGCGTTCGTCTTCACCGGGCGCGGCGACGCCGACGTGGCGAACGAA
>Ga0209398_1001101_pt1 | contig 14692 bp, 11 predicted proteins | sample AshMeaBigSpring_FD_184125 | JGI IMG/M metagenome (GOLD analysis project Ga0209398, IMG submission 184125) | Groundwater microbial communities from Big Spring, Nevada to study Microbial Dark Matter (Phase II) - Ash Meadows Big Spring (SPAdes)... | ecosystem: Environmental > Aquatic > Deep... | reverse complement strand
CCCCGCCACCGGGCAGATCCTTCAAAAGACCGGCGAGCACATCCCGGTCGCGCGTCGCGCCAAAGTGCTCCTTGATGTTCCGCGCCAGCTTATCCGCCCGCGCGAGCACCTTCTCGGGGAGGCAACCGGCCGCCAAACGGATGATGGCCCGGAATTTTTTCATGCCGACGCGGATATCGTGAACCCTCTCGTCCCGGCGTTCGGGCAGGGCGTCGATGTCCGTGTGAACCGATGCGATCAGGCGTAGCAGAACCAGCTGCAAAGCGGGTCCGGGAGGGGCGTCATCGGGAATCCTGTCGAGCATGCAAATGCCTTAGCACGGTGCGAATCGATGGGCGATGACGGTTTTTGGATTTCTTTGCCCGCCGGAATCGTGCAGAGATAGCGGATGCCCATGCGAGACATCCTGCACCCTGCCGACCGCCTTGTGGCGGCGATGGAGCGAATTTATTCCTACCGGATGACCACGACCTCGGGGGGCAACCTGTCGATCCGGGATGAGGACGGAACGATCTGGATCACACCGGCCCGGGTGGATAAGGGATCGCTCCAGCGGGGAGACATCGTGGCTGTGAGGCCGGACGGTTCGTTCGAAGGGAGGCACAAGCCATCCTCCGAGTTTCCGTTTCACCGGCGCATCTACGATCTGCGGCCGGACTTGCGCGGCATTGTGCACGCCCACCCGGTGGCGCTGGTGGCCTTCAGCATCTGCGGCCAGGCGCCGGACACCCGGCTGTTTCCAAAGTCGCATGCGATCTGCGGCGGGGTGGGGTTTGCCGGTTATGCGCTGCCGGGGAGCGATCTGCTGGGAGAGCGGATCGCGGAGGTGTTTGCCTCCGGGCCCTCCTGCGTGATGCTGGAGAACCACGGGGTGGTTGTGGGGGGCGAGGATTTTGAGCAAGCGTTCACGCGGTTTGAGACGCTGGAATTCACGGCGAAAACGATCATCAAGGCCCGCGCGCTCGGCGAGGTCCGCTTTCTGGATGCCGGGCGCCTGGCGCTTTCGCGCACGCGGAAAGTGCCTTCCCGATTTTATGAGCCGGGGCCGGCCACCTGCGGGGAGCGGGCGCTGAGGCGGGAGCTCTGCGATTTTGTGCGGCGCGGCTACAAGCAACGCCTGCTGATCAGCAGCCAGGGCACCTTCTCCGCACGTGTGGACGGTGATGTTTTTCTCATGACGCCCGCAGGTGCCGACCGCGCGAACCTCGACCCGGAGGATCTGGTGCTCGCGGGGCCGGACGGCGTCGAGCAGGAGAAGAACCCGAGCCGGGCACTTCCTGTCCATGCCGCGATCTACCGCAGGCACCCGTCAATTCAGGCCGTGGCGATGGCCACTCCGGTCAATGCCACGGCGTTTGCGGTTTCCGACGAAGTGCTCGATACCCGGACGATTCCCGAGAGCTACATCTTCCTGCGCGACGTGGCGGTCATTCCGTTCGAGACCGTCTACGGCGACCCCGAAGCATTTGCCGCCGGCTGCCGGCCGGACTATCCGGTGAGCCTTCTGGAGAACGACGGCGTGCTGGTGCTGGGAAAATCCCTGCTGGACGCGTTCGACCGGCTCGAAGTCCTGGAGTCGACGGCGGAAGCCGTCATCAACAGCCGGCCGCTTGGCGCTGTCCGCCCGATGGACGATGATGTCATCGCGGAGCTTGTCCGCGCGTTCCTGAGCTGACGCCGTCTCAGTCGAGAGCTTTGATCAGCAGCGAGGCGTTGTGGCCGCCGAAGCCGAACGAATTGCTCAGGACGGTTTTGACTTTTTTCTCGCGGGCGACGTTCGGCACGCAGTCGAGGTCGCACTCGGGGTCCGGGTTGTCGAGGTTGATCGTCGGCGGGATGACGCCGTGCTTGATCGCGAGCGCGCAGGCCGCGAGTTCGACGCCGCCGGCCGCGCCGAGCAGGTGCCCGGTCATGGACTTGGTGGCGCTGACCATGACATTTTTTGCATGATCGCCCAGGGCGCATTTGATCGCCTTGGTCTCGCAGATGTCTCCGAGGCCGGTGGACGTCGCGTGGGCGTTGATGTATTCGATTTCGCTCGGATTCACCTTGCCGTGGCCCATGGCGATTGTCATCGCGCGGGCGGCACCTTCGCCCTCAGGCATCGGGGCGGTCATGTGGTAGGCATCGGCCGTGCAGCCGTAGCCGACGATCTCGCAGTAGATGTGGGCACCGCGCGCCTTGGCGTGCTCGTATTCCTCAAGCACCATGATCCCTGCACCCTCGCTCATCACAAACCCGTCGCGGTCGCGGTCGAACGGACGGCAAGCCTTCTCGGGCTCGTCGTTGCGCAGGCTGAGCGCCTTCATCGAGCTGAAGCCCGCAATGCCGAGCGGCGTGATCGTCGCCTCGCAACCGCCGGCCAGAAAGATGTCGGCATCGCCGAACTTGATGATCCGCCAGGCCTCGCCGAGCGAGTTGTTCGCGGTCGCGCAGGCGGTGACGATGCACATATTCGGCCCGCGCAAGTCGTATTCCATCGAAACGATGCCGCTGGCCATGTTTGAGATCATCATGGCGATCGTGAACGGCGAAACGCGCGAGGGGCCGCGGGTGATCAGGCGTTCGCACTCCTCCTCCATGCTCTGGAGGCCGCCGATCCCGCTGCCGATGATCACGCCGAAGCGGTTGTGGTCGACAGCGTTCAGATCGAGCCCGGAGTCCTCCAGCGCCATCTTCGAGCCGGCCATCGCAAACTGCGTGAAGCGGTCGGTCCGCTTGGCCGATTTCGGGTTTTTGAAAAACTTGGCCGCTTCAAAATTCCGGACTTCACCGGCGATCTTGCAGTCAAAATTCGTGGTATCAAAGGCCCCGAACCGGCTGATGCCGCTGCGCCCCTCCGTGAGGGATTGCCAAAATGTGGGGATGTCATTGCCAATCGGCGTCACGACACCCATGCCGGTGACGACTACTCGTTTTTCGCTCATGTAAACTCCACCATATCCAAAGGATTAAAATGGCGGCAAGAAAAACAACGGGAAATGTCAGGGGGGGCTTTACCCACGGTGCCTGCATCAGGGGCCGAACCGTCCGCGGAATCCTACTTTGTGATCGGGTGCTTGGCAGCCCAGACCTGGGCAGCTGCCGGGTCGGAATCCTGCCAGCTTGAGAGAATTTTGCGGACGGTTTTGAATCGTTGGGAAGAATCGCGGATTGCGAGGGCGCGGTCGAGTGCGGCGGCCGGGCGCTGCTCGCCGGCGCGGAGGGCTGCACTGCCAAGCGCGGCGTCGGGAATGCTCTGTGGAGGTTGCGCATCAATCCAGGTTTCCAAGGTTTCGGGAGAGGCGGCCGCCCATTGTTTGAACAAAGCGGTCTGGTTGGCTTCCGGCACGTTGTGTTCGCGGGCCCATGCGAGTGCGGAGGCGGGGTCTTCAGCCGCCCAGCCGCCGAGGACGCGGTCCTGGAGCTCTCCGGCCTCTGCGGGCGCGGCGCGTCCGACCCATTCGAGGGCGCTCTGCGGGGAGGCTGCCGCCCAGGAGGCCAAAGTGAGCGAGAGGATTTCCTTGCGGGAGGATTCATCCTGAAGAGCCGACGCCCAGGTTGACGCGGCCAGAGGATCAGACTTTGCCCAGGAGCCGCCGACGATTTCGAGAAGCTCGCGCGCGTTGGACTGCTTCGCTGCCCAGCCGGCGGCCTCCTCTGGAAACTGGTCCGCCCAGTTCAGCGCCAGTGAGGCGAGGGCGGTCTGCTTGAACGAGCCCTCCGGGAGCTTGGCGGCCCAGCCGGCGGCTGCTTGCGGGTCGGTCTCCGCCCAGTAACCCATGACCTCCGCGACGGCGGTTCCTCCGGAGGAGGTGCCTGCCAGCCCCGCTGCCCAGCCGGCCGCAGCCTCCGGATTCTGACTCGCCCATTTAGCAGCCGCCTCGGTGATGGCGGACTGCCGGATGCTCCCGCCCAGATTGGCGGCAGCCCACTCGATGGCATTTTTTGGATTGGTTTCCGCCCAGATGCCGATCGCCTTCGACGTGCAAACCGCCTGGAGTTCTCCGGGAGGCAGTTGGGCGCATGCGGCGAGGGCCTCCGGCGTCGAATGGCCCGCCCAGGCCTCTACGAGCGCCCCGGCGAATTCCTGGCGGTCCTGCAAGCCGGTCACTGTGGCGAGCAAGCTCCAGCCCTTTTGGGGATCGGAGGCCCCCAGGGAACCGCCCAGCTTGGCAAGCGCCATCCGCCGGGCGCGCGGGTCGAGAATTTGCAGCGCTTCTTCCATCCGGCTGGCGGCGGCCTTGTTGTCCAGGGCGGTAGATCCCGCCGGCTCCTTGGTGTTCTGGCCGAACCGCCCGGATCCCGTTCCGACGGCCGCGGGGCGGCGGGCAGGTTCCGCCTGCGGCGGGCGGGCAGTCCCGCTCCCGCCGCTCAGCCAAAAAAGGGCCGCTCCGGCCAGAAGGCAAACAACCAGCGCGACTGCGATGAGCCAACGATTCATTGTGATTTGTCCGGGTGGTGGGAGCTTCCCTCGGATCCTCAGTGGAACGTCATTTTGCGCTTCCTGCAAGCACGGTGAAACAGAAACAGGGTTCTGTTGCCAGAACCCTGTTCTTGTTCACGGTGAAAAGCGGACCGGATTTCTCAGATGCTGTCGTCGTCGTCGCTATCGTTGGTTCCGTCGCCGTCGTCGTCCGTGTCGGACGAGTCGTCTGTGCCATCGCCGTCGTCATCCATGTCGTTGGCCGAATCCGATCCGTCGCCGTCACAGTCGCTGTCATCGTCATCGGAGACGCCGTCGCCATCAATGTCATCCTCGCTGGAGTCGTCGTCCATGATGCCGTCCCCATCGATGTCGTCCTCGCTGGCATCGTCGTCCATCAAGCCGTCGCCGTCGATGTCATCCTCGTTGGCGTCGTCGTCGTGGAGCCCGTCGCCGTCGATGTCGTCCTCCTTTTTGGAATCGTCGTCGAGGCTGTCGCCGTCGATGTCGTCCTCGGCATCATCATCGTCATCGAGGCCGTCGCCATCGCAGTCGTCCTCGCCCGAGTCATCGTCATCAATGCCATCGCCATCGATGTCGGTTTCCGCGTCGTCATCATCCTTGAGCCCGTCGCCGTCGATGTCCTTTTCTTTCTTGGCATCGTCGTCGGCGCTGTCGCCATCGATGTCGGATTCGAAGAGGGCGTCGTCCTTGAGGCCGTCGCAATCGATGTCCTCCTCGGAAGCGGAATCATCCTCCATGCCATCGCCGTCGATATCGTCCTCGGCGATGGCGTCATCCTTGAGCCCGTCGTCGTCCATGTCCTTTTCGGCGTTGCTGGAGTTCGGGAACCGGTCGCCGATGTAGCGGCCCGATTTCGGGCCGGATTTGCAGAACCCTCCGTCGATGTTGGGATCGGTTTCGTTCGGGAGTCCGTCGTTATCGACATCCGAGTCGGTCTGATTGGGCACCCCGTCGCCATCGAGGTCCTTGGGGGCGGCGGCGTGCAGCGACGCGGCTGTCCAGACTCCAAGGACCGGAATGAGCAGAAGGTTGCGGAGGAGGCGCAGGGCGGGGGTGGCGGGAATCAGTTTCATATCGGCCTCTGCTTACGCCGGGATGCGGCGGGCGTCACGTTACCATTTGGTAATGTTTGTAGAGGAATCGGTTTGAACGGGTGGCATGAGGCGGCTAGGGTCGGATGCAATGCGGATCCTGATTGTCGAGGACGACTGCGAGTTGGCCGGCGAACTCAAGCGCCTGCTGGTAGCGGGCGGCCACGGTGTGCGGCGGTTCCGCCGCGGGGACTGCCTGCCCCTGGATTCGCTCGAGGAACACTTCGACGTCGCGATCCTGGATGTCGGCCTGCCCGGGATGGACGGGTTTGGGGTCGTCCAAGCGATGCGGGAGGCGGGGGTCGGTCTTCCGGTGCTCTTTCTCAGCGCGCGCGGGGACGTGCGGGACCGGGTGAAGGGACTGGAGGCGGGAGGGGACGATTATCTGGTCAAGCCGTATTCCGCGGAAGAACTTATGGCGCGGCTGGATGCAATCTGCCGCCGCTCCGGAGGTCGCGGTGCGAAAGATTCGTCTGCTCCGAAGCCAACCATCGATCTGGCGCGGAGGCGCTACGTCGAAGGCGCGCTGTCCATCGAGCTCCAGCCGAAGGAACTTGCCCTCCTCAGCGTCTTCCTGCAGCACGAGGGACAGACGCTGACCAAGGGGTTTCTGCTCGACAAGGTCTGGGATATCCGGTTTGACCCCGGTACGAACGTTGTGGACGCCATGATCTGCCGGGTCCGGGGCAAAATGGAATCCGAGGGCCTCCAGAGCAGGATCTCCACCATCCGCGGAAAAGGTTATGTTTTTTGCTCTGGGAATTGAGCGTCTGCCGGCGATTGGCCGGCTTGCGCTGCTGATGTTCGCGGTGGCTGCGGGCAGCATCGCGCTGACGCTGGTCTGCGTGGGATGGGTTCTCCAGCGCGACCTCGACACGATCACCCGCGAGGTGGTCTCGGACGAGCTCGCCGAGTATTCCGCATTTTACAACCGGCACGGGCTCGACAGCATCCGTGTGCTTTTCGACCATGCCGGGCACGCGGTCGGCCATGCCACGGCGGTGACATCGCCGGACGGGCAGATCCTCTTTCGAAGCCCGAGGGATTGGCCGCAGCTGCAGGATTGGCGGCAATTGCGTGAAGGTCAGGACGTCGCCGCCATCCGTGTTGCGCGCCTGCCGGACGGCGAGAGGTATTTGTGGGCCGGAGTGCGGCTCAACGATGCCAACGTGCTGTGGTATGGAAAAACCGACTCCCAGGAGCGGCTGTTCGGGCGGCATATTTTTGACCAGCTCCTGATCGCGGGACTGCTTGTTGGAGCCCTCTCGCTGGTCCCGATCCTGTGGTTTTCCCGCGAGATTGCCAGGCCGCTGCGGGCGTTCACGCTCCAGGCCAACAAGATTGCGGCAGGCGGGTCCGGCGAGCGCCTTCATGCGCCGCGGGCCGTGCCCGAGCTTCGGGATTTTGCCGAATCGTTCAACGCCGGTCTGCAGCGGATCGAGCAGCTCACCGGATCACTGCAATTTGCCAACGACCAGCTTGCCCATGAGCTACGCACGCCGCTGGCGCGGCTCCGGGCCCGCCTCGAGAATGCGGAGGTGCCGCCACCCGCTGGCGCGATTGAGGAGATCGACCGCATCAAGCGGCTGTTGCAGACGATCCTCGACATCCGTGCGGGCGAGGACGGGCTGCTCTATCTGCAGCGCGAGGACACAGATCTGGCATCGCATGTCAGTTCGCTTGTGGATCTTTACCGCCCCTCGGCGGAGGACCAGTCGGTGACGCTAACGTTTCAGGCGGATCCCGGCTGTGCGCTTGCATGCGACCGGCAGAGAATATCCCAGGCCTTCTGCAACCTCCTCGACAACGCCCTCCGGTTCACGCCGCCCGGCGGCACCATTTCCGTAGCCGTTCGGAAACCGGGGGCGACCGTGAGCATCGAGGTGTCCGATTCCGGGCCGGGGCTTCCGGCGGGATTTGAGATTGCCGGTCGCGGCGCCGGTCGGGCGCGTCGCGAGGGCGGAAACCATGGCATCGGGCTCGGGCTGAGGCTCGCGCTCGTTGTGGCCGAGTCGCACGGCGGGAACCTGACATGCAGTGAGTCGGGCCGTCCGGGTGCTTCGTTTACCATCCGGCTGGCCGCCGGGGAGGTTACGAAGGCTGCCCGCTGAGCATGCGGAGGGCGCGGCGGAAGGGCATCTGGCCGAGATCGTGGAAGCGCTTCTCGAATGAAGTCCGGACGGATTCGCGTCCGTCGTCCCAGGGGATTTCCGCCCATCCGGCCGCCGTGAGCCGGCACATGGACTCGAAGTAGGGAGCATCGTCAGTCATCAGGCGCAGCGCGCCGTCCGGGCGGAGCACCCGGCGGGCCTCCCGGAGGAAGGCCTCGTCAACGAGGCGTCTTGAGGCGTGGCGGCGCTTAGGCCAGGGGTCGGGAAAGGAGACATGGAGGACAGCCACCGAGGCGTCGGGAAGGATCATCCGGAGGATGTCGGTGCCCTCGCCGACAACCGCATGGGCGTTGGTCTGGCCAAGCCGGTGGATCTTGGCAAGGCAGCGGGCCACGCGTGCGGGCTGGCGCTCGATTCCGAGGAAGTTGCAGTCGGGAAACCGCTCGGCCATGCCGAGGAGGAAAATCCCGCGATGGCAACCGAAGTCGACCTCCAGCGGCGGGGCTCCCGGCGCAAGCCACTCAGCGGGCAGTGCGGCCGGAAAAGCGGGGTCGGTTGCCGGGCGGGACGAGGGCGGTGGCTCCATGCTTGGTCAGGTGTTCGAGAAGTTGCGCGGCGACGATCCGGATGTCGAATCTCTCGGCGGCCAGCAGGCGTCCGGCTGCGCCCATGCTGGCGGCCAGCGCCGGATCGTCCAGGATTTTCTGCATCGCCTGCGCGAGTGGTTCGACGGATTTTTCGTCGACGAGCAGCCCGGTAGAGCCGTCTTCGACCATTTCGGGGATCGCGGCAAGACGGGTCGAGATGACCGGCAGGGAGGCGGCCATCGCCTCGACGATCACCGTCGGCAGCGTGTCCATGCCGCCGTCGGGCTCGGTGGCGCAGGGAAGCACGAAAAGCGTGGCGGCGGCCAGGCTATTCAGGACCTCCGCTTGGGAGCGCGGGCCGGTGAGATGAACACAATCGTTCAGGGCGAGTGCATTGATCCGTGCCTGGAGCGGCTCCTCGAGCGGTCCGCAGCCGATGATCGCGCAGTCGAATGCCCTGCCGCGCTTCTGCAGGATGGCGCATGCGTCGATCAGGTCGGCAAAACCTTTTTTCTCGATGTAGCGCCCGACGGTGACGATCCGGGGTGCGCCGGGTGCCGGGGCCGCGTGCGGAAATCCCTCGAGGTCGATGCCGTTGTAAATCCGGTGGATCTTTTCATCAAACCCGGGGGTGCGCCTGCAGAGCCAGTCGCGGGAGAAGTCGGAGACAGCGACGACAAAGGCGGCATCGCGCACAAGGTCGTTCAACGGCAGGATCGCATCCTTGTTCTCGACAAAAATGTCATTTGCGTGGGCGGTGAAGCTGTAGTGGATCCCGTAAAAAGATTTGAGCCACCAGGCGGTGCGCGCTGCGATCCCGGCAAAGTGGGCATGCACATGGGTGACGCCGGCTTCGAGGAGTTGCGGGCCGAGCCAGAGGGCCTCAAATGCGCGGCGGCGGTCTTTTTCCTTTGCGAGCTTGCGGAGCCAGCGCCAGCGCTGGAGGCGCGCACCCAGCGGGACCTTCTCCGTCCGGAGCGCGGCCTCGATATCATCGGGCAGGTTGGTGACATTTTCCTGCGCGGCCGCCGGGTAGTTCTGCTCCGGCTCGCCGGTCGGCCGCCGGATCGAGAAGACCGGAACGCTGCCGGCCAGCCCGCGGATCCCGAGCACCTCGCGGACGCAGAAGGTCTGGGAAAACGACGGGAAACGTTCGAACAGGTAAGCGAATGACATGAGTCGGTGAATGCGGGCTGGCGGATCCTGCCGCGATCAGGCGGAAATTCAACACCCCGCGCGCGGCCGGCGCAACGAATTCTTCACCAAGCCATGTGCGGGCTGCCGGATTTTTTGAAGCCGGTTAGTCCGAGACCTGGAGGAACTCGGGGGCGGTGCCGGGCGGTGATTTGTCCGGTCGGGCGAAGATTTCGTTCCGCTCGTAACGGCCGACGAGGGTGTAGTTCTGCTGAAGCCAGCGGTAGGAATCGGGGGCCCAGTTCGGGAAGCGCGAGGCCTTGTTGCCATTGATCGCGCGGTGGCAGACGAGGACGACGGCCGGCCGGTCGTTTCGCATCATGGAGAGAAACGTTTGGTGCCAGCCGGAGCCGGCGGTGGCATTGTCGACGTAAAGGTTGTGAAGCGGGGACGGCCGGTCGGTCATGAAGTTGACGGTCGGGGAGTAGGGGAGGCACAGCACGAATTCTCCCGGCCCGGAGTTCCGGAGCACCGCGTCGCGAAGCCCAGCCAGCCAGAGCGCCTCGCGCTGGCGCACTTTGACATTGACCCCATTGGCAGCGTGGAACGGGTGGGAGGCCTTTTTGCGGGCGGCGATTGTGCCAGCCGAGGCCTTTGGCAGGGCATGCAGCGTGTAGATGCCGGCGCAGGCGGCACAGGCGGCCGCGAAGGCGATAAGAACGGGCTTCGCCGCGCGGATCCGCGTGGATGCTGCGATGCGCCAGCTCTCCCATACCAACAGGGCCAGCGCGGCCAGGAACGGCACCATCATCTCGGCGAGGTGCACGGTATCCGGGCGGAAAAAGTAATACTGAGGGAAGAGCGCAAGCGCGCAGCCCAGAACGGTGAGCGGGTAGAGGGCGCGTTCCTTGGCATCCAGGTCGCGGCGGATCAGCGCGACCAGCAGGGCAAGCCCGCCCGCAACGATGGCGATGAGCGAAATGCCGATAGCCATGTAGGTTGAGATCGCAAGCGTGCGGGCCGACCATGTCGGGGCCGCCCACATATCGCGCGGTGTGGCCCTGGCCAGCGCTCCCCGCTCCTCCCAGGTGTCGACTTTTGTTGGCTTCGGCGCAGGTGCGGCCGGCTGGGCCGTTGCGGCCGGCGCAGCAGGATCTGCCGCAACGGAAGGCGGGCGCGTCTTTTCCCCCAGATCGTCGAGCGTGTTCCGGAACTCGCGGCTGATCATGTCTGTCCAGCCGGTATACTGTGCGAGGAACGCCTCTTCGTAGCCGCGCTGCCGCGCATCGCTCCACACCGGCAGGTGGACGGCTACCATCAGGCAAACCCCGCAGATGGCGCCCGCTGCCGAGAGCGCGGCGCGGCGCAGGAATGCCTCGCGCTCCCCGAACGGATACAGCCCCGCCAGCCCCAAAAAGATGACCAGGAAAAAGACGCCGAGGTCGATCCGGAAGAGAAATGTCAGCCCGATGCCGGCTCCCGCCGCGGCGATCCAAAGCAGCGCCTTCCAGCGCGCAGCATGTGGCAGCACGAAGGCGCGGGTCAGAAGAAACGCGTTCAGGATCCCGAGAAACGGCATGTAATTCCGGAAAAGCATTCCCGGCACGAGGATGGCAAGGATGGCGGGCACAGCGGAGAACCATGCGTTGCGGGTTTTCCCGAAGACGACAAAGTAGACGAGGAGTCCGGATGCCGTGCAGAACGCGAAAAAATACCACCGGAGGGCGAGGTAGTTCGGACCGGTGAGATCGAACAGCCACGTGACCGGCACAAACCACATGACGTTGTAGCCGAGGAATGTGTCGACGATCGGTCGCTGTCCGGCCATGAGGCGCATCGCCACGACCCCGGCGGTCCCGCCCTCCCCGCCAAGGTTCAGTCCGCAGGCGGCGTAGAGCGCGTAGTAGATAACGGCAAAGCCAGCCAGCAGCCAGGGCACAACGATGTGGGCGCGGGCCGGCTTCGAGGCGGTCCCGGCAAATGGGAGGATCGGTTTCACCTGGGCTCGATGCCGAGATAGTTTCTTACAGTGCCGAACTCGGGGAGAGAAACCGGCTTCCCTGCCGATGCCGCCCAGAGCCCGCTCGAAGAGCCGCCGTCGAGATTGAGCGCGGTCTTGACCGGCCAGTCACCGAAAAGTCCCGGCGCGGTCAGAATGCGCGCGGCATCGGCAAGCGACACGGAGGTGATGTAGGCCAGCGCCCAGTGTCCGCGTCCGTCGGTTGCCACGACCGTGCGGCGCGCGATGCGCTCCGCGTTGAGCCCGGCCACGGGAGCGCCGCTCTCGACGAGCATCGGCCCGCACTGGAGGGCCTGTCGCACATCCCGGCCGGGCTTGAATGCGCCAGAGCGGACGATCTCGATCCGGTTGCCGCGGACGGCCAGCACACCGCTGAGAAGCCTGGCTTTTTCAAAGGCATGGACCTCCTTTCCATCCGATACCATCAGCCCGACCGGCCGGTAGTCGTCATGGAAATACCCGCCGTTCACTCCGGCCACGCAGCCGGCGGCCTGCAGCACCTGGGCGGCCTTTGTGCCGCCCGGCGACGGGCTGTCCAGTACGCGGAGCGCAAACGATTTCTCCGGGAAGACGATCGCCGTGAGCCGCGCCGACCGACCCTCGGTGGAAAGCTGAACCTCCCGCACCTCGGCACTGTTTCCGGGTGATCCGAGGGCAGTGCTTCCGCCGACTTTCCACGATGCGGATGCCACCGCGGCAGAAAAAACCAGGGCCAGAAGAGGGAGCGTGATCTGCTTCATGGACGGCGGATCACTCTTCCGCCGAGCGGAGCTTGCTCAGGACGCTGAAGTCCTCGAGCGTCGTCGTGTCCCCGCTGATCGCGGAACCTGAAGCGATCTGCTTGAGGAGCCGGCGCATGATTTTTCCGCTCCGGGTCTTCGGCAGCGCCTCGGTGAACCGGATGTCGTCAGGCTTGGCGATGGCGCCGATCGCGTGGGCGACATGGCGGCGGATCTTGTCGGCCAGCTCGTTGCTTGCGGTCTCGCCGCTGCGGAGGGTAACGAACGCGACGACCGCCTGGCCTTTGATGTCATCGGGCCGTCCGACCACGGCCGCCTCGGCGACCGAGTGGTGGGAGACGATCGCGCTCTCGACTTCTGCGGTTCCCAGCCGGTGGCCGGCAACGTTGAGGACGTCGTCGATCCGACCGACAATCCAGAAATAGCCATCCTTGTCCCGCCGCGCGCCGTCGCCGGTGAAGTAGCAGCCCTTGACCTCGCTCCAGTATTGCTGGCGGTAGCGGGCCTTGTCGCCGTAGATCGTGCGGATCATCGCCGGCCAGGGCTTCCGGATGACAAGCTTCCCGCCCTCCAGCACGCCGACCTCCTTTCCGGCATCATCGACGACCGCCGCGTCGATTCCGAAGAACGGGAGCGTGGCGGTGCCGGGCTTGAGAGGGGTCGCACCGGGGAGCGGAGCGATCATGATCGCTCCGGTCTCGGTCTGCCACCACGTGTCGACGATCGGGCACCTGCCGCCGCCGATGTGCTTGTGATACCACATCCATGCCTCGGGGTTGATCGGCTCGCCGACCGTGCCGAGGAGGCGGAGCGAGCTCAAGTCATGCTTTTTCGGCCAATCGTCGCCCCACTTCATAAACGCGCGGATCGCCGTGGGCGCGGTGTAGAGGATGGTGACACCGTAGTGCGCGATGATTTTCCAGAAGCGGTCGGGCTCGGGCCAGTTCGGCGCGCCTTCGTAAAGCATGCACGTGGCACCGTTGAGGAGCGGCCCGTAAACGAGGTAGCTGTGGCCGGTGATCCAGCCGACGTCCGCCGTGCACCAGTAGACGTCGTTCTCCTGGAGGTCGAAGACATACTTTGTGGTGGCGGCCGTGCCGGTGAGGTAGCCGCCCGTGGTGTGCAGGATCCCCTTCGGTTTCCCGGTTGAGCCGCTTGTGTAGAGGATGAAGAGCGGGTGCTCGCTGTCCACCGCCAGGGCCGGGCAGTCGGCGTTGACATACTCCGCCTCGCGGTGCCACCAAACGTCACGACCCGGCTGGATATGAATGTCGAGGTGGGTGCGGCGGAACACGATGACCTTGCGGATCTGCTTGTCGCCCTCGAGGGCGTGATCGACATTCTGCTTCAGCGTGACGATCTGCCCGCGGCGGTAGCCGCCGTCCGCCGTGACGACGACCGTCGCGCCGCTGTCGGCAATCCGGTCGCGGATGCTCTCGCTGCTGAAACCGCCGAAGACAACGCTGTGGACGGCGCCGATGCGCGCGCAGCCGAGCATGGCGACGACTGCCTCCGGAATGAGAGGCATGTAGATGAGGACGCGGTCGCCGGACTTGACGCCGTTTCGCTTGAGGATGTTCGCAAAGATGCAGACCTCCCTGTGGAGCTGGTGGTAGGTGAGGGTCCGCGATTCGCCGGGCTCGCCCTCCCAGATGATCGCCGCCTTGTTCCGGCGCGGCCCGTCGAGGTGGCGGTCGAGGCAGTTCTCGCTGGCGTTCAGCCGTCCGCCCACAAACCACTTTGCATACGGTGGCTTCCAATCGAGGACGCGCGTCCACTTCTTCTGCCAGGAGAGCCCGGCGGCCTCTCGCGCCCAGAATTTTTCCGGAGATTTCAGCGAGGCGGCGTGGAGCTTTTTATACTCGGCGAGACTGCCGACCAGCGAGCGTTTCGAGAATTCCTTCGAGGGCTTGAAGACGCGTTTCTCGACGAGGTGGGATTCGATATTTTGGCTCATAGGAAATGAGGGCTGGACCAACATGGATGGTTCTTGGGGGTTTTCAAGCCGGCGGGAAGAAGAAAATTCGCGGGAGCCCGGGTCAGGCAGGCATGGCGGATGGCTCGTAAAGTGCGCGCACGAGGTTGGTCGCGCGTTCCTTCGGGAGCACGCCCGACTCCATCTGGTTCATCACGTATCCGAACCCGATGCCGTTTTCCGGGTCGGCAAAGCCGAGGCTGCCGCCGGCGCCCGGGTGGCCGAAGGCGGAGAGAGAGGGACCGAGGAGCCGCCGGATCTTGCACTTCCTGGCGTCGAGCGGGTCCATCATGAATCCGGCGGAGAACGAGGTTTCGAGGCGCAGGACCTTGTCGAAGCCCTGCGACCTCCGCGTCGTCATCCAGCCGACCGCCTTGTCCCCGAAGTACGTTCGACCGTTCCAGCGGCCACCCAGCGCGAGCATTGCGTAAAATTTCGCCAGGGCGGAGGCGGTTCCGATCCCTCCCATCGACGGGATTGACGCCGAGCGGGCGGCCGGCGAGTTCATGGCAGAGACGGCGTGGAGTCCGCCCGGGGTGACGAACGCCCGTCGGGTCAGCGAGGCCGGATCCGCAAACGCCTCGAGGAACGGCGTCCGCACCTCA